>Ga0315336_1000468_pt1 | contig 112015 bp, 93 predicted proteins | sample ASW5metaG_FD_204512 | JGI IMG/M metagenome (GOLD analysis project Ga0315336, IMG submission 204512) | Ammonia-oxidizing marine archaeal communities from Monterey Bay, California, United States - ASW #5 | ecosystem: Environmental > Aquatic > Marine > Intertidal zone | place: USA: California...
AATCTTTCGTTCAAAATCTGGAGCGGGAAACGAGACTCGAACTCGCGACCCCAACCTTGGCAAGGTTGTGCTCTACCAACTGAGCTATTCCCGCAAAAATCTCTTTTTTTGCTTGCGCACGGCAAAAACCGCACAAAAATCCGGACCTTGTCGGATGATCCGGGCGGCCATTTTAACCGCCGAAGGTACCCTGTCAAGATTCGCAGCGGTCAGTGTCGCGACAACTCCGGCCACGCCGCCCGCAGGTACTGCAGCATCGACCACAAGGTGAGAACGGCGGCGGCATACAACAGTACAAACCCCGCCGTATAAATCGGCACACCCTCCACCGTACCCCGTAAGACCATTAATGTGATTGCGACCATCTGTGCCGCGGTTTTAACTTTGCCGAGCGATGACACCGCAACAGTCGTCCGCGCTCCGAGTTCGGCCATCCACTCTCGCAGCGCCGATACGGTGATTTCGCGCCCGATAATGACCGCAACCGGGAGTGCGAGCCAAATTGAAGGATTGGACTGCAACAGCAATACGAGGACCACCGCCACCATGAGTTTGTCCGCCACCGGATCGAGAAACGCGCCGAGTTTTGACGTCTGTCCGAGTCGCCGGGCAAGATAACCGTCAAGCCAGTCCGTGATGGCGGCGAGCGCGAACACTAGCGCTGCGGCGGCTCGCGCCCATCCCGTGGGCAGGTAGAAGACAACGGCAAAGCACGGGATCAGCGCGATGCGCAGCAAGCTCAGGGAATTCGGAATGTTCATGCGCCGCCGTGCATCTCGTCGTATATCTTCTGGGCCAGGGTCCGGGAAATGCCCGGAACGCGGCAGAGGTCGTCGACACCTGCGCGCGCGACACCCTGCCATCCGCCGAAATGCCGGATTAATTGCTGACGCCGTTTCGCGCCAACCCCGCTGATCCTTTCGAGCGGTGAGCGCGACCGGTTTTTTGCCCGCGACTGACGGTGTGCCGTAATGGCGAACCGGTGCGCTTCGTCGCGGATCTGCTGGATCAGCAGCAATGCGGCGGAGTCCCGCGGGAGCACGCGCTCTTCGATACCATCGTACATTATCAGGGTTTCGAGTCCCGCCTTGCGGGTACTGCCTTTCGCAACACCAATCACCGCGATTTCGTTAATCTGCAACTCCTCGAGTACCGCGAGTGCCCGTCCGACCTGCCCTTTGCCGCCGTCGATCAACAACAGCTCCGGCAGATTGCCCTCTTCGCGCTTGATTCTCGTGTAGCGACGCTGCAGCGCCTGCTCCATTGCCGCGTAATCGTCTCCCGCCGCGACGTCGCGAATGTTGAAGCGCCGGTAATCGGATTTACGCGCGCCATCTTGATCAAACACGACGCACGACGCAACCGTCGCTTCGCCGCTCGTGTGGCTGACATCGAAGCATTCGATCCTCAACGGTGTTTCCGCAAGGTCGAGAAATTCCTGCAATGCGCCGATACGCCGTTGTTGATCGGTGTTTGCCGAGATCCGCGCCTCGAGCGCGATGTCGGCATTGGTCAATGCCATTTCGACCCATTTCGCGCGTTCGCCGCGAACATCGTGGCGCAAACGGACGGCACCTCCGCGCCGGTCACTCAATATGTCGGTCAACCATTGCGCATCGTCGATCGCCTCGGACAGGATGATGTCCGACGGCACATCGCGATCCGATTGGCCGGCGAGATAGAACTGCGGCAGAAACGCCGACAGGATGTCTGCGCTGGTACTGCCCTGGGTGTGCGCAGGGAAGAACACCTTATTACCAAGATGCCGGCCGCTGCGTACGAAAAACACCTGCACACACCCGACGTTGCCCCGGGTACGACACACAATGATGTCGAAATTACCGTTACCCGATGCCACGTATTGTTCCGACTGTACGCGCTGCAGTTTCTGGATCTGATCGCGTAGCCGCGCGGCGCGTTCGAACTCGAGCTTTGCGGCCGCGGCGTCCATCTGCAACGCCAGTGAGTCGACGACCTCCTGCGACCGTCCTTCGAGGAACAGAATTGCGCGCTGCACGTCCTCGCGATACTCGTTGCTGTCGATAAACCCGACACAGGGGGCCGTGCATCGTTTGATCTGGTGTTGCAGACAGGGGCGGGTACGGTTGCGAAAATAACTGTCCTCGCACTGCCGGAGCATGAACAGTTTCTGCAGTAAATTCAGCGTTGAACGCACGGCACCCGCATTTGGATACGGACCGAAGTAGCGTCCCTTGCCGTTCCGGGCGCCGCGATGGAAATTGAGTTTCGGGAACTCCTCGTCCCGTTCCACGTAAATATAGGGATAACTCTTGTCGTCGCGCAGCACGATATTGTAACGCGGGCGCAGATCCTTGATCAGGTTGCTTTCGAGCAGAAAGGCCTCGTTTTCCGTGCGCGTGACGGTGACTTCGATGCCGTCTATCTGACCGACCATCGACCGGACTTTCGGTGATACGTTCGCCTGCCGGTTGAAATAGCTCGATACGCGCTTTTTCAGATGTTTCGCTTTTCCGACATAGATGACGTCACCATTCGTGTCGGAAAAACGATAGATCCCCGGTTTGGTTGGTAGCTCCCGGCACGATTCGCGCAGGGTTTCGAAGGTCGCCGCCGCGCTCATCTGTTTTCCAGTAGCCGCGAGGCCTCAACGAAGACCTGCTCGAACCTGGCATCCGTGAGCCGTTTCGTTTGCGTGTTGTAGCGGCTGCAATGATAGGAATCGATCATTGTCACGCCGGTCCCGAGTTCGTGCGTAGCGGCGTGGGCAAACGGACATTCACTCTGACGCCGGCCGAGTGCCTTTAAAACGGCATTGTGTGCGATCCGGCCGAGCGCAACGATAACCCCGGCGTGCGGCAGACTCGCGAGCTCAGCCGCCAGGTAGTCATTGCACGTGTCGATTTCGCCGGTCGTCGGCTTGTTCGCCGGCGGCAGGCATTTCACCGCGTTCGTTATGCGACACCGAATAAGAACCAGACCGTCGTCCACCCGATCGCCATTCGGTTGATTGGCGAAACCGGCTTTATGCAGTGTCTTGTACAGCAGAATACCCGCGTGGTCTCCGGTGAACGGGCGGCCCGTGGCGTTCGCACCGTGCATGCCCGGCGCGAGACCCACGATCAGGAGCGGCGCGCCGCGTTCGCCAAACGGCGCGACCGGTGCGGCGTGGTAATCCGGGTGCGTCTCCCGGACCTCGCGCAGAAACGTGGCCAGCCGCGGACAGCGCTCGCATGCCGGATCAAATGCGGCACGCTCGCGCGAATGAGCGGGTTCGCCGGCCAAGGTCAATGGTGCAGGCGCAGGGGCGGACGTGATTTCACGATTCCGGACCCTGTCTCCCCCCGGCCTCCGCACGCGCAGGACCAGAAGCAGCACAATACGTCTGCGCATTGGCGATCGTCGCGAGTTGCACATCGTTCTTCGCGCCGAGTTTCTCGAACAGAGAGCGCCTGTGGTGCGCCACTGTCTTCGGGCTGAGACACATCGCGGCAGCGATTTCATCGATGCTCAGGCCATCGCTGATCTGACGCAGCACCTCGATTTCGCGCACCGTCAGATCGTTGAGTCCGCCAACGGATCCGCGAACACTGTCGTTCGTCGCGATGCGCTGGGCGACATCACCGCTGATGTACGGGTCGCCCGCTGCCACGGTTCTGATGGCCGAGACGAGTTCGTCCGTATCAGCATCCTTACTCACGTAGCCGGCACCGCCGAGTTCCATGAAATGGCGGGGATATGGCCCGTCGACATACATCGACAGCGCGATCACCCGGCATTCCGGTGCACTGCGGACCATGCGCCGCGTCGCCTCGAGACCGCCGATCCCCGGCATGTTGAGATCCATGAGAACGATATCGATGTCGCGGCTGCGGACGATTTCGCGCGCGTGTTCGCCGTCTTCCGCTTCGGCGACGACGTCAAATTCGTCCACGGCGTTCAGCTTCGCCGAAATGCAACGGCGTACGAGGCGTTGGTCGTCAACGATGAGAATTTTAATCACGCGAGTATTACTTCCTCGTGCCGACAGGATCCGCTCCGTCGCCCGGCCCGTTGTCGACGCGAAATTGTTCAACTATTTTGCGAAACGAAGCCGTAAATGCCTCAGGGTCGTCGCGCAGCCACCGCCTCAGTTCTTCATCTTCAAGCCAGCGCCCGTCCATGATTTCGGCCGGATCCGGAACCACGCCAGCAGCCCCGGCGCAACGGTATACCCTGACAAATTCGAGGCCCGTCTCCGCGCTGGCACCGAAATTAAAGAGATACTCCAACGGCGCTGCGCTGCAAATGCCGAGTTCTTCTTCGAGTTCACGCGCAGCCGCGTGCTCGTAAGATTCGCCGCGGTCAACATGACCGGCGGCCGACGTGTCCCACAAACCGGGCGAACAGTCTTTCGACAGGCTGCGCCGCTGAACGTACAGTTGTTCCGCGCTGTTATAGACCAGAATGTGCACAGCCCGGTGGCGCAATCCGCGGCGATGAATATCTGCCCGCGTCGCCGCGCCGATCACCGCATCGTTACGATCGACGACGTCAAGAACCTCCGAACCAGTCACCGTCGGCCAGGATCGGTGCGTTCAGCTTTCACGCCGCATCCGCGGTGGCGTTCGGGGCGGCAAGCGTCGCCCACAACTCTTCCGTCGCGAAATCGTCAACATCGATGGCGCGGCGCAACGCGGTATGCGTCGCGCGGATCTGCTCCGCTTCAACATCACCGATGATGCCTGCCGCGTGTGCGGCGCCGACGATGTCGGCCGCATGCGCAGGAATATCGCCGTCGCGAACCGCATCGCGCAACTTCGCCTCGGCGGCTTCGCTGACCGAAGCACAACGGACCGCATGCTCGAGGCATCCGATATTGTCTTCGGGCGACGGATTGAAATAGATGCCCGCGCACAAGCGCTCGCGGAACTCGCCGGACATGACCAGCAGGTCCGCCACCGTGCCGCCGAGCTTGTCCGACGCCGGGCGCCAGCGTCGGCCCCAGGGAAATACCAACAGGCGCAACAGCCATGCGCTGCTGCGTACGGGCAGGTTCTCGATGATCTCGTCGAGTGCGGACTGAATGCGGAACATCGCGTTCTGAAACGCGTATTCGATCACGGGCAGATCCATTTCCGGTCGGCCGTCGTCCTCGAACCGTTTCAGCGCGCAACTCATCAGATACATTTCCCCGAGGATATCGGCGAAACGCCCGGACAGTTTTTCCTTGCGCTTCAGTTCACCACCGAGTTGCATCAAGGCAAACTCCGCGACCGTGGCGAACGACGCGCTCGCTCGCTCGAGCTGCGCGTACCAGTAGTTGGCTTCGCCGACGGATGGATCGGATCCGATCAGCCCGCCGGTCACGTTTTTGACGAAGCTGCGCGAGACGTTCGAAACGATCCGGCCGATGTGCCCGAACAGCGCCCGATCGAAGGCCTCGACCGCTCGCGCTTCGTGCTTTTCGTCGGCGGCAGCGATTTCCTTGAGCAACCACGGGTGGCAGCGCATCGCACCCTGCCCGAACACGATCAGCGAGCGGGTCAAAATGTTTGCGCCCTCGACCGTGATGGCGACAGGCGCCGCGGTGTAGGCACTCATCAGATAATTACTGGGGCCGTCGCAAATGGCACGACCGCCATGCACATCCATCGCGTCGTTCAGCGAGGAGCGCAGTCGCTCGGTCGCCTGGTATTTCAGCAACGCGGAGAGCACGGCCGGTTCCTCGCCGGCATCGAGCGCACCGGCGGTGACGTCTCGTGCCGAATCGACGAGATAGGTATTCGCGACGATGCGTGCGATCGCTTCCTGGACGCCTTCAAATTTGCCGATCGGAACGTTGAACTGTTTGCGCACCCTCGCGTACGCGCCGGTGGCGCGGGCACATACCTTCAACCCGGCCGTACTCGACCCCGGCAGCGATATCGAGCGCCCCGCGGCGAGGCAATTCATCAGCATGCGCCAGCCGTCGCCGCAACGATCGCGGCCGCCGATGACCCAGTCGAGCGGAATGAAAACGTCCGTTCCTGCAACAGGGCCGTTCTGGAACGGCTGGCGGGCGGGAAAGTGTCGTCGTCCGACGTCGACCCCCGGGTGATCGGTCGGCAACAACGCGAGCGTAATACCCACGTCCTCGGTCTCGCCGAGCAGGCCTTCGGGGTCATAGAGATGGAACGCGAGTCCGAGCAGGGTCGCGACCGGTGCCAGCGTGATGTAGCGTTTTTCCCAGGTTACGCGGATCCCCAGAACTTCCTCGCCCGCGTGCGTGCCGCGGCAGACAATACCGGTGTCCGGAATCGCCGCTGCGTCCGAGCCGGCGAACGGATTCGTCAGCGCGAAACACGGAATGTCCTCCCCTCTCGCGAGTCGGGGCAAGTAGTGTTCCTTTTGCGCGTCTTCACCGTATTTCAGGAGTAATTCCGCCGGCCCGAGCGAATTCGGTACCATCACACTGACGGCCGTCGTGCCGCTACGCGAAGCAATCTTGCCGATGATGCGTGAGTGCGCGCGCGCGGAAAAGCCCTTGCCGCCGTATTCGGTCGGAATGATCAGGCCGAGAAAACCTTCGTCTTTGAGAAATTGCCACACCGACTCCGGTAACTGTCCGGCGCGGGAAATATCCCATTCCTGGACCATTTCGCACAATGTCTCGACCGGTCCGTCAATGAACCCCTGCTCCGCCGCAGTGAGGTTTTCTGCTGGCAGTTCGAGCAGGCGCTGCCAGTTCGGATCGCCGGAGAACAATTCCGCGTCCCACCAGACAGTTCCTGCATCGAGAGCGTCCTGCTCCGTTTGCGAGATCCGGGGGAGGACGCTTCTGAACATCCTGAGCGCCGGCGCGCTGACGAGCCGCCGCCTCATTTCGCCCACGTTTAACAAGGCAACGGCAGCCCATCCAAGCCATGCCGCCATCATCAGCAAACTCGCCGGAAAGCTCTGGGCCAGTTTTCCAAGGACGAACAATCCGATCCCCGAGACCACTGTTGCAAACGCGAGCGACGCACGCAGATAAGACAGGACGCCGACACCGGCGATGAGGCAAAACAGGATAAACAGCGTATTCATAATTTTTCAGGCTCCGATAGTATGCTCCGGCGCCGTATTCCATACGGGCCCGGCACGCTTTCATCATAGAAGTTATCGATCGAAATCGATAGCGCCGGCGGGCCGGATCAGGCGGTCGTTACCACCTGGTTTCGACCGGAATGCTTGGCCGAATAAAGCGCCTTGTCGGCGGCTTCGATCAGCCCGCGTGGCGTGTCCGTGGCCTTCGGCACGATGGTCGCAACGCCAAAACTCGCCGTTACCACGGGCGCGACCGCCGAGGACTCGTGGGCGATAGCCTGGTCGATGATGGCGCAGCGCATTTCCTCGGCGATGGCCCTGGCAGCCTCGCGGGTGGAGTTGGGCAACAGGAGCACGAATTCTTCTCCGCCGTAGCGCGCCGCAAGGTCTCCGCTGCGCCGCGCAAACCGCGCCAGCAGCTGCCCGATCTCGGCGAGACAATCATCACCGGCATTGTGTCCGAACGCATCGTTGAACTGCTTGAAACAATCCACATCCATAAGGATCACCGAAACAGGTTGGGCGAGCCGCAACGCGCGGGATAATTCCGCCTCGAGGTTTTCGTCGAAATGGCGTCGGTTCGCGATCCCGGTCAACGCATCAATTGCGGACAATCGTTCCGCGCGATGGTGGGCAGCGCGCAATTCGCGCTCGATGCGCAGGCGTCGGTCGAGTTCTTTCGCCGCAAGCTGCGCCTGTTCTTCGTACTGGCGCAGCAAATTCGCGTTCTCGACCTTGAGGCCGTCTTCGATTTCGCGAGCGCGCCGCCCGCGAATGCAACCGACCGTGAGATGCGCGTAGACAAGGCCGATCGCGACCGTGACGGCATACGCCGGGTTTTCGCCGGTGGCGAACAATGCGATCAGCGACGGTATCGATGCCGGCAACGCCAACGCCGCCGTCGCGATATGATCATCCTGGAACGCGTTCGCGCCCCCGATAATCACCACCATGACCCACGACACCGCCACAATAGTCGTCATTTCCTCGAACCCGGTACCACAAGCCAGCGGCGCCATTCCCCAGGCGAGGGCGGTGACGCCGATGCATGCGTAGATAACGCCGGCACGCCGGCGCCGATTGAATTTGGCCGCCGTCTCGAGCCACAGCAGGATCATGGTACGGATCACCGCGATCGCGACAAACGCGGCCCACCACGCCCACAACCATGACTGCTCGGAAGTTTGTGAAAAAAAAGCCGCGAACAAACCGCTGACGAGCAGATTCTGAACGCTGTTGTAGCGCAACTGCGACAACAGCAGATCGCTCCGCGCGCGCGCTGCGTTCGCTTCCGCCTGGCTTAATTGCGCGACATTGATATCGCTGTAATCCATTGTCTTATTATTATTTATTGGCTTTTTCGTGCCCGTGACCGTCCCCGGCCTGACCGCTTTCACGAAGCAGGCACACAGTCGGACACGGTCAGCGACACCGCTACATCATTCCGTGCGGCCGAACGCAGTTATCGCCTGAAAGGGTCGGGTCGTTACCGACCCGGAGTGAAGATCAGCGTGGCGCTATTCGAAACGATGATTGAGCGCGACGGAGACATTCCAGACGTTCCACTGGTTGTCTCCATCGGCCTCGGTCAGGGAATACTGAGCAGAAATATCCAGTGCGCTGCGCTTCGAGAAGGAGAATTTTGATCCAAGTCTCAATTTGTGAACTTCCCCGTCTACGCGCCAGGCCACATTGCGCGGCCCGAACACCCGATCGCGAGCAACAGCGCGGCTCACGGGCATTAATTTCGGGGTTCTGGGGGCCCCTGTGACGACCCCGCCATCGACATAATCGTATTTGAGGTAAGCACCGACGGTTTGCGTCACGGCATAATCGCCGATGATGTGGAAGTTTCCGCTGTGTAATTCGAATACCCGGGCCTTGGACGCGTCTCTGTCGCGAACGGTATAGCCGAGCCGAACCGCGATCCGGTCGGTGAATCGCTGCCCGGCTTCGATTCCGAGTGCGGCCTCACTGCCGTCCCGAATATCGCTTGCCGAGTATTCTTCAAGGTGGAACGAGCCGGTCAGCGCAAACCAGGGTGCGCTGAATCCGAGTGTCGGTTGGATGAGATAGGTTAGCGAACTCGTCGTACGCAGCACATTTAGGTCGCCAAAATCCGTGTGCAGATCGCTCTCCAGCCCGATCCTGGCAATGATCCCCTGTCGATCGCCAAGCTGACGTCGATAACCCGCGCTCCCGGCCAACGACCAAATCGCATCGCCCTCGCGTAAGTTATCGCGTTCGGCCCGATTCACGTTATCGTCATAGAGGAACCCGACGGCGACGTCGAACGGAATTGCATTCGCGGCCGCGCTGAGCGGCGCCCACGCGAGTATCACAGCCAAGGCGACAACCCACGGCGGCACACAGCGCGAACGAAACAAATCCAGCATAACTGTCGGGATCAATAATAATAATTATTTAATTTAAGTATATTAGTTTACTATTTGAATTTAAACAAACTATTATTGAAACCTAAAGTAAAATCTCGGAGTCATTCATGGCCGTCTTGATCCCCCGGTACGGAAAGGAAGAAATCGACCCGCGTCGACGCGGCCTGCTGGTCGCAGCACTCGAAGCCGGCATTTTCGGGGCCGCAACGCTGTCGGCAACGCCCATGTCGAGTTCGGCTGCAGTGCTGGGAACCCGCCCGCGCAAACTCCCCACGGGGCGCAGCATCTATACCCTGGAAGGCAGCGCGACAGTTAACGGTGCGGCGGCCACACTCGACACCAACATCGCTCCCGGCGACACCGTGGAAACCGGTAGCGCGGCGAGGTTGATATTTGTCGACCGGGGCAATGCGCACATTTTGCGCGAGAACAGCCGTGTCACATTACCCGCGGCTGAAGACTCGGCCAACGTGCTCCGCGTCGTCACCGGGGTGCTCTTGTCTGTTTTCGGCCGACGCAAGCGGCGTCTGGTCACCGCGGCGGCGACCATCGGCATTCGCGGCACCGGCGTGTATATCGAATCGAACCCCGAGGAATCCTACATCTGCACCTGCTATGGCACTGCCGAACTGATCCCGTACGAATCAACGACGGTAGAGGAAACCGTCGTGTCCGAGCACCACGATGAACCGCGCTACGCAATCCGCGGTGGCGGGGACGGCAAACGCTTCAGGCGCGCGCCGTTCAAGAACCATACGGATCTGGAACTCGCCTTAATCGAGGGTCTCGTTGGCCGCACGCCGCCGTTCTCTTTCACGCTGGACCAGTTTGACTCTCCGACGAACCGCTACTGACATGGGCCTTCTCGCGTGAAGGCCTCACACCCGGGCCGCAATAAACGGACGGGTGTGCTGCCTGAGTCATCAGCGAATTCCGCCGCTGCGCGCTCTGTCGGACTTGCGTCATCCCGCCGGCTGCGCGAGGCTGATGAACTGACCTTCCAAGTAATCTGTCGTTCCCCAAGCCGCCATGATTCCCAGACGCTCTGTTTTGTACCTGCCCGGCGCGAACGCACGCGCGCTCGACAAAGCCCGTTCGTTGCCGTGCGACGCGCTGATCCTCGATCTCGAAGACGCCGTCGCGCCGACGAGCAAGGCGCTCGCGCGCGAGCAGGTCGCGGAAGCCGTCCGCGAAGGCGGTTACGGTCACCGTGAAATCGTGGTCCGGATCAACGGTCTTGATACGCCGTGGGGCGCCGATGATCTCGCAGCCGTCGCCCCGCTGGACGTCGAGGCCATACTGTTCCCCAAGGTCGACACCGCAACCGAAGCCCATTCGCTGATCGAGCGCCTCGATCAGGCCGGCGGCGGCCGCCATCCGGTCTGGGTCATGATCGAATCACCACTGAGTGTTCTTAATGTGTACGCGATCGCGACCGCTTCCCCACGGATCGCCACCCTCGTGCTCGGCACGAGCGATCTGGTCAAAGACATGCGCGCCCGTCACACACCGAACCGGTCCAATATTCTGTTCGCCCTGCAGCAAAGCGTGATGGCCGCACGTACCGCCGGGGTGGACGTCCTCGACGGGGTCCACCTCGACTTCCGTAATCAGGAATCGTTTCGACAGGCCTGCGTTGATGGCCGCGACATGGGGTTTGACGGTAAAACGCTCATTCATCCATCGCAGATCGAGGTCGCCAATGCGTGTTTCGGGATCGACGACGAAGCCGTCGCGCACGCTGAACGCGTGCTCGAGACGTGGCGCACGGCGGTGGCCGACGGCAGTGGCGTCGCCGAACTCGACGGGCAACTCGTGGAGAACCTGCATGCCGCCGAAGCCGAACGGGTCATTGAGTTTGCCCGGGCGATTCAGGCGCGGGCCGGCGATCACTAAACACTGGTGGCCGGCGTTGATTCGGCGCGCGTCGGACTAGCGACGCGCTGCCTGCGCCACTTATGCGCCCGGGCCGGGTCGACATTCAACACGGCACTGTCCGCGTGACGCCTCGATCAAGCGTGCCGGTTGCTCGGATACGGCGCGAATCGAAGAATACCGATCACGGAAATTGTACTCGCTTGCGGATTCTTCGATGCCGGACATTCCAGCTGGGTGTTGCGCTGCGCGTCCAACACGAGCCTGAGCGTTTTTCGCCGAGGTCGCACGCGCGCAAGCTGCCGCGATCATTCTCAGCGTCGTTGCGCGGCCCTCATTGCCCCTTGGTCCGCAACGCATCGAGACAGGCTGTGTACAGCGCGTCGACCGGCAAATCAAGTTGCCGATCGTCGAGATCACCCGTCACCTCGGCAACGGCGGACGCCATAATGCTCTCGATCAGTTGGCGCGAACGGCGGCGGCGCACGAGCACCGGGTCGATGTTTTCCCCGCACCACTGCCGGTGATCGGCAATCGCCTGCTCGAGGCCGGCCAGATCATTACTGGACGCCGAGGTCATCAGTACGGGGGGTTGCCATCCGGAGCCGGACCGCTGGCTGAGCGCCAGCACGCCTTCGATCGCCGCGTGCATCCGCGAAGCATGCGGCCGGTCCGCCTTGTTTACGACATAAACGTCGGCAAGTTCGAGTATCCCCGCCTTCATCGCCTGAATCGTATCGCCGGATTCGGGCACGAGCACGAGGACAACGGTATCGACGAGCGCCTGTACTGCGTGGTCCGTTTGCCCTACTCCGACCGTTTCAATGAACACGTCGTCGAATTCGTGCCGATCCATGATGTTGAGCATTTCCGCGACGTTACACGTGAGCCCGTCCTGAGCGGAACGGCTGGGTACGGACCGGATGTAGACGTCGCTGCCCGGAGACACTTCGTCCATGCGTATGCGGTCGCCGAGTATCGAACCACCGGAAACCGGGCTCGTCGGATCGACCGCGAGCACGCCGACACGCCGGGCCTGCGCGTCAAAACGTTCAGCGAGGCGACTGACGACCGTACTCTTGCCGGCCCCGGGCGGACCCGTGATGCCGACGCGAAACGCGGCGCTTTCTCCCGAGGTGACATCGGCGCGTAACATCGCTGCGACATCGGCACGTCCGGCCGCGGTCAGTTCCCGGCCGAGTTGCCGACGGTTGAGCGGAGCGCGCTTCAGGGACACCGACTCTGTCCCGCCACGCGGGAGCTACAAGCACCGATGATCAATTTATGCACCGAGCGCCTGATCGAGTTCCGACAGCACTTCATCGATACTCTGCTCGCTGGTAAAAATGCCGACCGCACCCGTTTCCAGCAGCGCGGGGCGATCCTCGGGTGGAATCGTCCCGCCCATGAAGACCTTGATATCGGCCGCGTCGTTCTCCGCGAGTTTCCCGATGATGTCGTCGAGGATCTCGTTGTGTGACCCGGACAGTATGCTCAAACCGAGCGCGTCGACGTCCTCATCAATCGCGACGCGAACAATGTAATCCGTGCTCTTGCGCAACCCCGTATAGACAACATCCGCACCGGCATCGCGCAACGCAAGCGTGATGATTTTTGCGCCGATATCGTGCCCGTCCAGTCCCGGTTTCGCGACCAGAATTCGTTTTCCCTGCAAACTCATAATGTGCCCACCGTCAGTCGGTTGCATCAGCCCGCGAGGGCCGGCTCCTGGAATTCGCCCCAATGCGTTTTCAATGTCTCGACCATTTCGCCGACCGTGGCGTAGGCATGACAGCAATCGACGAGGTACGGCATGATGTTCTCGTCGTCCTTCAGCGCGGCTTCCCCGAGGCGGGTGAGGCTTTGCGCGACCGCCTCGTTATCGCGTTCATCGCGGATCCGGTTGAACCGTTCAATCACGGTCTCGCGCATCGACGGGTCGAGTTTGAACACCTCGCCGATCCGCGGCTCCTCGTCTTCGTGACGATATTTATTGACCCCGACGACGACCCGTTCGCCCGCGTCGGTCTGCATTTTCTTCGCATGTGCGGTCCGTGCGATGCGCATCTGCACGTAGCCGTCCTCAATGGCCTGAACTGCGCCGCCGACGCCATCAATCTCGTCCATGATGGCGACGATTTCGCTTTCCATGCGATCGGTCAGGTACTCGACGAAGTAGCTGCCGCCCAACGGATCGACGGAATTCGCGATACCGCTTTCGTCAGCGATGATCTGTTGCGTGCGCAAGGCGAGTTCGGCGCTTTGCTCCGTCGGGATCTGGAACGCCTCGTCGTAGGCGCAGGTAAAAATCGATTGCGCGCCGCCGAGCACCGCCGCCATATTTTCGATACCGACACGAACGACGTTGTTCAACGGCTGCGCCGCCGTCAGTGACGATCCGCCGCACACGACGCCGAAACGAAACAACGCACTTTTCTCCTCCTGCGCACCGAACCGCTCGGTGACGAGACGCGCCCAGAGTCGCCTTGCGGCGCGGAACTTCGCGATCTCCTCGAAAAAATCCATATGGACGTAAAAGAAAAAACTGAGACGACGCGCAAAGTGATCGATGTCCCCGCCGCGACTGACGAGTTCCTCGACGTAGGCGACTGCGTTGCTGAGCGTATAAGCCATTTCCTCGACCGCGGTACATCCCGCGTCGCGCACATGAGCGCCGGCGATGCTGATCGGATTGAAGCGCGGGGTCTGCTCGTTCGCGTACAGGACCGAATCCGCGACGAGACGCATCGACGGTTTAACCGGGAAGATCCAGGTACCGCGCGCGACGTATTCCTTGAGAATGTCGTTTTGTATCGTTCCGGTCAGTTTCGCGCGGGGAACACCCGCGTTGTCGGCGGCCGCCATGTACATCGCGAGTATGATCGCTGCCGTCCCGTTGATCGTGAACGAGGTGGAAATAGAAGCGAGATCAATATCGCGAAACAGGATTTCCATTTCCGACAGGTTCGACAACGATACCCCGACCTTGCCGACTTCCGCGACAGCAATGGGATCGGTCGGGTCGTAACCGCACTGCGTCGGCAAGTCGAGCGCGACCGACAATCCGGTCTGGCCTTTCTCGAGCAAAAACCGGTAACGTTCGTTCGACTCCTCCGCCGAACCGAACCCCGAGTACTGGCGCATCGTCCATTTGCGGCCGCGAAAACCGTCGGCAAAAATTCCGCGCGTGTAAGGCGCCTGTCCGGGCTCGCCGATGTCTTCGTTATGGACCATGTCGGGTCCCGCCACGGCGGGTATCGAAATACCCGACGGGGTGGCGTAGGTCGCGCTCGTTGTCGAATCGGCCGCGGCGTCACGGCCGCGCGTCGATGAGGTTGTCGAAGCCATCAGAGGTTCTCCAGGGTCAACATTTGGACGCGCTCGTGTTCGCCACCGCCGGTTCTCAGGCGGAGGCTTCGAGACGCGCCACCCATTGCATCAGCGCGGCCGCGATTTCCGGTTCAGCCGCTTTCATTCTTTCAACCGGGCCCGCAACCGCGATACCGATCGCATCGCCGCCGATGTCCGCCCGCGCGGCGATCGCCATTACTTCGTTCACGTTTTCGCCAACCGTCGCAAAGTAGCCGCGCTCGCGGCCGGCAGCCAGGTCGGCGAGCAATACCTCAGGCTCGCACAGCGTGTTCCCCGTGTAGCGTTCGAGGTCGAGTCGTTCGATGGCTCGTTCAGTATCGTCCATGCCGGCGAGCAGGGCCTTGCCGATAGCGCTCGAATGCAACGGTTTGATATCGCCCGGAAACGTCGAGTAGCGGATGTTATGCACGCCTTCGACGACGGCCACGTAAACCACGGCGTCATCCTGCAACCGTCCCGCGATGACGGTTTCGCCGGTCGCATCGCGCAAGGCTTGCATTGATTCATCGAGCCGCCGTGCAGCCGGGTCATTGCCGGCGATGATTTCCGCATGGGCCAGCAACCGTCGCGTCGGATAGAAACCGCGGCGTTTGCCGAGCGAATATAGATAACCGCGACGCTGCAGCGTCCGCACGAGTTCGAAGCACGTGCTCTTTGGCGCGTCGAGCCGTCGCGCGAGTTCCGGCAATAACAACGGCGTGCCGGTATCGCTGAAGACTTCGATCAGGTCGAGCGTGCGGTCTACTGAACCCATGGTGCTGTTTAGTCCCAAATACCGGACTAATTATTGCATATACGCACTCGATCGCAAGTGCGGATCGAACGAACGCGGGTTCGCGAGGCCCGGGCGATGACTCGCGATGTTGCCGACGCCGGTGTCAATTGAACGATGTTCGCTGCTCAGCGCGCGGTGTTCGCCGGTCTCGCCCAGCCGCTCGTTCGTAACCGTACCCTGCTCGCTCCGCGATGCCGTCAGGCAATGCGGCTTGCCAGGGTCTAACCTGAATGAACGGGTTGCGACGCTTACTGCCGTCTGCCCCATCCATAACAAGAGCAACGAGCGGGAGAAGATACGATGTTCCACACACCGGTATTTGACCAGGACGAGTTTCAACGTCGTTACGAACGCGCGTGGCAGCGCATGGAACAGGCGGGTCTCGATGCGCTGGTTTGCTACAACCCGGGCAACCAGTTCTGGCTGACCGGTTACATGGGTTCGTTGTCGGCGAAACGCTTCCCCGAGTTTTCACATCACGCACTGTATCCGAAGGTGATTCTGCCGCTCGGCAAGCAACCGATACTCGTCGGGTTCGTCATGCCGCAGGAGACCTACGAACACGAAACGCACATCGAGGACATGCGCATCTGTAAAACACCGCTTGAGGAATCGCGCCCGAAGGCCATCAAGGACGCGCTGACCGGGTTAAAACTGCAGCGCAAGAACATCGGCATTGATACGGGCGCCTTCGGTGGCATCGTCGTCAACGAATACCACAACCTGACGAAGGCGTTGCCGCACGCGAACCTGTCCGACTGCACGGAGCTCATGTACCGCCTGCGCATGATCAAATCGGAAACCGAAATTGGGTATCTTCGAATTGCTATTGAAATACAGAACAACGCGTTTCGAAAATTCATACGGCGTATCGGCATTGGCATGAGCGAAACGGAATTGATGTTCACACTGACCCAGTGCCAGGCCGAAGCGGGCGCAACCGAGGTCGGGATCGCGATGCCGTGGACGCACCCGGGTTATACATTTTTCCGCGCCCAGTTTCCCGACCGCCTCATGGAGCCGGGCGATTTTCAGTGGATCGACGGCGGCGCGCTGTATCGCGGCTACTGCTCCGATTACGACATCATCATCGCCTACGGGCAGCCGAGTTCGAAACAGTTAAAAGCATTCGACGACATGCAGCGTATTTACCGGGAAGCGCTCGAGTTCTGGACCCCGGGACGACGGATCCGCGACATTTCGCGGGATGTGCAGAAGATCGTGAAAGCACACCGGCAGGTCGACCCGCTCAACGGCCATTTCACCGGACACAACCTCGGCTACGAAATGGTTGAAAAACCCTGGTTCGGCGTCGGCTCGCCGACGGATTTGAAGCTCGAGCCGAACATGGTGATCGCACCGGAGTGGTTCATCAAGACACCCTTCGGCCCGATGCTGTTCGAGGAGAACTTTCTCGTGACCGAAACGGGGCTTGAACGTTTGACCGATTATCCGAGCAAACTGCAGGTTGTGGCGGACTGACCGGAAAAGTCTCCCTCGACCCGTCGAGGCAGGACGGTTCGGATGTCAGCGGTTGTGACCGTCTGGTCAAATTGCGAGAACGCGTCCAAAGTGAAGACTTGACCCCATTGCCGAACGTTTGACCGACTATCCGAGCAAGCTGCAGGTTGTGGCGGACTGGCAGGGAAAGTATCCCTCGAGCGGTGGTGGCAGGACGGCTTGGTTCTCAGCGGTTGTATCGGTTTGCGTACATTTGTCGTACCCGCCGTCTCGGGCAACACGTCGGTGCAAAGCGCTTAGGAATCAAACATAGTAACGGCGCCGGATATACTCCTCCGGCGCCTTTGTTTCTACCCTTCGACAGCTCCCCTCGAACTCAGCAGAACCTTGCGTCGCTCAACGCCGCCGCATTGTGACGCGATGCCATCTGCACGGAACCCCACGTGCCGCAATTTGCTGGAATGACATTCCACGACGTCCCGAGCACGGCATCACCGGTTCCTGCCTTTACCGCCTCCCTTACCGCCGCCCTGTCCGCCTCGTTTCTTCTCCGATTTCGTGACGTTTACGTCGACGGAAGCCGTTGATACGTTGCCCGCGCGATCGACTGCCTCCGCGCTGATGGTGTGGCTTCCTGCGTCAATCTTGCGTGTATTCCAGCCACAGGAAACATTCGTCGCCCCGGCGCACAGCAATTTTCCGCCGGCGCGGATCGAGATTCTGTCGACCCCGTTCTCGTCGACTGCATAGGCGGAAATCGTCACGCTGCCGGTCACGTCGGCCCCGCTTGTGGGACTCGTGAACGTGATCTCGGGTCCGATCTCGTCACCCGGCTCATCCGCGATCGTCACTGAAACGGGCGCGGCTGTTCCGGTGTTACCTGCGAGATCCCGTGCTATTGCGGAGACGGCGTAATCCCCCGCAGGGTTGCCCGTTGTATCCCACACAAAGGCATAGGGCGGATCGATGTCCGTCGCGATGGCGACCCCGTTAACCCGAAGTTCAACCATCGCCACCGTCTGGTCATCTTCGGCCTGGACATCGACCGTCACGACACCGGCGACGGTGGAACCATCGGCCGGACTCAATATGACCGCGGTCGGATCCGTCGTGTCGCCGGGGTTCTCCACCGTCGCTGCAGAAACTGCTGCGCCGGCGTCGACGCGACCGGCACCATACTCAGGGTCCGGTCCTTCCGCACCCTTGTCGATTGCGGTCGATGCCATGATATTCGCCACCTGTTGCGGGCCGAGTTCGGGCCGAACGCTCATCACCAATGCGGCGACGCCTGCAGCCACCGGGCTGGCGAATGAAGTACCCCGCCAGTTGCCATAACCACCGGACTTGGTCGTGCTGTAGATGTAATCCCCGGGAGCCGCGAGATCGATAAACAGTCCGTGGTTCGAAAATCCGGCAAGCGAATCCGTTTTGTCCGTCGCGGAGACAACGATCAAATCGGGATGATTGGTCCATCCCGTGTCGCGCGAGTCGTTGCCGGCGGCGACGAATGTAAGGCCGCCGAGGTTACGCAGGTATTTGGCCGCGCTTTGGACGGTCGCACTGTGACCAACCCCGTAACTGAGATTCGCGACTCGGGCCCCTGCATCAGCCGCCCAGACAAGTCCGGCGGCCATGTCGCTCGTTGACGCAACACCATCGGTCCGATCCGAGATCCTGACCGGAAGGATTCGCGCGTCGTAAGCGACGGACGCGATGCCAACTTCGTTGTTTCCTGCTGCGGCGATGGTACCGGCGACAGCCGTCCCGTGTCCCATAATGTCGCCGGTGTTGCCGTTTGACGACGGGATATTACGCCCCGCGAGGACCCTACCTTCGAGATCCGGATGCGCCGCGTAGACACCGGTGTCGAGAACGGCGACGGTAATTGCTGCACCACTCGAACTATCCCACGCGACGGGTCCGGCGATGACCGGGAGGTGCCATTGACTGCCGTAGCGCGGATCATTCGGTATTGATTCGTCAGGAGCAACGAGATAGTCCGGTTCCGCAAACTCGAACTCGTGACGCTGCCGCAATTTTTCGACAAATTCCAACTCGCGCCCGCGCGGAACCTTGACGACGCGTATTCCGAGCTTGTCGAGTTTTTGCCGGATTCCGACGGCCGCGCCGCCAGAACGCGCGAGAATCTCCAGCATCCTGGCCTCTTTAAGGCCGGCTTTCGGCTTCACCAGTATGCGGCCTTCACTGATGGGCTTGCTGTTGGGGTTCGTGTTGCCGTCAGGACCCGCTGCGGCATACGGGGCGCACAGGATTAGCATCCAAAGTAAAATCATTAATCGCATTTTTTATCTCTATCGTTTTAGTTATTGTCGTTGTCGCGGTGTTATCCGCGCGTGTCACACTGCCAGGTGACCAACGGGCGACGACGGCTAAACGAATTGTTAACAACCGTTGCGAAACCAAGCATAGGTGCGTTGATTTCTTATGGCGCGATGGATGGCCGATAAAATGAATTGGCGCACAATCTGAACAAAGCGCTCGGTTTTTTTTTGCGACGCAGTGCAGGTTTTGGCGCTGCTGCGCGGAACGAAAACGCGATGAATTAAGCCGCCGCCGCGAGTGACGAGTCGACGGGAGCACATTCAAGGAAATTTACGGGCGATGCGGCGGAGCGCTAATTAAATTTGCCGCCCCGAAAACAGACGCCGTGCAGGATTGCCCAAGTTTTCGAGCAGGCTCGGCATAGATTCGCGAACGAAATCTCGTCAGCTCGCCCCTTCGGGGCGCCTTCGGCGTCCAAATTGCTTCGGCGCAATTTGTCGAACCGAGGGGTTCTCTTCATACCAACCTCTTCACCAAACCAAAAATGGCCCTTTTTGGGGCGTTTTTGGTTTGGCGGAGAGGGGGGTCCGCCTAACCGGCTTCCGAGAAATTCCGCCGAACTCATTATTGGCTTCAAATACCGTAAATAATGACCATTAGTGCCCGTTGACGTTCGCCGCGTTCCGAATACCATTCGTGGGTGGGTTTGTGGGTAAAGATACAGTTAACTCATGGCACGCCTCGTCAATCGACTCAATGCACAAGCAATAGAGCGGAAACAAAAGCCAGGCTACTACCCCGACGGTCAGGGCTTGTATCTGCAAATCTCCAGAAGCGGCACGAAGAGCTGGATTGAATCACCCCGGTTATTCCGGAGACTGTTTGGCTTGACTCAGGCGGCCATCGCCTGAGGCTCGTTCTGATCATACATCGCCTCTTACTCAACGGGCGGAATATCACCAATCGTTTCGAGCAGACGACGGTTATTAAACCAGTCTACCCACTCGAGCGTGGCGTACTCGACCTCATCGACGTTGCGCCACGGTCCTCGCTTGCGTATGACTTCCGTTTTATAAAGTCCATTGACCGTTTCTGCCAGCGCATTACACCCCGAGGGCAGGCTTCGCGCTCGTAGCTATCGCCAACGCTCCCTACCGAGGCGGTGATCCCGGCCTCGGTCAAACGGTCGCTGTAATGAATAGACAAATACTGTGTGCCCCAGTCGCTGCGGTGGATTAGCTCATCAGCTTTGCCGCGTGACTGAATCGCTTGTTCCAGCGCGTCCAGCACCAGCTCGATCTTGAGCGACGTGGAAACCCGCCTGCCAACCATGCGCCGCGAGAACACATCAATCACGAAGGCGACGAACGCGAAGCCCCGCCAGGTAGCGACATAGGTGATGTCGGCGACCCAGAGCTGATTAGGCCGCGTCGCAACGAACTGGCGGTCAACCAGATCGGCAGGCCGTGATGCATCGGCATCCGGGATCGTGGTCTTGAACGCTTTGCCTCGGCGCGCACCGTGCAAGCCCAGGTCCTTCATGAGGCGTTCCACAGTGCATCGCGCTGCCGGCGTCGACTCCCGCGCCAGTTGTTTCCAGACCTTACGGGCGCCATAGACCTGGAAGTTCTCGTTCCACGCGCGCGTGGTCTCAGGCTTGAGCGCCTCCTGTGATACCGCGCCGGCTGTCGCTCTGGATCACGCTCACGTGCTTTGAACTCGTAATACGTCGTTGGGGCGATGGGCAGCACTCGGCACATCGACTCGACCCCGTACTGGTCTCGGTGGGTGTCGATAAACGCCACCATCACTTCGCTTTGCGGTCGAGCTCCGCCTGGGCGAAAAAAGCCGAGGCCTCGGCAATTGCTCCCGCATTGCTCTACCTCCTGCATCCATGCAGTCGTTACGCAGGATTTCGTTCGCTTGCTTGAGTTCGTGATTCTCACGCTTCAACGCTTTGAGCTCCTCGAGCTCAGATGTCGCGACACCGGGACGACGCCCGCCATCGATCTCGGCTCGCTCAACCCACTTACGCCGCGTCTCCGCTGTACACCAGATCTTCTGTGCAATCGACTGCATCGCCGCCTATCTGGACGAATGCGAAGCCTCTTGTTCGTGCAGCATGCGTACCGCCCGTTCCCGGACTTCCGGGGAATACCTGTTTGGATTTGCCATTGGAGTATCCCCTCAACATAAAAGGTCTCCGGCAAACCGGGGCGATTCAGAGAGTTGCGGAATAATGGCGAGCTAAAAGAACGAATGCTGTTTCATCGAGACTACAACGATGAATTCAGCTACTTGGAAGAAGGCGATGAGATTAGGGTACGACGAATTTTCCCATCAAAAAAATAATGGCATGGCGAAGTTTACGCATAACAAGCAAATGCAGTCGGACGCGACCAAGGCCGCGCCGAGTGAGGCGAGTGGGTGCGTGGCTGACGTGATCTTTATTCGAACAGCTCGGCGGCTTGCGCCCGACCCGCGTCAAACAAAACCTGTGGACGCGGGTCGCCGCCGGGTGCCCAGAATGGCGGCGGCGCGGCGAGCCACGTGTGGGCTTGCCCGCAACTCCATCTCGAATCCGATGCCTCAGGACCGCCAGCACCTGCGCTCACCAGGCGCTAAGTTGGCGTTCTGCAGGGTGAACTGCCGCGGTAGGCGGAATCGTGCGGACCGGCGCGTGTCAATATTCTTTACAACTGAGTAGCGCCGATCCGCGGCTTTTGTCAGGATTCTTTACACGAAGTGCACCAGACCGCCACTCGAAAATCGCAACCCCTTGATAATTAGCAAGTTGAGAAACTTGGCTTCAAAATTGCAGTCTTTCCAATACGGACCCGATAATGTACGCATATGTAAAAAAATGTGACATCTGCGCATGCCTGACTGGCTGCGTGACCGGTCGAATGCGCGGAGAGTAGCGTAATTATCAAGGCACATGGCAGTTTATAAATTATGGATAACTCATATAAAAGTCTCCGTTTAATCGGCATGCTCGGTATCGGCCTTGTGGCCGCGCCCGTGTCGGCCGAAACCAACGACCCACCCTATTTCAATCTGTTCGGCGGGAATACCGAAATCACGCTGTGCGGCACCTCGGCGTGCGATACCGGTATTGCCGGTGGTGCCGCGGGCGCCGTCAATTACGCGACCTTCAGCACCGTGCCGAAAAATTCAGCGACGGGCTCGGGCAACATCGACCCGTTTCTGCGTTTCCAGCACAACGAGGACCCGCCGCCGGATCCCTCGGAATATGCGTTCAGCACGACGAATACCGACGTCGGCAACATACTCAACCCGGATGGCACCATAAAGTCGGATAATCAGGCGAAGGATTCGGTCGCAGGCGGGCCGAAGCGCGACACGTTCAACCACGCCATCAAGCTGTCTGAGCTGCTGGCCGCCGACGGCCCGGCGACCTTCCTGCTGGATATCAATGAGACAGGAGGCGGGAACGACGGGACTCTGCTGCGGGTCGACGAGCTGGCGCTGTTCATCGCCGACACGAACATGTTGAACCAGTATCGGATAGACGAAGCCAACGGAGACCCCATCGATTTCGATAAGGTGGCCACGGGCGAGCTGCTCGGCGAGACAGTGGACGGCAGCATTACGGGCGCGAAGGTCGCGAAAGTCTGGGACATGGATTATAACATCTTCGCCGGCGGTACAGGGGGCCCTGTCGACGGGCCGCCGGTGGAAGGCGGTGGCACCACCGCCGACAAGTATGGCGGCTTTATCCTCGACAACTCTGACAATATCAGCTCCGGTAGTGGCGACTGGGACATGGAATTGACGCTATCTAAGGACCTATTTTCAAGTCACTTCGAAGAAAACGGGCTGTTTGAAGGTATCGACGTCAATGACGCCTGGGTCTACCTCTACAACGAAATGGGCGTCGAGGGCGCAACCGGTAATGGCCAGGGCCAGGGCCAGGGCGGTTACCCCGGCGAGGCGGCCGACTCCGGGTTTGAAGAATGGGGTGCGTTAACTGATATAGACGACGATTGCTGTGGTCCTCCTACCGGGGGCGGCGTTCCCGAGCCGAGCACGGCATTGTTGTTGCTGGCCGGCATCGGCGGCATGGTCAGGCTACGTCGTCGCTTGAGCTGACGGGCTTCAAACACGGCAAAAAGCCGGCTTTACGCCGGCTTTTTTGACTCCGTTAGCTTTGTTTTCTCCGTGCGCGACGGGTCTTGGTCTACAATTTGCCGATGAACCGGGCTCGAAAAGCCGCAATTTGGCCACCATGATCGATATCGGACAGCGTCGCCTGACCCTGCTGGTCGCCCGTTTCCTTTTGGCCGTGGCGCTGCTGATATGTGCCGCGCCGGCGCCTGTCTCGGCCGGGCCCGCCCCCGGTGCGAGCCTGGAAACCCAGGAGACCTACGAAGATGCGATTTCGCGGGCGAGTACCGGTGACTATGCGGGGGCCGTAATCCAGCTCAAGAACGTCCTCCAGTCCGACCCCGGCCACCTGCCGGCGCGCATCGCGCTCGGCAAGTACCTGCTGAGACAAGGCCAGGCGACCTCCGCCGAGAAAGAATTGCGCATTGCGCTGCGTCTTGGCGCGGCGCCGCAACAAGTCACGCTGTCACTCGGCAATGCGCTACTGATGCAGCGCAACTACCAGGACATCCTCGACACCATCAAGAGCAGTGACCCGGCCCATGACGGTAGTTTACAGGTGCTGGTGCTGCGCGGGCGGGCGCACTATGAACTCGGCCAACTCGATCTCGCCGAGGAATCCTTCAGCAAGGCAAGCGCAAAGGCCCCCGGTCATCAGGAAACCTTGCTCGGTCTCGCCCTCGTCGAACGCGCACGCGGCCGTCTGGAAAGCTCCCTGCTGTACACCCGGCAGGCCATCCAACTTGCGCCGAACGACCCGGAAACCTGGTATCAGAACGGGGAGACCCTGCGCGCCATGGGCGATTCGGCGGCGGCGGTGGCCGCATACGATCGGGCATTGGACCTCAATCCGAGGTCAATGCGCCCGCGCCTCAGCCGTGCCGTCGAACTCCTGAACCAGGGACAACTCGAACGGGCGCGTGCCGACGCTCGCTTCGTGCGCGAGGTCAACCCGCAAGACCTCATGGCGGTCTTCATCGAGTGGCGCGCGCTCTCGGCGATGGGGCAGGCAGCTGAGGCGAAGGAGGCGTTCGCGCTGCTGGGCGAAGGGCTCACGAAGATCAAGGAGGAGGCCTTCATGCAGGAGCCCTACCTCCTGCGGCTTGGCGCGTGGTTCGCCCTCGCGCGGCGTGACCTGGCACGCTGTGAGCGCTACCTGACGCAGTTTGTGTCCTTGCGACCGAACGACGCCAACATGTGGATCCTGCTTGGCCGCGTAAATTTGATGCTGGATGATCCGAAGGCCGCCATCGGCATCCTCCACCCCATGGCCAAACGCTATCCCGGGAACCTCGCTGTCCTGTCGCCGCTTGGACAGGCGTACTTCAAGATTGGCAATTACGGCGAGGCCGCCGCCATGTTTGAGCGCGCGGCCGCGTTGGCGCCGAATTCCAACGCGGTCTCGGCCGAACTCGCGTTGAGTCGTATCGGCACCGGCCACTGGGACGATGCGATGGGCGGCCTGAAGCAGACGCTGGAAGCGGACGACCAGGCCCTGCGGGCGGGACTACTGCTATCGGTCCTGCAATTAAAGACGGGCGAACGTGAGGAGGCCCTCGATACGATCAAGCGCGTGGCTGCGCAAAGACCGAACCCGGCAGTGTATAACCTGCTGGGCATCATGGAGGCGGCCAACGGTAACCTCGACCGTGCCCGGGAGGCATTTGAGGATACTGTGGCCATGGCCCCCGGCTTCGTCCCCGCCGAATTTAATCTGGCCAAACTCGATCTGGCCGAGGGCAACGTGGCTTCGGCAACCCGTCGCCTCGATGCTATCGTCCGACACGACCCGCGCAGGACTTCGGCACTGCTCGGTCTTGCCGATATCGAATTGGCCCGCGGCGACACGGCTGCGGCTGTCCATTGGCTCGAGAAAGCGGTGAGCGTGGATCCCGATAATGTCGACGTGCAGTCGCGAAGGGTCCGGCTGTACCTCGAACTCGGTCGCAATAACGAAGCGTTGAACGCCGCGAACCGGATGGTGCAGCGCAAGCCGGAGAATGGGGTTGCGCTGGAAACGCTTGCCCAAGCCCAGGTCGCAGCCGGCAAGGAAGAGGACGCGCGGCGCAGTTTCCGGACAGCCGTGCGCTACGCGGGCTTCAACGGGCCGCAGCTGATGAGTATCGCACGTCAGCAAGTCACTCTCGGCGACTTCGACCAGGCGCGCAAGACGCTACAAAAGGCAAGCCAGGCGGCGATGGTCGCGACGGAGGCCGTAAGCGCTCTCATCAGCATCGAAATCCGCCTCGGCAACTTCGAGTCTGCGCTCGCGCGGATCGAGGAACTGCGCAAAGAGGAGTCCAAAGCAGCGCTCGCGCATATCCTCACCGGGAAATTGATGCTGGCGCAGGAGCGTCTCGACGACGCGATCGCGGAATACGAAGCGGGGCATGAACTCGATCCAAGTACAACGAGCATGCTCGGTCTATTCGAGGCACTGGACGCCGCCGGACGCCGCGGCGAAGCGGTCTTACGCCTCGAGACATGGAGCGCCGCGAATCCGGACGACATCGAGGCACAGCGGAAACTGGCACTTTGGTATCTGCCAACACGTCAACTCGACAAGGCCAAGGCACTGCACGAGCGCCTCCTGCGCGGCGCGCCTAACGACCCGGTACTGCTGAGCAATCTGGCGCGTCTGTATCAACTGGAGGGTGACCCACGCGCCCTCAATTTTGCCGAGCGCGCGGTGGCGGCGAAACCAGATTGGCCGGTGGCGTTAGATACCTTAGGCTGGATCCTGGTTACCGAAGGCGACGTTGCCCGTGGTTTGGAGTATCTGCGCGAAGCCATCTCACGCGAGAATAATCCGCTAACGCGATATCACCTCGCCCAGGCTTTGAATGAACAAGGTCGGGTCAACGAGGCCAAGGTGGAATTGCGGCGCTTGCTCAACTCCGGCTGGGAAATCGAATGGATGGACGACGTGCAAAAGTACTACGACGGTCTTGCCGTTGCCGATGAGCCCGTAGAGGCGTCTTCGCCATAGCAGCGCGCCACCGCCGATTTCATTTGAGCGCACGCAGAACTTCAGCTAAATGGTGAAGGGTGCCAGGCCGCAGTATTCGAAGGGTCGATGAAAAGAGTCCGGCACGAGTTTATCGAATTCGCGCAAGCGTCGTGCCAGCCAGCAACGGCGGCCGGCGGCCGGCAGTCGACTCCCTGGTCACGGCTGAACACCCGTCGAACCCGCCTGGGCGCATAGACTGTTGGCTACCGGCGCATCCATCTCACGCCGCCGGCGGCTGATCTCCCGCGCAATGTTCATCAGGATGATGATGAAGGCATCGCGATTGTGTTCGAATATCTCGTACATGTCCTCGTTCGCCAAGGTCAGAACCGTCAGTTCTTGGAGGGCCCGTACCGATGCCGAGCGGTTCTGCACGTCGATGAGTTCTATCTCTCCGAACGTGTCCCCTCGTTCAGTATCGCAAGCTGGCGTGTCGCCGACTTGTCGTCGATACCCTTCAGCACCTCGACCGAACCCCGGCGAATGAAGTACATCCGGTTGCCCTCCTCGCCCTTGCCCTCGCGCACGACATCCGCGCCGGCAGCGAAGCGTCCCTCCTTGAGCAGCGGGATGATCGCGGCCAGGTCCTCGGCGGCGACCCCGCCGAATAGGGCATGCGACTGCAGGTATTCAGGTCAACAGTCAAGCGAGTGGTTACTTGGAGAATTTCGGACGCATATGGCTGGTCGAGGACCCGTGAAAGCGGTCCAATAGGTTCCCGCCAGGGAGCGAGAATTCGCAGGCGAACCAGAGGGCGGTGGTTACCGGGTAAATTGGGGCATATCTGTTTGGTCACCATGGGTAATGGGGAGCACTGTTCGCGGGTCCATTAACCATGAACGGGGTCCAACAGGCGCCGGTGCGGTCTGGCGGCCGGTTATGCCAAGGGCCGGGGCGGTGACCGGGGGAAGGGCTACAGGGGCGACGAAAGGCCGGTTAACAGCTTATTTCGAATTCTCACTTGGGTCAGACGGCAAGTCGCAGTCGCTAATTAGCGAACGTTAGTAGAGAACTTCCGCGACGCGATCATCGTAAAACTAATGGGTTGCTGCAACCGGTAATGGCCCCGTGTATTACGCTGATAAACGAATTATCCGGGCTGAGTGCACGATGGGGCACGCAGGGTTGCGGGTAGGTTCGTGGGTACATAAAGTTAATATTCTATTACCGTTTAACGATCAGTCTGTTAGCTGGTTAACTGGCGGAGAGGGGGGGATTCGAACCCCCGAAGGTATCGCTACCTTGCCGGTTTTCAAGACCGGTGCATTCAACCGCTCTGCCACCTCTCCTAAAACAATTCGCCCTATTCACCCCCGGTGACCGGTGCATGGATTCCGTCAACGAAGAATCGTTGACTACGCCCCTACGGGGCGCGCTGAAGCGCGTCCAACTTCCTCACGGAAGTTGTCAACCGCTCTGCCACCTCTCCTAAAACAATTCGCCCTATTCACCCCCGGTGACCGGTGCATGGATTCCGTCAACGAAGAATCGTTGACTACACCCCTACGGGGCGCGCTGAAGCGCGTCCAACTTCCTCACGGAAGTTGTCAACCGCTCTGCCACCTCTCCGTGCTCGAATTACCCTTGCAACCGCGCCGCCGGGCTTTTATGCCGGCTGGACACCTAATCACACGAAAGTTTTCGGCGATTTTCCCGATGATAGTCCGAGGTACAGGCCGTTTTGGTCAGATTCAGCTTTCGGGCAATTATCGGCCGAATTGTGCGGCGTAGCATACCCGGTATGGAGACCTGTTCAATAACCCCACACCGTGTAAGGGTATCTAATTGAATCTTATCGTGAAAGAGAACACACGCTGGGTATTGATATTTCGAAATCCAGCCCTATTATCTGTTACAGAACCTTTCGTTGACGAGGGGGTCTCATTCAACAGTGAATGTGATTGAATTTTGCAGTCTCGAAGGAGGGACTTCGCATCATGCCTACTAATTACGCAGCAACTCAGACGGGCTCTCGTGGGCTCGCTACCAACAAGCTGATCCGTAACACTTATACGCTCCTGTCGATGACGCTGCTGTTCAGCGCGCTGATGGCAGCCGTCGCCGTGATGGTCGGAGTCGGTCCGGGTGTGGGCCTCGTGTGCAGCCTGGTCGCTTTCGGACTCCTGTGGTTCGTACTACCCCGAACGGCGAATTCTGCAGCCGGCCTCGGCGTGGTCTTCCTGTTCACCGGCCTGCTCGGTTTCGGCCTCGGACCCACAATTACCTACCACCTGGCGATGCCAGGCGGCTCGCAGGTCGTGATGACGGCGCTCGGTGGTACCGGCGTGATCTTCCTTGGCCTGTCCGGCTACGCGCTGACGACGCGCCGCGACTTCAGCTTCATGGGCGGTTTTCTGGTCGTCGGTCTGCTCGTCATACTCGGCGCGGCCCTGCTGAATATTTTCCTCGCGATCCCGGCGCTGTCGCTCGCATTGTCAGCGGGCATCATCATGCTGTTCAGCGGTTTCATCCTGTATGACACCGGGCGCATGGTAAATGGCGGCGAGACGAACTACATCATGGCCACCGTGAGTCTCTATATCAGCATTCTGAATATATTCACGAGCCTGTTGCATCTGCTTGGCGCTTTCGGCGACGACTGAGCAACAAAACGGTTAACTGTGCAAAGGCCGACCTGCTCACGGCGGGTCGGCTTTTTTTATGAGGACAATTCGATGGACTGGATGAAAATAGTCTCCGCCCTGTTTCTCGTCGCGATGATGATTTACATCTGGCCGTCGGCGAAAAACATGCTGACGAATTCTCCGGACGCGGAGAAAGGTGACTGGCAGTCAGCGATCCTGCCTATCCTTGCGGTCGTCGGTTTCGTCGTTCTGTTGATCGCACTCGTGTGAGTACGGCCCACCGCTACGCCGGCTTCAGAGACTCCGTCCCGCCCATGTAACCACGCAGGACTTCCGGCACGGTGATACTGCCGTCGGCGTTCTGGTAATTTTCCAGTACCGCGATCAAAGCGCGGCCGACGGCGACCCCCGATCCGTTTAACGTATGCACGAGTTCCGGTTTACCGGTCTCGGGGTTACGCCAGCGCGCCTTGATTCGCCGCGCCTGAAACGTTTCAAAATTACTGCACGACGAAATTTCGCGGTAGGTTTGCTGGGCCGGCAGCCACACTTCGAGGTCATAGGTTTTTGCTGCGGAAAAACCGAGATCGCCGGTGCACAGGGTCACGACCCGGTACGGCAGCTCGAGTTTCTTCAATACCGTCTCCGCGTTATTCGTGAGCTGTTCGAGTACTTCATAAGAATCGGCCGGGCGCACGAGCTGCACGAGTTCGACCTTGTCGAATTGATGCTGGCGGATCATGCCGCGCGTGTCCTTGCCGTAGGAGCCCGCCTCGCTGCGAAAGCACGGCGTATGGGAGACGTATTTCGTCGGCATGGCCGCGTCATCGAGGATCGTGTCCTGTGCGAGATTCGTCACCGGTACCTCGGCCGTCGGAATCATGAACAGCCCCTGCTCCGGAATTTCGAACAGGTCTTCCCTGAATTTCGGCAGCTGGCCGGTGCCGCGCATGGTTTGTTCATTGACGAGGTACGGCACATACACCTCGCGGTATCCGTGTTCCGTCGTGTGCACGTCGAGCATGAACTGGGCGAGAGCCCGGTGCAGGCGCGCGATCGACCCGGCCAACACGACGAAACGCGCACTCGCGAGCGTCACGCCGGCTTCGAAATCCATCCCGGCGTGCAACGCACCGAGATCGACATGATCGCGCACGTCGAATTCGAAAGTGCGCGGTTCACCCCACCGCCGCATTTCAAGATTGTCCGTCTCTTCCTTGCCGACGGGTACGGACGGGTGCGGCACATTCGGCAACCCGAGCATGAACTCGTGCAGCCCGCTCTGCACGGTTTCCAGTTCCGCCTGACGCGCTTTTAGCTGGTCGCCGAGATCGGCAACGGCGTCGAGCAACGGCTGAATGTCCTCGCCCGCGGCCTTCGCCTGACCAATCGCTTTGCTGCGCTTGTTGCGTTCCGACTGCAGTTGCTCCGTGTCGACCTGTACACTGCGGCGGCGCTCTTCAAGCTCAGAATATTCGTCAAACGAAATGCTCTGGTGACGGCTTTCGACCGCTTTCTGCACGGTATCGAGATCGGTTCGTAACAGGTTCGGGTCTAGCATAGCGGGTCACTTCAGGGTCAACTTTGACAGGTTCGATGGTTCACACGACCGCCGGTCGCGCGGGGATTATAACGGCTGAACCCCGAACGCGGGCGCCTGCCATGATCAGCGCCGACACAGCGCCGCTTCAGCGGGCAAGCGCCAGTCCACCCCAACAGCCGGCCAGGCACAGGACGACATTGAGCAATACGTTCAAACCGGCTTTCAATAGTTCGCCACCTTCGAGTAAATGAATCGTCTCGAGTGAGAAAGCCGAGAACGTCGTGAACGCGCCGAGGAGTCCCACCATGAGCGGCGCACGATAATGGGTAAACCCCGCCGGCGATTCGATGATCACCACGTAGAGCACACCAATCAAAAACGACCCGAGTACATTGACCAGTAGCGTTCCATAGGGAAACCCGGTTCCGACCACACTGTGGATTCCGAGCGACGCGAGGTATCGGGCGATGGCGCCGAGTGCGCCTCCCAGTGCGATTGGCAAAAGAATTTTAAGACCGGTTCCCATCCGCTCAACCCTGCCCGCCGCGCAGCCGGTTCAGCTTTTCGCGGATCCTGATTTCGAGGCCGCGTTCGACCGGTTCGTAATAGATCTGTTCGCCCATGTCGTCCGGGAAATACGTCTGTCCTGCGGCGAAGGCACCCGGCTCGTCGTGGTCGTACCGGTAAGCCTTGCCGTGCCCCATTTGTTTCGCCAGTTTCGTCGGTGCGTTGCGGATGTGCGGCGGCACCGGCAGCGAACCACCATCGGCTACGGCCTTTTGCGCGGCCGCAAACGCGCGATACACGGCATTACTTTTCGCCGCACTGGCGCAATAAACGACGGCCTGAGCGATGGCGAGTTCGCCCTCCGGTGAACCCATCCGTTCATAAGCGTGCCACGCGTCCAGCGCGACTCCGAGCGCTCTCGGATCCGCGTTGCCGATGTCTTCGCTCGCGATGCGCAATACCCGTCGGGCGATATACGCCGGATCGCCGCCGCCGTCGATCATGCGCGCAAACCAGTACAGTGCCGCATCGGGATTCGACCCGCGCATCGATTTATGAAACGCGGATATTTGATCGTAGAAATCATCGCCGCCCTTATCAAACCGGCGCCGCGAACCGCCTTCAATGACCGTGTTGATCAGCGCCGTATCAATCGCGCCGTCATCGGCGAGCGCGCAGGCAATTTCAAACAGGTTGAGCGCACGCCGCGCGTCGCCGTCGGCGAAATGCGCGAGCAAATCGCGCGCGTCATCGTCCATCGTCGGGCCGCCGTCGCGGCTGAGCAGTGCAACGCCCCGGTCGATCACATCGCGCACGGCGCTTTCCGGCAAGGCCTTCAAAACGTACACGCGCAGACGCGATAACAACGCGTTGTTCAGCTCAAACGCAGGATTCTCCGTCGTTGCTCCGATGAAGGTAATCGTGCCGTCTTCTATGTGCGGCAGAAACGCGTCCTGTTGTGCCTTGTTGAACCGGTGGACCTCGTCGACGAAAACAATCGTCTGCCGCCCGCTGTTCTGCTTTGCCGCGCGCGCGCTTTCCACCGCTGCGCGGATTTCCCGGACCCCGTCGAGAACCGCAGAAATCGATTCGAGATTCGCCTCGGCGTGGGTCGCAATCATGCGTGCGATCGTCGTCTTGCCTGTGCCTGGCGGCCCCCACAACACCATCGAGTGCAGCGTTTCGCCAAGCAAGGCGCGCCGCAGGGGTTTGCCCTCGGCGAGAAGGTCGGATTGCCCGACCACGTCTTCGAGCGTCGCCGGTCGCAGGCGATCGGCGAGCGGACGATCGGCGTTCGGCTCGATCACGGGATGGTTACCGCTTGCCGTCTCACGGTGTAACCAGTTCGTCCGCGGGCGGCGCCGGCGGCGCGGAATTCACCAGCACATCAACCCCTGGCGGCGGCACGAGCGCGAACTGCTCGGGTGCGATCGTCGCGTTGCGCTCAATCGCGCCGAACGTAATGGCGGTTACCTGGCGCAAATTGTCGCTCAGGCGCATGCCGTGGAGCCCGTCGGGGCCGAATCCGATTTCGACCGAGCGGTACTGCGCCTGTTCGCCGCGCGGAACCAGCGACACCCATGCGATGTCATCCTCGACGGGTAATTCGGTCACGACGTAGTGCCGGTCAAGTTCGACATCACCGACCAGCAGTGCGGCCGGCGAATCGGGGTTGTCCGTTGATATCGGATTGATGCTTACCTGTTCAAGGTCGATGTCGTAGACCCACAGCGTGGCGCCGTCGGTCACGATCAACTGCTCGTAGGGTGCGGTGTATTCCCAACGGAATCGCCCCGGCTTTGCGATCGCGACGGTACCGTTCGATGCCTCGATCAGTTCACCGTATTCGTCGAACAATTGCTGATCGAAACTTGCGGTGAGGCTCGTCACGGAGGTGAGAAATGTCTCGAGACGCACACGTCCCGGCGAGGCATCAGGCGCGGCCGATGCGACGGGGATCGTCGTCAGGGCGAGCAAGTAAAGGCAACAGAGAAAACGTGGCACTCGTGGATCATCCGTCGGGGAAGCGGTGGCGGTACACTACGCGGGCCGTGACCGGCCCGACCGCCTCGGTCCGGATCAGTCTTTCGGTGGCGGCGGCGCCAGCACCTCGCGCGAACCGTTGGATTGTAACTCACCGACAACCCCGGCGCGCTCCATCTCTTCGACCATCCGCGCCGCGCGGTTATAGCCTATTTTAAGCCGGCGCTGGATTCCGGATATCGACGCGCGGCGTGTTTCGGTGACGATGCGCACGGCCTGATCGTACAGCTCATCCATCTCGTCACCGCCGGCGCCGTCATCGATCCCCGATATGCCCGCTTCGGCGGGATCGCTCGGACCGGTCAGTACATCGTCGATGTACTCCGGCTCGCCGGATTCTTTCAATTGTTCGACAACCTTGTGCACTTCCTGATCGGAGACGAACGCGCCGTGGACGCGCAGCGGCAACGCCGTTCCCGGCGGCAGGTACAACATGTCGCCGTGACCGAGCAGGGTCTCCGCTCCCATCTGATCGAGTATCGTGCGCGAATCGACGCGGGACGACACCTGGAACGCAATCCGGGACGGGATATTCGCCTTGATCAGTCCGGTGATCACATCAACGGACGGACGCTGTGTGGCCAGTATCAGGTGGACACCGGCCGCGCGCGCTTTCTGCGCCAGCCGGGCAATCAGTTCCTCGACCTTCTTGCCGACGGTCATCATCATGTCGGCGAGTTCGTCGACAATGACGACAATGTAGGGGAGCGGAACGAGCGTGGGGATGTCCTCGTCCTCGAGTACCTGCGTGTAAAGCGGATCCGGGATCGGTTTCTTCGCCTTGATCGCATCCTCGACCTTGCGATTAAACCCCGCAATATTGCGCACCCCGAGTGCCGCCATGAGCCGGTAACGCCGCTCCATTTCCGCGACACACCAGCGCAACGCGTTCGCGGCTTCCTTCATGTCTGTCACGACCGGTGCGAGCAGCGCCGGAATGCCTTCGTAGACCGACAGTTCCAGCATTTTCGGATCGATCATGATGAGCCGTACGTCCGCCGGCGTCGATTTGTACAACAGGCTCAGGATCATCGCGTTCAGCGCCACCGATTTACCCGCACCGGTGGTACCGGCGACGAGCAGGTGCGGCATGCGCGCGAGATCGACCACGGCAGGCTTGCCACCGATATCCTTGCCGAGCGACAGCGTCAGGTTCGAATGGCTCGATTCGTACTCTTTCGAATTGAGAATTTCACTCAGGCTGACAATCTCACGGCGCTCGTTCGGAATTTCGAGGCCGATGACCGATTTACCCGGAATCACTTCGACCACGCGAACACTGATCGTCGACAGCGAACGCGCGAGGTCTTTCGACAGGTTCGTAATCCGGCTCGCCTTCACCCCCGGCGCCGGCATCAGCTCGAAGCGGGTGATCACCGGGCCCGGGTGTACGGCAACCACTTCGACCTGAATACCGAAATCCTTCAGTTTCAGTTCGACCTGGCGCGACATCGCCTCGAGGGCTTCGGTGGAATAGCCGCCGCCAACGACGGTCGGTTCATCAAGCAGGTTCAGCGGCGGTAACGATGTCTCGGCGTTACGCTCGAAGAGTATCGTCTGCTTCTCCTTTTCCACCCGGTCGCTGACCGGGACCTCCTTTGCCACCGGCTCGATGTACACAGGTGTCCGCTGTTCGAGTTTGATCGCCTCTTCCTTGACCATCGCCGTGCGCTCCCGCCGCGCCCGCTGCCCCTGGATATAGTCGACGACCCGGTCGAATCCCTCACGGCCCAGTTCGATCCCGCGTAACGTGTAACGGCCCAGCGAGTCCATCACCCACAGCCACGACAGCCCGGTAAACAGCGTTACGCCGGTCAGGAATAACGCGAGCATGAGCAGAGAACCGCCGAGGTGGCTGAAAATCGCGAACGACACGCCGCCGACGACATCACCGAGGATCCCGCCGGCGTTATGGGGCATCTCCCCGAGCAAGCCGTGACCGCGGACCCAGATCAGGCCGCAGCCCATGCCCAGCGTCAGTACGAAACCAATCCCGCGCACGCTGAGAAAGAAATAATCCCAGCCTTCATCGCGCGTACGCTCGCGAAATACCACCCAGCCGGCGAACGCGATCATGAGCGGGAAGACATAGGCGAACCCGCCGAAAAGATACAGCGCGATGTCGGCAATCCATGCGCCGACGATGCCACAGCGGTTGCGGACCGGTTCAGCCGTGCCCGTGTGCGACCAGCCCGGGTCGGTCGGATGATGGGACCACAACGCGATCAGCAGGAACAGGGCGACCCCGCCGAGCGCGATCAGGATGCCTTCCTTGACCCGCTGCACCACCAGTGACGACACCGGATCGGCTAAACTGGCCCGCTTGCGAACTGCCTGCGCCATTGCTTAAACCAAGATCTCCAAAGATCCAATAAATATATGTTAGTTATAGAGTTTTATGATAGCGCGAATGATTCGATTTGGCTACTCGCACACGCGCGACACGAGCACTGAGCCGAGGTATCCGCAATATGCTGAAAACCCTTGCCATTTCCGTTACTTGTCTGTGGTTCGCAGCCGCAACTTATGTCTACTTGTGGCAGGGGCGCCTCGTCTTTCACCCGTCCCGCGCGCTCGCCAGCGATCCCGGCGAGCGGGGTTACGTGTTCGACGACGTCACGCTGACCACGGCCGACGGGGTCGCCATTCACGGCTGGCACGTCACCCAACCCGGCGCGAGCGCGACGGTCCTGTTCTTTCACGGCAATGCCGGCAATATTGCCGACCGTCCACTGACCTTGGCGCGGCTGCACGATCAGGGTTTTGACGTCTTCATGGTCGACTATCGCGGTTACGGTCGCAGCGAAGGCTCCCCCGATGAACTCGGAACCTACGCCGATGCGAACGCCGCCTGGCGTTACCTCACGAACACCGCGGGACGACGGCCCGCAGACATCGTTATTTACGGCCGCTCACTCGGCGGCGCCGTCGCGCTCGAACTCGCTTCCCGGGTCGCGCCGCGGGCGGTGATCGTCGAATCGACGTTCAGTTCGCTCGCCGCGATGGCCCGGGAGCACTATCCCTACCTGCCGACCAGCGTGCTGCTGCGATACAAATATCCGAGTTCGGATTATATTGGCCGGATAACAGCGCCGGTGCTCGTGGCGCACAGCGAAGGCGATGCACTGATCCCGTACGCGCAGGGTCGGCACCTGTTCGAGCTGGCGCCTGAGCCGAAAACGTTCTACGCCCTGCGCGGCGGGCATAACGACGCGTTTGTGCGCGCCGGCCAACCCTATTACGAAGCACTCGGCGCATTTATTCGCGAAGCCGCGCGAATTGACCGCCGCGGCCAGCTAAATCAAAATGCTGCCGAGGGCAGTTAACCAAGAAGAAAGAAGCTCACGTCTTTGAAAATTCAGTTTTTTTCCGATATCCACCTGGAATTTGGCGAATTCGATATCCCCGCGACCGATGCTGACGTCATCGTCGCGGCCGGGGATATCGGCGTTGGCCTGCAGGGAATCGAGTGGTTGAAGCAGTTCGACCGCCCGATTGTCTATGTCGCCGGCAACCACGAGTATTACGGCGGCGACCTCGTACACACGCGCGCCGCGATTGCAGAAGCGACGGCCGCCTCGAGGGTCCATTTCCTCGAAAACGCGGCAGTCGAAATCGCCGGCGTGCGGTTTCTCGGCGCGACGCTGTGGACCGACTACCGCGACGGCGACGCCACCGTCATGCAGCACGCCCGCCAGCAAATGAATGACTACCTGCAGATTCGGTGCGCGTCACGCGAACTCACCCCCGAACAGATTTATGACATCAACTGGGAGTCGCGGTTCTGGCTCGCACGCGAGCTCGACCGACCGTTCACCGGAAAAACGGTGGTCGTCACTCACCACGCGCCGACATTGCGGAGCTGGCCGTACGCGGACGGATCAAATTACCGCGAGACCTACTGCAACGATCTCAACGATTATTTTTCGCGCTATGACATTGACGCGTGGTTTCACGGTCATGTGCACTTCGTCGCCGATTACCACCAGGACAGCACCCGCGTTTTGTGTAACCCGCGCGGCTATCATGGCTACCAGGATATCGACGACTTCTCTGCGCTGAAGACTGTCGACATCTGACCGCGCACGCGATGGCTAATCTGCTCGACCGCATCGAACGGATCGGCAACCGCCTGCCCCACCCTGCGGTGCTGTTCGCCGCGGCCACCGTTCTAGTTATCGTATTGTCCGCCATCGCCGCCAGCGCGGGTTGGGCCGTCGCGAAACCCGTGCCCGGTGAGACCCTCTCAACCGGCGCGGCCGGCGACATCATCGCGGCGCAAAGCCTGCTCACCTCCGACGGGATTTGGTGGTTGCTGAGCAATCTCGTCCCGAACTTTCTCGGCTTCCCGCCGCTTGGCATCGTGCTCGTCGGGATGATCGGCATCGGGGTCGCGGAGCGCAGCGGGTTCGTGCCGGCGCTGCTCTCGGCCATCGCGAATGCCGTCAGTGCGCGCGCGCTCACACCGACGGTCGTGTTCCTCGGGATCATGTCGTCGGTCGGACTCGACGCAGGCTACGTCGTGCTGCCGCCGATAGCCGCGATGTTGTACATTTTGAATGACCGCTCGCCAATCGTCGGCATCGCGGCGGCGTTTGCAGGAATTTCCGCGGGGTTCAGCGCAAACCTCGTGATCACTGCGGTCGATCCGCTCATGGCGGGGTTTACCGAAGCGGCCGCCCAGTTCGTCGATCCCACCTACCGGGTTGCCGTCACCGCGAACTGGTGGTTCATGGCCGCATCGACGGTGGTCCTCACCTTGGCGGGCTGGGCTGTAACGGCGATGATCGTGGAACCGCGGGCGGCGCTCGGCGACCATCCGGCAGTAACGGATCAACCGCTCGACCGCTCCGACCATCGCGCCATGCGCTTCGCGCTCGCCGCACTCGCGGTCACCGGCATCGCGGTCGCATTGCTCATCGTCATCCCGGATGCGCCCCTGCATGGCGTCGGTCGGCGTTTCCCGCGCTGGGTCGAAGCGACCGTGCCCTTGCTGTTCATCGGTTTCGTCGTCCCCGGTATTGTCTATGGTCTCGTCAGCGGCGCATTTCAAAATGAACGCGACATCGCCGATGCCATGGGTCGGACGCTTGCGGAACTCGGCCCGTATATCGTGCTGGCGTTTTTCGCCGCCCAGTTCATCGAGGCGTTCAAATTCTCGCGGCTCGGCGAGATGCTCGCGATCACCGGCGGACAGGCGTTGACCGAACTCGCGATCCCGGTGTGGGCGCTGGTCGCGATTTTCATCATTGTCGTCATGTTCGGGAACCTGCTCGTCGGTTCGGCATCCGCGAAATACGCATTTTTTGCACCCGTATTCGTGCCAATGTTCATGTATGTGGGTATCAGCCCCGAGTTAACCCAGGTCGCCTACCGGGTGGGGGATTCGATCACGAACGTTATTACCCCGCTGAACCCCTACATGGTGATTATCGTTGCACTGGTCCAGCGCTTCGTCCCGTCGGCAGGGTTGGGGACCGTCGTCGCGCTGATGCTGCCCTACGCCGCCGCGTTCGCACTCGTATGGATGACGATGCTGCTCGGATGGATCGCATTCGGACTGCCGCTCGGCCCGGGGGGTGGTCTCCATTACGGCTGATTCGACCGTGATCCGGTGTGCTATCCTCGGCGGTCCGTCGCGCATGACAACGAGCAATGAGCAAAAAGAAGCACTCTTACCGGGTCACATTCCTCAATCAGGGCAAAGTCTACGAAGTCTATGCCCGCAAAGTCCATCAAAGCGGGCTATTTGGATTTATTGAAATTGAAGACCTCATTTTCGGCGAAAAAACCGCGCTCGTCGTCGACCCGTCCGAGGAAAACCTGAAATCCGAATTTGAGGGTGTCGGTCGGACTTATATTCCCATGCATGCGGTGATCCGTATCGACGAAGTAGAAAAAAGCGGCCCCGGGAAAATCTCGGAAAGCGACGGGTCGGGCGACAAGATTGCTGCGTTTCCTGTGTATACGGGCGGTCAGGACGCACCCAAAAAATAGGCCGGCGGACCCGGCCACCACCTCGCCCGGAGATGCGGCAGCGTCCGCACTCATGCGGAACTCATTGTGTTAGCATTTTCCTCTCTTGTAGAGGCCAATACGTGACCCTGACCGAACGCCTGATATTCCCGTTGCTTGTGCTGCTGACCGCAATGCAGGCCGCGCCGGCCGCGTGGGAAAACACCGACCCCGACACCGGCAACGTGGCCTACATCGGCGACGATCAGGGACAGCAGATCGCGCTGCTCGTGGACGACCGGAATTTAATCTTCCTCCGCATGCAGCTCAGCCAGGGCTTCGAGGCGTTCGGCGCATCGAACTGCCCGACGTTTCAGATCGATGCGCGCAAACCCATGCATCATTTTGAGGTCGGCGATTTGTGCAGCATCTCGCCGAAGGAAGCGATCTTCTCACTCGGACACATTGTCGATCGCCGCATCAAATCCCTGATCCTGCACCGGATCATGAACGGCAACGCAATCACGTTTCGCTACACCATCAGCAACGGTCAGTACCGCGAGGCCCGGTTTTCACTGAGTGGTTCGAAACAATCGATGCGGCGTATGCTCGGCTACAACCTCCAGGTCGATGTGGATTAATCACGACGATGAAGTTGCTCGTCATCAGTTCGCTCAGCGAAGTCGATGCAGATTCGTGGAACGCGCTCAACCGCGACGGCGACCCTTTTCTCGCGCACGAATTTCTGTACGGTCTCGAACAGCATAACTGCCTCGAGCCGCAAGGCTGGTATACGTCTCATGTCTTGCTGCGCGACGATGACGACGCGCTGATCGCCGCGATGCCGTTGTACCTGCGCACGAACTCTTACGGCGAGTTCGTTTTCGACTGGGCCTGGGCCGACGCGTTTGAGCGGGCCGGCGGAAACTACTACCCGAAATTCGTCTCGGCCATTCCGTTTACCCCGGCGACGGGAAACCGCCTCCTCGTCGCGAACGCATCGGACCTTGAAGTCGCGGCACCGGCATTGACGGCCGCGGCGATCGAGGTGACGAAACAAAATGACGCCTCGTCGCTCCACTACCTTTTCCCCGATGCGGACCAGGCTGCATGTCTCAAGGATCAGAATTTTCTCCTGCGCGCAGGTTGTCAGTACCACTGGTTTAACCGCGATTATGAGACGTTCGATGATTTTCTTGGCGCGCTCAATTCAAAGCGGCGCAAGCAAATTCGCCGTGAACGCCGCGACGCGAATGCACCGGGCATGGAAGTAGAAGTTCTCTACGGCGATCGCATCACACCCGAACACTGGGCCGTGTTTCACAAATTTTACTGCTCAACGTTTTATCGCAAGTGGGGTGAGCCCCGCCTGACCGAATCGTTTTTTTGCTACTTATCGGAAGTAATGCCTGATGCGCCGTTACTCGTTCTGGGCAAATACGAAGGCGATTACGTCGCCGGCTCATTCTCCATGCGTGGCAGTGACACGCTGTATGGCCGTCACTGGGGCTGCTCGCAGCATTTCAAACAACTCCATTTTGAACTGTGCTATTACCAGACCATCGACTTTTGCATCGAACAGGGACTGCAACGCTTTGACGCAGGCGCCCAGGGAGAACACAAGATCACGCGTGGGTTCGATCCCGTGAAGACCTGGTCCGCGCACTGGATTGCGGATTCGAATTTCCGCGATGCGATCGCGGATTTTCTCGTTCGCGAGACGAATCATATCGATCACTATGTCGATGAACTGGCAGGTCATCGGGCATACAAAAAACCACCCGATTTCGATGACGGCATCCGGCTGACCGGCGCGTGAACCAGCCGCTGTACTGGGTTAAAGCGAACCGGCTCGCCGAAGAGTTTCCGCAAACCGAGGAGGCTCTGACCGAGCCGGACGGATTGCTCGCCGCGGGCGGGGATTTGTCGACGACGCGTCTGATCGACGCTTATCGCAACGGTATTTTTCCGTGGTATTCCGATGGGCAGCCCATCTTATGGTGGACACCGGATCCCCGCTCCGTGCTTTATCCGCAGCGGCTGCACGTATCGCGTTCGTTGCGTAAAACACTGCGGCAGGATCCCTACGAGATTACGATCGACGGCGCATTCGACGCCGTTGTCAGAGGCTGCGCAGCGCCGCGAAGAGACGAATCCGGCACATGGATAACCGACGCGATGCGCGAAGCGTACAATGCCTTGCACACCGCCGGTTATGCCCATTCCGTCGAATGCTGGGCCGCCGGGCGACTCGTGGGCGGACTTTACGGGGTGGCAATTGGTTGCGTATTCTTTGGTGAATCCATGTTCAGCGCGGCGACCGACGCTTCGAAAGTAGCCATGGTCAACCTCGTCGAACGGCTCACTGAGTGGGGCTACCGATTGATCGACTGTCAGATCCACAATCCGCATCTGGAATCTCTCGGCGCCGAGAAAATTCCGCGCGCTGAGTTTAATGATCGGATCCGCCGTTATTGTGCGACTGCGCCGGGCAACGGCGCATGGTCACACGGGTCGATCGCGTGACGAAACCGCCACGGTCGCAACCGCTCGGTTTCTTCACGACGCCGCCGCACGACTGTGGCTACCTCGCCGATCGCAGCGCCGTTACGTTATTCGTCGACCCCCGGATGCGGCCCGATATGGCGACTTATACCCTGCTCTCCGAGCACGGTTTCCGCCGCAGCGGCGGCCACATCTATCGACCTAAATGCCCGTCGTGCACGGCGTGCGTGCCGATCCGCCTGCCGGTCGACGAATTCAGGCCCCGCAGAAATCACCGCCGCAATATCAGGCTTAACGACGACATTACCGTGCATGCCCGCGAACCGGCATTCGATCCGCTGCATTTCCGCCTCTACCATCGCTACATTACCGCGCGACACGCGGGTGGGGGCATGGAGAATCCGGATCCCGATACGTACATGGATTTTCTGACCGCGAACTGGGCGACGACGACGTTCTACGAATTTCGGTTGAACACCGAACTGTTGGCGGTGGCGGTCGTCGATCAACTCGACGATGGCTTGTCCGCCGTGTATACGTTCTTCGATCCCGGGCAGGCCGCGCGCGGACTCGGTCGTTTTGCGATTTTGAAGGAAATCGAACTCGCCCAAGCGATGAAGCTGAAATGGCTGTATCTCGGTTACTGGATCGCGGACTGCCGGAAAATGGCCTACAAGAAGGAATTCCTGCCCCATCAGTACTACGTGCACGGCAACTGGCACGACGCGGGCGGCGCAGAATCCGGCGTACCGCCCGATCCGTCGATACCGGGGTAACCGGCGGCAGCGGCGCTTTACGCTGCTTGTTCGATTGAGGCACAATGTCGCGCTTTACAGCGCAACGAGCGCAGTGCAGAGGTCGAATGGCGAAAGAAGATCACATTGAGATGCAGGGGACCGTCGTGGAAACCCTGCCAAATACCATGTTCCGGGTCGAGCTCGAAAACGGGCATGTCGTTACTGCGCATATCTCCGGAAAGATGCGCAAACATTACATCCGCATACTGACGGGCGACACCGTCACTGTCGAACTCACGCCTTACGATCTGAGCAAGGGCCGCATTACCTACCGCGAACGTTAAAGCTCACGCGGCGGGCATTCAGCCAATCAGCCGCTCCAGAAGATGTCCGACCCCGACATCGATCAATCGCGCTGAATATTCGAAGGCATCGAGATCCTGCTGATACGGGTCCGGCACTTCCAGGTTTTTAAACTCCCCGACGTCATCGAGCAACAACCGCACGTCGGCCGAACTGCCTGTCGGCCGGGTCGCGTTCAGAAAATCGAGATGACCGAGGTCCATCGCGATCAGATGGTCAAATCGCTCAAAGTCGTCCGGGCCGGTCTGACGCGCCTTCAGATTAGCGATGTCCGCACCATATTTCGCCGCTGCTTCAATCGCGAAGGGTTCCGGCGGCGCACCGTCACGTGCATGGATGCCGGCCGAATCCACGACCACATCCTCGCGGCCGGACTCCGCCAGGCGGGCCCGTAACAAACCCTCTGCAATCGGCGATCGACACAGGTTGCCGGTGCAGACGAAAACAATGGCGGTACTCATCCGGTGACTCCCTCGTGGTTCCATTGCGCACACAGGCGCTCAAAATCGGCGGGCGTATCGACGCCGATGCCGCAGTCCGCGACTGCATCGGCAACGACGATAACAGCGTTGTCCGCAAGCGCGCGCAGTTGCTCGAGTCGTTCGGTTTCCTCGATCCGTGCTTGCGCCAGCCGCACGAATCGACGCAGGTAAGCCGCCCGGTACGCATAGATTCCGACGTGACGCCGATAATCATCAGGATCCGCCGCGCCGTCGCGTGGATGCGGGATCGGTGCCCGGCTGAAATACAGGGCGCGATCGCCGGCGGCGCGGACGACCTTGACGATATTCGGATCGGATACGGAACTGAGGTCAGCGAACGGTTCGCACACCGTCGCAATATCGACGGCGGTGTCGGCGCCCACGAGTTCCGCCACCTGTCGTATCACTCCGGCGGGCAGCAGCGGCTCGTCGCCCTGAACGTTGACGATGATCGCGTCATCGGCTTCACCACGCGTGTCGATGGCCTCGGCGATCCGATCCGTCCCTGACGGATGCGTCGCGGCCGTGCGGACCACGAGCGCGCCGAATGCGGTCGCGGTCGTGGCGATGCGATCGTCGTCCGTCGCGATGATCACGGCCTCAGCGCCGCTGGCGACGGCGTTATCGTAGACGTGCTGAAGAACGGGTTTGCCGCCGACTTCGAGCAGCGGCTTGCCGGGCAAGCGTACGGACGCGAAGCGCGCAGGAATGTAGACGCTGAACTTCAAACGTTCAGTCCCGCTCCGACAGCCGCTCGACTTCCTCACTCGTCAGTTCACGCGCCTCGTCTTCCAGCATGACAGGAATGTCATCCTGGATCGGATAGGCCAGACGCGCGCTTTTCGAAATCAACTCCTGCTTCTCTCTGTCGTAAATGAGTGGACCCTTCGTCACGGGGCAGACGAGTAAATCGAGAAGTTTCTTATCCATCAGTTGCTCCACTGAAAATGGTGCCGAGGCGACGGCTGAAAACGTCAGGTAATTCCGCCGTAATCGGAATATACCAACAGCCGGACGCGCCGACGTGCTCGCATTTCACCGCATCTTTTTCCGTCATGAGGACGGGAAGGTTATCGTCGAATTCGAAATCAGCCTTGCGGAACCGGGCATGATCGCGAAACCGGTGCTGTTTTACCCTGAACCCCTTCGACCGCAACATCGAAAAAAACCGTTCCGCGTTAGCAATACCCGCGACGGCATGCACGTCCTTATGCTCGAAAGACGCCAGGGGAATGCCGTCGCCGCCGCCGACCGGGTGAACGTGTGTCGCCTGGTATTTCATGCTGAATTCGCCGCGGCCGGCTATGCCGTTGGTGACAATCATGTCGGCGTGGTCGAGCCGGGTCAGTGGTTCCCTTAGCGGGCCGGCCGGTAGACAGCGTCCGTTGCCGAAACGCCGCACGCCGTCGATCACGACGATCTCGAAATGGCGCTCGAGCGCATAGTGCTGCAGTCCGTCGTCGCTGATGATGACGTCGCAATCGGCATGCTGGAGTAATGCATCAACCGCCTCGCCCCGGCGTGGTCCGACTGCGACCGGACACCCGGCGCGCCGCGCTATGACGATGGGCTCGTCGCCGACTACGGCCGGGTCACTGTCGGCCCGCACCTGTTGTGGCCACGTCTTCGCACGACCGCGATAGCCTCTCGCGACGACCCCGGGCGTATAGCCGATCGAACGCAAATAGCGCGCCAGCCAAATAACCAGCGGCGTCTTCCCGGTGCCACCCACGGTGATATTGCCAACAACGATGATCGGAACCTCGGTCGCGTAGGAAGACAACAATCCGCTCGAATAAGCGGCTTTGCGTGCCGTGGCGACGGCCCGGTAGATCCACGCCAGAGGGGCGAGCGCGAGCGCGAGCGGATGGCGCGAGTACCATATTGATTCGAGAGTTTCGCTCGGCGACTTCACTCGGCAAATTTCGACCCTACCGCGATTGGCGGGTCATTCCTCGCGGATTTTTGTCGGAAACGTGATGCGGGTGAGACCCGCCTGGCGCGCCGCGTCCATGACCGTAACGACCGATTGGTGGCTTGCCTCGGCGTCGGCGCTGATAATCACGATCGGATCGCCTTCTGTCGGCCGCGCATCGTTGAGCGCCTGTCGCATCGTCGCCAGTTGCGTGTTGATGAGCGCGTTGCCGTTGACGAAGAATCGCCCGTTTCTGTCGATGGCGATTTCGATCGTATCTGCCGGTTTGTCGCGCGCTTCCGCGCTCGCTTCCGGCAGGGTCAGTTCAATCTCGGATTCACGAATAAACGTGGTCGATACCATGAAAAATATCAGTAACAGGAAAACGACGTCGATCAGCGGCGTCAGATTGACGTCCACCTCTTCCTCGCCGCGGGGTCTGAAATTCATGACGCGTCCGGCGGATCGGTGTCGAGTTCGCGCGCGCCGTGCAGCGCCTCGACGAGTTTAAGCGCCTCTTGCTCCATCGTGACAACGAGGCCCTCCACCCGACCGCGAAAATAACGGTAGAACATCAGCGTCGGAATCGCCACCGACAGGCCGGCAGCCGTCGTGATCAACGCCTCGGATATTCCGCCGGCCAGCACGGAAGCATCGCCGATCCCCTGGGTCGTGATCGCGGCAAAGACTTTGATCATGCCAATAACCGTGCCGAGCAGACCGAGTAACGGGCTCACCGCGGCAACCGTGCCGAGTGTATTGATGTAACGGGCGAGTTCGTAGACCACGTGACGCCCGACTTCCTCGATGCTCTCTTTCATCACCTCGCGTTCGTACGCGCGAGTGACCAGGCCGGCGGCAAGCACCCGCCCGAGCGGCGACCCGGCGCGAAGCGTCTCAATGCGCCGGTCGTCGAGCACACCGGATTTGGACCATTGCCAGACTTGCGCGACAAGGTTGTCCGGGGTGATCCGTCGGCGCTGCAGTGACCAGAAGCGCTCGATCACTATCGCCATTGAAACGACCGAACAGACGAGTATCGGCAGCATCATCCAGCCGCCGGCTTTGACAAATTCAAACACGTGTTGCGAAAACTCCCGAGTATGGTCGGCGATGTCATCCGGTGTGCATACGGCAGGCACAGACGGTCCCTGTCAATCGCCGGGGTAGACCATATCAGACGAGCCGAACGGCGGAAAGACCGGGTGTCATCGTCGGTAGCGACCGCTTTTAATCGTCGCCCGGGATCCTGTCAGCCCGGTCGCTCGCGGGGGCGTGCCAGTAGCGTTGTTCGGCGAACCGGTGCCGCTCGGGCCGGCCAACGGACTTCGCGACAAAAAACGTAATGGCGCCGTCCCGGCCCGTGGTCAACGTGACCACACCGCGCGCCTCGTACCGTTCAATCACCTCGGCGTGAGGGAATCCGAACCGGTTGCGAAATCCCGCTGGGAAGACCACATACCGCGGGGCGACGGCGTCGATGAAAGCATCCGTCGATGACGTTCGACTTCCATGATGGGGTGCGATCACGATATCCGCGTGAAGCGCACCACCGAGTTCGTGCACGAGTGCGGTTTCGCTCCGGTGTTCGATATCGCCGGGTAGCAGGACACTGCCGCCGGGCGCGGCAATATGCAGGACGCAGGAGCGATCGTTCTCGCTGCCGCTCGATCCGGGTCGCGGATGCAGGATCGTGAATTCGACCCTGTCCCATACCCACGTCGTGTTCGCGCCGCAACGCACCGCCGCGGATTCGATATCGTGACCCGGGCTGATGGTGGTTCTCGTCACGGCCGTTGCCGCGGCGAGACCCGGCCAGCCGGCGGCGTGGTCGGCGTCGCCGTGGCTGATGATCAGATGATCGATCTGTCGATGGCCGCGCCGGCGCAAAACCGGCGCGACGACGTCCGCTCCCGCGGAAAACCGCCCGCGTGCCGGTCCGGCGTCGTACACGAGGACATGCGTCGCCGTCTCGACGACAGCGCTGAGGCCCTGGCCGACATCAAGTACGACGAGCCTGAGTTCACCGGTATCGAGGCGGTCGCTGCGATCAATCAACAGCACGGCAACGAGCACCGCGCCGAGGAGCCGCGCGCCGCGCGCAAGTGGGATCAGTGCACTCAGGACACCGAGCAACGCCACCCCGACCGCGGCAGGATGCGGAATGCCCGGGAGTTCGGCAGCAGGGAACCACGCGATTAGCGCGGTCAGAAAAGACCACAACACGGACCACACGCCGAGAGCTAACTGCCAGAGCCAGTCGGCCGCCGTCGCCGACACCGGCAGCGCCACGACGCCGGACAGAATGCATGGCACAACGATAAAACTGACGACGGGAACCGCGACGATATTGGCCAGCGGAGCAACGAGCGGGACGTTGCCGAAAAACGTTCCGACGACCGGTACCATCGCGAACGCCAGCATTACATGGACACGCCACAACCGTGACAGCCGGGTCGCCCCGCGTTGCGTGGAATCGATCAGCAGCAGAAACCCGACGGCGCCGAACGACAACCAGTAACCGGTTCCGATCAACACGGCAGGATCCGCCATCGCGACGAGTAGCAGCGCGAGAATGTAGTTGTCGACGCCAAAAGCGCGACGCCGTATCACGACGCACAGCATCACGATCGCGAGCATTACCAGCGCGCGTTGTGCCGATACCGGGAATCCGGCGAGGGCCGCGTACAACGTCGCAGCCAGCATGGCCACGAACGCAGCCGGATGCTGCGCCGGCGTTCGACGCGCGACCGGACCAACGAGCGATATCAGCCAGCGAACCGCGGCAAAAGCGAGGGCCGCGACCAATGAAATGTGCAGTCCGGAGATCGCAAAGAGGTGCGCCGTGCCGGAATCGCGCAGCACCGACCACTGTGTGTCGTTGAGGCCGGTTCGATCGCCAATTGCGAGCGCATTAATGATACCGCCGCCGGGCTGGTTCGCGTATTGTTCAGCGGCGTGTTCACGGACCGCTTCGCGTAGACGGCTGAGCGGCGTTGCAGCCTGCGCCTCGCACGTATTTGAAGGATGAGCCACGACTGTGCCGAGCGCATCGATGTGTCGCCGGAATAACCACTTCTCGTAATCAAACCCGGCCGGGTTGCGCAAGCCTCGTGGCGGCGACAGACGAACCTTCAGCTCGCAATAAGCACCGGGAACCGGCACGGGTTCGGCGCTGTACCAGGTGATTTGAATTCGCTGCGGGCGCAACGGTCGGCCCCGTAAATCCCGCGCGAAGCCGTGGATGTCGAAGCGGGTGCCAATATCGAAATCGCGCGGCGCTGACAGGATACGGCCATGAACGTCAGCGACCCGCCCCGCCATTCCGGATTCAAGCCGTGTGTCCAACACGAGGTCGGCGCGCCACATCGCCCAAAAAAACCCGATCGCGACAAGGCCCGCCCAGCGTGTCCGGCTGCAAATAACGAGGCCAAGGGCGAGCGGTGTTCCGACGTACAACAGTAACGGTGCGGGCAGGCGCGGCAAGGTCTGCAGTGCCACCATGCCGGCGACGAGCACGAGCGCGTAAATTCGCATGAATGTCATCCTTGACGTTCAACGGATTCCGGTTAGCGACCGGCGAAGCGACACTGCCGCCACACACCGAATTGCGTATGATAACGCATGCGACTCGCCGCAACGGCGGTTGTCGTCGCGCAGCTTTGAGGCAAATTAGTGGGACCGAAGACGCTACTTCGAAAATTCTTCGAAAAACGCGGACAACAAGTCCCGCTCGAAAAACGTGGCTGGCTCGGGCGTCACATGCACGACCCCGAATTGTGGCATTTTGGTCGGCGGTCGGTCGCCGGCGGCGTTGGTCTCGGACTGTTCCTCTGCTTTATTCCAATACCGATTCAAATGGTGCTCGCGATTCCGTGCGCTATCGTGATGCGGGTAAACCTGCCCGTCACGTTCACCGCAGTGTGGGCAACGAACCCGATTACGTTTGCGCCGATGTTCATTTTCGCCTTCAAAGTGGGATCATGGATCACCGGCTACGACAGCGGGGTCGAAGGCATTCCGTTCGAACCGACGTTCCAGGGGGTCGCAGCGACACTTGATGAAATCTGGTACCCGCTCGTCGTCGGTTGTTTTATCTGCGGAATCAGTGCGGCCGCGGTCGGCAGCGTTCTCGTCAGATGGCTGTGGCGGGGTTACCTCGTGACGCTTCGCCGCCGTCGTCTCGCGGAAGCGCGCCGCTCGCGCAGTCGCTGACGCTTCACGACGATCGCATCCGGCCGTCTTCGAGCACCAGCACCCGGTCTGCCGCGTCGGCGACCTTTTCGTCGTGGGTCACGATCACGAGCGCCGCTGCATTTCCGCTGCGAAGCCGCATCATGGCGTCGAGCGCTCTCGCCGCGCTGACACGGTCCAGGTTGCCGGTGGGTTCGTCGGCGAGCACGCATTTCGGATTGGTGACCAACGCGCGTGCGATGGCTGTGCGCTGACGCTCGCCACCGGAGAGTTCCCCCGGACGGTGCGCCAGCCGGTGTTCCAGCCCGACCTCGCCGAGACTCTGCGTTGCCCGGTCGCGACATTGTGCGACGGGCAGACCACGGATAAGCAGCGGCATGGCAACATTTTCGAGTGCGCTGAATTCCGGCAGCAGGTGATGAAATTGATAGACGAAACCGAGCGTTCGGTTGCGCATTCGACCGCGCTCCGCCTCGCCGAGTTTTCCCAGATCCTGCCCTCCTACCGCGACCGCGCCGGCGCTCGGGTCGTCGAGGCCGCCGAGCAAATGCAGCAACGTACTCTTACCTGATCCGGATGCACCGAGTATCGCAACGGTTTCTCCTCGGCGGACCTGCATCGAAATGTCGTGCAGCACGTCGACGGACAAGTCGCCATCGTCAAATGACTTCGACAAACCAACGGTTTCGATGACGACCTCAGTCATAGCGCAATGCCCGGGCCGGTGCCGTTCGACTTGCGAGCCAGGCCGGGTAAAGCGGCGCGCAAAAACACAGGGTCGCCGCGACCAAAATTGCGATTCCGACGTCACGTGCTTTGAGTTCAGATGGAATTTCGCTGATGTAATAGACCTCGGGCGAAAGAATCTTGATATTAAGCGATTGCTCGATCGCGGCGACAATCACATCGACGTTGAGCGCGAGTCCCACGCCGATTGCGACCCCGACCACAATTCCCGCGGCACCAATAAGACCACCGTGGACGAGAAACGTGAGCAGGATCCGGCGCCGACCCATTCCGATGGTCTGCAACACCGCAATCTCCGCATTCTTTTCGGACACCACCATGACGAGAGTCGATACGAGATTGAAGGCGGCGACCGCAATGGTCAACGCAAGAATGACGAACATCACGATCTTTTCGGTTTTCAGCGCCTTGAACAAATTAACGTTCGTCTGCGTCCAGTCGGTCACGCGGAAATTCGTAAAACCCGCGTCGACCAATCGACCGGAAAGCGCTTCGCCGATTTGCGGCGCCGTAAACGGGGCGTCCACCCGAAGACGTAAACCGCTGACCGCGCTGCCGTAACGAAACAGACGGGCCGCGTCGTCGATATTCACCAACGCCATCGTCGTATCGTATTCATGCACTCCCGCCTCGAACACGCCAACGACGTTAAAGCGCTTTAATCGCGGGATCATACCCGCAGCGGTGCGGACAGGCTCCGGTGCGACCACGGTAATACGGCTCCCGATCCGCGCCTGCATTGCGCGGGCCAGCGCAGCGCCGAGCGCGATGTTGAAAGAACCGGGAGCGAGTTCGTCGAGTGACCCGGCCACCATTTTGTCCGCAATCACGCTGACCGTCCCTTCCCGTCCCGGTTCGATCCCGCGTATGACCGCGCCGTGAACATTGTCGTAGTGAGTGAGCATGGCTTCGCGGCGAATATACGGCGCGACGGCCGCGCCGGTTTCGCGTTGTGTGAGCGTGTCGATATCCGGCCAGTCACGCAAGACGCCGCGTTCGGAGTTGACTACAATATGGGCCGCCATACCCAGGATGCGATCGCGTAATTCGCTTTCGAACCCGTTCATGATCGACAGGATCGTGATGAGAGCGGCGACACCGAGCGCGACCCCTGACATCGCGATCGCCGAGATAAAGGAAACGAAGTGGCTGCGACGCTTTGCCCGGGTGTATCGCCACCCGAGAAAAGCTTCGACGGGGGTAAACATAGCGCTCGATTATAACGGAAAGCGTGACCCGGAAGTGGTTAACCGCGAACAGACTAAAGAGTTGCAGCCATGGTGAAAATCCTAGCGATCGAAACGGCGACCGACGCCTGCTCCGTGGCATTGAGTCACGGTGATACCGTCGTCGAACGTTTCGAGATCGCACCCCGTCAACACACCGATCTGATCCTGCCGATGATCGCGCAGTTGCTCGCCGAAGCGGAACTGAACGTTGCCGGGCTCGATGCAATTGCATTTGGCGCCGGTCCCGGTTCCTTCACCGGCGTTCGTATCGCAACCTCGGTCACCCAGGGCCTCGCCCTCGCACACGACGTGCCGGTTGTACCGGTGTCGTGCCTTGCGATGCTCTCAATTGGCGGAGCGGGAGCGCATCAATGCGACACGGTCGTCCCGGTGATGGATGCCCGCAAACAGGAAATCTATTCTGCTGTCTATCGGGTTGATCGGAATAAAGGTACGGCGACGTCTCTGGTGCCCGACTGGATTGGTGCCGCGGAGGCGTTGCAGCTCCCGATGGACACAAACTATGTCGTCATCGGGCGCGGCGCTGAAACTTACCGGGAGCGATTGCCCGCCGGTGTTGTGGAAGCAGGCGTTGTTCACAGTGAACCTGCGCTGCCGCACGCACGCGACGCACTCGGCGTTGCCGCCGAGACGCTGGCACGCAATGCCGCGCTCGCGCCGGAACTCGCACAACCGGTCTACCTGCGGCGCGCCGTGTAACCCACCGCACGCGACGAATCTCACCGAAGGCGAACGACCTCGCTGGTGATCCCTCCGTTTTCGGCCAGCCGCAACCAGCGGTACGCGGGCGGCAGCGGGTCAATCGCGAAATTGACCGCACGAGCGGCAAACTGGACGCACGTCGACGGGGTCGCGAGCAGACGAACACCATTTCTATAGCTGTCGTAATTCTGATGCACGTGGCCCCAGACAACCGCTCTGACCTGCGGGTGCCGATCGATGATGTGCCAGAACTGTGCGGCATCGCGCAGCGTCATCGTATCCATCCAGCGACTGCCCATCGGTAACGGGTGATGATGCAGAACAACCACGGTGGGCAACTCCCGATGACCGTCGAGCTGTCGCGCGAGTGTATTGAGTTCGTCGGCGAAGAGTTCCCCGTACTCCTCACCCGGGACCGACGAGTCGAGCAATATGAAATGCCATCCACCGAGGCGATACGAACCACCTGCGCACCATCCGGCCGCCTCGACAATCGGACCCATGATCCGGGGGTCATCATGGTTGCCCGGAATACATAGCACCGGAATATCCGGACGAGTCAACCGTTCCACGAGCCAGGTGTAGCCACCCGCGTCGGCTGCGGCCGCGAGATCCCCGGTAAGCAGGATCAAATCGACCGGTTCTCCGCGCGTTCGCGCGAAATCGAGTACGGCGCGGCACGTTTCCCGCGTATTCAGCCCGCCCAGAGTTCCGACCTCCCCGTCGTAGATATGCGTATCGGTGAACTGCAGAACGTTAAGCGTCGAAGCGGGCATCCGCGCATGGTAGCAGCGAAATTTTGTCCGCGGCCCGGGGCGGTCGTCGCGGCACCCGCAGGGCGGCTTGCCTGGCCGCTGACCGGCTCTGCCCGACGATTCGCTAACGTCCTGATTCGCCCGGCAAAAGCTGTTTTATCCCCAATTTTTACCCAGTTTTTGCGCAGCTTGTCGTATAGGCCCCACACAGGGATTGCACACTATCTTGTGGTATAAATACGCCTTGACCACATTTTATTGTGGTGATATACAATCGCTTACAACGAATACATAAATTATTTCGGTAAACCCCCCTCGCGGGTTCACAACGGAATAAAACAACAAAATCAGGAGGGAGCATGGAGCTGGAGAATTCCGCTGTTACACCAGGCAATACGGGCGTAGAGGCGCCAATTGCACCGATACCGGCGCCGGTCACAGCCGAAATTGCGGCAACGACTCCAGGCGAATTCCGGGTTATTCGGCGGAATGGGAAAGTCACGGCATTCGACGCGGGCAAAATCAAGGTCGCGGTCACAAAAGCCTTCCTTGCAGTCGAAGGCGGCAACGCCGCAGCATCGACCCGCATCCATGAAACCGTCGATCGAATCACCGATTCCGTCGCCCATGCGATAACGCGACGCATGCCCGCCGGTGGCTCCGTACACATCGAAGACATCCAGGACCAGGTGGAACTCGGCCTCATGCGAAGTGAGGCGCACAAAGTGGCAAGGGCCTATGTGCTGTACCGTGAGGAACGGGCCCGCGAACGTGATCTGAAAGCGGAAACCTCGCCCCCGGTCCGCCCGCATTCCGGCCTCAATGTTACCCGCGCCGACGGCAGCCGGATCGCGCTCGATGAAGATCGGATGCGTCGGCTCGTCGATGAAGCTTGCAACGATGTTGCCGACATCGAACCCGCCGGCGTCATCGAAGAAACGAAACGGTCGCTGTTCGACGGTGTCGCCGAAGAAGACGTTTCAAAAGCACTCATTATGAGCGCGCGCACGTTCATCGAGCGTGAGCCGAATTACACGTTCGTTGCCGCCCGCCTGTTACTCGATTCGCTTCGTCACGAAGCGCTCACGTTTGTGACGAAACAGGAGCAGACCGCAACCCAGGAAGAGATGTGCGAGCGTTATCCGTCGTATTTCGAATCCTATGTGAAATGTGCGATCGAACTCGAACTGATGGACCCGCGTCTCGGTAATTTTGATTTACAGCGACTCGGTCAGGCGATTAAACCGGAACGCGACTTTCAGTTTACCTACCTTGGATTGCAGACGCTTTACGACCGGTATTTTTTGCAATCGCAAGACACACGTTTCGAACTGCCGCAGGTATTTTTCATGCGCGTCGCGATGGGACTCGCAATCAATGAAATTGAACCGGAGAAATGGGCGATACAGTTCTACGACCTTTTGTCGTCGTTCGATTTCATGAGCTCGACTCCGACGCTGTTCAACTCGGGAACACTGCGGCCGCAATTATCATCGTGCTATCTCACGTCCGTTCCCGACGACCTGGACGGCATTTTCAGCGCCATGAAAGACAACGCCCTGTTGTCGAAATTTGCCGGCGGGCTTGGCAACGACTGGACCCCCGTACGCGGCATGGGCGCGCATATCAAAGGCACGAACGGAAAATCGCAGGGTGTCGTCCCGTTCCTCAAAGTCGCCAACGATACCGCGGTCGCGGTTAATCAGGGCGGGAAACGCAAAGGGGCCATGTGTGCCTATCTCGAATCCTGGCACATGGATTCCGAGGAATTCTTCGAACTGCGCAAGAACACAGGCGACGACCGTCGCCGTACGCACGACATGAACACGGCGAACTGGATCCCGGACCTGTTCATGAAACGGGTCTGTGAAGACGGACCGTGGACGTTGTTTTCTCCCGATGAAGTACCGGATCTGCACGACATCTTCGGACAGGAATTCGAACGCCGCTACGCCGAGTACGAAGAGAAAGCGGCGCGCGGCGACATCAAGAACGCGAAAACGATCCGCGCAGTCGATCACTGGCGCAAGATGCTCGGCATGCTGTTTGAAACCGGGCATCCGTGGGTCACGTTCAAAGACCCGTGCAACCTTCGTTCACCGCAGCAACATGCCGGGGTCGTGCACAGTTCAAATCTCTGTACCGAAATTACGCTGAACACCTCACCGGGTCATGAAATCGCGGTCTGCAACCTGGGCTCGATCAATCTTGCTCAGCATGTCAACGCAAGCGGCGTCGACATGGAAAAACTCGAACACACCGTCACCATCGCCATGCGCATGCTCGACAACGTGATCGATTACAACTATTACAGCGTGCCGACGGCTCGCGCGTCGAACCTGCGGCACCGTCCTGTCGGCATGGGGATCATGGGATTTCAGGACGGGCTGTACAAACTCGGCCTGTCTTATGCCTCGAACGAAGCGGTTGAATTCGCTGATCGCTCGATGGAAGCCGTAAGTTACTTTGCGATCCAGGCATCCTCCGACCTTGCCGCAGAACGCGGAACCTATGCGAGCTTCGAAGGGTCGCTGTGGAGCCAGGGCATTCTGCCAATCGATTCGATTTCCCTGCTTGAACAAGGCCGCGGCGGTTACCTCGACATGGATCGCTCGCAGACACTCAACTGGGACGGTCTTCGCGAACGCGTCGTGACCGTGGGTATGCGAAATTCAAACTGCATGGCGATCGCGCCGACTGCCACGATTTCCAACATCTGCGGCGTCAGCCAGTCCATCGAACCGACTTACCAGAACCTGTTTGTGAAAGCGAACCTGTCGGGGGACTTTACCGTCGTCAACATGGCGCTCGTCGACAAGCTGAAAGGCCTTGGATTGTGGGACGAGGTAATGGTCAACGATCTCAAGTATTACGACGGCAGCATTTCTAACGTCGATCGGGTATCCGACGATATCAAGCAGCTGTTTGCCACCGCGTTCGAAATCGACGCCCGGTGGCTTGTGGAAGCAGGATCGCGGCGGCAGAAATGGCTCGATCAGGCGCAGTCGCTGAATCTGTATCTGTCCGAACCGAATGGTTCGAAACTGGACAACCTGTACAAGCTCGCCTGGGTCAGGGGTCTGAAAACGACCTACTACCTGCGCACACTCGGTGCGACTCACGTTGAGAAGAGCACGCTTGCTGACGGCAAATTGAACGCGGTTCAGGGGGATGTGGCCGCGGACGAAGAGCCCCTGGTGTGCTCGATACTCGACCCGGACTGCGAAGCGTGCCAATAAAACGTGCGGCAACTAACGAATAAGAGGGACACCAGATGCTGAATTGGGAAGACCCAATCGAACAATTCAAAAACCCGGCGGGCACGGCGCCAACCACGGCGATGATGGCGAGCGAAGCGCTCGCGGCCGTAGAACGGGTAGAAGCACGTGCGGAACCGCAACCGATTGGCATCGAAGCGGAATCGATTGCGCCGGTAGTAGCGGTAGAGACCGCGCCCGTCGCCGCAGCGGAATTCGTTGAAGCGGTACCACCGGTACTGGCCGACGAAGAAGCCGGGGTCACCGGGCTCGAACAGGTCGAATTTGGCGCGCAACGGCTCGCCGTCGATGACAAGCAAATGATTAACTGCCGGGCTGATGTCAACCAGCTCGTTCCGTTCAAATACAAATGGGCGTGGCAGAAATACCTCGATGGTTGTGCGAACCACTGGATGCCGCAAGAAATCAACATGAACGCGGATATCCAGTTATGGAAAAGCACGGACGGACTGACCGACGACGAACGCACTATCATCAAGCGTAATCTCGGGTTTTTCTCCACGGCGGACTCGCTCGTCGCGAATAACCTCGTCCTCGCGGTGTATCGTCACATCACGAACCCCGAATGCCGGCAATACCTCCTGCGGCAGGCATTTGAGGAGGCATTACACACGCACGCCTACCAGTATTGCGTCGAAAGCCTTGGTCTCGACGAAGCTGAAATTTTCAACATGTACCGCGAATTGCCGGTGGTGCATAAGAAAGCGCAATGGGCCATGCGTTTCACCGACTCGCTGGGGGATCCGAACTTCCACACCGGGACGCTTGAAACCAACCAGCGCCTGTTACGCGACCTCATCGCTTTCTACGTCGTGTTCGAAGGCATTTTCTTTTACGTTGGTTTCGTCCAGATCCTGTCGATGGGAAGACGCAACAAAATGACGGGGGTTGCCGAACAGTTTCAATACATACTGCGTGACGAATCGATGCATATGAACTTCGGTATCGACGTCATCAACCAGATTAAGCTGGAAAATCCGGACGCCTGGACCGATGAGTTTCAGAGCGAAATACTCCAGCTGATCGCCGAAGCGGTTGAACTGGAAATCGAATACGCGCACGACACGATGCCGCGCGGCGTACTCGGACTCAATGCCGCGATGTTTGAACAATACCTGCAATTCATTGCCAACCGACGGTGTTCTCAAATTGGATTGCCGGAACAATTCGTCGGAGCGACGAACCCGTTCCCGTGGATGAGTGAAGTGATTGATCTCAAAAAAGAGAAAAACTTCTTCGAAACACGGGTCACGGAATATCAGACTGGCGGCGCGCTTAGCTGGGACTAATTGGGCATTAGACCAGACCTCCTCGCATGGAGCTAAGACGCGCTGCATTGGTCGGTGCCCGGGTTACCGGGCACCGACTTTTTTTAATCATCTACGGAAGACAATAATCACGGCGGGCCTTCGGGCCCGCCGATAATCAAGTGACGCGGCATCGATTCACCCTCGAGAAGCCGTGAAAAAGACGAACAATCCGATCCTTCGAACCACCAGACCGGCATTGTTGTTACGTTAAGCAATTCCGGCAAATAGCCATCGATGAAATCCTCCCCGGCAAGTTCTACCGCATTACCCGCGCGGTGACGCGGTGCACGCGATTTGACCAGCACTGCACCGGCAGCACCGAGCCGGTGACCCAACCATACCGCGATGCTGTCCGAGGTGGCCCGCCAGTCTCGCGGTAACTCACCGGCTTCAAACGCAGGATCCATCGGATCCCATACTGCGCAGTCAGCTTCGAAACGCTCTTCGGCAAGGCGATCAGCGCAGATCAGGTGCGGCTCCCCGAGGAGCGAGGCCGCTGCGAGCGCGAACTGGCGCATCGCCTGCACCGCCATTGCGTGCGCACACGGATCATCGATGCGCAGCGCCGACTGCGTTTCGCGTACGGCCTCGGCGAATGGCCCTCCCCCCGTCACGACGACGACACGATGCGCGGCCGACACTGATCGGATCAGGTCCAGCCACGCGTGGAGCGCGTCCGAACCGATCAGGCTGCCGCCCAGTTTAATAATCCAGGTTTTGCGCTTCGGCATGAATAAAGACATCGAGCATCGCGGCCGCCTTGTCCAGACTTTCGCTGTATTCCGCCTGTAACTCCGAATCCGCGACTATCCCGCCGCCGGCCCAGCACACCATCGTGTCCCGGTGGTGAACAAGCGTCCGGATCGCAATATTCGTATCCATTGAACCATCGCCGGACAAATAACCGATCGCGCCGCAGTAGACGGTTCTGCGAAATGGTTCGAGCTCTTCGATGATCTCCATCGCGCGAAGTTTCGGCGCGCCGGTGATCGACCCGCCCGGAAAACACCCGCGCAATAAATCTGTCTCACTGACATCGTCTGCGAGTGCACCCCGGACCGTACTCACGAGATGGTGCACCGTCGCGAAGCTTTCTATTGCGAAGAGTTCGGGTACGGCGACACTCCCGATTTCGCAACTTTTCCCGAGATCGTTACGCAACAGGTCGACGATCATCACGTTTTCCGCACGATCTTTTTCGCTGACGCGTAATTCTTCGGCGAGACGGCGATCGGTCACCGGATCCGCGTCTCGCGGTCGGGTCCCTTTAATCGGCTTTGTTTCGACCGCGCGATCCCGCACGCTGAGAAAGCGCTCCGGCGATGAGCTCAGAATGGCCCCCTCCTCCAGTCGCATGAACGCCGAGTATGGCGCGGGATTCAAATGCCGCAAACGCAGGTACGCATCCCATGAGGAGCCACGCACGTCGGCGGAGAAACGCTGCGCCAGATTCACCTGGTAGCAATCGCCGTCGAGTATGTAGCGCTTGATACGTGCGAATTTCTCCGCGTACTCGGCAAAAGACATATCAGGCTTCACCGCCGAGGTCACCTGGAACGAGGTGCCGTATGCGGCCGGGGTGAGCGGTTCGGGCGCCGTGAGCACGTGCGTCCAGTGCTCGATATCAACCTCTGCATCTGGCCGGGCGACGAGCCATGCGCGTTCGCGCTCATGGTCGACGACCGCCGCCCAGTCGTATATTCCCACCGCCATATCCGGAATATCGATGTCGGCGGCGGCAAGATCCGGCAATTGCTCGATGCGACGCCCCAGGTCGTAAGCGAAATAACCCATCGCACCACCGCAAAACGGCAACGCCTGCGGGTTGTCACTACGGCGAGGCAACGCCTCGGCGATGAGTAAAAACGGATCCCGCTCGCTATGCTCCCGCGCGTCGCCGCGACGGATTTCCGTGACCCTGCCGCGGGTAGTCAGCGTGGTCCGCGGTGCGGCGGAAATGACGTCAAAGCGCCCACCGGTGGTTCTGTCGCGGCAACTGTCGAGAAAAACAAACCACGGCCGACCCGCCTCGGCGGCCAGGCGGGTGGACGGATCCGCCACGTAATTGATCGGAATGACGCGAGGTGCCGGATTCATTGAGACGCGCGTTTGAGAACGGTCAGAGCCGCCGCCGGCGCGCAGGATGACACCATCGCGGGTTCGGCACCGGCGAGTTCGAACAACGACGCAAATTCGATACAGTCAACCCCGTTGAATGCGGCGAGGCGGCGCACGATAAAATCGCCCGCTCCCGCTGCGATGATACGGCGGCAGGGGTTTTGCATCGTGCTCGCGACGCGAAGAAACGCCCGCTGCAGGAGGTCGAACTGACGATACGCATAATAATCTGCCACCTGGCGCACGCGCAGATGGTCCGACTCGCTCTCGCGACCGAGCATGCGCATGATCCTGCGTGAGCTGGCGTCAGCTGAGCGATCCGCCCCGTCTGCCGTTTCGTGCAAATCTGCGTTGTCGGGCAGCTCGCCGCGGATCCGGTAAACATCCGCAGTATTGGCAAAATACTCCGCGGCCACGCGCTGCGTGCGCCCGGCAAACGGAACGTGTCCGGCGAGCGCCATCAACGGTGTGCGTACCACGCCGGTATACACGAGTTCGTCGAATTCCAGACGCGATGGATCGTCACGACCGCGGCACACGACTTCACCGGCTACGATCGGAATGAGATCGCTGGTCGTGCTGCCCACGTCGATGAGCATCGCGTCGCTGCATTGCAGGGCGACCGCTTCAGCCATTGCGAGCCAGTTGGCCGAGGCGATCCGGGGGATATTGTCACCGCCCACCGCATCCGGCGACACCCACCCGGCACCGCCTGCGTAAAATCGCGTTTGATCGTTACCGAGTATCGCTGCGGCGGCAGACGCTATCGCCACAACCCCCTCGGCGCGGGATGCAAAACCGTCGCATAATTCGCCGGTCATCGTGATCGCATGATCCACGTCCGCGCCATTGTTCCGCTCGTGAATTGCGGCTATCGCCGCTGTCAGGTGTTCGATTCCGCGCCACAGCGGGCATGCGAGCTGCCGTGCCTCGACGAGCCGGCCCCGGTCGTCCATGGTCACCCGCTTCAAATGCGCGCCACCAAGATCCCACCCATAGGTTGTTGCTGCTGTCATTATTCTCGCCTGAAGCGCAGTACCCGGCATCCGTATGCCGACGTTCGTATTATAGGTTCGCCGGGCGGGCGCGTGATGATTGGGTCGCCCGGTTCGATGCGCTAGACTCCCGCTCCTTCATGAACGTCGTTCCTGTACTTGATCTGAAAGACGGACTGGTGGTGTTGGCGAGTGGCGGGCACCGCGACGCATACAGACCCGTCGACACGCCATTGTGCCACGACCCGGCGCCAGCGGCCGTGATCGGCGCGTTGCTCGACGTCTTCCCTTTCACGACCGTCTACATTGCCGACATCGATGCGATTACCGGCGCGGGTACGAACGCGCTGTGCATCCGGGAGCTTGCCGATGCGTCACCCGAGGTCGTGTTCTGGATCGATTCAGGGTTTAACGATGCCTCGGATCTGGCCTCATATACGGGCAGGAAAAACATCCGGCCTGTCATTGGTAGTGAGTCGCTGACCTCCCTCGAGCACTACACCGCGCTTGCGGCGGGAATGCCGTTCACCGGCCATGTACTGTCGCTCGACTGCAAGGATGGGCAGGAGCTTGGCCCGCCGGAATTGATCGAGCAGCCCGAATTGTGGCCAGACACCGTGATCTCGATGGATCTGAACCGGGTCGGAGCGGACCGTGGACCGAATGACGCACGGCTACGCCGCCTGCAGGCCTGTCGCGAGGATATCGCCGTTGCCGCCGCCGGTGGCGTGCGGGGCGTGGACGACTTGCGGTTGCTTGCCGCCCAAGGGGTCGATCACGTGCTCATCGCGACCGCGTTACACGAGAAAAAGCTCGTGCGGTCGGACATTGAAAGTATCGCGCGCTAAAAAAAACGCCCCGTAAGGGGCGTTTTCCAGTCTTGCGACCTGCTGCGCAAAGCGCTTAGCTGTGCGCCGCAAACGGGTGCGCTGCACTGGCTTTCTGTGCCACCACATCGGCAGCCTTCGGCTCACGTGCCACCGCGCGCTGGATCGACTCTTTAACAGCCTGGTAGTTGTAATCCTGGATCTTCGCATCGTCTTCGGCGAGCCAGTGAATAAACACGCCAACGCAGATGAAAATGTCGTCTGCCTCGTCCGCCGGGATCGTGCCGTCTTCGACGCAATCCGCAACCGCCATGGCCACACCGCGCTGCGCGGGACCAAACATTTGCACGGCCTGTTTCGAACCTTTAATCGTGACCTTATTGAACATTACCGTGCTCGGCTTTGCCGCCAGATTTGGCGCGACGACCGCAAGCAGGCTGCTGAACCCGTCTTTATTGTTCGTCAGGCAATTGCAGAATGCGACTTCGGCATTGCTTCCACGCGGCCCCATGATGAGATCGATGTGCGCGACCTCGTTTCCGTCACCAACGAGTGACTCACCCACTAATACGCGATCAACAACCGCCATGATTTTTTCTCCTTCTGTCGTTGCCGTCTGATTCGACTGCGTTCCGAATAGCGCCTTAAAGATGGACATTGGTTGTCACCACCTTTTACAAGCTTAAGTGTTGGTTGATTCGTTAGCACGGCGTCCGATACGATCGGCACCGTGCAACGGGCTGTTCGTCCCCTCGGCGTGTTCCAGCAGCAACGCCAAAACGCTTGCTACCGTTAAATCCGCGCTCGTCCCCGGATTCACGCCGTCTTCTTTTAATTCGCGATCAAACTGCTTCAGCTCTGCCGCAAACGTCGCCGGATTCTCGCACGCTTTCAGACCGCTTTCCAGCGTCCCTGCAGCGACGGAGACAGCCCGTGCTTTCGCGCTGCCGAACTTGCGTTCAATGTGCGTATCCGGGTGGCGGTGCAACAGCCCCAGATACACGCCGACACACGCCCAGGACAACGACTGCCAGCGATCGCGGTATTCACGCAGCAAGGGTAGTGAGAGGTCGAATACGTCGCAGTAGTCCCGCGCATACTGCAACGCTATACGGTCCCGTACGGAGGCCACGCGCATAATTTCAAGCAATGTCGCGGTCGGCTCATGGGCGACGTCGTGAGCATCGCTGCGGCCGAGTCCGCCGGGCGATGCGATCCGTATGGCCTGAAACACAGCCTCGGCATCACTCACGCTGAGCGCGCGCAGCGTCCGGCACAGGCTACCGTGCAGCGACTCCGCAGGCGCCCGCAGCAATGCGGCACGAATGAGCGGCGCGGCGAGCAGGACAATGCCGAGGTTGGTATTGCACCCCGTCACCGCAACACTCGCATCGATGGCGTCGCGGATGACGGTACCCACCAGCGGCCGCGATCGCGCGAGCAGCGGCGCAGCGGCCGCTGCGGCGGATAGAAAATCCGTCGCCTGCATCCGGTGTCCGGACGACTCGGCGCTGACGTTCCCTGGTTTGAAAGCAATGACGTCGAAGCGGCAGGCGCAGCGAAAAGCGTCGGCAACGGATGCGGCGTCGGTCTGCAAGGGTGACGTTAACCTGTCGCTGCCAAATCGCGGCTCGATTCAATTTTTGCCACGAATGCGGCAACCACGTGATCCGTGATGTCGACTCCGGAGGCGCGTTGCAGGCCCTGCCAGGCGGGGATCCCGTTCACTTCACTGACCAGCCAGTGCCCGTCCCGGTCGCGCAGCAAATCAATCCCGCCGTAATCTACCCCGAGCGCCGCCGCAGCGGCCTCGGCCAGCGCGAACAGTTTAGCGTCGACCCCGATGGGCTCGCACACGGCGCCCTGTGCGCGGTTCGTCACCCAATGGCTTGACCGGCGTAACATCCCGGCCACCGCACGCCCGCCGACAACGAACACGCGCCAATCGCGAAAATCTGCCTCGCCGCCGCCGATGTACTCCTGCAGGTAGTACACGCCTGTAGACGGCACGTGCTGATCGAATGCCGCAATCGTGTCGAGCTGCATCACCCCGTTGCCCTGGGAGCCGAACAACGGTTTCAGGACGATTGCCCGACCGTCGCGAAATTCACGCTCGGCGACGGCGCGTGCGGCCGTAACCGACTCGAACACCCACGTTCGCGGTGTCGGTATTTCGTGCGCACGGAGCAGGAAACTTGTCAGTCCCTTGTCGACCGTGCGCTCGATCGCCCGTCCGTCATTAAAGACCGGGATGCCGAGCAATTGCAGCCCGTGCAGTACATTCAGACGGGTGACGATCTCTTCGAGCGTACCGCCGGCTACACCGCGTACAAACGCGGCCGCGGGTAACCCGTCGATCGCCGGGATCTGTACGGCGGGTGTGGCATCAGCAAGATCGAGTCCGCAACGGCATAGACTTTCGAACCGCGCGTCGTACCCGCGCAACCGTAGCGCGTCGCGCAGCTTGCGACCATGCCAGCCCGGTTCGTCAGTGAAAATCGCAACGGCCAGCTGCCCGGAGGCGGCCGTGGAATTACGCACCGAATGATTCATCGAGCAGATCTTCCCGAAGCGCACCGGCGTGGAATGTTCGTCCGCTCTTGACGGCTGTTACCGCGCACAACGCCGGCGAGAACAGCATCGGGTCAATTTTGTAGAAATCGTAACCGCAGTCCTTGAAGATTGTTCCGAACGGTTTACCGAAATCCCGCGATGCCGAGCTCGGCAATCCGTTAGCCAGAGCTTCGGCAGCCGCGTCATCGCAATCGACGAACAACTGCACCTGGCCGCCAAACAGAATCGCGTCGTTCGTACGCCCCATCGCCGTCATGAAATCAGCGCTCGGTGGCGGTACTGGCGCAGTGCCGCCGCCATCGACAACCTGCGCGAGCGGGAACTTCAGCTCATGTACTTTATGCAGCGCTACCTCGAGCACCCTGGATACGATCTGAACGCCTCCGGCCAGGCTGGTTGTCGGCGTCAAGATCAAGGTCAGTTGCGATGCCTCAATCTGGCAGTGCGAGAGTATTTTCGCGATGACCTCCGGCGGCGGCGTCCGATCGACTTCGAGCACGAGCGTCGTCGCCCCCGGTGGATTGCGAAACCCGAGTTCTTCGAACAGCGGTTCACGACTGCCGATGGCACGGGCCGGCCCGGAACCGAGCGCGAAAAAGGCGTTCTTGCCTTCGCCATGATTGAGGCTCCAGCCCGCATACTGCGATCCGAGACAGGCAAATACCGGGGAGCTCGTGTAGACGTCGACCCCCCAGGACCAATGTTTGAACGTCCCGCTGGTTTTCAACGCGACGCTACCGAGTCCGCCAAGACAGATTTCACCGATCACACGGCCGACCTCGAGTCCGCCGGGTGCCTCGATGCCGGCATCGACAATTGTCACGCCGGTGTCGTGGACGGTCGTTGTAACCCGGTATCGGGCAGGGTCGTCGACCAGCTGGTCGACCAGCGCCCGCGACGATTCGCTGACGTTTACATTCGCCTCACTCATTCATCCATCCCCTGTGTTTTTCTAATCCTGGCGTTCTGCCGCTACAACCGCGTCGTCGCGACGAGCGTCCGGCAGCGTTTCGGGCGCAACAACATTGCGCACGTGTTCAAGTCGTTGCCGCAGCAGCGTCCGGGTTGCCGTCACGCACCCGGCCCGCGCGGCATAGACGGTACAAATTGGTGAGCCGGCTTCTATTCGCGTACCGGCCCGCGGTCGGTCCGCACACCACGCCGGCAAGTCTAACGCGTTTGCGATGGTAAACGACCGGTCGGCAAAACAGATCGCGGATCCCCGTACGTCCCCGTATGCCGCGCCTGAGGAATTCCCGGTTTCCATATCGAGCAGATGCGCGCGAAACGCGGCTGCAGGGTCGGCGACGAGATCAAACGTCGCCGTCGGCCGCGGGTTGATTTCAAGTACACACCATTCGCCGTCGCGATCCATCAGCATATCGATTCCGCACAAACCTCTGAGTTGGAAACGGTCGCTGATTTTGTTCACGACTGTGTCGAGGTCTGATGCTCTGAACGAACGCGAGTCGGGTGCGGAGACTGCGCCCGAGTAACTGTAACCGTCGTCGGCGTTGTCACCTGTGGTAAAGCTTTCACACAACCCCAACACCCGGACACCTGAGCGACCCGCCGTGAACACGACTGACAGCGGCGTGCCGTCGCGGCGAGGCTGCAGATACTGGCGCTGACCGGGGATCGTCGAACGGTTCATCGAGCGTATGTGAGAGCCACCGCACCCACCGCGGCTTTTGATCAGCCAGCCACCCGGCGATTCGGGCGCCACGTAGGCACATCCGGGGTGCGCAATCCCAAGGTCGGCGAGAGCGCCGGCAACGAAAACAGGGTCTTTTGCCGCGAACACCGTGGCCCCCGAGCAACCAATGAGTTCGGCAAATGAACTGATTGCCGACAACAGGTGCGCCTGCGCTTCGAACCCGCTGCCGTAGACGATGGGCATTGAACCGTAAGTCGCGAAGATCCCCCTGATCTGTTCAATCAGCACATCGCCCGTAAACGCGAAATCGCCATGCGACGGGATCACCACGGTCACCGCGCTGACAGCACGCGTATCCTCATCACCGAAAAAATCCATCACTGCGGGTCGATAGCCGGCGCGCGCGGCCGCTGCTGCGAGCTGACGGCCGGAGCGCGCGATAATCAGAACGTCCGGACGCATGCGCGGCGACCTTTTAGTGACGCTCGACGACGATGTCGCGGGCCATGGCGAATGCTTCCTCGTAGCCGAGATATACCGGTGCGTTCGTCTCATGCATTAAACCGAGGAGACCGGTGTGGACACGGTACTTGATATCGCCAATCGCAAGCGCGCCGATGCCGAGTGCCGAATTGCCGGTACCGGTGAGCGGGACCTCGTGTGCACTCGTATCCACGCCGGCGATGCCGCTCGGGGGTACCGCGTTCGCGTCGGCCGCAAACAACAGCCGCTCCGCGGCTGCAAGTGCGGCTTCGTCGATGACCCGGATACCGGCTTTGGCGGTGTTAAATACGATTTCGGCCTCGGACATAATGTTCGCAACGGCCTCCGGGGTGCTGCCGTCGACGCCGTCAAATGCCAGACCGTAACGACGGGCGCACCGGTCGGCGGCATACTGCGCCGCACCCAGTCCCTGGTGACTGACGACGGAAACGTTTGCGCCGCACCTGGCGGCCAACAATGCGACACAGGTTCCTACCGGCCCCGTCCCGCCGAAAACGAACACCCGGCTGTCGCTCATCGCGCGACTGAACCGGGTACGCATTCCTTGCTCCACCAACGCGACCATCGCGGCGGCCGTTGTGATCGCGCCACTCGGATCGGCGAGTATGGACACTTCGAACGGCGGCACCATGGCAGCGCGACACGCGGCCATCATGTCGAGCGCTTCGTCGAGTTCGCGACCACCGATAAAAATACCCGTCCGTTTAACCCCTTCGCGGCGACGCGAAAATATGGTGTCCTGGGTGAGTGCGTGGACTTCGTCGAGTTGCACATTGCAATACGGAATGACCGCGTCGAAATTCGCCTCGTACGCCATGTTGATATCAAATGGACTGACGTATTTCGTCGAACTGAATATGTGCAGTAAGTAGGGATCGCTCACAATAGCTCCGGGTCCGGATGGTGATGACAAATTCGCAACTCCGCGCTGCAGGCACTGGGCCGGTTATGCAGTCGCGTTCGATTCCCGCGGCAGTGTTTCGGAGCAATGGATCGAGGCGCCGGAATTGCGCGCCGAGTGAACTGAAAATCGCAAGCAGGAACGCTCGGCGAACCGATCGCAGAGTGCGGCGCATGCAACCGCCGCTTCCGGCGCGGATTCGACAAACGCAAAGCCCGTCGGCCCCCAGGACGTCTGGCCAACGCCGGTCAGTCCGTACTCGTTGTGCAGTACCCCGATCGCCGAGCGCACATCGGCACTCGTGAATGCGCCGCCCTGCCAGGGTCCGAAGTACTCGCCGATGATGTTCTGGATTTCCGCGACTGCCGAGCTGAACGTCGCAAAATCCTGCTCGACGAGCGCCGGGAAAACGCCCATGAGAGTCAGACGGCAGAGTTTGTCGGCCAGGTCCGGTTGCATTGGCGAGGCGGCCTTGAACGCGGCCTGCTCGGCGGGACCGTTCAGCCCTTTATACGCATCGTCGTGAACGAGGATAACGCGCCAGGTTTCGGGGAATTCGAATCGGCTGAGGACGGGGGGCACGACCGTGCGCTCGGCAAGCCCGCCGTCGAGAATAAATCCACCCGTGTCGAACACGCCGATACCAATGCCTGAGCGAAGTCCGCGACCGGTCACCGCGGCGAGTTCGCGCGTCGTCTGGTGCAGACCATTCACATGAACGATGGCCGATGCGACCGCGAGCGCCAACTGCGTGCCCGAACCGAGGCCCGCATGCGCCGGGATCGCCTCGATGACATCGAGCGCAACCCCGGACCGGAGGCCCAGGGTACGGAGTGTTTCGCGTGCGTATTTTTCCACCCGATCGGATTCGAGTCCCGATACCTGTAGCCCTTCGGCGGGTATCGCCCTGACGACGGTCGACAGTCCTTCGATCGCGAGCCCGAGGCTGCCGAATTTGCGCCCGAGATCACCACTCAGATCGACAAACCCGAGGTGCAGCCGTGCCGGGGATTCAACGGTAACGCAACGCAAACTGGCGTTCATGATACGGGGGTGCTCTCGATCGCGGCGACAAGCGTGCAGATCGCGCGCCACCGGTAGTTCTTCCACCCGCCTAGTTTAACGAATGAGCACAGGATAGATAGTGTACGGTGACGAACGTTGTGATAACGTTAGACGGTCTGCAGCGGCAGCCGGAAGCGAGGCGGACACGCATGTTTTTTTTGTCTGATTTTTTCGCGTAAGCAGCACTGTGCCGAAATCACCGTCTTCCGGTCAACTATCCCCCGAACGTTTCGAAAACGTCGCCTGCCCGTTCTGTCCGTTGTTGTGCGACGACCTCGTCATCGATGCCGATGGCGACGACTTCCGCGTGGTCAAACATGGCTGCGGACGCGCGAATGTGGCGTTTCAGCGACCAAGACCGAAGCCGACGGCACTTGTCGACGGTGTTCGGGTCAGCCATACGGCAGCGATCGGTGCGGCGACAGCGATCCTCAAGCGCGCCCGCGCGCCGTTGATCAGCGGACTGGGAACGGACGTCGACGGTATCCGCGAGGCGGTTGCCGTTGCGGAGCGCGCCCGCGCCATCCTCGATCACGGACATTCCGCCGGCACTGACCGCGGCATGCGCGTACTGCAATCGCGTGGCTGGTACATGACGACGCTCGCGGAGGTGCGCAACCGGGCCGACCTCATTGTGCTGGTTGGCGCGGACGTGGTGAGCGAGTATGCCAATTTCCTGCGCCGCGTCGCACACCCCGCACAAACGCTCGTCACCGAGCGGCGCAAACAGCGGCGCATCGTCTACATCGGGGACAAACGCAACGCGCCGAAATCCACCAGGTCCTGTCCGGTCGATACGATCCCTGCCACCGCATCGAATCTCGCCGAGTCGATGTCGCTGTTACGGGGTCTCGTTGCGGGCGCTCCGCTGCCCCGCGGCGGCCGGGCGCGACAGTTCGCGCCGTTGGCGCAAGCGATCCGGCAGGCGGCCTACCCGGTGTTCGTCTGGGCGCCGGGACAACTCGCAGAACCCGACGCCGACCTGACGATTTCCGCAACGACACGGCTCGTCGACGACCTCAACGAAACCCAACGCGCTGCAGGGCTCGCGCTCGGTGGCGGCAACGGCGGCATCAGTGCCGCGAACGCGTGTGCATGGCTGACCGGCTACCCGTTGCACGTGTCGTTTGCCGGTCGGACGATCGAGTACGACCCGGTTCGTTACCAGTCCGCCCGGCTCATCGAAAACGGCATGATCGACACGTTATTGTGGATCGACGCATTTGGCGAAGCACCGCTGCCGGCGACGGATCCCGATATAAAACGAATCGCCATCGGCGATCCCGGGCAAAGTCAGAATCTCGATGCCGACGTTTTCATTCCGGTCGGGACACCGGGTATCGACTATAAGGCGAGACTCGTGCGCACGGATTCCGTCGTGACGCTCAGGTTGGACCAATTGCGACGAAAGTCATTCGCATCGGCGGCAACCGTGCTGCGCGAAATCATGGCTCGCTGGTAGTGCGCACACGGAGCTGAGAGATGTTGACGAGACTGAAGGGAGCGCGCGTCTACGATCCGGCAAACGGCATCGACGGGCAGCGCCGGGATGTTTTTATTCGCGACGGGAAAATCGTCGAGCGCCCCGAAAACGTACGCGCCGTCGATGAGACCCACGACGTGCATGGTTGCGCGATCATGGCGGGCGGCATCGACATCCACACCCACATCGGCGGCGGCAAGGTCAATATCGCCAGGATGATGCTGGCCGAGGATCACGAAAACGACAAGGTTCTGCGCGGTCGCCACCCGCGCATGGGTTGCGGCCATGCCGCGCCGTCAACGCTGACCGCCGGTTATCGCTATGCCGAAATGGGCTACACCGCGTGTTTCGAACCGGCCATGCTGCCAATCAACGCGCGGCAGGCGCACATGGAAATGGCCGATACGCCAATCGTCGATAAAGGCGCCTATGCGCTGCTTGGCAATGACGATTTCCTCCTGCGCCTGATGCGTAAGAAGGCGGATCCGGAACTCCTGCGGGACTACATCGCGTGGACCCTGCACGCCGCCCAGGCACTCGCGATCAAGGTCGTCAACCCGGGCGGGATCAACGCGTTCAAGTTCAATCAACGGAAGCTCGACCTCGACGAACGCAACACGCATTACAACGTGAGTCCGCGGCAAATTCTGCAGTCGCTCGCCGCGGGGGTGCAGTCACTCGGACTGAGCCACCCACTGCACATCCACGGCTGCAACCTCGGCGTGCCCGGCAACATGGATACGACGCTCGACACGATCGAGGCGCTCGAAGGAATACCCGCGCACCTGACGCATTTGCAGTTTCACAGCTACGGCACCGAAGGCGATCACGCGTTTTCATCCGGTGCGGCCGCGATTGCCGAGCGGATTAATGCGAGCCCTAATATTTCGCTCGACGTGGGCCAAATCATGTTCGGACAAACTGTGACGGAATCGGGTGACAGCATGCGGCAGCATGCCGGCAGCGCCTTCGCCGATCCGAAAAAATGGGTTGGTATGGATATCGAGTGCGATGCCGGCTGCGGGGTCGTGCCGTTCCGCTACAAGAACCGCAATTTCGTCAACGCGCTGCAGTGGGCGATTGGTCTCGAACTCTTTCTGAGCATCGAGGACCCGTGGCGGATTTTCCTGACCACCGATCATCCGAACGGCGCGCCCTTTACAACTTACCCGCACCTGATTCGCCTGCTCACCGATCGCAGCTTCCGCAACGACATGCTGGCGACGATCAATCCGGACGCCGCCGCGGCGAGCACTCTCGGTTCGATCAAACGCGAATACAGTCTCTACGACATTGCCATCATGACCCGTGCCGGGCCCGCCCGTTCGCTCGGGCTCAAAACAAAAGGCCATCTCGCCCCGGGGGCCGATGCGGACGTCGCGGTGTATCGGGATCACGCGGACCGCGAACGCATGTTTACGCACCCCGAATACGTCTTCAAAAGCGGCGAACTGGTCGCGCGCAAGGGTCGAATCGTGAGCGAACCGGTGGCGACCACGCACGTTGCCCGGGCCGAGTACGACACCGGCATCGAAACCGAACTCGACACCTATTTCGATCGTTACATGACCATGAAAAAGGAACGCATGATGGTCGCCGATGACGAGATCCGGGATGGGGGTCGGGGCAAGCTGAAGGTTCAGCGGGCGCGCCGGCAGACATGAAAATCAACGGCGTCTTCATCGAGAACACTTTCGCCGAAGCCTTCCCGATGAAGGCAACCCGGCTCATCGTGACCGCCGCCAACGACACGTGGGCGGCACACGCCGGCACGGCAATGACCGGCTTCGCGACCTCGGTCATCGCGTGCGGATGCGAAGCCGGCATCGAGCGGGTGCTTAAACCGGCGGAGACACCTGACGGCAGGCCTGGCGTTTCCGTGCTGTTGTTTACGATGAGCAAAAAGGAACTCGGCAAGCAAATCCAGAACCGGGTCGGCCAATGTGTGCTGACGTGCCCGACGACGGCGTGCTACGCCGGCATCGACGAAGGCACCCCGATAGAACTCGGCAAGAATCTACGCTTTTTTGGCGACGGCTATCAAATTTCGAAAAAACTCGGGGATAACCGCTACTGGCGCGTTCCGGTGATGGACGGCGAGTTCGTCTGTGAGGAAATGACACGCATCAGTCCGGCTATCGGCGGCGGGAATTTTCTCATCCTGGCAGAAAATCAGGCGCAGGCGCTCGAAGCGAGCGAACGCGCTATCACGGCAATGAAGCGGATCCCCAATGTGATTATGCCGTTCCCGGGTGGCGTCGTGCGCTCGGGTTCGAAGGTCGGCTCGAAATACAAGGCGCTACCGGCTTCCACGAATCACCGCTACTGCCCGACTATCAAGGGGCTCGTCGATACCGCGCTGCCGGCCGAGGTGGGTGGCGTGCTCGAAATCGTGATCGACGGGCTCGATTCCGAATCCATCGACCACGCAACGAAAGTCGGCATTGAAGCCGTCTGCCGCATGGGACGCAAGCGCGGGATCATCAGCATCAGCGCCGGCAATTACGGCGGCAATCTCGGTCCCTACCATTTCAAGCTGCGCGAGATTCTTCGATGAGCGGCATCACCCTGACACTCGTCACCGAGCCTGAATTCGAACTCGACGCATCGACGTTGACCCCGGGGAACCTGCTGGACCAGCCTGTCGACACAATCAAGGCCTTGCGGCTCAATCATGGCCGCCGGGTTATTACGCTCGGCGAGCTGTTCGAGGTGTCTACGAACAGCGACGATGTCGTTCGGCTCGAGAATACCTCTCCGCGTCTGCACCACGTCGGGCAGGAGATGCGCGAGGGGCGTCTCGAAGTCATGGGTTCCGTTGGCGATCGTGTCGGTGCGAACATGCACGGCGGTACGCTGCGCATCAGCGGCAATGCGGGCGATTTTGTCGGCAGCGGCATGCGCGGCGGATTGATCGATATCGCCGGTGACGCTGGCGATTTCGCCGGTGGTGCGCTCCCGGGCACCATGCTCGGGTTGCGCGACGGCGTCATCCGAATCGGCGGCAATGCAGGTGACCGGATCGGCGACCGGATGCGCCGCGGTGTCGTGGTCATCAACGGAAACGCAGGCAGCTACTGTGGTTCGAACATGATCGCCGGGACGGTGATCGTCACCGGTCATTGCGACGCCGGTGTCGCATTAGGTATGCGCCGGGGTACGGTCATATTAGCCCGGACACCCACTTCCCTGCCAGCCACTTTCAATCCCTGCGGTGAATACTCACTGGCCATGCTCCAGTTATTAAAGCGTTACGTTGCCGGCTTCGACCAAAAGGCGGCGCGACGACTCGGGCGCATAAAACGTGTGCAGCGTTACACCGGAGACCTTGGCGCGGGCGGACAGGGAGAGATCCTGATTGCGCAGGATTGACGGCACAGACCAATGCAATGAAACAAGGCAAGAAACGATTTAAGGGCCAACAGCGTGGGCGCGCGGTCGATCAGGAGGCGATACAGGAGATCCGCGACCTGATCGGGCCCGCGACGCCGCGCCGCGATCGACTGATCGAGTACCTGCATCTGATTCAGGACAGGCATGGCTGCATCACCAGCGCACACTGCGTCGCGCTCGCGCATGAAATGAAACTGTCGACGACCGAAGTGTACGAAGTCGCCACGTTCTATCATCATTTTGATGTACTGAAAGATGGCGACCCGCGGCCACCGGAGATCACCGTGCGGGTATGCGAGTCGGTGACGTGTGAAATGTTCGGAGCGCCTGCGCTGATGCAAGAACTCGCGCAACGATGCGGCGCCGGGGTACGAATCCAGCCGGTGCCTTGCGTCGGACGGTGCGATGGCGCGCCCGTCGCAGTCGTTGGCAATAACCCGATCGAAAGGGCCGGCGCAGACGCCGTCACCGAAGCCGTCAAACAGCGTGACGTGGCGGCGCCGCCAACGGCGCACTCGGGCTACGCTGATTATCGCGCCGCCGGCGGCTATACCCTGTTGGAACAATGCCAATCCGGCAAGCGCACCCGTGACGCGGTTATCGAAGCGTTACAGGAATCAAAACTGCGGGGTCTCGGCGGCGCCGGTTTCCCTGCGGGTACGAAGTGGTCGATTCTGAAGAATCAGCCGGGGCCACGGCTTATCGCCGTTAACATCGACGAAGGCGAACCCGGGACATTCAAGGATCGCTATTACCTCGAACGCGATCCTCATCGATTCATCGAAGGCATGCTGATCGCGGCGTGGGCGATCGAAGCGGAGGCCTGCTATATCTACATCCGCGACGAGTATACGGCCTGTCGCCATGCACTCGAGAAGGAACTGGAGGCATTACGCAGCGATCCTCCCGGCCCGTTACCGGATATCGAACTGCGGCGTGGCGCCGGCGCCTACATCTGCGGTGAGGAATCCGCAATGATCGAATCGATCGAAGGCAAACGCGGCCTTCCCCGCCTGCGCCCGCCCTATGTCGCCGAAGTCGGCTTGTTCGGGCGACCGACGCTCGAGCACAACCTCGAAACCCTGCACTGGGTTCGCGATATCCTCGAACGTGGCGCGGAGGCATTCAGCGCACACGGTCGTCGCGACCGTACCGGACTGCGCTCGTTTTCGGTGAGCGGCCGGGTGAAAAAACCGGGCGTTCACGTAGCACCGGCCGGGATCTCGGTCCGTGAACTCATTGACGAGTATTGCGACGGCATGCTGGACGGACACGAATTCTATGGCTACTTCCCCGGCGGCGCCTCCGGCGGGATCCTGCCGGCTTCGCTCGGCGACGAACCGCTGGACTTTGATACGCTGCAAAAACACGGCAGTTTCATCGGATCCGCTGCCGTCATTATCTTATCGGACAAGGACAATGCACGAACGGCTGCGCTGAACGCAATGCGATTCTTCGAGCACGAATCGTGCGGTCAGTGCACCCCGTGCCGGGTGGGAACCGCGAAAGCCGCCATCCTGATGAAACAAAAGCAGTGGGACACGGGGCTGCTCGAAGAGCTCGCCCGCGCGATGGAAGATGCATCGATCTGCGGACTCGGACAGGCCGCGCCAAATCCGATGCGGTGCGCGATCAGATATTTCCCGCAGGAATTTGAGTAACACGGACTATGGGCAAGCAGGAAACCGTTAGTTTTATCCTCGACGGCAATCCGGTCGAGGCACTGGCGGGCGAAACGATATTGCAGGCGGCAACGCGGACCGGTACGGACATTCCGCACCTGTGTTTCAAGGACGGATATCGCCCTGACGGTAACTGCCGTGCCTGTGTCGTCGAGATTGACGGTGAACGCACATTGGCGCCCTCATGCTGCCGGACGCCAACGGACGGCATGTCGGTGTCGTCAAACAACGAACGCGCGCGTCATTCGCAGCGAATGATATTCGAGTTATTGAAATCCGACATGCCCGCCGGGGATCGCTCACCGTACACGCCGCGCTCGGAATTCGATCACTGGTCGGATTTTCTGGGGGTCAGCGGTTCGCGTTTTGAAGCGCGGGAACAGCCGCGCGCCGACCTGTCGAATCCGGCGATAGCGGTTAACCTCGATGCGTGTATCCAGTGCACCCGCTGCGTGCGCGCGTGCCGCGAGGAACAGGTCAACGACGTCATCGGTTACGCCTACCGCGGCGCCGGGTCGATGATCGTATTCGACCTCGACGACCCCATGGGCATCAGCACCTGCGTGAGTTGCGGTGAATGCGCCCAGGCATGCCCGACCGGCGCGTTGATGCCGTCGAACGACACCGGCAACACGGTAGCGGACAACATTGTGGAATCCGCGTGCCCTTACTGCGGTGTTGGCTGCCTGTTGAACTATCACATCAAAGACAATCGCATTCAATTCGTCGAAGGGCGCAATGGCCCCGCGAATCAGAGCCGATTGTGCGTTAAAGGCCGCTACGGTTTCGATTACGTGCACAATCCGGAGCGTCTCACGACACCGCTGATCCGCCGCGACGGCGTTGCGAAAACCGCCGCGCTGCTCGACGCCGACGACATCGAAGCGACATTTCGCGAGGCGAGCTGGGAAGAAGCGCTCGATGTTGCGGCCAGGGGCCTGACGGACATTCGAAGTGCGCACGGTTCAACCGCCCTCGCAGGATTCGGTTCCGCGAAGGGATCGAACGAAGAAGCGTATTTGTTTCAGAAACTCGTCCGCACCGGTTTCGGTACGAACAACGTCGATCACTGCACGCGGCTTTGTCACGCCTCCTCGGTCGCCGCCATGCTGGAGACTATTGGTTCGGGATCCGTGTCAAACCAGGTCGCGGATGTTGCCGAAGCGGAGGTCATCGTGATTATCGGCGCGAAGCCGACCGTGAATCACCCGGTCGCCGCGACGTTTATGAAGAACGCGGCGCGCGACGGGAAAACCCTGATACTGCTCGACCCCTACCGCTCAGACCTGGCGCGCCACGCAGATTATTATTTGCAGTTTCGCTCCGATACCGATGTGCCGCTGCTCAACGGCATGATGAATGCGATCATCGAACAGGGTCTGCATAACGAAAGCTACATTGAACAATACACCGAGGGGTTTGCCGCGCTGCGTGAGGCGGTGCGTGACTACACGCCGGAGAAAGTCGCGCCGGTATGCGGTATCCCCGCCGAGACGATACGCGAAGTCGCCCGCGTCTATGCATCATCACGCGGTTCGATGATTTTCTGGGGCATGGGTATCTCGCAGCATATTCATGGAACAGACAATGCGCGATGCCTCATATCCCTCGCGCTGCTGACCGGGCAGATCGGCCGGCCGGGCAGCGGGCTGCATCCGTTGCGGGGGCAGAACAACGTACAGGGCGCCTCGGATGTCGGACTCATTCCCATGGTTTTTCCCGATTACCAGTCCGTTGCCGATGACGCAGCGCGCGACCGGTTCAAGTCCCTGTGGAACGCCGAACTCGATCCGAAACCGGGTCTGACCGTCGTCGAAATCATGGGCGCCGTGCACGCCGGAACCCTCCACGGGATGTATATCATGGGGGAGAATCCGGCGATGTCGGACCCGAATCTGAATCATGCGCGCGCTGCGCTCGGAAAACTGAGACACCTCGTGGTTCAGGATATTTTCATGACCGAGACGGCCGGGTATGCCGACGTCATCCTGCCCGCTTCGGCTTTCCCGGAAAAAACCGGAACATTCACCAATACCGATCGGCGCGTACAGCTCGGCCGCAAAGCGATTCCGTGTCCGGGTGAGGCTCGTGAGGATCTGTGGATTATCGGACAAATGGCCAACCGTCTCGGGCTCGACTGGAACTACCGCGACGCGGCATCCGTATTCGAGGAAATGCGGCTCGCAATGCCGAGTATCGCGGGAATTACCTGGGACCGGCTCGAACAACAACATTCGGTCACCTACCCGTGCAAAAACGTCGGTGACCCCGGCGAACCCATCCTGTTTCAAAATGGCTTTCCGACCCCCAGCGGGCTCGCCCGGTTCGTTCCGGCGGCCTACACCCACGCGGCGGAACTGCCCGACGACGAGTACGGATTTATTCTCATGACCGGGCGCCAGCTCGAACACTGGCATACGGGCAGCATGACCCGCCACGCGAGCGTGCTCGACCAGCTCGAGCCCGAGCCCGTCGTGAGCGTCCACCCGGAGGATATGCGCGAGAACGGTATCAAAAACGGCGGCTACGTCACGGTATCGTCGCGACGCGGCGAAATCACGGCGCGGGCCCGGCCGGATCGTGGCCTGCAACGCGGTACCGTATTCATGGCATTTTGCTATGTCGAAGCAGCCGCGAACCTCCTCACCGTCGACGAACTCGACCCGCACGGGAAGATCCCGGAATTCAAGTTCTGTGCGGTGACTGTTGCGGCTGCCGAGGCGCCTGCCTGAAACCAGGCTTGCAGCGACGGCAGCCCCGGCCGCGATCCCCCTTCTGCTCGCAGGACGCACGCGGTCGAATTTGATGCCCTCTTTTTTTGCATAAGACCGCGCAACGCATTACCGGTTAATCGTATAATGGTCGCTTAATCCAGCACCCGAACATTGCATGAAAATCCTCGGAATTTCCGCGTTTTACCACGACAGCGCCGCCGCGCTCGTCGCAGATGGAACCATTGTTGCCGCGGCACAGGAAGAACGCTTTTCGCGAAAAAAGCAGGACTCTCGTTTTCCCGTCAACGCCGTTGAATTCTGCCTCGACGAGGCAGGGATTTCGCTCGAGGACGTCGATTACTGTGTTTTTTACGATAAGCCGCTGATCAAGTTCGAACGCTTACTCGAAACCTACCTCTCGTATGCGCCGAACGGCTTTCGCTCGTTTGTCGCAGCGATGCCGGTTTGGCTGAAGGAAAAGCTGTTCCTCAAGGATTTATTGAAAAAACAACTCGCTGCGGTCGGTCAGTGCAAGACAGACGAAATTCCCCGGCTGTTGTTTACCGAGCATCACCAGTCACACGCGGCCGCGGCATTCTTCCCGAGTCCGTTTGAATCGGCCGCCGTACTTTGCATGGACGGCGTCGGGGAATGGGCAACCACGTCGGTCTGGGTAGGCGACGCAAACTCGCTGGATCCCCAGTGGGAAATCGATTTTCCGCACTCCCTCGGCCTGCTTTATTCAGCGTTTACCTATTTCACGGGTTTCAAGGTGAACTCGGGTGAATACAAGCTGATGGGACTGGCACCTTACGGTGAACCGAAATACGTCGACCTGATCCTGGACAAACTGTTGTCCCTGAAGGATGACGGCAGCTTTCGCATGGACATGCAGTATTTCAATTATGCGAACGGGCTGACCATGACGAACCGTCGTTTCGACGAACTGTTCGGCGGCCCGCCGCGCCCGGCGGAATCACCGGTAACGCAGCGCGAAATGGATCTCGCAGCCTCTATTCAGGTCGTGACCGAGGAGGTCGTGTTACGGCTGGCGGGGACGGTTCAGCGGGAGACCGGGCAGAAGAATTTGTGCCTTGCCGGTGGAGTAGCCCTCAACTGCGTAGCGAACGGTCGCCTGTTGCGCGAGGGGCCCTTCGAAAACATTTGGGTACAGCCGGCAGCGGGAGACGCGGGCGGCGCACTCGGGGCCGCGTTGTCCATCTGGCACGAATACCTCGACGAAGCGCGCGTGCCCGCGCCGGCAGACAGCATGTCCGGTTCCTATCTCGGTCCCCGCTTCGATGCTGACGCAATCAGTCGCTATCTCGATTCGGTCGACGCGGTCTACGAAAGACTGGACGACAAGGCGCTCACGGAAAAAGTCGCGCACGTCCTTGCGGACGAAAATGTGGTCGGCTGGTTTCAGGGCCGGATGGAGTTCGGGCCGCGAGCACTCGGCGGCCGTTCGATCATCGGAGATCCGCGTAGCCAGTCCATGCAGTCCGTCATGAATCTGAAAATCAAATACCGCGAATCTTTCAGGCCTTTTGCGCCCTCGGTTCTCGCCGAGCGCGTCTCGGATTTCTTCGACATCGATACGCCGAGCCCCTACATGCTGATGGTGGCGCCGGTTTGCGAGGACAAACGCCGCCCGATGTCGGAAGACGAACAAAAGCTTTTCGGCATCGAGAAACTCAATGTGCCGCGGTCCGAAATCCCTGCGATTACGCATGTCGATTACTCCGCGCGGATCCAGACCGTGCATCACGACACAAATCCGAAATATTACGAACTCATCAAGGCGTTCGACGAAATCACCGGGTGCCCGGTTATCGTCAACACATCATTTAACGTAAGGGGCGAACCCATTGTGTGTACGCCCGAAGATGCGTACCGCTGCTTTATGCGAACCGAAATGGATTACCTCGTGGTGGAAGATTTCGTGATGGCGAAGACGGCACAACCCCATTGGGAACAAAACGACGACTGGAAACAGGAATTCGAGCTGGATTAACGAGCGCATGCAACACGAAATACAGGAACTCGATCGAAAAGGGCTGCGCGATTTTGCGCTGGTAACGGGTGGGATATTTGCCGCTTTGTTCGGGATAGTATTCCCCTGGCTATTCAGTGCCGCATTCCCGATCTGGCCATGGATCCTCGCCGCCGTACTCGGCGTATGGGGACTCACGGCGCCGATGAGCCTGCGCCCCCTCTATCGACTGTGGATGAAGCTCGGCCTGCTGTTAAACCGGATAACAACGCCCCTCGTGCTCGGGATCGTGTTTTACCTGGTCGTGTTTCCGGTCGGGTTCGTGATGCGATTGTCGGGATGGGATGCGATGTCGCGGAAGTTTGACGATGCTGCCGAGAGCTACCGGGTGCCGAGTACGAAGCCCCGCAAGGAGAATGTCGAACGTCCGTTCTGAAACGTCAGAACGAGCCACCAATCACGGTAGCAGGTGTCTGAGTCTGATTTGAGCGGATTAAGGCCCGGTACTAACGCCGGCGGTAACGGGCTCACCGACACCGACGAGTTCAAGGGTTTCGCGGATCAGGGGACCGTCGCCCGGCTTCGCCCCGGGAATGACCGTTTCAATACTGTAGAGATATCCAGGGATACTGTCGGACACGACGACGGCGTAGGACTTATCCGCAAATTGTTCGAATAACGCTCGCTTCGGATCATTAACATAAGGGCTGAACGATACGCGCGTCGCCGGGTATTGTTCACCATCGAAGTCGACCGTCACGTCCTCGACCGACGATGCGTCGGCCATCGCAAATTTAATGCGGCGTTGAAAGTAACGCCATCGCTCCTGAGATTCGCCATCCGGATCGGTCAGTCGGTTCATTTCGTAGACATCACCCTGAAGGTAGATTTTCAGGATCGGATTAACATTCGTACTATCCACCGGCGGCACTTCGAAACGTCGCTCCCCGCTGAAAAAATCCACCGAGGCAGATTTCGTGCCGTCGTCCCTGATCGAACGCACGTTAAACCGAACCCGATCCGTAAAACCCGGCTCGAATGTGCCGCTGCGCTCGAACGCATAGTTAAGCGCGAGCGGCGAATTGATCATCTTCAACTGATCGGTCATCCACAGTAACTTTTCAGCCTGTGAAAATTCCGTCTCTTCAGCCGCCACGGCACCGACGCAGAATACAAACCCGGCGATGAACGCCGTTGCGGCGATCAGCCTCACGTCAAAATACTTTTTAATCATCATCGTCTTCAGTCGTCTTTATCACGAGATCGAGGCGCGGAATGCCATATTCGTCCAGTATCGCATCGATCTCCGGTTGATTATCCTCGATCAACCGGTTGATCGTCGCTTTCCATTCCGGCTCTCCGTAGCGAACAGCCATTGCGATTTGAAAGTCAAACAGGATCCGAAGCTCGTTGCGCATCGGAATCACCGCGATATCGTGGTCCTTGATCTGTTTTGCGTAGTAACCGGCGATCGGACCCCAGACCAGGGTCAGGTTGATTTCATCCTGAACGAGATCTTCTTCGATGATTTTGCCGGGGTTGCGTTCAGTATCGCCCGACATGATCTGATAGGGAATAGATTGCTCAATCAGTCCCCGATGGTAGAACCACTCGGGTGCCGGCCCCTTGTCCCATACGCCGATCCTGAGCATCGCCTTTTTCTCGGGCGGCAGGTTCTTCAGGTCATCCTGTGATTTGATGAAGTCGAGTCCTCGCCCTTTCACATAGACCAGCGCCCAGGCTGAATGCAGGTATGGACGAGTCGTTGCGGCCAGTTCGAAATTTTCGATGACCCCGATCACGAGATCGCACTTGTGAACCCCGTCATCGGTGTTGTCATTGCGCAGGGTGTTGCGAATGAATCCGATCCTCTGGGGAAACCATTCAAACTCGAGCGGAACCCCGAGCTTTTTCGCGAACAGTTCCGCAATCTTGTTTTCGTACCCCTCACCGTCGCGATTGGACATCGGCAGATTGGCCGGCGGCGCGCACACCTTCAGCGCGCCGCGTTCGAGCGGATCAGCGCTGGCCAAGCCGGCGAATACCAGTGTGAACACGGCCGCGGCCGTCAATAATCCTGAACGGATCGCGTCCGCAGGAATTGGGAATATCAAAGCTTTGAGTCCCGGGTTCATAGGTAGCGATGCCAATCGTCTGGCGGTATTTCAGAGCATCCGGCGGTCATGCGGGACTCGACGACAACCGTCGGGGCCGCATGGCAGGCCGGATTAACCCGCGGCGCGCTTTTCAAGCGCTTTCTTCATTTTTTTGATCGTCCGGTTCACCATGTTGCGGCCGACTTTCACATCGGGCAACTCGGCTTCGATGACTTCGAGGTTGGCCGGATCACCGTCACCGACGACGATGGCGCCCACCATTCCCGTCGACATGTGCGGCGTGCACTTGTAAATATAGGCGCCTTCTTTTTCGACAGTAATTGTGAAGGCTTCCTCACCCATTTTCGACTGCCAGGCCTCGGCGCCTTCGGGGATCATCCCTTCGATGGACGCCGTGTCGTGCCCCGCCATGTTGGTGAACGTGACCGTATCGCCCGGTTGCGCGAACAAAACCAGCGGTTGCCACTGGGTGATGACGCCTTTGACTTTCAGCTGCTCGGCAGACACGGTCTGAGCCGTCGCCGCCGTCAGCACGAGGACCGCGAACCAGGTCAATCTTGCGAATTGCATCTCATTGTTCTCCAACATGTTGTAAAAAGCTCCGGCGAGCGGCTCCGAGGCACCCCTGATACGTTCCGCGCACCTGGTCCGGTTCACCCTGCTCTCAAGATAGAGCAGCGCTAATGAACGCGCGCTGAACATACCGGCGGACGAGTTATACCAGACCGAATACGGCAGTCAAGCATGCCGGATCCGCCTTACCGGTAAAACCGCTGCGCACCGCCGAGCCGCAGGCACCTACGCCCCGCCCTGGGCCTCCAGGGCCTGTTTCAGTTTCCGGATAGCCCGCCCGATCATGCCCTTGTTCTGAGGGTGCGCTTCGATGGATCCGAGATTCGCCGGTGGCGTATCGCCGACGACGATCGCCCCAATCATGCCGAGACTGACATGCGGATTACACTTGTAGATGTACACCCCCGGCACCTCAAGCGTAATGGCGAATCCCTCCTGCCCGAGTTTCGATTGCCACGTCTCAGCCCCTTCCGGAATCATCCCCTCAATCGTCTCCGCATCATGTCCTACCATCTGCCGAAATACGATCTGGTCACCAGGCTGAACGAAAAGGACCATCGGCGCCCATTGCGTCACCACACCCTTGACGACGTGCTGGACCGGACCGGCCGGTGCGACCGCCGCTTCATCTTCGGAAACTGCGGGCTCCGCTGTCTGGTTCCCCTCCGGCGGCGCAGTAGTTGGCTCTGCGGTTACGCTAGCGGAAACAGGTGGAGCCGCTTCCGGTGGCTCCGACGGTGCACTGACAGCCGCCCTATCGCTTCTGTTCGTTTCTATTTCAGTAGCGCCCTGCTCTGGACTCGATCCAGGAGCACTGGCGTCCTTATTGCCGCATGCTACTAACCCGAACAACAGGGTCACGGCAAAGCACCGCATCAGTTTTCTGTTCTGGCAACTCATGATTATTCAAATCCCCAATTGCGTTCCTACACTGGCGGGCACCGCCCTATTTCGATTCGAACACACCGCAGGTCCGATCGGCATGATCGCAGTCAAGGACCCGTTTGGATTCAGACTTCGACAACGCGCCATTGAAAAAACTACCAGTCGAGAGTCGGTAAGACGACTTTCCGAGGCCATCACACCCGGGATCGTCATTCTGTGACAAACGGCCCTTCCCTTTGGCCGAACGGCGCGCGTTTGGGAACGAAAGCCAAGCGAGCCAATGCGAGCGACGCCCGCTGAACCTGCGACTTTTGCCTGTCTATTTTACCGAGATCAGCACGTGTAGACCGAATTTGGGCCTGGATCGTCGAATGGCTGCCCGACACTGGCGTCGCTGTCCGACGCCGGAGAATGACTGCCGAAGCTGAAATCAGCATCGAGCACGACTTGTCCGTTAGTGATACGACTAACGACGACGCCCAGGGCAGGAAACGATCGAACGGCGGCCTTTCAGCTCAAAAATAATCACTCATTCGCCCGCCCCCTGGTAAGCAGGACTAGCGACGCTTCACTTCAACGTTCCGCAGAATTTCTTGAGCGCTCCGCGCGAGCGCCTTGCTGAACGCTGGCTTGCACCCAGTCGGCAACAAGTTCGGCCGCAAGACGATTGCCGCGGGCCGTCCAATGGACGTCATAGTCGGGGTACAGTTCGTCACCCGCCGCCGCTCGTTCGATAAACGCCGCACGCAGATCGAGATAGTCAATGCCATTTTCAACTGCAAATCCGATCAGGCGATCGGTAGTCTCGTTTTCCGATTTCATCTCGGACCGCAGCACGTCATTTGGCAGCGAATCTGCATAGACTTGTAAATTGCTCGGTGCGATGAGGAGCAGAAACGCCGTCTCGCGTGCCGCCGACCGGCGAGCAGCGAGACCCAGCGCGCCCAGCGTCAATTCGAACCCTTTTGCGGCAACCTCGGGAAATTGTGCGCCTCCTTCATCGCGCCACGCGATCAATGAACGCCCGTCAGTCGTGTCGAATACGTAGACGTCCGTACGCAGCGCGGCCGTCGCAGGGCCCGATTTAAAACCCTGCCACAGCGCGTGAATAATATTCGCCGTCGCGGAGCCTTGCTTGAGCCATTCGCGCATCCCGATCGGTATAATTTCCTGGTGAACCGCGGGGCACGGGCGGCGGTTCGCGATCAACTGCAGAAAATCCTCCCTAGGATCGTTAACCCAGTACGGCCATATCACGAACCGCGGTTCGAGTTCGCGACCATAACGCTCGAGGTACCGTGAATGACTCACCGATCCTGTCGCCGGAACGGCAAGATTCGCCATCGCGAGTCCCGTTTCCGCCGCCACGAGAGTGACCCAGCAGGCCTCGATTTCCACATGGTGACAAAACGAAAACGAATCACCGACGACGACCCCATCGATGGAGCCTGTCTGCACGGGCGAACGAAAACCGAGTCCCTCAAAACCGGCATTCGTGGTGCTGAGATGGTAGAGCGCCGGCCCGAACTGAACGCGATTCCGCCTCAGGTCCGGCAGATTACGTGCAATGAGGTCATCGTCGGCGACACAGTAATCGAACCAGGCAGGCCCAAGCTTCGGGCCGGTGATACCCCAGCGGCGGATGTCCCGCACCATATGCTGCACCCCGCCCGGCAGGTAATCGTAGGCCAGACGGACCGCGACCTCGGTGAGTAGCACTGCGGCGAATGAGCCGAGCAGCAGCAGTGCCGTATTCACGACAAAATTCCCGGGCATGATATTCGCTGCTGCGCGGCTCTATGGGTACGCCTGGCCGCCGATTGCGACATGAAGCACTTTGACCGGGTGATCGTAAAGAGGCGGCACCCCATTCGCCCTCCGGGCGCAGCGAAATCGCGATCAAAAGGGAACTGAAGGCCCACCCCATAGCGGGTCCCTCAATTCCGCCCGCGCGATCGCGCTGTCGACGTCACACCAGCCGGTGCAGGCGGTATTTCCCGGGCGCCCTCGAACGATATTGAGGAGTCGTTTGAATTGCGCATACACGTGGAAAAAGATCAGGAGAACAAATCGATCGAGCGCAGACAGAGGTCTCTCGGAGAAAACCACCTTGTCATCGTACAGGCCGCGGTCCATGAGTCCGATCGCTCCTCGCGCTGTTAACTGACATCTCGCGCCGCGAGGAAGACGGTTGCCGATTATGACCGCATCCAACAAATCTCCGTCGAGTCCAATATATTTCGGAACCGCACCGTAATTGTAGAGGCACGGCAACGGAGACACGAAATCAACGTCACCGTTGCTGCCCCTTTTGACGAAGCCCCACCGGGGCACTTCGACAACGACGTCGAATCTGCAGTTCGTTGGTTGGTTCATCTGATCGTAACTTAATCGGCGCCAGTCGGTGAGGCTAAGGCGCAAAACGAGTCCGGTCACATTCGTTTTTCGTGATCACTGTTTTCTCGCTAATTCGATTCTGTTCAACATCATTTACGCGCTTAGTCCATCCCGCGCATCCTTGCGATCGTCAGGGTCCGATTCCCGAAGCTTCGAATCGTGCTGCTCCGTCAAATTACGACCGCAGCAACTCAGTCCCAGGCATTTTCGTTGGCCAACCCTGAAACTGAAGGTGCCATGGCAATTTTTCGATTGAGGCCGAGACAGTTCGAAGTGCACCGCATCTCGGCACTGTCAATAATCTTTAGCGACGCACATTTCCAGCTTCCTGTTAATCTCCACGGCCGCTTCCTCCAGCTCCGAATAAACCAATCGAAAACACTCCGCATCGTCGACCAGCCTGGTGGTCATTTCAAAAGCGGTTTTGCCCCGCAAGATATAATTAAAAGCGTGTTTTGTGAGTTCGACGAAACTGCGCGGTTTCGTATCTTCCTCTAATCGAGTCTCTGCACCTTCTTCGAACTTCGGGAATATGATGAGTTTGGGGACAGCCGTTTCAAACATCCGCGCGATATCGGTTCGCTTCGGCGAGACATGAGCGACCGTGCCTTTCGGCGTGCCTTCAAATTGCGGCCCGATCTGCGCATCGGGTATCGCCCTCCTGATCACATCAATAGATTCATTCTTCAAAGGAATTAATCGCGGGAACGGATGAATTTGCAAATCTGGTCCCGTTACCATCGCAAATTCGTCCGATAACAGACGCCAGCCATGATGCATCAGGTAAGCAGACAATGTGCTTTTACCCGACCCTGGGAGCCCAGGCAGCAACAGTGCCATTCCGTTTTTTTCCAGGACCCCAGCATGCAACATGAGGAAATGGTGAGCACGCGTGGCGATGCACAAATTGATGCCCCATTCGATGTAGGGCAATTCCGAGCCACGCGGAAATTCGGAGTAAGTGTTCCCGTCATTCAAACGAATAACGCCATCACGATCATTTCGCCAGAAATTCGAACTCGGCGCTTCGACCGAGACCCGCGCGTCGGTGAATGACTCACCCGAACTCAATGAGTAATTGGAATAGCAACGGCTTAGTGTCGGCGCGATATCGCCGTTTGTGCTGCGAATGGATATGACAAATGGGCCGATCGCTATCCGAACGCCGTCGCCGGTCAATTTACGGGACAGTTCACCGACCTCAAGATCTCCGATTAGCACAACCTACTGGATCCTCGTCACTAAGCCGAGATCATCCAACTGCTTCAGGTTTATCTCGATCGCCTGCAGGAGGGCCGGGTCGTCGTCTACGGAGTACTGCTCAAGTATTCGGCTGTGCACTTCGCTGGCAGGAAGCGGGTTCGCCGACAGGAATTTGATTATCAGGGCGCCTAGTTCATTCAGGAAGTGGGTTTGCCCGGACGCACCGTGAAAAACGAAATGAGCTTCGCCCCACCCGTGCCACGTCAGATCGCCCGGGTCGTCGACGCTCCATACGGTCGGCTCGGAATTCGAGGTATTTCCGTCGCGAGGCAGATGCTCACCAATTGTTCGCGGTGATTGAGTGCCAGCATGCCATGCCGCCGCTCATTGCGATACCAACGGTCTGATCTGCCCCGTTGCCAGTGATGCCGAGGCTAAGAATCAGCCCATCCGTTTCATCATATCGAATGATCGCCCATTCTTGCTGAGGTCGGACACGCCAGAGAGTCGTGTCGCCAAAATCGACAACCTCAAGACCTGTGCCACCGTCTCCATCCGGGTAACGCCGGATTACCCCGCTTTCGCTGTCCAAAAACGCCGCCGGGCCGCCGGTGGACTCCTCGAGATAATTTCCAAGTGCCCCGTCACCGAGGTAGTCATAAACATCCAACTCGACCCGGGCGCACCCATCTGGCGAACTAATGACACCAATAAAATCTTCTGACGCAAGATTCTGGGTACATCGGTTGAACGTATCGAGAGCCGTGGCCGAGACCGATTGGATGTGCAGAGTCATTACGGCCGGCATCGCGAGGGAGGTGCCTTTCATAAATCGCCGGCGACCAGGGTCGGCCGGTTTCCCGGGTTTAGAAGATTTTGTCAGGTCATTTTTCATGAAGGCGTATCCGTTGCTTGCCTGCTTCTGGCCGCATTTATCCACTAATTACCCTATTCCCGAGCAATTTTCGTGCCTGGTTTTATGTATTTTCGCTAACCGATTGATATGACAACGGTATGTGGTACTTTCGCATCCGAATTTTTTTCGTCCAGGACGCTACGTGTAAAGTATAGTTTACAAACCCCGCCATCACCTAAGCTCAGAATGTAAAGTTTATTGACATGTCACATATCGAAACGCTGATCGATTCCGTGCGGCGGCCCGAAACATTAGCCGAACTGAGTACGTCCACCTGGGAGGAATTTCTTCAACTCGGGCGGCATCACGGGATATCCGGCCGATGGTACGATCAGTTAGACGAACGGCACCTGCTCGGCGACATTGCAGAACCCGTTGTGAACAATATTTGGTCCGACCGGCTCCTGGCGCTCGAGAACGAACGGAGAATCCGGTGGGAGGCAAATCGCGTTCAACACGCGTTCTTCGGACTCGATTTGGACGTCATATTACTAAAGGGTGGCGCATATATCGCCCAGGACCTGTCAGCGGGCAACAAGCGCCTGACTTCAGACCTGGATATCCTGATACCGGCTGGCCGATTGAGCGATGCGGAGAGTGCACTGCAGCAGCACGGATGGAATACCAAAGTAGGCGACGATTACGACGATCACTATTACCGCGCCTGGATGCATGAACTTCCGCCCATGCAGCACAATGTCCGCGGAAGCTGGCTGGATGTTCATCATAATCTACTACCCTTAACAAGCCGTCGATGCATCGATGCGTCAGCGCTAATTTCGGGCTCGGTCCAAAGTAAACTGAGCGGATTCTCGGTTCTCTGCAATCCCGATATGCTAATCCACAGCATCCTGCACGGGTTTTACGGTGGCGAATTTCTAAATGCGTTTCGCGATGTACTGGACATTCATGAATTGATTTCAGATTTTGACGGCGACAATCCTCAATTCTGGACCGATTTTCTGGCGCGGGTAGACGAATTCAATATCGGGAGACCGGTGTATTACGCTCTCCGCTACGTGGCGCATTATTTCAATACCAAAATTCCGGTTGCGGTAACAGATGCTTTATCGAACTCTGAGCCAGGGATTTTCTCGCGAGCGGTGATGGATTTCTCCGTACAATCCATGGTGATGTCCGGGCCGCTCAGCACGAAAAGAAAGACTTTCGCTGCAAAGATCCTGCAGGCACGTTCACATTGGTTAAAGATGCCTCCACTGATGCTGACGAAGCATCTTTCGCATAAATACCTGAAGAACCGTGAAATAAATACGGCGGAAGCCTAAAGTTCATATTCATTGCACGAAAAAAAACCCGGCGCTCCTCACGAAGCGCCGGGTTCATCGTAGAATTACAACAGTAATTCTTCGCTTACGGGAGGCTGAAAACGCTCAGCACACCGCCGAGGCGAGTGTAGCTATTCAGACCCTTGTAAGCGCCGACAGCACCAAGGCCGTCCGTGTCGTTGATCAAGCCAGCGGCCATGCCGATCCCGGCCCAACCACCAACACCGGACAGAACACCAACATACTGTTTGCCGCCATGGCCCCAGGTGTTGACGTTACCGATGATGCCGGAAGGCGTCTTGAATTTCCAAAGCAGCTTGCCGCTCTTCGCGTCGATGGCTTTCAAATAGCCACCCAAGGTGCCGTAGAAAACAACATCGCCAGCCGTTGCCAGTGCGCCACTCCATACGGAGAAACGTTCCGGAATCGACCAGACGATTTTGCCTTTGTCCGCATCCCAAGCAATGAAGTTACCCAGGTTGTTATTGCCCGCGTTGTTACCGAACTCGGGGCCCGGTGACACGCGCCCTGCCGGGAACATGCTCAGAACTGCGTTGACATAAGGCTGACCCGCGACGTACTCACCACCGCTGACCGGCTCGTAGTTCATGCAGACGTGGTTCGTCGGCACGTAGAACAAGCCAGTACGCGGACTAAACGCTGCCGGTTGCTGGTCTTTCGAACCAAGCGCGGCAGGGCAAATGTTCGTCGAGTTGACGTCTTCGCCGTTAGCATGCGTGCTGTACTTCGCAACCACCTGGGGACGGCCCGTCTTCATATCGACGTGCGTTGCCCAGTTAACTGCGGGGTCAAATTTCTCGGCGACAAGGAGTGCACCATTGGTGCGGTCCATGGTATAGCCAAAGCCGTTCCGGTCGAAGTGGACCAAAGCTTTGACGTCATTACCCTTGACCTTCATGTCGGCGAGGATCATTTCGTTGATGCCGTCGTAATCCCACTCATCGTGAGGCGTCATCTGATAAACCCAATGGGCCATACCAGTGTCTACGTCACGCGAGAAAATCGACATCGACCACTTGTTGTCGCCAGGGCGAACAACAGGGTTCCACGTCGACGGGTTACCCGTACCGTAGTAAAGGGCATTACGCTCTTTATCGTACGGCCACCAACCCCAGGTCGAACCACCACCAATTTTCCACTGATCGCCTTTCCAGGTTTTCAGGGAAGAATCGGCACCGATCGGCTGGCCAAGCGAAGTCGTTTTCGCCGGGTCAACAAGCATATCGGCGTCAGGGCCCATGCTGTAGGCACGCCAGGCGCGCTTACCGTCGCTGAGATTGTAGGCATTGATCCAGCAGCGGACCCCGAACTCAGCACCCGACATACCCGTGATGACTTTATCTTTCATCACGTGCGGAGCGTTGGTGTTCGTTTGTCCGAGTTTCGGATCACCATTTTTGACAGACCAAACCAACTCACCCGTCTTCGCGTTCAACGCTACTAACGTGGTGTCGGCCTGCTGCAGCAGGATCTTGCCGTCGCCGTATGCGAGACCACGATTCACCGTATCGCAGCACATCACTGGAACGGTTTCGTCGTAATCCTGGACCGGGACGTATTCCCAAACAATTTCCAACGTTTCGAGATTAATCGCGAACGTGTTGTTCGGGAACGCCGCATGAATATACAAAGTATCATGCGGAAGACCAGTTGCAGATCCGGGCAGTACCAGCGGGCCACCTTCGTGACCACGCAAGACGCCAGTCGAGAACGTCCAGGCTGCTTGGAGCTTATGCGCATTCGTGTTGTTGACTTGCTTCAACTCAGAATAACGCCAGCCCCAATAGTTACCGCTCGGAGAAGCCCAATAATTGGGGTCTTGGTTTAGCTTCTCTACTTCAGCATTTGCCATCACTGCGCTAGATCCGACAATCGCTGCAAGAGAAGCCGCCGTTATGAGCCATCGTTTAAACGATGATTTTCTCATGACCTCCTCCTTCACACTTTTTTCACTATCACTGTTAACAGTCACGTGTTGACCTCTAAGGTGTTTAGACTCCTGGCCGGCCCGAGATCAAAAAGCCGGTCGAGAGTATAGCTGTCAGGTTCAGGACTGGGCGCCATCCCGGGGGCGACTGCATCTGCCTGCGCCGGGGATTTTCTGCATGCCCCAAACCGAAAAACCAGGCGGAGCATTGTCGGGCTTACCTCAGTGTCGTTATTTTTATTGTTAAGTATGGTCCGCGTTTTCGTTACCACTACCGTCGCACCGGGATTCCACCGGGAGTATCTGCCGTCTGCAAGTGTTGTGTGCGAGTCCGTGCACAGTCGTCGTGATCGACGCGGGTCTCCAAAAGGCGGGGGCGATGCTATTTATAGTTGCTTTTCCGATAGTTCACTGGCGCCGTTTTTTCTTCGGCGCTTCAAATGATTATAGAGACTTATTTGCACCCAGCAACCGTTTTGGCGGCGGGCAAAATGCCCGCGCGGTTCGGTTCAAATACTACGTGCCCGACGATAAAAAACCGTGCGGCAGCGTATGTTGATATCGAACGCGAAGCACGGATTCTTGACGCACGACAAAGCCCCTAACTTGAAGGGGTTGCCGGTTTTTCGACCTTTTTCCGTTTAACTCCGATGAAGCAGCGTTTTTTAGCATCGGTGCGGGCCGCCTCGAGTTTCGCGACGATCTCGTCGGCACGATCGCTCTCGCGGAATAACCCGCCCTTCTCTCCGGGCATGCGTTTGTAGATTTCGTAGGTCCGCGCCTCGGTAAAATCCTCGAAGTCGACAGCCTGCGCGATGATGTCGATTTCGCAGGAGCAGGCATAGAGGTTGTCAACGGTTTGCCCGCCGGCGAGCCGCATGCAGGTGAGTACGTGGTCGACGCGTTCGAGGGTCGGGTAATCGTTGGCGCAAGCCGAGGTCGCGATAAGCGTGCCGACTATGGCCACAGCACAATTTCTGAACGTGTTTCGCATCTTAATCTTCTCCAGAACCCTCAGCGGGCGCATTCTACCATCGGAAATTCTCCGGGTAATGCCAGAGCGCCATTGGCGAAACTTCCGACTCCTCAGGCATAGTGTTATTTAAGACTCGCCGAGTCGACATTCTATGAGCAACAGGGCGCCCAAACCACGCACCCGAGCACAACCCTTTCGGTGCATCGTGGCTTTATTCAACGCCGCAGTTGCGACCCGTTGTCGAACCTCGCGCACTCAATGTGTATTTCGAACGGGGCCCGTATTCATTCAAGAACTGAGCGCACATACTCAAGCATTCCCGATTATCCAGCGCACCAAACCGTAGTGGCGTTCTCGCGCCGGCAACGCTTTCCTACCGAACCCTTCCCAATGACGGCAGGCGGACAGACAGAGATATTGACACTAAACTGACGGTTGACGCTTAAGTTCCTCGATTACTGAAACGCAAAGGTACCGAACGGATTCGTGGGGCTCACTGAACGTCAATGGCATCGATCGGCCACCCCGGTCGGTTTGGCGAACGCTGACCGGGCGTCTCCGGAGACGTTATAAAGCGAGTGCGACGTTTCGACTTCGATAATTTGTGATTGGGCTGCACTCACTTCAATTTCGGGGCTTGGCGCGTTAAAGCGGTGCCGCGCTGATGATACCGGGTAGTCGAGCAGTTGGGCGAGACGAATGCACTTGTAAAAGTTCGTCGCAAGTTGCCGATAACTCTAGCGCTACAACGCAAACTGTTGCGGTAATACTTAGGATCCACGAATGAACAGAGTGCTCGTCACCGGCGGCGCCGGCTACATCGGCAGCCACGTCGCCAAATTACTGGGTAGTAACGGACACCATGTGGTGACCCTCGACAACCTGTCGAAGGGCTTCGCGGGGTCAGTCGTGGCCGGCCGCCTAGTCGTCGGCGATACTGGAGACAAGGCGTTGGTCACCGAGGTACTGCGCGATGAATCCATTGATACGGTCATGCATTTCGCCGCATGGACAATCGTACCGGAATCCGTCGCCGACCCGTTAAAATACTATCTCAACAACACTTGCGACGCGCGCACGCTGATCGAGGCCTGCATCGAAAGCGATGTCAGAAACTTTGTGTTTTCGTCCACCGCTGCTGTCTACGGCGTGCCGGAAGACTCATTATGTCGAGAGGACACGCCGACCCTGCCGATCAACCCTTACGGGTCGTCGAAGCTCATGGCCGAACAAATGTTGCGTGACGCCTGCGCCTCGAGTGACATGCGCCACGTTATTTTGCGCTACTTTAATGTTGCCGGCTGTGATCCTGGCGGTGAAATCGGTCAATCCACGGAGGGTGCCACCTTGTTGATCAAAGTTGCCTGTGAGGCGGCCACCGGCAAGCGCGACAGTGTCCGGGTCTTCGGGACAAACTACGACACCCCGGATGGCACCGGGATCCGCGATTACATTCATGTGCAGGACCTTGCCTCGGCGCATTCAGGTGCGATGGATTATTTAAACCGCGGTGGCGATTCCGTCACGTTGAACTGTGGCTACGGCCATGGGTTCAGCGTCCGCGAAGTGCTCGATATGGTTCAGCGGGTCGCCGATCAGAAACTGACCATCATCGAGGCTGACAGAAGAGCCGGTGATCCACCGACCCTCATTGCCGACTCCACGCGTTTACGTGCGTTGCTGGATTGGCAACCCGAGAACGGAAGCCTGGAGCAAATTGTGAAAGACGCGCTATTTTGGGAAAGAAAGATCGCGGACGAACGCGTCAAAGACGGCCGGGCGATTGATTAATCCCCGTTGCCTATGCGAATTCAGGCTCCGGGCCGCAATTGTCGTCCTCGTGGCGGGCCTCGCAGTTTCGTGCGTCGTCCATGCGATCGAACTTCCCGATCTGATTGAACAGATCCGCCCCAGCATTGTCGGGGTAGGAACCCAGCAGAAATTGCGGCGGCCGCCGAATAGCCTCTCTGGAACCGGATTCGTGGTCGGCGATGGTCGTTTCGTGATTACAAATGCCCACGTCGTCGCGGCCGAACTCGATACGGATCGGCGTGAACGTTGGGTGATCTTCATCGGACGCGGCAGGAAACCATCGATCCGCGAAGCGAGTATCGTCCGTGTCGATAAATTTCACGATCTCGCGTTACTGCGCTTCGACGGCCCGCCGGTCACACCGCTGAAATTCGGCGATTCCGCATCCGTCCGTGAAGGACAGTCGATCATATTCACCGGTTTCCCGATTGGCGCGGTGCTCGGCCTTTACCCGGTTACGCATCAGGGCATCGTTTCGGCGATTTCGCCTAGTGCAATCCCGCAGCATTCGATCAAGGGGAGTACTTCGCAACAGCTGCGCCGGCTCCGCGAGCCGTTCGATGTGCTACAGCTCGATGCAACAGCCTACCCAGGCAACAGCGGCAGTCCGGTGATCGATCGCGCTACCGGACTCGTGATCGGCGTTATCAACAGCGTATTGGTCAAGGAATCGAAAGAGAATGTCCTGAAAGACCCAAGTGCAATCTCGTATGCGATCCCGATCAGGCATACGAAAGCGCTGCTCGCGGATCAAGCCCGGTAATCACCGGTACGTGCGGCGTCGGCCGCAACGGATATGGCCGCACCCGGACGCAGCAATGACCTTCTGATTCTTGCCGGTCTGATGGCGGCGCTCACCTACGGTACGTTGTTTCCGTTCGGCGGGTGGCAGCCACTACCGACCAATCTCCTGGATCAGTTCCTGACACCCGGGACGGTGCTCGGTCTCGGTGATATCTTGATCAATATCGCCATCTACGTACCGCTTGGACTTGTCTTAATCCGGTTGCTGCCGTCAACCACTGCGCTCCCATTCGCCCTGTTGATTCCGGTCTTTTGCGGCGCACTGTTCAGCACGTCGCTCGAACTCCTGCAAGGATACCTGCCGAGCCGGGTATCTTCCGTGTATGACGTTGGGTTCAACGTTGCGGGGACCACGATTGGCACGATCATCGCGATGACGTCGCGTGGTGGTAGCCTGTTCGGCCGTTACGCCCGCGCTCTGAACGACCAACACCGCAAGCATAGCGGCCTTGCTACACTCCGACTTTCCGTTATCGGGTTGTGGCTTGTCGCGGAATTGGCACCGTTCGTGCCGTCACTTGCACGGGGCGAACTCGAACGGGGTCTGATGCCGATCGCCGTCCTGATTAACGCGGGCGTTCCGTTTTCGTCGATTGCCGCGATCGGTTATGCCGGCGGCATCATCGCAATCGCGGCGATCCTCCACGGGCTGCTCGTCGGCGGAACCGGACGAACCGGGAAAATCGCCGCGGTCATCGGCGCTACCCTCGCCCTGAAGATTGTTGTCGTCGGCCGCCACCTGCTACCGGAAGCGGTCCTCGGCGCGGCTATCGGTTTCGTTCTTTACCGGGTGGCTGTCCGCAAGTTCAGCAACCAGTTCGCGATCGCCGGAATGATCGGCATCGCCATATACCTGGTCTCACAGCGTCTTGTCGATACACCGACCTACTTCAACTGGTATCCGATCGAGGGGCAGCTGGTCAACGGGGTTATCGGGATCGTCGACTTCGCGGGAAGACTCTGGCCATATTGCGGTCTTGCAATTCTCGCGATACTGGCGCGCGCGCGACGGCGACTCCCGACGTATTTAGCCGGAACCGCGGCGGTCGCCGGCCTATCGGTTGCACTTGAATTGCTGGCGCCACTACCTGGTGAACGGATAAGCGAGGCGGCGAGCGTCGTTATCGCTCTTTTCGGTTGGAGTCTGTCGTGGCTAATTGTAAGCGGAGACACCCTGCTCGAAACGGCCCCGGTTATGAAAGGGGTACCTGTAGGTGAGCGCGCGCGCCAACGCTACCGATTGGGCAAACGTGATGCTGCCATGATCGCTGGCGTGATTGCTGTGGTATTCGGGGTGGCCGGCTGGCTCTCTGTCGGGAACCCGATATTCGCCGGGCAGCATTTTCACGTCGCCGAGATGCACCGGGTACTCGAACCGTTCCACCGACCGCCGCTTCGGCTCTATGAATTCCGCCACGCGCACCCGCGCCTCCCGGCCCCGAGCGCTGAGGACCTCGACCGCTTGCGCGTCGAGAACCCCGCCTACATTGAGCGCCGTCGACATAAAGCCAAGCGGGGCAATGGCAACATTGACGATGCCGTGTTTTCCGCGATCGCCGACCCGGACAGCCAGAATCTCGACAGCATTTACCGACGATTGATGTCGCTCAACTTTACCGATCGCGGCCATACCCAGGTCGAACCGTTAGCGATGGCGTATGACTGGTTATACGAGCGCTGGACGAACGAACAGCGTGTCCACCTCGGCGAAAGAGTGCTATCCGGCTGTGAATTCCTCATCAACCTTATCCGCAAGCACCGTTTGTCCCCTTACAATGTCTATCTTTACAACCGGCCGTTGCAGGCCCTTGTCGCGTGCGCAATCGTCACTTTCGACGACTCCCCGCGGAGCGAACCGGTGATGCAATTTACCGACGAGCTGTTGAACGCCCGCGTGCTCCCCGTCTGGCGCCAGATCATGGGCCGGCATGGCGGGTGGCACGAAGGCGGGGAGTATGTCGGGATCGGGATCGGAAACGCGGTCTATCGGATCCCTGCCATGTGGCGTCACGCAACCGGCGTGGATCTGTTCCGCACAGAACCGGGGCTCGCCGGCTTTCTCGACTTTCTGAATTACCGGATACGTCCGGACGGCACGAACATCCGCTGGGGCGACGCCGGCTACTTCAAGCGTTGGTCACCGGATCGCACCGCATTGGCGGCCGAGTTCAACCGAAACCCGCGTTTTGAAAATGGAGATTGTCCCGTACAAAAACTCTCGCCGGTCGCGTGGCCCTGGAGCCCGCTAGCGGACAGCTCGATATGCGACAGACCGATCGGTGCACGTCCCCTGACAAAATTGTTCGACGGTATTGGTCTCGTCGTTGCACGCAGTGACTGGAACTCCGACGCCACCTACACCACGTTTAAAGCGGGCGATAATTTCTGGTCCCATAGCCATCTCGACCAGGGCGCTTTTACGATCTTCAAGCGACACGCGTTAGCGATCGACAGCGGAATCTATGGGCCACGCTATGGTTCGGATCACCATATGAATTACACCTACCAGTCCATAGCCCACAACGTGGTGACGGTGACGGACCCATCCGACACCGTGCCGGTAAAAAGAAAAGACACCGGACGATACGTAGCCAATGACGGCGGGCAGCGACGCATCGGCTCCGGATGGCGTGTGGAAGCCGCGCCGCTCGATCTCAGTGAATGGATGGACAAACGTACCATTTACCATACCGCGACGATCACGCATTTCGAGGACAATAACAACACGACAATTACCACGGCCGATCTTACGGCCGCCTATACCAACGCACTGAGCGGAACCGGCACGTTCTCGCACCGAACGCGGCGGATAGAAGCGTATTTTCGAACTTTTGTCTATGATCGCAAACTCGACAGCGTCACGGTCTACGATCGAATTCGTGTCACGGATCCCCGCTTCGAGGTTCGCTGGCTGCTGCACGCGCAATCGGAGCCGACGATAACGCGCGAAGGTTTTAATGTCATTGTCGAAGGCCGCGACAACCACGGCGCGTATGTTCGTTCAGGCTTGCGCGGCCATGTCGCGCTGCCGTTTGAGCGCCGCATCGAAAAGGTGGGCGGCGCAGGTTTCGAATTTTACGTCGATGGTAAAAATTACGATGAAGGCGGAAAGATATTTGATGTGGTCCAGCGGCGTCGAAACATGGAACCGGGTCGCTGGCGGATTGAATTGCGGCCCAGCACCGACCAGCACTGGACATCTTTCCTCGTATTCATGTTTCCCTGGGCAGGCAGCGAACCTGTCGACAACAACGTCGACTGCGTTCGTGAGAGCGAGCAAATCGTTTGTAAAATTCGCAACCTCGGTCAAGGCGCAACGTACAAACTGCGCACCGACAGCAACGCCGTGAAGATTACGCATGGATGAATTTACTCAGGTACAGTCGCAGCGACTGGAGTGTCGTCGATCCCGAATGACCCGGACGGGCTATCGCTCGACGACGCTGCCAATTGCTCACCGCCCACACAACGATATAGATAGACAGATAACGACGACATGTTAAATCAGACCTACTGCGGATATTTTGCCGGCGCTCCGGATAACCTCAAATCATGGACCGATGGGTTGAAGGATACCGGACACGAGGCACTTGAAACCGGACATCTGGCCGACGCTTCTGATCCCGCCCGCGATTTCCGTATGCTGGCCCGCGATGTCCGGACCTGCCTCATTGATGTCAATGGCGAGCCCGTAATCGGGGCGCTTCGGGGTGATCCTTACGACCTCGACCATAGCGATGGCGCCAATGCGCTTCGCATCGGCATCGAAGACATTGCGCAGCTTGCCGTCGAGCGCGGCAGCGACTGCATGTCCCGGTTCGGCGGCAGTTTTTCCCTCGTGCTCATATTCCCGCGCAAGCGCGAAGTGTTACTCGCCATTGATCGATTTGCGGTCGAAAACCTGTATTACATTCCGCACGCGCGCGGCATCGCGTTTGGCAACCGAACGCAATTACTAGCCGACCACCCGGCGTGCGCTCAATCGTTTAGCGCACAAGCGATCTACGATTATCTGTACTTCCACTGTCTTCCCGGCCCCGATACCGGCTATGCGGCGATTGAGCGCGTGTTGCCAGGGCAATTCGTTCACTGGCGCGACGGTGAGACGACCGTTCAACCGTACTGGCGGCCGCGATACGCAGAAGATGACGACGTACCGGAAGACGCCATCGCTGAAGAATTGAGGACCGCGATGGGTAACGCGGTTGGACGGCACACGGCTGAACAGGGCGTCGGGTGTTTCCTCAGCGGCGGGCTCGACAGCTCGACGGTGACCGGGATGAGTGCCGCGGCCGGCAGGGGTAATGTCACCGCCTTTTCAATCGGCTTCGACGCGCCCGAATACGACGAAACGAATTTTGCCCGCGCGGCCGCCGATCATTTCGGCGTCCCCCTGGTGCCCTATTACGTGACCCCGGACGATGTTGCCGCGTCGCTACCGCAAATAATCAAAGCTTTCGACGGTCCCTTCGGTAACGCCTCGGCAGTCCCCGCCTACTATTGCGCGAAACTCGCGGCCGACCACGGCATGTCCGTCATCCTGGCGGGCGACGGCGGCGACGAACTTTTCGGCGGCAACGAACGTTACGCCAAGCAACTCGTGTTCGAAAAATACATGGCGGTGCCGGCGCGGCTGCGACAGTCCGTGCTCGAACCGCTAGTGGAAAGGACACCGGCCTGGTTAAGCAACAAGGGCACACGCTACATCGAACAGGCAGCCATGCCGCTGCCCGATCGGCTGATGAGCTACAACCTGCTCGAAATGGTCGGCGCAGAATCGTTCCTGACCGGGGAGTTCCTTGCATCAATCGACACCCGGAATCCGGTCCGGTCCTTGAGGTCGATGTACAGCACGGACGACACCGTCTCGACGCTGAACCGAATGCTCTACCTGGATTTACGCATCACGCTTGCAGACAGCGATCTGCCCAAGGTTTCGCGTATGTGTGATCTGGCGGGTATCCGGGTTGCTTACCCGATGCTCGATGAGCAGCTGTTCGACCTCGCCGCACGTCTGCCATCGCGTCTCAAGATCCGGCGCGGCGAACTGCGATACCTTTTTAGACACACGTTCGCCGACCTGCTCCCTGCATCAACGCTGAACAAGTCAAAGCATGGTTTTGGTCTGCCCTTCGGTGTCTGGCTGGAAACGGATCCGAAGTTGCAGGAACTCGCGGCGGCGAATCTCTCGATCCTTGAGGACGCCGGGATCCTGCGCCGTGATTTCAGGGCGGAGTTTTTGACTGCGAAGTTTCAGGAGCACCCCGGTTATTACGGCACATTATTGTGGGTGTTGATTTGTCTCGGGATGTGGCTAACGCAGCAACGGGTATCGATCGATTGATCTGTGCAGCTCTCGTCTTGGAAGCGGCTACTCTCAAGATCGATCGAAACCGCATGAGCAGCACTTGGAAATAGCATGCGGGCGCGGCGAATGACGGTTCCCCTATATCGGGTAAAATCAAACGCTCTCAAAGTAATGGACGCAGGCTTCTTCCGCATCGGCCGTAGGCTGCCTGAAAGCGTATAGACACTGGAGGAAGCCTGCCCGTTTATTATCGTTGCGGAGGCAGATTCGGTACCAATAAGGCAGAACAAGCAGGATCCGTCGACATTTTCGTGGACCTGAAATAGCTCGCTGTCGCCGACATCGATTTCCCGCGCCGGTGGGTCGAATTCTGTTAACAATTGCAACAAATTTAAGAGTCCGGGCATAAGCCCGATCGCGACGGGAGCGATCGTGTGACGATGGCGCCGAGAATTCGCCTGTTAGGATCGCGCTAAGGAGATGTTATTCTCGCCCGCAAAGCTGGGCCAAATACAAAAAGATGAGGCAGTAAGATGAAATACTTAAATATAGCAGGAATGCTTGTGCTGGCGGGTTTCGCAGGCCACGCCGTGGCGCAAGTAACGGCATCAACTTGTACCAATGCAGGCTACACTTTTCAACTGGACGCAACCGATATCGGTACGGCATTAACCGACACGCGGGTTATGGCTGTCGACCCCAGCAGTAGTGAAGAGTGGAATGAGGATCACTGCGGTGGACCTGTAAGCGGGAACCTTTACAAGATTGGGGATGGCTCCGCGGTTGATCCGCGTGCACTTCGAGGCACGTGGACGGCGGGCGGTAATCGCGGCCTGTCGTTAGTCACGTATAACTATAACGTCGGGGGCTCGTCATTTTGGAGCTGGACGTTATGGTCGGACACGGCAGACCCCACGACCGGGGGACTGTGTTGGGAGACCACCAGTCCGAATTCCGATACGGCGACCACGGCGGTTGCTATCGATGCTTCGCCTATGCGTCCTGTCCCGGCCAGTCCCTGCGCGTCGTCCGCCCCCTGAGATTGATCGGACATCCGGCCGCGCGCGGATGGGCCAGCGAGATTTCCGCTGGCCCAAGCGGCGCGGCCAAAAAACCAAAGCAGACGTAGCCGCGCGCGCTTGGAGAGATCTGAATTACTAGCTCGGGGCACTCCCGCTTGTCGGCGTGAAGTGAATGGGGCAGCAGTTCGATCGTGAGGCGGGACGCTTATCACAAGGCACCACGGCCCCTAGTCGGCTACGTTCAACTTACCCGCCCATCCGAGACCAAAATCAACACCGAATTAGCCGCAATCCGGATCGATGAATCGTTAGCCGCTGCGGCAACGGCCGCAGTCATAAACCCGAGCAAACCCTGCCTTTCGGCCGCTGTACGTGTTGAAGAACCACAACAGCTATCGAGCGCGCCGACATCCTCGATAATGCAGACTGACGGAACCGCGCAGCAACCGCCCGTCGAACCCGACCGTCATCGGATCGTCGATTTTTCGTGCCGCAGGATATGCACACGGACGTGGTCATTCGAATCATTCGCCTGATAGACGAGGTGTCAATTTTTTTGACAGTGACGAAAATTACCCTTAACCCATTGTATTTAAATAAAAAAATTGCCTCTACGTTGCTCTCGACAGCGGGTTCGGCTGCAAAGGCGCGAGATGATTTGTCAAAATCTTTTACATAAACTCGACAGATGAGATGGCTGCCGACGCGTATCACCTTGAAATTATTGATAAAAAATATATTGGCTCGGCTATTGCATGTGATAACGGCGTATAAGCAACTAGCGCATCTCTGTTCGCGCTAAACGCATTTTTGACGTGAGGAATCCATGATGAACCGAATTACGCCCCTATTATTTGCCCTCTTTGCCGGAATAATGTTTCACGGCCAAACGCATGCGACGCTCATAGGTGACCTTGTTGACGGTGAGGTTATATTTGGTTCTGGAGGGGGAGTCGGCCCAGAACTCAATGTGGAAGTTACTTCCGGCTTAGAGTTCAATTTCGGAGTCGTGGAGATCGATGTAGGTGCCGAGTCCATAGATTACTCCATATCGGCTGGTACGCTGTCGAGCGACGAAATTTACAGCTTGGCCGGACTCGATTGGGTCGGTATGCCCGACGGCGAGATCGTCGATTTCAGCAGTACTTTCAGCGGATTGTCACTTGCTCCGACATTCGGTTTCGGACCCCATTCGTTCACCACCACGCTGGCGGCCGGGACTGTAATCACTCAAGGCGCGCAGATCGGCGTCACGCTGATAACGAACCACGATGGTGGCAACACCGTACCCGAACCCGGTACATTGCTCCTCACGGCCGCCGGGTTGATGGGATTGGCGCGGTTCTCTTCGCGAAGAAAAGCTTCCGCCTAGCCTTCGCACGCCACCCGGTAAGCGCTACTGGGGTCAGATGCACATAATCTTAGGTGTATCTGACCTGGAACGGCGTTTCGAGTCCCTTATCGCATCGCGCCTGCTAAGATGGCCGCAATAGATTCTTTACCGATTCGCGCTGTGCCTGAAGTCCCCACGCATCCGCCGTTAATCTGACTCGCCGCCCAGCCGGGGTGTCATGACCTCGACAAAAACACTCCGCTTGCCTGAAGGGCTCGAAGAAAAACAAAAAATACGCGGCCACGCGCGATGAAACAGACCCGAGCTCCGCGCCGAGGCTTGTCAGAAACCAGCGATACTCTGGGACAACAAGTCAGCCGGACGTCAAGAACGCCCTGTTCGTAGTCCTCTTGATCGAAACAGCAGCCCGGCACACAGCGCGCCAGTGTAGAACAGCATCATCAGCCGGGCGGTGTCCATAGTGCTTCCGAGCAAGCCCACAGTAAGAAACCCTGCCAGAGCGGCCGCGAAGCCCGTGGCCCATACGTGTCCCGCCAGCACTTCTGGTCCCAGGACCCGCGTTACGCCCGCCAGGAGGATGAGTATTGCCACGACGCCCAGCAGCCCCTGCGCGAAGTATATCTCTACCCACTGTTCGTGGATGTGCCAGGCCAGGTCCTGATCGGTGACGAATAGCCAGCGCTCCACGCCATCGCTGAAATCACCATTGACGACCATTTCGCGGTCCTCACTAACCACGAGGCTCACGTCGTCTACATCAATCACCGATTTGCCCGGATTGTACAGCGAAAGCTTAACGCTTCCGTGAGGCCAGCGACCGGACGCCCCGACCCGCCCTGAGGCCTCATCGACGGACACCACCTGCCACCCGGATACCAAGGCATCCGGCTTTAGCTGATTCCAGACGCATTCGAACGAGTAAAGCAACGCCTTTTCGCACAACGGTGCGCTTAGGCCGGCGTCTTCCTGCGCTTGTCGCAGCCGGGCGGACACCCGAAAATTCGTACCCGGCTTCACATTGACCATTTGCTCGAGGAAGACGGACTCCCCCGACCCGAGACGCAGGAAGGGATCATCATCTTCACGCATAATTTGGTAGGTGCCGGGCGATTTTGGGCCGACATCGTTCCAGAGATAGACGGACGGATAGCGACCGAATCCCATGCCTGCTACTGCGGCGAGGACTCCGTCGTCCATCAGGTCCAGCGCGCGCGCCCAATGGGACTGGCGAAAAGCGAAATCCTCTGCCGTGCGGCCGAGGCGCTGCTGGGCAAATCCCCCCGACAAGATCGGCACCGCGACCGCCAGGACAGCCACGGTGAGCCCGACCAGGGCTATCCAGCGCGGTCCGGGCCGAGCGGACCGCATACGTAGCGTACCGAAGATAACGACCATCAGCCCTGCGGCAAGGCCGGCGTAGCCGCCGCGGGAAAACGTCACCAACATCGCGTAGCTCGTCAGAACTGCCAACCCGATACCGAGCGCCTTCCGCTTCCAGCTTTTCTGAGTCAATACCCAAACCGCGAGCACCGGGAAAGCGAACGCGATAAACGCTTCGATATACGCGCCGCCGGTGTGCATGCTGGCGAAGGTTCCGGTGACGCGGAAGACGTTCTCCATATCACCGAGACCGACGAATACGTGCCGCTCCCACAGCACCGCCAATGTCAGGAGACCGAGTCCCGCCACCAGGCCGTCGAAGAAATAATTTCGTGCGGGTTTTCTTGCGTTGTGGGGTAGACGCCGGATGATTGGCACCAGCAACAGCGACCACAGCATGCCTTTGCCTACGACCCAGGCTTCCACCGGGGAATGTGAGCCGGCGGTGATGTCACCTTCGTTACCGACTAGTGGCCAGAGTCCTCGAGTGATTGCCAAGCCCCAAGTCACCCATAACAGGACCAGCGCGGCGGGCAGTAACGCATTGGGCCAGGACCTTGGCTTGATCCCGGAAACGCGTGGGTAGCCCACTGCGAGAGTGACCAGGACTAATAAATCGAACTCGTCCAGCAGTAATCGCCCCGTTATCTGGCTCAGATCCAGCAGGGGCAACAGCGCAGGGATCACGAAGAACCAGAGCAACGGTCGGCGCCACAACATCCCGCCATAGAGCAATAGTAGTGCCGCAAGAACGGCACCGCCCACCGGGTAGCTTACCAGCCCCACGAGCACGGCCAGGAGTGCTGGAAGGCCGAGCAACAGAGCAGCAGGTCGCGGTATCGGCCAGTCCGAGACCGGCTCCGAGGTTTCGGGTTTGACTGTGCCCGCTGCCACCGGCTCCGCGGCTACTGATATGGCCGGCGTCGTGGTGCGGGCCGTCGAGTGTGGAGGCGATCCGGTCAGCGCCTGTTCGATCCAACGTATCAAGGAAAAGGTACACGCGGCGGAGGCGGCGGCGATGAGCAGATCCGTAAAGTCAGGATGCTTCGGCGGGACCATCAACTTGCCCAGTTCCATGGGCAGCGCCAGGCACGCGGCCCAAAACGCCGCGGCAAGTGCCCCTCGCCCGGGGATGCGTACCCCCGCTGCCTCTCTGGCCCAAATCACCACACCCAGCGGCCCGTACATGATGGCAATCGCGATCAGGCTGGCCATCGCCTCCGGCTCGGTGGAAAAGTAGTGGTAATAGAGCGGCATGAGGCGAACGTCCGCCAGGCGGGCAAGGCCTTCGCCCAAAGGCAACCAGGAGGCAGAAAACCAACCGTTGACTGCGGCCAGCAGGAGCAGGTACGGAAGTGCAACGAACGGCACCGCTCGTAAAACGATTCTCGCTAGCGGCACGGGGCCGCTGCGCAGCAACAACCGACCGGTAACAGCACCTCCCAATAGCCCCAAACCGCGCATCACGACCGAGAGCCCCTGACTCGTGCCTGACCCCAGAAACAGCTGCACGATCTCCAGGGCTATGCCGAGAACAAGCCCGCCGGTGAAAAACTGCCGCGGACTTGCTTGCGGTACCACCACTAGAAGCAACAGCCCCAGAGGGGCAATCGCGATTGCATCGCCCGCGAGACGCGCGCCGCAACGGATCCAGTTGTCACAGCCCGCGGCAATCAACCAACCCAAATTGCCGGACTTCAGCTTCCAGGCAAATTCTTCGGCGGATATCACAAAATCGAAGGGAAACAGGGACATTGCGACATACCCGAGACCATAAGCCGCTATGACCGCCAGCACCGACTGGCGACCGCCCTGAAGGAAGGCATCCCACAATTGCACGACTCGCCAACGACCCAGGGCCCACAGCAAAATCCCCGCGAGGCTACCCAATGACTCGGCGACCAGGTCATTGATGGAGACGGTTCTGGGCGCAAAAAACGTTTGCGTGAACTCCACCCCGACGGCGATCGCCAGACAGATGAGGAAGATTGGCAGAAGAGCCAGGTATTTTACCGTGCCGACCATCCGCATCCCGAGGAGCCAGACACAGCCCAGGAAGGCCAGGGGAACGTACAGCACGATGTTCGCTACCCAATCAGCGCGGGACACGACTCCGAGGTTGAGATAGCGGATGTTGGAAAAACTTTCGATCGCTTCGGCAAGGGTATGCGCACGGTATTCAAACGGGATCAGACTGCCGTACACGACAAATGCGAGGTAGGCAATAAACGCCCAAGCGGCGTGCCGGCGGTCTATTGAAGAGAGGCTCATCTACCCGATACCCGAGTGTGATAAAAAAATCATCCGGGATAAATAACGTTCGCCCGGGCGTGATCTGTCGCCGTGTGGCAAAAAAGTAAACGACTTACGACCATGCGGGTCAAGAATAACGACCAATCTGCCGAAGACTCTAACGGCGGCGATGGCTCGATGAAACACTGTTTGACAACATCAGCCGCGAGCGGAGCCGCACTTCTCCACTAAATAAATGTCGTAAGCCTGTACCAACGTTCATAATGCATGTTCATTGCTCTAAATCAATCAAGGGTCAATGGCAATGAAAGGCGGCGTGATGGAGGATCTGCTGACCCTGCCCCCGAACCTGCCGTCGGCCGATACAATAGGGTCGTACACGGCATACGTATCCATGACTGCAAACTTCCTTCTCCTCTTTTGTGCTATTTGGGCGATCGCCCTCGGTTCGATCGTTGTCGGCAAACGACGATTATTGTGGAGCACGTGGCGCGAATCGTACTGTAACGGCAACGTGATTGCTGTCGAAAGTGACGACTGGGGCCCCGGGCCTGCGTGGCACAGCGGGAGAATCGATGCGACATCTGCGACCCTCAGCAGTCTCCGCGACAGTCGTGGGCGGCGAGCGATAATGACCGCGAATCTGATCCTGGCGACGCCGGACGTCGAAGCCATGCGTACAAATGTCGAAACGGGGTATCGACGACTTGGAATTGATGAATCGTCACCGGAGGTAGTCGCCTCCCTCAACGAGGCGGTCCGTGCGGGCACGTTCGCCGTGCAACTCCATGGGCTGGAACACTGCTACGGCCCGGGTTACGCGAAATGCCTCGCCAACAAGGATGCCCGCCTCAGCCATGCATGGAACAACGCCGATTGTTTCGAGTGGGAATCGCTGGATTCGGCACTGCAGGCCCATTTCGTGGATGCATCGCAGTTACCCTCGATTGCAGTCGAAGAAGACGAGCAACGCGAGCAGGTGACGATTGCGGTCGAAATGCTGGAACGTATTTTTGGCGTAAAGAGCCGCAGCGCGGTCGCTCCTTGCTATCTTTGGAATGACATCACGGAACAGGTGTGGAAAGAATCGGGGGTCGAATATATTCAGACTGCGGGTTATCGCTGCTCCGGGCGCGGGGGTGACGGGGCTTACATTCAGGACATCTCACAGATTCCTCCAGGCGCTACGAACCGGCGAGGTCAAACTTACCTCGTGAGGACGCTCATGTACGAACCCAAGGACGGCCGCGGTGTTGAGACGTGCCTCAAGGAAGCAAGACGGGCGCGGCTGCAGCGGTTGCCCCTGGTGATATCTACGCATCGCTACAATTACACGGACACCTCCGACAATGCCCGTGAATCGCTCGCCGGCCTGAACAAGGTGTTACAAACGATTCTCGAATGGTCGCCGCGGAACTACTTCGTATCGTCGGAAGAACTTGGCGACTGGATTTGCACGACCCGACAACGTCCCTGTCGAACGCGTGGTCAAGAGCCCGAACCGCTCATGGGATTCTCGAAAGTTCATGCTTATCTTGCACGCCTGTGGTTTCGGCACGCGAAACTGAGGCTCATCAGCCTGGCCTCTCTACTCGTGGTTCCCGGTTTCCTTCTGTACGTTGTATCGCGCGGTTCATATATCGAAACTGATCCGCAACGAAACACACCGATCACCTCATGATGTCTATCGACGTTTCAGCCGTAATTCCTGCTTACAATGCCGGAGATTTCATTCAAGATGCAATCGGCAGCGTTGATTCGCAAACGGTATCGGTGAAAGAGATAATCGTTATCGACGACGGTTCCACAGACAACACCGAAGAAGTCGTGCGCGATCGCTACCCAGCGGTCCGCTACCTCAAGCAAGCGAACAAGGGGCCCGCTGCGGCACGAAATCGAGGCGTTGCACTCGCCAAGAGCACATGGATAGCATTCCTCGACGCCGACGATAAATGGGTACCGGAAAAACTTGCGGATCAGATAGAGACGCTCCAACAGTATCCCTCCGTCGCACTCGTCGCTTCCGATATGGCACAGACCGACAGGGACTTTCAGATCACGGAACCTTCGGTACAAGCCCGGCACGGTTTAAAAAATTTCTTCACCAAACTCGCCGGCCGTCCGGTCGACGCCGCCCTTGCCAGGCTGATGAAGATCAATTTCATACCAACCGGCACCGTGCTGGCGCGGCGTGATGTAATATTGGAAGCTGGCGGTTTTCCCGAAGATATTCGCTATGGTGAAGACTTGGCGCTCTGGGCAAAGGTAGCGGCCAGGCATCCCACAAGCTGTCTGCCGCAGGTACATATGCTTCGTCGTCAGCACGGCGGCAATGCAACACAATCGACCGTACCGCTTTTCCGCGACCTGGTTTCTGTAAGTGAAAACGTGCGCCAATGGGGAAGCGCGACCCTGGCCGAACAGGGTTCTGACGCCGACGCACTCGTAGCACGAGCGTGGGCCGATCTTGGCTACTGCCAGTTTAACGAAAAGCGGCCGGACGAAGCGCTCAAAGCCTTCCGTCAAAGCCTGGCTGCGAAGTTCAATCGCCGCGCCTTGTTTTACAATGCTCTGTGCCGGCTCCCGGCTCCACTCGTGTACGGTCTGCGCGGCATGAAACAACGCATGTGGTAATCGGCTATCCAGGACTCGCTATTCCAATCAAGAAACCAATGACAGCAAAATCGAACAAGGCGCCACTCAACGTTCTGTACGTCGAAAACGGCATCGGTTATGGAGGTGCAATCATCTGCCTGAGGCACCTCGTTTCCAATCTGGATCGCGAACGCATCGAGCCATTTGTGGTCACTGGACGTACGGGCCCCGATTACGAACCTATCGCGAATGAAGCGAATTGGCGTTGGATCCGGGATCGATACGTTGACACGGTCGGAATGCGTGAAAAACTGGATAAGGCATCATGGCCTTCCAGAATTCCTGGTCTTCGCTGGATCTTGTCGCAGTGTATCGCGCGTACGGATGATGTCGTGAACTTCGTCCCGTTCTTCATCCGGATACTGCTCCACGCCCGACGCAACCGCATCGATCTTATTCACGTCAACAATGAGCCGATATGCAATCGAGCGGCACTCATGGCAGCGAAAGTATTACGCATTCCGACGGTATGCCACGTTCGCGGTCAGCAAACCGGTTCGCGTTCCATTCGTTGGTTCTACACATTGCCCGATCATTTTATCTGCGTCTCTAACTGGGTATCCGAGGGCATCGGGCGCCTTGGAGTCAAGCCGGAACGCCGCACCGTCATATACGATGGCATTCCGCTGGAAAAATTGGACATCAATACCGACGGCAAACCGTTTCGCGAGAAATATGGCATCGGCGATAACGATTTTGCGGTTGGCCTCGTGGGACTGTTGATTCCCTGGAAAGGCCAGGAGTTATTTCTAGATGCGGCGAAAAAAGCAGTTAGTGAAATTCCGAATCTGAAAATGCTCATCGTCGGCGGTACCCCGGAAGAGTGCGAGGATTTCGAGCGTCACATCAGGGCACGTATCGTTCAGGAAGGGTTAAGCGATCATGTTGTATTAACAGGACATCAAAGTGACATGATGTGCGTTTATAACGGCCTCGATGTTGCTGTGTCGGCGTCGACGATGCCCGAGCCATTAGGCACAATGGTGATTGAAACGATGGCCATGGGGCGTCCGCTAATAGCGCCGAACCATGGCGGTGCGGCTGAGATGGCAACCGACCGGGAGACGGCGCTACTGTTCGAGCCCGGCAGTGTGGATGGACTCGGCCAGGCGATTCGAGAGCTCAGTGAACGACCAGAGCTGCGCTCGGAGCTCGGTATAAAAGCGCGGGAGGCGGCGCTAGCCGCATTCAGTATTCGACAGCACGTCGAGCGCGTTACTGACGTCTATGGTATCGCCGAGGTTAGTAGTCGATGAGATTTTCGTGTACGAGGAGCGAAACCTGTGCATTATATGGATCATCCGAACAGGATCATGGTTACTCGAAAGTAACTGTAATCGCCACTGCTATGGTGAGAGGAACCATCAGAGCAGTTAATCGCCTCGCAGTCAGTACCCCGCCACTACTAGGGCCATCTACCGTTGGCTTTTCGATTTGGCATTGCCGAGCGAGCGACGAGGCATTTCAAAACCCGGGAGCCGCTCAAAATACCGTGTCTTTGCTCTTCGGTTTGCCAGATTCAATGTCGTCTCTCGATAGTCCGACAACCTGCCTCGAGGGTGTCGGGCGACAAGAGGCCAATAGTGAGAGCTTTTCCTTCGCTATGCCCGTGGCTTCAGCGCCCCTAACAGGTCCTCTCAAACTCGCCAACTGAAGGAGAAAAATGCCGTGTCGAACAGAATCAACACGAGGACCCGCCGAACGGTGCGACGGTTACTGCCTGCGACGACTACTCGCCTGATACTACTCACGACGCTGCTGTTTTGCACATCTAGCATCTCGGCCGAAGACCCTCTTGTCATCCGTAAATACCTCGGTATAACGCCGACGGCAAGCGAACTCGGCTCCCTTCCGCGTTACTGCTGGGGTTATTACTCGAACCGCAAAGGACAACCGGGTTATGTCATCCCAAAGAGCAAATGCGGTCCCGGTATGAACCACTATTGTGGGGGCTTACTGAGGAAGAACCGTGCCGAATCGGGAATCGGTTTGTCATCGAAGGAGCGTTTCAAGTTGTACAAGGTAGCGCTCAAGGATTTCAACTACACACTCCATTGGATGAAAGAATTCCCGGCGTGCCCTCTACGCAAATACGCGGCGATGCACAAGATGACCGTATCGGCTCGACTGGAAGCACTGACGTCGAGCCGGCACAAGTAGTGGGTAATGCCAGTCCAATTTGTCCGCGCGACGAGCGCTGTGGCCTGACGTACAAGTTCATTTCCGGCCAGTTTTACCATGGCGGCACAATTTGAATGCACAAAAAGTGCAAGAGATGGGCACTGAGGCTTAGCCCCGGTAATCCCCCCCGGAAATAGTCGCTCTCATAAGTAGAATTTTCTAATGACAAGGTAGTTCTACGATGAAGACGCCGAAATTTTCGGAAAGCAAGATATTTCAAATCCTTAAAGAGTCCGAATCAGGCGTTGCGGTGCCCGAGCTGTGCCGCAAACATGGCATGAACAGCGCGAGCTTCTACAAATGGCGCTCGAAGTGCAGCGGTGAATCGCCCCGTGTTTGCCGGAGACTTTTTATGTTGAGAGGATACTCCAATGGTAAGTCCAAACAGTTATTCCCCGGAAGTCCGGGAACGCGCAGTACGCATGCTGCACGAACAGGAGGCTTCGCACACGTCCGGATGCGCCGCGATGCAGTCGATTGCACAGAAGATCGGATGCACGGCGGAGACGCTGCGTAAGTGGGTTGAGCGAGCCGAGGTCGATGGGGGGCGCCGTCCCGGTGTAACGACATCTGAGCTCGAGGAGCTCAAAGCGTTGAAGCGTGAGAATCGGGAGCTCAAGCAAGCGAACGAGATCCTGCGTAACGACTGCATGGATGTAGGAGGTAGAGCAATGCAGGAGCAATTGCCGAGGTCTCAGCTTTTTTCGCCCAGGCGGAGCTCGACCGCAAAGCGAAGTGATGGTGGCGTTTATTGACGCTCACCGAGACCAGTACGGGGTCGAGTCGATGTGCCGAGTGCTGCCCATCGCCCCAACGACGTATTACGAGTTCAAAGCACGTGAGCGTGATCCAGAGCGACAGCCGGCGCGGTATCACAGGGACGAGGCGCTCAAGCCTGAGATCACGCGTGTGTGGAACGAGAACTTCCAGGTCTATGGCGCCCGGAAGGTCTGGAAGCAACTGAAGCGGGAGTCGACGCCGGCAGCGCGATGCACTGTGGAACGCCTCATGAAGGACCTGGGCTTGCACGGTGCGCGCCGAGGTAAGGCGTTCAAGACCACGATCCCGGATGCCGATGCATCACGGCCTGCCGATCTGGTTGACCGCCAGTTCGTTGCGACGCGGCCTAATCAGCTCTGGGTCGCGGACATCACGTATGTCGCGACCTGGCGGGGCTTCGTGTTCGTCGCCTTCGTGATTGATGTGTTCTCGCGGCGCATCGTTGGCTGGCGGGTTTCCACGTCGATCAAGACCGAGCTGGTGCTGGACGCGCTGGAGCAAGCGATTCAGGCACGCGGCAAGTCCGACGAGCTGATCCACCATAGCGACCGCGGCACTCAGTATTTGTCTATTCGTTACAGCGACCGTCTGACCGAGGCCGGGATCACCGCCTCGGTCGGAAGCGTTGGTGACAGCTATGAGCGCGAAGCCTGCCCTCGGGGTGTAACGCGCTGGCAGAAACGATCAATGGACTCTATAAGACAGAGGTTATACGCAAGCTAGGACCGTGGCGAAACATCGATGAGGTCGAGTACGCCACGCTCGAGTGGGTAGACTGGTTTAATAACCGTCGTCTGCTCGAACCGATTGGTGATATTCCGCCCGTTGAATACGAGGCGATGTATTATCAGAATGAGACTCAGGCGATGGCCGCCTGAGTCAGACCAAAAACTCTCCGGAGAAACCGGGATGATTCATCGACTCCGAGCCTGTCGGGAATTTTGTGTTTGTGAGCCATACACTATCTCGGAAGGGAAGGAGTACGTATGGCAAAGAAGCAACCTTCAGCGGTCAGCGCTGAACTTTTAGACGAACTACTGGCGGGCCAGGACCCGGCAACGG
>Ga0315336_1000469_pt1 | contig 112001 bp, 103 predicted proteins | sample ASW5metaG_FD_204512 | JGI IMG/M metagenome (GOLD analysis project Ga0315336, IMG submission 204512) | Ammonia-oxidizing marine archaeal communities from Monterey Bay, California, United States - ASW #5 | ecosystem: Environmental > Aquatic > Marine > Intertidal zone | place: USA: California...
TCAGCAGGGCCACGAAAGGCCAAATGTGTCGTACGCGCATCTCCATCTCCTTCGGTCGAGGATCTTGCGCCTTCTAGTCAGGCGAATCCATCGGTGTCAAGATACCGCAATCGCAGAGGTGGTCGTGATTCTCATTTTGTCCTTGATGGCGTGTCTCAATGATGACTGGGTTGAGCCAAAGGCCGGTCCGCCCGTCGTTCCCGGCGCACCCGTCGTCGGCGCCGCCGAGGGATACTTGAAGCTGCCCATCGGCACACCCCTTTCCGGATTCACCGCGCGCTGCTCGTGTCTGGGCAATCAGAGCAAACAAGATTTCCGAGAATCCCCCTATCTGACCGCGTTCACACCGAGCACTGGCGTGCAGAGCTACCCGACGATCAAGGTCATCTGGATCGAGAACGGCGACGACCACCTGGTGATTACCAAGACCGACCAGATCTACTCTTACGATGGACTGGTCGAGGACCTCGAGGTCAAGATCGGCGACGCAACCGGTCTGGATCTCGACGGCAAGATCGTGCACACCGTCAACCACAGCCACAGCTCCTTTGGCACGTTCAGTGATCAGGTCCCCTTCTTCCTGGGATCCGACAAGTTCAACCGCGAGAACTTCGAGCGTCAGGCGACCCAGATGACCGAGGTGGCCGTCGAGGCGTTCAAGAACCGGGAGCGGGCAAAGATTGGTGTCTCGTGGACGCGAGACTGGGATCCGGACAACGCAGTCTACAGCGATCGCCGTGGAGAAAACGACGATCTCCGGCCCTGGGACGAAGACGAATCCCCCGACTGGATCGGTGGGAAGGACCCGTGGTTGGGCATCATGCGCTTCGACACGTTCGAAGACGAGCCCATCGCCCTCCTCATGAACTGGGGCATGCACGGCATCATCCTGGGTGAGGACAGCCCGGTGGTCTCCACCGACAGTGGCGGACACGCCGAGACCGTCATTGAAGAGGCCTTTGACGACAAGGTCGTGGTCATGTTCACCCAGGGCTCGGGCGGTGACCAGTCTCCCCGGGGTAGCGACGACGGCTACGCCCGCCTCGAGTCCATCGGGCACCACGCAGTGGGCCCGGTCATGGACGCGTGGAGCAGCACGATCACCGCCGACAACGACATCCGACTCGAGACGGTCACCCGCTCGATCCCCAAACACAAATCCACGATCCGCGTCACGCGAAACGGCGAAGTCGATTGGTATTACAGCCCTTACGACGAAGACAATGACGACGATGGAGAGATCTACGACGAAAACGGCGACATCATCTCCCCCATCGACGAGTTCAACACCCAGTACGGCGGCATCTTCTGCGGTTCGGGCGATCTCGACCTTCCCATTGGCCAGATCGAAACCACCGCATGGCCCTACGGCCAGTGCCTGAACTACGAGTTGCTGTCCCAGCTGATCTGGGTCTTCTTCGATCTCGACGACAACCTCGATGGCGAGCCCTCTGCCGACGAGATCCCGCTTCCACCCCGGGCCGCTCTCAAAGCCAAGACGACGGCAACCCGCTTCGGACCGGTCCCGACGATGACGCGGGGCGGCGAACAGGTCGATCAGGACGTGTTCATGGGCTTCTTCCCCGGCGAAGCGGTGTCGATGTACACCCACCAGTGGCAGCGGCGCGTCGAGCAGGAACTCGGATACGCCGACGCCTGGATGGTCAGCTACAGCCAGGATCACGAGGGATACCTATTGATCCCCGAGGACTGGCTGGTGGGTGGCTACGAGCCCGACATCAGCATCTGGGGACCGCTCGAGGGCGAACACGTCATGGAGGGCGTCCTGGCCATGGCCGACGAGCTCCTCAGCACCGACGTGCACGAAGAACACGATGTCATGGGGTACTACCAACCAACGGTGTACGAGGACCGGCCCCTGCCGGAGATCCAGCCCGATCTGACGCCAGAAGCCGGCACCCTGCTCACTGAAAACCCAGATCCCGAGGGAGATCCAGAGGTTTGGAAATACCTGATCCCCGAAGAGATCGACGAGTTCGCCGACCTGGTCATTCCCGCCCAGATTCCCCGCGGACAGGGTTTGGTGCAGATGGGATGGATCGGCGGGGACCCGGGCATCGACAACCCGACAGTGACCGTCGAGCGCAACGACGGCGGCAACTGGACCCCCCTCACCAGCGGAACCGGTCGCGTGATCACCGAGGGCACCCACGACATATTGCTCTCGTATACGCCCTATCCCTACCGGCCCCATGAGGACCTCCAAACTCACTATTGGTGGGCCGCCTGGCAGGTTGTGGGCCACGTCGATGACGTCATGGGCCTACCGCTCGGGACGTACCGGCTGAGCGTGACCGGAACCAGCTACGACGGCGGCAACACCACCTGGCCATGGGACGGATCGCCCTACACCGTGAAGAGCAACGAGTTCGAGGTCGTACCGGGCACCCTCACGCTAACGCCCGACGCGGCGGGCTTCTGGGTCAGTGTATTCGGCCCGGCGACCGGATTTCGTCTGATCGAGATGAATGGTCACTACCGAGGAGACAACCCCATTGTCGGTCCGGTGACTGTCACGATCGACACCCCGGGAGGACCCGAAGTCTTCACCAATGTCGCGATCGCGAACACCGAGGGAGGGCGCTCCCTGGTCGAGGTCGCCTTGCCGGGGGACGAGACGCTGGTGACGATCGAAGACGCATACGGCAACATCGGAACGTTCTGAGTGGCCGACCGTTTTATCGCCGTCTCCGGCAACATCGGAGTCGGAAAGACCACCCTCGTCTCCTATCTGCAGGAGCGCTACGATCTCGTCCCGATCTACGAACCCTTCGGTGAGAACCCGTATCTGGACGATTTCTATACCGACATGAAGAAGTGGGCCTTCCACTCTCAGATGTGGTTCCTGTCCAAGAAGTTCCGCATCCACCAGGAGCTCGGACGATCCTCGGGCGTCTTCCTCCAAGATCGGACGATCTACGAGGATGCGGAGATTTTCGCGACGCATCTGCACCGCTCACGGCGCATGAACAAGCGGGACTTCGAGACCTATCTCGAGGCCTACGAGGCGATGAAAGGGAGTCTCCAGCCGCCGGATCTGATGATCTACTGCCGGTGTAGCGTGCGCGCGATTCGCAAGCGCATCCGCAAGCGGGGTCGCTCCAGTGAACAGGACATCCCCGCCAGCTATCTGCGAAAGTTGAACCAGCTCTACGAAGAGTGGATTGCGCGGTACGACGACTCGCCGAAGCTGATCTGGGACACCGAACGGATGGATTACTTGTCCGATCTCGTGCACCGCATCGAATTCCATCGCGCGATTGAAGAGTTTCTCTAGAAGTTTTGGTCCCTGACAAGACCTTTCCTTGACGGGCCAAGCTCCCCGCCAATAGGTTCGGTGCGCCCTATTCGCCCGGGAACTGCCATATGAAGGTCGTCTGCGACAACTGTCGAGCTGTCTACAAGGTACCGGACTCAAAGCTCGTAAAACCAGTTAACAAGGCCACTTGTCGTCAGTGCGGCCACCGAATGCTCATTCCGAAGCCGAAGCCCGGCGCGGATCCCGACGAGCGAACCCTGGTGACGGCCGTACCGCCGACGCCCGCAGGGGTGCCGCGTCGAGACGAGCTCGATCCACCCACCACACCGATCGAAGAAGAGCCCGAGGCCACCAATCCGGCGGTCCAAAGCGGCGCGACGGTGCGGCCCACGTGGGACAATTCCAAAGACGAAGTGCAGGTCTTCCCCGGCACTCCGCTCCCGGCACGGCAGCGCGCAGGGGACACCCTCCCCGCTCCGTCCGCGATGGACACGGTCGCGTCGGCCACACCGCCTCCCCAGCAGCCTCGAGCCAGCGCCACACCCGCCCCAGCGCGCCGAACGCCGGCTCCGGCGCCCCAAGCCCAGTACACTCCCCCAGCCTTCGATCCGGCCGCAGATCTGACCTGGGCCATGCTGTCCACCATGGCAGCCCTGTTCGGCGCCTTCCTGCTGCCGTTCGTCTACGTCTCCGGAAATCAGGTGATCACCGCCGCGGTCATGTGGCTGGGCCTCGCGCTCGCCTGTGGCGGCGGCATCGTCACCCTGCTCATCCTCGTGACCGGCAAGCGCGGGCGCCAAAAGGCGTTCACGTTCCTCTCCATTGGCATGGGGGGTCTCCTCGGAGCCGGATTTGCGATCATCGTGACCCCGAGTCTTCTCATCACCCAGGCCGTTCTCGCCGAAGAGATCACCTTTGCGGCCCCGACCGCGGGCGCCGTCGCCGAGCCGGTCGCCGCCGCGACATCCGACGACGATGACGCCGCGAGCCTGGCCGAGCTCAACGACGATGACGACGCGGAGGGCGACGACGATGCAGAAGGCGACGACGACGACGATGCAGAAGGCGACGACGACGACGATGCAGAAGGCGACGACGACGACGCAGAAGGCGACGACGACGATGACGCCGTCGCGGACGCCGGCGACGATGACGATGCAGGCGCCAGCGCGGCACCGTCCCCTTCTCCGAGGCCACGCCCAAGGCCGTCGCCAAGCCCCTCGCCGTCCAGTTCCCCGTCACCTTCGCCCTCGCCCCGCCCCGCACCCGCACCCGCACCCGCACCGGCTCCGGCCGCTTCAGGCGGCATGACCCAGGTCCCCATCGAAGTCATCCACGCGTTGCTGTCGAACAATATCAACGTGAAAAAGTGCTTTGTTCCACTCTATCGGGCGGGCCAGCTACCGCCGCGAGTCGACGTGAAGTTCACGCTGCAAGCTACTGGGCGCGCCGGCACAGCGACGATCCAGCAGGCCCAATACAGCGGCAGCGACCTCGAACGATGCCTCTCGGGCGCGATCCAGCAGATCGAGTTTCCGCCTTCTTCGGGTGGCGGCCAGAAGATCACCTACCCGTTCGTCCTTCAATAGGGGGCGTGGGGGCGTTGCCGCGTTAACCGCGCGGCCATGGACTTCCGCAACATCGCCATCATCGCGCACGTCGACCACGGCAAGACTACCCTTGTCGACGGCATCCTTCGTCAGTGCCACGCTTTTCAGGACCACGAGCGCGTCGTCGATCGCGTCATGGACTCCATGGATCTCGAGCGCGAGCGCGGCATCACGATCGCCTCAAAGAACACGGCGGTGGCCTACAAAGGCGTGCGAATCAACATCGTCGACACCCCTGGCCATGCCGATTTCGGCGGCGAGGTCGAGCGCGTCCTGACCATGGTCGAGACCGCCGTTCTCCTCGTCGATGCCTCCGAGGGTCCCCTGCCCCAGACCCGCTTCGTTCTCCGAAAGGCGATGGAGCGCGGACTGACACTCATGGTCTGCATCAACAAGATCGACCGACACGACGCGCGAGCCGAAGAGGTCCTCCAAGAGGTCTACGACTTGTTCATCGATCTGGACGCCGACGAGGACCAGCTCGAGTTTCCGGTGCTCTACGCGGTTGCTCGCGACGGCATCGCAATGAACGAACTCGGCGACGACTCTGACAGCCTCCGGCCATTGCTCGATTCCATCCTCGAGCATGCGCCGCCGCCGCCGGCCCCCGAAAGCGACGACAGCCCCCCGCAGCTCCTGGTCACCAGCCTCGACTACGACTCCTACGTCGGCCGGCTGGCGCTAGGTCGTCTGTTTGGTGGCAACCTCAAGCGCGGCACCCAGGCCGTCTGGTTCCACGCCGACGGCCAGAAGAACGTCAGATTGCAGCTGCTCTACAATTGGAACGGCCTGAAGCGGCACGAAGTCACCGAGGCACAGGCCGGGGACATCATCGCCATCGCCGGGATCGAAGGCATCACCGTCGGCGACACCGTCTCCTTTGGAGAGAACGCCGCTCCACTGCCTCGCTTGTCGGTGGACGAGCCCACCATTGGCATGAACATCACGATCAACAACGGACCCATGGCCGGCCGAGAGGGAAAGCTCCTCACCTCCCGCCAGATCCGAGAGCGCCTCGAGCGCGAGATGATCCACAACGTCAGCCTCAAGCTCGAGTTCCTCGATACCGCAGAGTCCTTCAGGGTCTTTGGCCGCGGCGAACTCCAGCTCGCCATCCTCATCGAGCAGATGCGTCGCGAGGGCTTCGAGATGTGCGCCGGCCGCCCCGAGGTCGTCTTCAAGGAGATTGAAGGCAAACGCCACGAGCCCTTCGAAGAGGTCACTCTCGACGTGCCAGACGTAAATGTCGGCGCCATGACCCAGATGATGGCCGCCCGAAAGGGCACGATGATCGACCTCCTCCAAGACGGAAGCGGCCGCGCCCGCATGATCTACAAGGTGCCAAGCAGGGGCCTCATCGGTTTCCGCAACCAGCTCCTGACCGAGACCCGCGGCGAGGGCATCATCAACACGCTCTTCGACGGCTGGGCCCCCTACGCGGGCGCCATTCCCCGGCGCATGAACGGCTCAATCATTTCCGACAGATCGGGAAAAACGACGGCCTACGCCCTCTACCACCTGCAGCCCCGCGGCGTGCTCTTCGTCGGCTCCCAGGTCGAGGTCTACGAGGGCATGGTGTTGGGCGAGCACGCCAAAGAAAACGACCTCAACGTCAATGGCGTCAAGGGCAAGCAGCTCACCAACATCCGATCCTCGGGCGCCGACGAGAAGACGGTCCTCACAACGCCGCGTCAGATCACGCTCGAGTCCGCTCTGGAGTGGATCGACGAGGACGAGTGGGTGGAGATCACCCCGGTGAGCATCCGCATCCGCAAGAAGATCCTCAAGGGCAACCAGCGCTCTATCCGCCGGGATTGATTTCCGTTCACGGTCGGCGCCCAAAACGGGAATAAGGCACTTGCGCCACCCGTTTTGAGCTCGATTCGAGCCGTCAGGGCAGCCGGGTCGCAAACAGGGCGTCGAAGTTCACCTCTCGGAGGGGCTGCTCTCGGACAACACCGCCGGGCTCGGCGTGGATGACGACCCCATCACCGACGTACAGACCGGTGTGCCAGGGCCAGAACTTGCGGCCGTTTCTCGTCATGAGTGGCTTGTCTTCGATGACGTAGCCCTCGAGCAAGAAATACAGGACGTCTCCGGTCTTCAGCAGTGCCAGATCGAAGTCCTTTCGTGTCACGCCAGCGACTCCAGGCACGGGCTTGCCAAGCTTTCCTCCCGCCACGAGCTCGGACGGATTGACCTCGTAGGACTTCCAGGAGCGACCCGTCGCCCGACCATAGGGTCGAAACATCAGCCCGAGGCAATCGAGGCCGGGAAGACGCTCGATGTTGCGACCCTCCCAGCGGTATTCGATGCCCTTCAGCGAGCGAGCGTCGGCGATGACAGCGGCATTTCGCACTTCCGCCGGGGTCGGATCCGCAGCGGCGAGGAGGAGGAGCAACCAGTACATGTCTCATGAGACCACGGGCGGCGGTGATCGTTCCAGGTGAACGGTTGCCGATGAGCGGGCACTGCTCAGGGTGATGTTGTCCTTCCTGCCCTTCAATTTCTTCGGTGCCCGAACCCAACGGCGCCCGCGCCGATCTGCCGAGCGCCCTCGCAAACGACCCGTGGTGATTCGGCTGGACTCCGGCCTGGTCTGGTCGAGCTGAATGTTCGGGCTGACCTACGACGCCAGATGGAGTGCGGACGGCGTGACGCTCCAGATTCCGGCCGCACAACGGGCTGACTACCTCGGCATGGCCATCTGCTTCGCGGCGGTCTTCCTCACCGTAATGGCCGCCGCGCCGCGGGAACGCGTCTTCTCTACCGTGGTCGATGCCGGCTGCGTCATCTACACGGTGAAGACCGCGTACTACGGGCTGGAGCCGTCGTTCCCCGCCGCACCGATTGCCTACATCTTCGGCGCCTCGGTCCTCTGTGGCGGATTCCTCGCATTCAGGGCGCGCCATCGATCGCGGGACCTCTGCCTCAGCCTCTCTTCGAGGGGGCTCGCGATCGATGGCGCCCACTTTCCGAGGCAGGCGCTCTTCGACTGCCGCGTGGTCTCCCAGAGAATCGTCATTCGGCGGCACCGTGGGCGCGTCTGGCGGAGCCGGCGGCTCGCTCCCGTGCATCCCGAGGTGGAATCACTCCTCGCTTCGATGTCCACGAGCGAGCAGGAGCACAGGGATTGGTCCGAGACGGAAAACCGGCTTATTACAATATTTTCGCGATTTTCGAACGCACGCCGCCGCTAGGCTCTGGGCTTATCGGGTTGGTGCATCACCGGGAGTGCACCCACCGTGATGCACCAACCCGATAAGCCTCAGATCCCTAGAAGGCGTACCGGGCGCGCGTGTAGAAGAACGAGCCACCGGCCTCTGGAGAGCCGAACTTGGTGTGTTGCTTGCCGAGGTTGAACAGCGTTCCGGTCATGAGCTCGAGTCCACTGCCGAAGTTGTAGGCGACCTCGGGATAGATGACCGCGGAGAAGCCCTCCTTGCTGAAGGCGCCGTGGGTCGTGCGGACCCGCTTCTCCTGGTTCTCGTTCCAGTGCTCTTCCTGGACGCCCGTCAGGTCCAAGATCGTGAACAGCCGAAGGCGTCCGCTGTTGGACGCGAAGTTGTAGTCGGCGCCGATCACTGCGAGATCCGACTGACGTGCGCGGAGGACCTCCCAAGCGCAAGCCTCGCCGTCCTGCTCGAACGCGCAGCCAGCCGTGCCCGCCGCATCGGAGTCCACACCGCCATCGCGCACCGTGAAGCCCTCTTGGAGGAGGTTGTCGCCTGCGCCCAGCTCGTCGAGCATGCCGTGCACCCACTGGCCGTTGACGTACAGGTGGCTACCGATGGTGTAGTCGAGGCCCGCAACCCACTTGGGATACGGTGTTTTCTCCAGGACCAACGGCTTCTTTCCGCCCTTGAGGCCATAGTCGTATTCGCCGGCCTCTTGGGTATAGAAGCCGCCGAGGAAGACCAGCTCGTCGTTGGTGAGCGTGATCCGCTGCGCTTGTGGGAAGACCATCGCCGCTTCGAGGCGGTAGCCGAACAGGAGCACCGGAATCTCACCGGCGACGTTCAGGCCAGCCACCTGGATGCGTGGGTAGATGAGCTGCGTCTGGTTGAGCAGCAGACCATCGACACACTGGCTACCGTTGGTGCGGCAGATCTCCTCATTGAGCTGAGTCGTGTGCGTGGACGCGGCCACGGGGATGTCGGCAAAACCCTTGTAGTAGCTGAAGGCCAGATCCTGTTGCCCGACCCAACCCCCGGCACGAAAGCCGAACTGCATGTTCTTGACCGAAGGCTCCGGGTAGTTGGGAACTACGTTCTCGACGACCACCGGGTAGCCGAAGTCCACACCGGCCTCTCGTTCGGCGTGCACACGCCACCGCAGATCGTCGTCCACGAACGGCAGGCGCTCGACCATCGAGAGGCCAATCGGCGCGGAGCTGGGGATCAAGCTGGGCTTGAAGATCGGGATCAACACTCCGGTGAGGGTCCAGCTCTTGAAGGTGTAGTCCAGGCGACCCATGATGTTCGCCATCTGGTCGCCGAAGAGCAGCACGTCCTCGACGTCGTTCGGGTTGAACGTGTTCGTCGGGTTGAACTGGTCGCCTACTCCGAACTGAACCAGCTGCTGGCCGACGCGAAGGTCGAGGTTCTTCGTGAGGATATTGCGACTCTCGAAGTACATCGCGTGGGTCTCGAGCCGGATTGGCTCGATGTTCTGGCGCAGCGTGAGTCCCTGCAGATCGTCGACCGGGTATGGGTAGCCGGTCATCACGAAATCGACGTCGGCGACCCCGCGAAAATCACCGGACTTCGCAGTGACCTTGGTCTTGAACAGGTTCTGGTTGCGCAGGATCTGCGGCAAGGGCTCGACGCGCGAGTAGTAGGGCCCCGGGTCGTCCTTGTCCATGAGGACCCTGAAGCGAAGGTCGGACTGGATCATGCCTCCGAAGTCGATTTCGGGAGATTGAGCCTCTGCGGGGGCCGAGAGGAGAGCGGCGACAATCACAGGAAACAAGATGCTACTCGCCGCGCTGGAGGTTTCTCGTCGTGAACACGTCGTCGGACAGCCCGGAGTTCAGCTCCCACCCTTTGCGGCGAAGCTCAGTCCAGGCGCTGCGGGTGTGGTCTTCCATGCGCATCACGCCGGCGAGGCACACGTTGTGCTCGTCGTTGCACTCGTACTCGGTGCGCTTCTCGGTCTTGACGTTCTCGCCCTTGTCGTTGAAGTACTTGAGCTCGAGTGGGTGGTCCATCTCGGTGTCGATCGTCACCATCGCCTTGGCGTAGGGCGCGTCACTGTCGGGCTTGGCCTTCAGCTCGAGCACTGCCTGGCCATCCGCCTCGGACACCAGGGTGGCGTCATAGACATCGCCAAACGACGAGTTCATGTCGGCCTGGGAGAACGAGGTGCCCATGAAACCCTGCTTGGTCACGTGGCTCGCGATGCGCCGTACCTTCTGGTACTGCGGCAGGTAGATATACATCTGGCTGCGGGCCAGGACGAGCACGCGGGTGCCCTTGAGGTTGGCCGGCTCGTCGAACGAGGTCAGCGTCTTGGTCTTCTTGACCTGGGACACGAAGAGCATGTTCTCGGGCTCTTTGGCGCCGGGCTTCATGTTCACGATCTGCCAGGTAATGGTCTGATCGTCAGCGCGATTCATGGCGGCATCGGCCTCGGCCATGATGGTGTTGGCGTCGGCGGCGAGCGCGGGGGCTGCGAGCAACAGCGCGACGAAAGTGGGTATCCAGGTCCTCATGGCGTCTCCAGGGGGCTGCGGGTGCCGTTGTAACACCTGATCCGTGCCGAACATCCAAAAGCGATGTCATTTCGCTGACGTTTGTCAGCGATTCGTGTCGTAAGCCAGATCAGGGCAATAGGCAACGTTGTAGAAGAGCGCGCGGGAAGGGTCCTGTGGCCCCGTGCAGGGTCAAGTCCCTACCCGACGCTAATCGGACCGTCCGAAGTCGGCGCGCTGGGCGAGGACCGGGATCGCGATGAAGGTGGCAATCGCCGCGACGAGCATCGCCGCCGCGGTCAGGCCACCGACATTCTGGAGCGGCTTGGCGTCTCCCAGTGTCAGCACGTAGAAGCCGGCGGCGACCATGAGCGCGTTGGTCCAGATCGCCGGCGCGGTGTCGTCCACACTCCGCCGCAAGGCCTCGAGCGGCGTGTCCCCGTGCCACGCGGCCATCATGTGCACCGCGTAGTCGACTCCAGCACCGATGATGATGCTGCCGAGCATCGACGTTCCGATGTCGAGATGCACGCCGAGCCAGCCCATGCCGCCATAGACGACCAGCAGAGTGATCGCCGTCGGAGTGGTGGCCAGCAAACCGGAGAACGGCGAGCGGAACATCACCGTCATGATCACGAAGACCATGCCTAGCGCCATTGCGAGGCTGTTGAACTGGTTCTTGGTCACGCTCTCGGACATGCCGGCGTACATCACCGGCAGGCCGCTGACTTCGACCCCCATGGGCAGGGCCTCGGGGGAGGTGTCCGGAGCGAGCACAGTCGGGGCGCCAAGATCGACGAAAGCGACCGCGACTCCCTTCACATAGCGCTCACCGGCGCCACCCTCGGGGGGCTTCAACTTCAAGTTCTCGACCAGTCGCTCGGCGCGGAAGCGGGCCTGCTGACGGCGCTTGATCGACTCCAGGGGCATCTCCGCCGACATGATGATGTCGTCGACGGTCATCTGCAGCTCGTCGGGGTCGGTGTCGTCCGGGAACAGCGGAGTCATGGCCTCGAGGAGCTCCGGAACGTCCTCGTCTCCGGGGAGGAGGATGCCGGCGGCGACCTTGGCCTGGACCCGATTCAGCTCCACAAAGCACTCTTCAGAAGCCAGGAATTTCGCGAGCTCGATACGCAGACGCTCCACCGGAATGGGACCCGGGTCTGCCGTGAGCTGACCGATGAGCACCTCGTCGTCGACCTCGAGCGCGACGTCGAAGTCGTTCGACAGCGCTCGGATCCGGTCGGCGGCCATGGCCCGCATCCGATCTTCGGCCTCGGCCGTGGGCACAGCGCGGTAGGTGGCCGGACGGTCTCCAACGATCTTGTGCACGGCGGCGAGGACCGCATCGAGGGTGTCGGCGGAGTTCGAGCCGATCTTGATGTGCATGAGTGCGGACGTCTTGTCCTCGGTGACCAGCTGGCCGACCGACGGACGTCCGGCGAGGAACCCGTACAAGACGCCGACCTGGTTCGCCTGATCGGGGACGCGGCGGATGCCGTCCATGGCGTCGTTGATCATGGAGACCACACCCGGGATGTGGTTGATGGAGCTCACGCTCTCGACCAACGAGATCTCGTCGGCGATCCACTGGAGCTCGCGAAGCACGGCGGGGTCGTTGATGTCGGCGGTGATCTCCACCTGGAGGAACTGGCTGCCGCCGAAGTGTTCGTCCATGAAGTGCTGCGCCTGGTCGGGCGGGCTCCCGGCCGCGAAGAAGGTGCCCTGGTCCATGCGGTTGTCGACCTGGCCGACGAAGAATCCACCGATGGTGCCCACGAGAACCAGCAGTGCACCAAAGGCGGCCCGATTCCGGCGCGCGAAGGACGTGGCGTCGATCATGTATTGCCGGAAAGGAGTGGTTCCCTCCTTCCAACCACCGAGGCCGGCAACGCGGATGACCGCTGGCACGAAGGTCACCGAGAGCATCAACGTGGTGAAGATGCCGAGCGCGGTGAACGTACCGAAGGTCCGCATCGGCTTGATGTCCATCATGATGAAGGACAGCAAACCAGCCACCGTGGTCAGGCCGGCGGCGATGACGGTGGGACCGGTGGCAGTCACGGTCCGGCGCAGGGCAGCGTCCTTGTCTCCCATCTCGCCGACATTGGCGTAATACCTGGACAACATGTGGATCGAGTACGCGCTGCCGACCGCGAAGAGAATGACCGGCATCGACGACAACACGATGTTGAAAGACACGCCCAGGCCCGCCATCGCCGCCCGGGAGACGACGATTCCCATGGCGGTCGTCACCAGTGCCAGGATCGAGCCGGCGATGTCGCGGAACGACAGCAGGATGATGAGGATGATCACCACCACCGCCCACGGGGTCAGCCGCGCCATGTCGGCCTGGGTGGTGTCGTAGATATAGGTCGAGATGTACGGCGCGCCGCCCCAATACAGCTTGTTGTCCGGGAAGCCCTCTTCGACGATCACCCTGACACTGTCCGCTAGCAGGCGCGGCTCAGCGCCATGACCGACAAAGACGTACATCATCACGCCCTTGCCATTGGCAGCGACCAGGTTCCCGACAATCTGGTCGCGGGACATGACCTTCTTCCGCATCGCCTCTCTGGCGCCGTCGGTCTCGGGGATGTGATCGACGAGCAGGTCGGTGACCACTCCGCCCATCGGGTCGACAGTGAAGTCGTCGACGTTGGCGAGCGAGAGCACGTGGTTGACGCCCTTTGTGTCGCTGATGGTCTCGGTGACCTCGCGCAGCTTCTTCAGGAAGGTCGGATCCATGACGTCGTCGGCACCGATGCCCACCAGCGCGACATCGAGAGAGCCAAAACGCTTGTTGATCCCGTAGAACGTTTCGATCTCGGCGTTCCCTTCGGGCAGGAAGGCCAGGAGATCGTCGTCTTGCTCGACCTGACCGGCGAGGAACAGACTGGCGGCGCCGAGGAGCAAGGTGAGCACGATGATCGCCCACGCCCCGGCTTTGTTCTCGATGAGATTCGCTACCCAGGTCATTCGGCTGAGCCCTCTAGAGGTACGGGGGGCGGATCGCCCACCTGGCCGCGCCACCGGAGCCAGTGGTCGACCAAAACGAGGCACATCATGGCCTCGACGATGGGTACGGCGCGCGGGAGCACGCAGGGATCGTGGCGGCCGCGGGACTTGATCGTGGCGCTCTTCCCGTCTCTTCCGACAGTTTGTTGCGCCTTGAACACGGTGGCCACCGGCTTGAAGGCCACCGAGATCTCGATGGGCATTCCGTTGCTGATGCCGCCCTGAATTCCGCCGCTGCGGTTGGTGCTGGTGGCGATGCCGCCCGCTTCGGGCACGAACAGATCGTTGTGCTCGACACCCGTGAATGCGATGGAGCTGTAGCCACTCCCGCACTCGAAGCCCTTGGCGGCGGGCAGCGAGATCATCGCCTTGGCCAGATCGCCGTCGAGCTTGTCGAACACCGGCTCGCCGAGCCCCGCGGGAACCCCTCGCGCGACACAGCGAACCACACCGCCAATGGTGTCGCCGTCCGCCCGGATTTTCCGAATGCGGGCCTCCATCTTCGCCGCCGCATCCGAATCCGGGCAGCGGACGATGCTGGCGTCCACCGCGGCGCGATCGACAGATTCAGACTCTACTTTCGAGCCGATCTGCCCGACCTGATCGACCCAGGCCACAACCTCGACGGGACCCAGGGTAGCCAGCACCTGCCGAGCCACCGCTCCAGCGGCCACCCGGGCGGCGGTCTCCCGTGCGGAGGCTCTTCCGCCGCCGGCCCAGGCCCGGATCCCGAACTTGGCGTCGTAGGTGAAGTCGGCGTGGGACGGCCGATACAGGTCCTTGGTCTCGGCGTAGTCTTTGGGATTCGCATCCTTGTTCCGGATGAGCATCGCCAGGGACGTGCCCAGCGTCTTGCCCTCGAACATCCCGCTCAACACCTCGACCTGATCGGCTTCTTTGCGTTGGGTCGTCAGCGCCGATTGGCCGGGACGGCGGCGCTCGAGCTCCGCCTGAACCGCATCGAGATCGAGCGAAATACCAGGTGGACAGCCGTCGATGATGACGCCCAGCCCCCCACCGTGGCTCTCTCCGAAGGTCGCCACCCGAAAGGCGACGCCGCGTTGACTGCTCATACCGGTCCTCGCAGGCACGCCCCCTAACCCCTGGTCGCGCGATATGGGGCAACCCGTGAAAGACGCCCTGATCGTGAGCCTGCTGTCGATGGCACCGCGCAAGACCGGCGCGCGGACGATGGGGTGGTTTGCGCGCACCGGAGTCAGCGGCCTGGTCACCCGCGCATTCGTGGCGGCCTACGGGGTGGATCTGGACGAAGCGACGGGCGATCTAGCCGACTACCCGACGCTGGAATCGCTGTTCACGCGGGAACTCAAGGCCGATCGTCGACCCATCGACGCGGATCCGGATGCGATCGTCTCCCCCGTCGACGGGCGGGTCGCGTTGGTCGGCACCACTCGGGGCGGGCGCATCGACGTCGTGCCTGGAAAACCCATCGATGTGGCGGAGCTGATCGGAAAGGATCCCCCCGGAGAGTGCGATATCGCCGTGCTCTACCTGTCCCCGAAGGACTATCACCGGGTCCATGTGCCCCTCGAAGGGCAGGCGGTGCGCTGGAGGTACGTGCCCGGGACCCTCTGGCCGGTTTTCCCGGCGGCCGTGCGGCGGGTCGATCACCTCTTTTCAAAGAACGAGCGCGCCGTCGTCCACTGCGAGACCGCCGCCGGGCCCCTCGACGTGGTCCTGGTTGGCGCCTTTGGCGTCGGCCGCATCACGTTGGAGATCTGCGATCTGATCACGAACACCGGCGGAAAGGCCGCGGACGAGGAGGTCTCCACGCCCCTGGAACGCGGTGCGTTGCTCGGGACCTTCCACCTCGGATCGACCGTCGTCCTCTGTGCACCCGCCGGCACCTGGGACTGGACCGTCGCCGCGGGAGATGCGGTGCGTTTTGGCAACACCATCGGCAAGCGCGGGACATAGGGCGCCAATGAATCGCTCCATCCTCGTCATGCTGGTCGCCGGTTGCCAAGGTTGGAGCTCTGCCATCGACCACACCCGAGGCACCGGGATGACGCGCTGCTTCGCCGGCGACAATCCCTACGTGGCCGAGTGCACCGTCACACTGGAGGCGCCGGGACCGATCGCGGTAGTCCTGACCGCGAAGGGCGCGCCAACGCGTACTTTCGAGAGCACCGACCTCAGTGCGGAGCACACGATTGCGGCGTGGGGACTTCGCGCTGACACCGAATACGAGTGGTCCGCGGCGGGTGAATCGGGACACGTGACGACTGGAGAGACGCCCTTCACCCTGCAGAGCGCCGAGATCTCGGTCTCCGGGACCCTCACCGGAATCGACGCCGTGATGGTCTACCTCTCGTGCGGATATTTCGCGGTCATCGACGGCGAAGGCGAGATCATCGGCGCCGTACCGGCCCTGGCGTATGACGGCTACATCGACGGGATGCGCTGGTCCCAGGCCGATCGGAGCTTCCTGGCCGCATCTGACGCCCGCATGATGGGAGAAGACAGCCGAATGGTCGAGGTCCACGTCTCTGGCAGCGAGCTGCTTCGCCTCGAGACCACGGACCTGGACTTGTCGGCGCTGACCCACGACCTCGATCGATGGGGTCCCTACACCTACCTGCTCGGCATCGACGACCAGGGTGCCGAGGGCTTCGAGGTCTGGGAGGACACCACCTGGCGCGGCACCTACCTCCTCGAGCGCGATTTCGTTCTCCACGACAGCTGGCTCAACGGGCTGTCGGTCTCCGACGACGGTCAGGTCATCCTCTCCGAGCGCACCAACAACGCCATCATCAGCGTGGACGGCGATCCGGATTCGCCGGCGTTCCTGACCGTCAACTGGCACGCTGCCGGAGTGAATGGCTCGGGGCTCTCCGCCCCCGACTATGCGCCGTCCGGAGGCAACCTCTACCGGAGCCAGCACCACGCCAGCCTGCACGGCGACGATCTGTGGGTCTTCGACAACGACAGCCGAGGAGAGTCGCGCGCACTTCGCATGTCGATGGACGGCACCACCGGAGAGATCTCCGAGACGGGTTCCTGGGATCTGGGCCAGAAGTGCGACAACCAGGGCGGCGCCTTCCCCGTCGATGGCGGAACCCTCACCACATGCGCGAACTCGGCCGACGTCTACTTGTTTCTCGAAGACTCCGTGGCGCCCGCATGGCACCTGAACGCCACCTGCGGCGACCAGTCTTTCCACCGATCCACCCGCGCCTACCCCGTCCTCGTGGAGTAGGATGCCGTCGTGATCGGGACTGTGATCGAGGGCAAGTACACCGTTGAAGCTCTCCTTGGAGAAGGAGGGATGGCGGCCGTCTATCGCGTGAAACACAACACGTTGGGAACCACCCATGCCCTGAAGATCCTCACCCTGGCGCGAAAGTCGATCCGCCAGAGGCTCCTCACGGAGGGAATCGTGCAGGCCAGCCTCGACCATCCGAACGCCGTGGCGGTCCGCGACGTGGTCGAAGTCGATGGGCAGCCGGCGCTGTTGATGGAGTTTGTGGAGGGGCCCGATCTCGAGGACTGGATTCTCGAGGGCGGACATTCCCTGCAGGAGGCCGAACACACCTTCCGCGGCATCCTGTCCGCCGTCGGAGCGGCCCACGACAAGGGGCTCATCCATCGCGACCTGAAGCCGGCCAACGTGCTCATGGCCAGGCGAGGCACCACCTGGGTTCCAAAGGTCTGCGACTTCGGAATCGCCAAGCTCGCCGACGAGGACAGTGGCCAGACCAGCGGATCCACCCGCACCGGCGTCGCCATGGGCACACCCGCGTACATGGCGCCAGAGCAGATCCGCGACGCCAAGAACGTCGACCACCGAGCCGACATCTTCAGCCTCGGCTGCATCCTCTACCAGCTGGTGACGGGCATTCAGCCGTTTCAAGCCGAGGACATCGTCGAGCTCTACAACAAGATCACCAAGGGTCAGTACACGCCACCGCTGGAGCGCGTTCCCACCCTCCCCAAGCGCATCGTCGACACCATCCGGGCGTGCCTCGAAGTGGATCGGGATCGACGTCCGGACGACTGTGCCGCGATCCTGAAGAGGCTCGATGGGCAGCAGATGGTCGCCCCGCCACTGCCGCCCTCGTTCAAGGCACCTCCAACCAAGCCCAGGAACAACACGCCGATATTCGCCGCAGCGGTGGCGGCGGGCGCGTTGCTGGTCGGCGGAGGAATCGTGATGTTCGCGGTGCTGGGCGCCATCTACGCGGTACCGTTCGCGGCGTCCTACGGGCACTGCGGCGGCCTTCCCGGACAGACGGTTGGCTACGCGAAAGCGGGGGCGATTTTCCTCAAGAGACCGGGACAAACCTGGATAGTTCAGCGCACCACGAAGGTGGTCGACGACTATCCACGCGAGGGAAACGAGTTCAAAGCCGGAGAAACCGTTATTTGTTCTCTGCCGAGCGGGACCAAGGTGGAGCTTCGACAGGAGCCCATCAAACACCGCGGCACATGGATCGCCATCGAGGCGGACGCCATCGCCGTTCCCGAGCCCGACAACCCCGAGAACGACGAAGAGGAATGACCCTCGAAAAGCGAAGCCTGGAAGGTCTGGACTGGCCCTATCTCTTGGATTCGTTCGCAAACTGCGCGCGAACCGTCACCGGTGCGCGCCGAATTCGCGCCCTGGAGCCCATGACCTCTGTCGATGAGGTCGCCTTCGCCTACGACGCCGTCGACGAGTTTGCAGATCTCGAGGCCGAGGGGACCGAGATTCCCGTCGGTGGCGTGTCGGACATCTCTGCAGATGTGCAGCGCGCCTCGATCGGCCAGGTCCTCGACGACGAGGCGCTACGGCGTGCGGCGACCAGCCTCAAGGCGCTGTCCGACCTGCACAATGTTCTCACCAAGCGCGCGGCAGAAGCGCCGACGCTGGCGGGAATGGCGGCCGGCATCGAGGTCGATCCGCAAATCGCCGCAACCCTGGCGGCCGCGTACACCCCAGAGGGACAACTCTCCCCGAAGCGCTATCCCCAGCTCAGGGAACTCAGAAGTCGGATTGCCTCCATCCACGAAGAGATCCGGTCCACGCTCGATGATCTCGTTCGCGGCGACACGCTCGGAGACCTGCTCCAGGACCGTTTCTGGACCCAGCGCGAGAACCGCTACGTGCTGCCCATCAAGGTGCACGCCAAACGCATGGACATCGGAATCGTGCATGGAACCTCCGGATCGGGGCAGACAGCGTTCATCGAGCCCCACGGAATCATCCAACTGAACAACCGCCTGCGGCTGGTAGAGGGCGAACTCGCCGCCGCCGAGTACAAGATCCGCGCCGAGCTGTCGTCCCTGATTGGCGGGGTCGGTGAGGCCGTGCAGATCGGCCTCGAGATCGCCATCGAGCTCGATGTTGTCGCCGCGCGCGCCGGTTTTGCCCGCATCCTGATCGCCACCCGCCCCAAAGTCGGCGCCGAGGGGGTCGTGCTCCTCGGACAGGCGAGGCACCCGGTCCTCATCCTCCGAAACGTGCCGGTCATCGCCAACGATCTCCAGCTCACCACGGGGCGTCCGACCCTGGTGATCAGCGGTCCCAACGCCGGTGGAAAGACGGTCGCCATGAAGACCATCGGGTTGTGCGCGCTTTTGGTCCAGCACGGCTGCTTCGTGCCCGCAGCCGAGGGCTCGCGGGTCGATCTCTTCGGCATCATCCGCGCAGCCATTGGAGATCAACAGACCGTCGAGCGCGATCTGTCCAGCTTTTCCGCCCACTGTGAGACTCTGGCGGCCATGCTGGCCGATGCGGGTCCCGACCACTTGATTCTGCTGGACGAGCTCGCGAACGGCACCGATCCGGCCCAGGGAGCGGCGCTGGCTCAGGCCGTCGTCGAGGCACTCGGGACCACTGGTGCCCGTATCGTCGTCACCACCCACTTTGCGCGGATCAAGGCCATGGGCGCCGCAGCAGAAGACATTGGCATCGCAGCCGTCCAGTACGCAGAAGGTCGGCCAACCTATCGGGTGCTACCCGGCGTCACCGGCGAGAGCCACGCGCTATCCATCGCCGAAAAGATGGGGATCGACGCCGACGTCATCTCGCGTTCCGTCGAGTTGATGGAGGGAGAGGCGGGATTGTCCCGCACCCTGGAAGCCCTCGAAGCCGAGCACCAGCGGGCGATCGCGGCGGCGGAGCGAGCCGAGGCACTCGAGGCCGAGATCCGCGAGAGAGAGCGGAAACTGGCAGCCAGGGAAGAGAAGATCCGCGGACACAGCGCCGAGCTCGAAGCCGAGGGCGCCCGGAACTTTCTCCAGCGCCTCAAAAAGGCTGAGAAGGCCATTGGCTCGGTGGTCGCCGACCTGCAGCGCGCGCCAGATCAAAGACGCGCCAAGGCCGCGCGCGACACCCTCGAGGCCTTGCGGGCGATCGTTCCCGACGACACGCCCGTCTCCTTGTCGGATGCGCCGATTTCAGCGGGCGATCGCGTGCGTCTCCTCAAGGTCGGCAAGGAGGGAGAGGTGCTGTCCGTCGCTGGAAAGAACCTGCGGATTCGCACCGGAGGCCTGACGATCTCAGCCAAGCGAAAGGACGTCGATCGCATCGGCGGGCCGGTAGCCAACGAACAGCGTAGCGGCGGAATCGCCATCAGCCGGGCGCCGCGCGGAGCCGCTCTTCTCGAGGCGGTGCGCTTGCCCACCAACACGCTCGACATGCGCGGAATGCGAGTCGACGAGGGTTTCGACGCGGCCGACAAGTTCTTCGACACCGCCGTACTGAAGGGCTTCGCCACCGTCTTCCTCTTGCACGGGCACGGGTCTGGAGCCCTCAAAGATGGCGTCCGCGGCTGGCTTCGGTCGAGTTCCTACGTCTCGGACTGGGCGCCGGCGAACGTCGAGCAGGGCGGCGACGCATTCACGATCGTGGAGCTGTGCTGACTCAGATTTCCCAGGTGCACCGGAAGCCGTCGAAGCACTCCATGCCGCCGGGACAGGCGAATCCGCCCTCGCAGTTGAGCGCACAGACACCGGCGTCCTCCGGTCCCAGTACGCACTCCACGGTGGACTGACCGCCCTCGGGAGCCTCGCACTCGGACCCGTTTCCACCGAGATCACAGGGGCCGCCGCACCAGAATGCCGGCTCCGCCTGGTTGCCATTGACGTGTTGCACGCAAGTCTGCCCATCGGGACACTCCCCGTCGAAGGAACAGTCGCTGTACTCCCCCGTCGAGGTGAGGTCGGATGTACCCTCGCTGTCGGTGTCGTCCACCAGATCTTCATCTGAGGTGCTCGAACCGCAGCCAGCGAACAACAAGAGAACCACGAATGTCGCGCGCACCATTTTATAAATCCCGGTGAGTTGCCAGGTTGATAGTACTATCCAAGGCTGAAGCCGCCAGTTTTCTCGTCGGCCAGACCGGTCTGCGGGCCATCGTGCATCCGCCGGGAGACGAGGGCATTCGCGCGCTCCTCCGAGCCCGCCGCTGCATCCAGCTCGACCCCATCGATCCCATCGGCACCAACCCCGATCTCGTCGCCGCGGCGCGAGTGGATGGAATCTCCAGGGGCCAGATCTTCAGCGCCTTGCTGCCCAGCCATGCCTTCGAGCACTTTGCCAAAGAGCGCTGTCTGCTACCGGCTACCGCCTTTCCCTACTACCGGGATCAGTCCGTAGAGACGCCCTGGTGGAGGCTGACCGAGCGGCTCAAACGCGTCTCCCCGGAGATCCTCGACGCCGTCGAAGCCGAGGTTCGCGCGCGAGGACCGAGTACCGCCGCCGACCTCGAAGATCGCGGCAGTGTGAAACCGCTGAACTGGCATGGTTGGAAGAGCACATCGAAGACGACATCGATGGCACTGCGCGTGCTCTGGACCCAGTGTCGATTGGTGGTTCACAGCCGCGCCGGCAAGAACACGAAACGCTACAGCGCCCCATCGGTCAGCCTTGGCGACATCGCCAACGAGGATCCACCCACCGATTTCGCCCGTTGGGCCACGCTGGAGCGGGTCGAGGCTGCCGGACTGCTCAGTCGCGCTGGTGGACCGCAGTGGTCGATGCTGAATCAGGCGCGCAAGACCCTTCCCGACCAGCTCCTTGCCGAGGGACTCGTCGAAGAGGTCCGCGTTGACGGATCCAGCCGGACCTACATCGCTCCCATCGGATTCCGGGACCGGTCGTTCCCCGATGACGATGGGCGCATGCGGATCCTGGGACCTCTAGATCCCGTGATCTGGGATCGAAAACTGGTCCAGAACGCGTTCGGCTTCGAGTACATCTGGGAGGTCTACAAGCCTGCGGAGAAGCGCCGATGGGGCTGGTATGTGTGCCCACTCCTACACCGCGGTTCCCTGGTGGGACGGCTCGAGGCGCGGGTCGAGGGCCAGACTTTGGTGGTCAAGCGGGTCTGGAACGAGGGCGGCCTCGACCGCGATGCACTGGACCTCACACTCCGTCGACACGCAGAGTTCCTCGGTTTGGCGCATGTGGCGATATCATAGGGCCGTGCGACCCCTCATCTTCGCGGCAGCGCTCGTCGGATGCGAAACTCCTACGAGCCCGGACAACGAAATCATTTTCGAGGAGCCGGTGCGTTTCGGCTTCCCACTGCCAGAGCGCGAGCTCTTCTACCAGACGACGGGCTACGATCACGATCCGACGGTTCAGAACCCGGGAATCGAGTCCGGCATCTGCACCAGCTACGACGGCCGCGCCTTCCCTTGGTGCTACGACGGGCACGACGGCACCGACTATTTGCTGGACGGTGCCTTCGACACCATGGACGCCGGCTCAACCGAGATCGTCGCCGCCGCGGATGGCGAGGTCGTCAGCGTCGAGGACGGGCACTACGACCGTTGCCACGTCGGAGAGGATCTCGAAGTGACCTGTGACGGCAACGAGATCATCGCCAACCACGTGATCCTCGAGCACTACGACGGGACCCAGACCATGTACTGGCACATGATGAAGGACTCCGTCGCGGTAGAGGTGGGCGAGGAAGTGACGTGCGGCACGGTTCTCGGGATCGTCGGCAGTAGTGGAAACTCCAGCTTTCCCCACCTCCATTTCGAGGTTGTGGACTGGAACGAAGAGAGTTTCGACCCCTACTCCGGCCCCGAGTCCCAAGACGAGAGCTGGTGGGAAGATCAGGGACCCGCTGCGGGCTTTCCGGGGGCGGGTTGTACCGAATCCTGATTCTCGTCCTGGCGACTCTGGCGGGCTGTGGGTACAAGCTCGGGCCGCCCGACGTCATCTACGGTGAAGCCGAACCGATGATCCTGGTGCAGCCCTCTACGGACGCGAGGCGCTGGTATGTGCCCGTGGAGTCGGAGACCCTCGGCCCGCAGATCTTCTTCTTCGACACGGGCTACGGATATACGGCCTGCGACGACGATCTCGTCGAGGGACTGGGGCTGACCACCAAGGGCCGGGTCATCGTCCGCGGCGAGCTGGGTGCGCTGCGGGCCACAAAGACCCGCCTGCCGCCCATGAAGATCGGTGGCCACACCGTCAACAACGTGACCTGTCAGGTCCGTGATATCGGCGGTACGTCCTCCATCAACGACCCGCGGGAAGTGCCGGTCGCCGGCGTGATCGGCATGGATGTGCTGCGGCAGTTCCGGCTGATCCTCGATCCCGAACACGGCGTGATTCACCTTGTCGAACCCGACAAAGCTGTTCGGCTGGATCGAAAGGCCGACGATGTTGTTTCGATGCGACGCGAGTGGTTCGGCTTGCGCTCCAAGGTCCCCCTCTCGGTGGGCGACAAGACGACCTGGCCACTGCTAGACACCGGTTCCACAACCACCTGGATCGACGGAAAGCGCCTTGGGCTGGAGATCTCTCGACTGCAAGAGGGCGTGGCCTTCCGCGGCACGGGCAAGACGACGACCGACGTGCGTACGATGTACTACTACGACCTTCCGCAGGTCGCGATCGGCAGCCACGCCACCGGCAACACGACCCTCACAGACCGTCGCAAGGGTCCGTTCGAGCCCGGACTGCTCGGCTTGAACGTGGCCCGACTGTACAAGCAGGAACTGGACTTTCGACGCGAGCTCGCTCGGTACACGCGCGTCGAACCCATGGACATCAGCACCTGGGGACGCTGGCATCGGGACGGCCAGGGGGTCGGTGGAGGCGTGCTACTCGACGGCGGGAGCGCCGCCGTCTCCGAGGTTCCGTTTACGGTCGGAGATCAAAACGGAGAATAGGGCGCTTGCGCCCTCCGTTTTGAGGTTCGGCTGTGAACGGAACTTCGAAATGCCAACCGGAGCGAAGCGCAGGGCGGAAGCCGATTTATCGGCTGGAGAAACAGATGTCAATCCTCCGTGAGCAGCATCTCGATGGTCTTCTGATCGGCACCCGGAAACTCGTAATCGGCGAATTGTTCGGGTGACACCCATGCCACCTGCGCCACCGAAGCCGCTCGGGGTTCCGCGCCGCCCAGATCACACGAGTAGACGGCGAGCACGATGTCGTAGTCGTCGTAGTTGTGAGTGATTTCGAAGAGCTTTTCGCCGGGGACGACGCCCACCCCGATGCGACCTTCTGCCACCCGCTCGAGACAGGCCTGATCCGACTCTCCAGGCCTGACCTTGCCCCCGGGAAACTCCCAGAGCATGGGAAGTACCGCGTGCTGAGGTCGCTGGGTGATCAGATACCTGCCGTCGGACCGGATCTCTGCGGAGACCACCCGAATCTGCGTCTTGCCGTCACCCATTGTCTGTCCCTCCAGCTGGGAAGTCTAAGCCGCGATAGACTCTCTTGCAGGAGAAGTCATGCTTCGTCAGCGAATCCGCCGCGGTCTGTATCGTCGAGCTGAGGACGCGCTCGGACGCCTCGATCTGGTGCACGCCCGTCCAACGGCCGTCTCGAACCACACCTCGTTCCGTCCGGCGACGCGACCGGTGACGGCGCCGGCACCAAAACCCAAAGAACCCGCCCAGAGCAGCACCGGACTCTCCGAACACGCGGTCCAGGAACTCCTCGACGAAATGGTGCGTCCAGGGCTGCAGATGGACGGCGGGGACATCACCTTGGTCAAGGTCGAAGATGGAGACGTCTACGTCGAGTTGGTCGGCGCGTGCCAGTCGTGCCCGTCGGCCGTCATGACCATGAAACTCGGTGTAGAACGGCTCCTCGAAGAGGAGCTGCCGGGCTTCAACTCCCTCATCGAAGTGACGCCACCTGCACAGGCGTAGGCGCGCCGACGGGTTAGTGCGTCGGTCTCCTTGGAGGCGACGTGGACCTCGAGATGCTGTCCAAGCTGGACCCGAATACGCTTCGAGCCCTCATGCCGCAGTTCCTTGCGGGGTTCATTCGCGACACGGATGACGCAGCAGTCACCCTGGCGCGCATCCAGGTCCCGATCTCGCAATGGTCAGACGAGGTCGCGCAAGGAGTCATCGATAGCCTGGCCTCGCTGGGAAGTGAAGAGAAGCTCTACACCGCCAACCGTGCCTGCAGAGCGATCTCGCGCGAGTGGAGTCGGGAACTGATCCCCGAGCCACAGGTCATCGGAATCGAACATATTCGGGGCGCCGTCGAGAGAGGGCCGACCGTTGTGCTGTGCAATCACTCGGCCTACTTCGACAGCACGGCGATCGACTCGATGCTCGCCTGGGGCGGGAACGCCGACATCGCCGACCGCCTCTTTTCGGCAGCGGGCCCCAAGGTCTACACCGACCTGTTTCGACGGGTGGCAGCCGGATGCATCAACACCTTGCCGGTTCCACAGTCCACCAACTTCTCCCACACCGCGCAGATGTCGGGGCGAGAGTTGGCAAGGCGCGCCATCAAGAGCATGAAAGCAGCAGGCGACGCCCTCGACGACGGATACGTCCTGCTGCTCTTTCCCGAGGGATCACGGACCCGAACCGGCCGGATGGGTCCCTTCCTTCGTGGCGTTCACCGTTATCTCGGCGTGCGGAAGAACCTCCACGTCATCCCGACGGCACTGGTGGGCACGAGCCAGATCATGCCCGTGGGTGACACCACACTTGGGCCGGCGCCCGCCAGCCTCATCTTCGGCTCCCCCATCGCAGTCGGTCCCGAACTGCCACAGCGCGACGCACTTCAGGCGGCGCACGGGGCGATCTCGGCGTTGTTGCCCGCTGCAAACCGACCGCCGGAATCGCAGCCTGTCATCGCTTGATGAAGTGCTGTCAATCCGCCCACCGACGGTGTTAGGGTAGGAACCTCGAAACTGGCCCAATCTCGGGGGAGTGGAAATATGAGCCAGCAAAACTGCTGTCCCGTGATGGACCTGCAGTGGACACAACGCGTCGTCGACAACCAGTACGCAGATATCTACTTCTGCGCTTCGTGCGGGCATGTGCACCGCACGGAGAAATACGCAGTTCCAACCCGGTTCCCCTACCAGGGCCGTTGCATTAACTGCGGCGGTGACCAGCGAGAATCGGCCGAGGGGTTGCGGTGCATGCTGTGCGGTAAGACCGCCCTCGAAGACAAGGACATCCACGACCGCCTCGCCGCGCTTCACCCATCTCGGGAGTACTTGGCGGCGGCAAACGCCCTGAGTGAACTCGGGCGACACGTGCTCGCCCTGAAGTTGTCTACTGCCGAGATCCAATGGGGCCACGACCCGGTAAACGGCATGATCGTGCGCATCCAGACGCTCGAAGCGCTCGGCGAGTACGACCGCGCGCTAGACGAAGCCTACGAATGGGCCGATCAAGAGGGCGCCCCCTCCGACGTCTGGGGCGTGATCGCCAACCTCGAAGCGGGAGTCGGGAACCTCCAGGGTGCGACCAAGGCGCTCGAACGCGGCCTGAACATCCATCCCGACCAGCACGACTGGTGGATCGACTACGCAGAGATCATGTGCCATCTCGACGACCGACCCGGTTCGCTGCGCGCCGCCCAGAAAGCCGTCAAGTCACCGAAGCCCGACGTGCAGGAACGCGCGCTGGTCATTCTCGCCGAAGTCGGAGAACGCTACTACGCGGCTGGTCTGTACGCCGAGGCCCTGGGGGCCTGCAGCCTGGCCAGTGACCACCAGGAAGCGAACGTGGCATTGGCTTGGTTGCGCGCACGAATCGCCGCTACGAACCAGGATCTCGACTACCTGGTCAAATGGCTCGAAGTCACCGTTCGCCTCGATCCGACCCACGCGGAGGCCGAGGCGATGCTCGAGCCCTACAAGAAAAAGAAGGGAGGCTGGTTCGGGGGCTGGGGAAAGTAGGCCTGCTCAACACCCGGGCCAGCGCGAATCGACGGTGATTCTGCCAACAACCTGAACGGGCCCGGTCAGATGAACTCCCATGTCGGGGTCGACCCTTACATGCAGCTGACCGCCCGGCATGTGCACGGTGATATCGCCGCTGTCGAGTCGTCCAGTCTGCACACCGGCGGCCGCTGCCGCGCACGACGAGGATCCAGAAGCCGAGGTCTCACCCGCGCCGCGCTCCCAAATGCGGATGTCGAGGTTGTTCCGATCCATCACCTGCGCAAACTGGACGTTCGTGCGGTTCGGGAATTGCGAGTTCACCTCCATTCGACTGCCGATCGACCGCCAATCGTCGGGAAAGTCGCCAAAAATCACGCAGTGCGGATTGCCGACGTTCACGGGGACCACCATCCGACCTTCGAGCACCAGCGCCTCGGAGACGACGGCGGGACCCATGGCTACGCGAATTGAACCGACGAGGACTTCGCACCGGACGCGATCGTGGCCGGTGTGCACCGTGAAGTCGTTGCAGGCCCCGCGCTCCTCGACCAGCCACCGCGCGAAGATACGCAGACCATTGCCGCTCTTCTCGGCGATCGACCCATCGGGATTCCAGATCCGCACTCCGTAATCGGCATCCTGAGTGTCGAAGGGCTCGAGCACACCATCGCTGCCGACGCCGGTGTGCCGGTGACAGATGGCTACCGCCGAATCCGGCGTCATTGTCGGGCCCTCTTCGAGCACCAGGTAGTCGTTGCCGAGGCCGTGGGCCCGCCACAGCTTCATTTCAGCGACGCCGGTCGCACGATCTTCTGAAGCATATTCCGCGTGAAGTCGTGGCCCTCGAAATAGGCCAGACGTACGTAGCGGTTGCCAAAACCGACCTCGAGTGAGACGACGTCTTCGACCGACCGGCCGTCCGTCACCACGCGGACGGGGCGCCGATCCGGCACCTGAACAACCACACTGGCGAGGCTGGTATCCGGAATGTCGAACGGGGAGAGTCGAGGTTTGTGGGGGCAGATAGGCGTGACCTTCAGGAGCCTCAGAGCCGGGTGACTCGGGGACCCTCCGGCGGAGTAGCTGTAGGCAGTCGATCCAAGTGCGGTCGCGAAGATCAACCCGTCAGCGACGAGCCCCTCGACCACCGGGTGGCCGTTGACCGCGAGATCGAGGCGCGCCGTCTGGCCAGTCGTTCGCTCCATGTACACGTCGTTCATGGCTCGGGCGACGATCTCTTTTCCCGCGATCGTTCGGACGGTGGCCTTCAGGAGCGGGAACTTGAATTCCTTGAAACGCCTCTCGACGATGCGGGCCGCGATTTCGTCCCAGTCGGCATCGACCTCGTTGTGCAGAAAGCCGAGGTGCCCGGCGTTCAGTCCGAGGTACGCGTGCCCGCGCCCATGTTCGGAAACGGCGCGAAGCATGAAACCATCGCCGCCAATGACCACGACCAGCGCCTCGGTCGATCCCTCGGGAAGTCGCTTGGAAAGCTCGTTGCCAAACTCTCGAGCCTTTGGGTTGCGGTCGTCGAACACAATCATGGCTTGAGTCTATCCGTCGGTGACCCAGATCGGGCTCGACCAGGCCCTTTCAACCACGGTCTGTTCGATCGTCGGGTCGGTGCAGACGTCGGCGCGCTGACCCTCGGGCTGGGTGAGACAGTCGAACCAGCTCCACCGGCAGCTCGGCTGTTCGAGCACACGCACGTAGTACCAGGCGTCCTGATCCGCCGCCCAGTTCGGGTCCGTCCACACCTCGCAGAATTCGTCGACACCGCCACCACCGACCTCACAGGTCCCCAGGTCGACCGGCGACTCCTCGGTTGCCGCGACATCGATGACCTCGTAGTGAGAGCCCGAGGCGTCGACCCATCCCTTGACGATCTGTAGCTTTTGCAGGGCGGTTCCGGGATGTCCTTCAGTACCCACGTCACGGAGGGCCTGAATCGCGAATGTCGGGGCGCTGGCGGCAGTGAGTGTGCCACCCATCGGAACCCCATCGCGATATCCGACTCCGTTGAGATCGGGCTGCTCACACAGATCAGCGGGCAGATCGCCACCGAAGAACCGAAGTGAGATCCGCGGCCCGCTGGTTCCATACACCTCTTTGCGCCGCAAAGCGTCGAAGATCGCGTCCCGAGAATTCTCCGGAGCCCAGACCGCGGTGAGTCCACCAGGGCTGTTTCGAATGCCAGCGGGCGTCAGCTCCGGGTAGGTCAGGCGATCTTCGGGCGTGCCATCAACCAGCCCAAGGTGGCCCTGGAAAGCAAACTCTTCGACGAGACCCGGCGTCCCGTTGTGGGTGTCGGTGCTCGCGGTGATCCCAAAAGTGTAGGGATTTACGCCGATGCGCCGCTGCTCCTCGAAACCGGCGACAAGGATCCCGCGGATAAAGTCTCGTCGGTGGCCACAACCGCCGTTCGCCATACCGAAAGCCCCAGGGGAATCTCCACAATCTTCGACGGGCTCTGCGCGGAGTTTCTCGAAATCGCAGTGCTCGTCCGGCGCGCCGAGACCCTCCCCGATCCCATTCCGGCACTCGCTGTCGCCTTTGTGCTGGTAGATCTCGATCAATGGCTCCATCGCGATCCGCACTTCAGCGCTCTCCGCCGTGTGCTCTACATGGAAGATATTGCCGTTGCTCTGGTTGGAATTGTGGGGGATCGCAAGCACGTCGCAGTCGCCCGTGCAGGCCTCGGCGAGGGCCTCCCACAAACCCTCGGGCCGCGCCTCCTCGAAGGTGCTGATCGGAAGCTCCGGCACCTCGGCATTGCGGAAGATCACGTTGCGGTGCATGTTGGAAACGTTTGGCGTTGCCGACCATTCATACGCGACAAAACTGGTGAATTCGCAGGTCGACTTGCGGTCATAGGCCGCCTCCGCGGCGTCTTGAATGTCAGTCCAGACATCGCCGGCCCGCGATGGGCAGTCGATGACGTCGCAGATCTCGGGAAACCGAAACGGCACCTCGCCGACGAACTTGCTCCCCCAGACCTGGATGCTGGAGACCGTCGCAGCGCGGTAGTCGACGCACAACGTCGTGTCGTACACCTCCGAACCGGCAGTTGTGCACGCTGCGACCTCGGCCAGGTATTCCGCATGATCGGTGACCGCGGCGAAATCCAGAGGGCGTTCCAGCTGAACCCGTCGGGTGCCCTCTCCTTCGGCGTCCAACGGCGGCAAGCCGACCTCCTCCCCGCGGGCGAATCGATAGGCATCCTCCGGATCGAGCCGAATGTCGTAGATCCACGCATCAAAGGAGTTGCGCGTATGGACGTGCAAATCGCCAAAATACAAATTTCGACTGCGGTTGTACTCGGCGCACGGCTCCCGATCCACGGGTTTGACCCGGTCGGGATCGTCCTTGCAGCCCAAGATCAACAACAGCCAGATCAGCTCACACCTCCCAATCCGATGACCCGCTCCATAGTCCACGCGGCCGCAAGCCCGCCAATCGCGTAGGCCAATGCGAGCCTGGGGCGCTCGGTCAGCGCGTGAATCGGAATCCAGATTGCCGCCACGAACAGTATCTGACCGATCTCGACACCGACATTGAACGTCAGCAGAGCCAGCCAGACCGAGTCGTCGGGTAGACCGATTTGCCGCAGCGCTCCGGCAAAACCAAGTCCATGCAAGAGTCCGAATGCGGCCGCGACCAACCACGGTTTTCGCTGCATCAGCCCGTCCTCTCTCAACACCGCTTCGCGCGCCAGAAGTACGACGGACAAGGCAATGCAGGCCTCGACGGGAGCCGATGGCAATGAGACAAAGCCCAGCGCGGCGAGGGCCAGCGTGATGCTGTGTCCGACAGTGAAAGCGGTGAGTGTGCTCACGAGCCGCTTCGCCTTGGGCCCGACAATGAGCACCAATCCCACGACGAACAACAGGTGATCGAAGCCGAACAGGATGTGCTCGATCCCGAGCACCGTGTAGGCGACGGGCACGGGTGATGCGCTCTCGCCGTCGATTTCAATGGTCGGATTATTGGGTCCGATCGCCGAGATCTGCTCGGATCCGTCCGCCCAGCGAATGTGCACGATGCCGTCGAGACCGGCCAGTCCGTCGATGCCGATCTGCCCACTCAGGCCGTTTTCACAGCGGATCTGCGACGGCGTACCGGCGCAGGGAAGCACCAGCGACAACCCATCTGGCGCCGCGTATTCCGCTTCGGCCGGCACTTTGAAGCGCACGTCGAAGACCCCTGGATCGGACTCGGCGAGAGACAGATAGGCGGCCTCGAAGGTATGGGCCTGGGCCGAACCGGCGAGCATCAGCAACAGCATCGGGATCGCGTGAATCACAGCCCTGCCTTCTCCCTCAAACCGCGTAGCGCCTCCTCTTCCACCAAACGCTCCTGTTCCGCCATCCAGTCCTGCTCCACGACTTCCCGAACGTCATCGAGCGCGGCCGTGCCGCCGCTCTCGCGCTCGAGAACTCGCACCACGTGCCAGCCGAACTCCGACGGAGCCAGGTTCCACTTGCCCACCGAAGCCCTGCTTACGACCTCGGCAAAGGGCGGGCCATAGGTTCGCTCGATACTCTGGAGTTCGGTCAATCCAGCCGAGCGGGCGTGGGGAAAGGGATCCCCCATCTTCGTCGGGTCCGCACCCGTATTCAGCGCGACCCGGTGCGCTTCGGCCCGGACCTTGGGATCGCGGTGGCGACCGCTGGCGAACACGTGCTCGAAGGCGGCCCGGGGCGGTAGCTCGTAGCGATCTCCCTGAGCTCTCAGCCAGGCCTCCAGGGACGCGTCACTGGGGATCTCGACGGGGTACATCGTCCGCTGCAGGGCCTTCATGCGCTGAATCACCCGCCGCCTGACGATGGGATCCCCCCGCTCCAACCCGAGGCGTCGACCCTCCCGAAATAGCAGTTCCTCGTCGATCCAGTGATCGACGAGGACCCCTGTTTCGGCGGTGCCGGGTGCCTTTCCGGTCCGCCGCTCGAAATCCGAGATCAGAGCGGCGCGCGTCGCGTCTGGAACGCGAAGTTCGATGCCACCACTCGGAGAAAGCGCCGCATCGATTCCGAAGATCAAAGCTCCCAGAATGGCGAAATGCAGGACGGGCTCCCGCACCCAGGACTGCTGCGTCACAAACCCTCTTCCTCTTCTTCGAAGAAGTTCTCGACCTCGTCTCCCGGATCTCCGAGGAGGCCGATCCGCAGCTGGAATCCACCCTGCACCATGAAACCGGGCCCGTAGTTGCCAACGGGGACCTGTAGATTTTGCAGGTGGCCGTTGGTGCCCTCCTGGTGGATCTCGAAGTAGTTTCCGCCCAGGGGAACATCGAAGAGCGCGCGCACGAAGAGATTCAGGTAGCGACCCGCTGAAACCTCGCCGCCCGGTCCTGCCTGAAACAACAGCATATTGGGTGTTGCAAGCAGTTTATACGGGTCTGAGACGGGAATGGTCCGCCCCCTCCAGGCCATGAGTCCGATGGTGGCGGTGGGCCGAAACTGGCGAAGCGGCAGGGGCGCAAAGGTGGCGTGACCTCCGAATTGGATCGTGCTGCCTGGCGTCAGAAGCGGTTCGTCGACAAAGGAGGGATCGCCGACCTCATCCTGATCGAACACGTAGGTAAAACCAGCCGACCGACTACCGATGACGAAGGCCACCTCGGCGAAAGGCGCGACACCGAAGCCCACCTCCGCGGAAAACAGACTGTTCGATGCCTGGCGCAGCTCCTGAAACTGGTCGATCTGCATCACGGTGAAGGTCGTACCGTCGAAGCCCACGGCATTGCGACCCTCATGATGGAGTCCGAAAGGCCCCTTTCCACCCCCAGCACTGGCGCGCACCAGGATCTGGCCGAACCGACCCCGGATCCGCCGCCGGTAGATGCTGAGCTCGAGACCGGTGTTGCGATACCGCAGATACTGGCCCTCGGTCATGCCGAGACGGTCCCAGGGTGCCGTGTCCTCGCGATTGTCGAACTCCTTGAGAGAGGCGCGCGTCACCCGCTGTGCATCGATCTCGCTCGGCGGCGTGATGACGATCTCACCGAGCTGGCTTTCGAGCTCGACCAGGCTGGCCGCGGCGATCTCGGCCCGCCGACTCTTGAGCTCGGCTTCGACCTTGGGATCGAGGACGTCGCCGCGCACATCAACTTCGGCCATCGCGCCCTTGACGATCTTGTCGTACACGGACGCGATACCGCCGATGACCTGCTGATCGTCGTTGGCACCGCCAATGACCACCGCGAAGTTCACCACTTCTCGCGTGTTCCTCACATCGATGAAGTACACGGTCAGGAGGAGCTCATCGGTCTCCCCCAGCACATCCGATGGGGAGTGGTTCAAGGTCGCGCCCACCACCCAATCGGCGGGGGCACGCTGACCCACCACGAGGGCACAGCCGCTATATTCGCCCGCCGGACACGCGAGAACATAGGTCTCTGCGGTATAATCCTGGGCTTCGAAGCGAGGAACCTCTTCGATCCCAAGGGTGATGTTCGTCTCGCCCAGTTGGGTGGTGAGCAGGGCCCCCACGCGCTTGGCTTCCTCGGTCAGGTCGGCATCCATCGCTTGGATGGGCGAGATCAAAAGCGTGTTCAGCTCGAGCACACTTGCCGAAATCGGAGCGGGCACCGGCGCCTCTTGCGCGACCGCGGGACTCCACACCGCCAGCGTCATCGTCAGTGCAGCGAGAATGGATCGACAGGTCACGCGCGCTCCGGGTGAGACCGGACGCATTGTACGCTCAGAGAACCCTCAGCGAACCACCTTACGGCGCGGCGCACGGCGGGTTGGCGCGTCTGATGGCGGTGCATCCAGGGTCACGAGGCACTCGACATGAGGCGTGTTCGGGAACATGTCGAACATCTCGATGTCGCCGATCTCCATGCCGTGCTCGCGGAACGCGGCCAGGTCGCGCGCCAGGCTCCCGGGATGACAAGACACGTAGGCGATCCGCTTTGGGGACAACGCCATGATCTGATCGATGACGCCCTCTTCGAGCCCCCGGCGGGCGGGGTTCACGGTGACAATCGGACCGACACCCTTGAGTCGCTTGGTGAGTTCGGGCAGGATCTCGTTGACCTGACCCGAATGGAACTCGGCGTTCAAGCGATTGTATCGTGCGGCGTTGCGGGCTCGCGCCACAGCCCCATGCAGCTCTTCGACACCGACCACGAACCCGGCCTTCTTGGCGGCTTGGAGCGCAAAGCCGCCCACGCCACAGTACAGATCGACGACGGTGTCCTCTTCGTCGAGCTCCAGGCGTTCGATGGTTCGGGCGTACAGGACATCTGCAGTGGCTGGGTTCGTCTGGAAGAAATCACCCGGTCCGATGCGGTAGGTGACGCCGCCGACCGTCTCTTCGATCGTCTCCTTGCCCTCTAGAGGCTTGACGAGCACCCGTCCTGTCTCCTCATCGGGCAGGAAGATGGCGTTGCTGTTGGTGTCGTTGAGGTGAACCCAGATGCCGACGACCTCGGACACGCCCTGTGCCACCTTCTCGGCCAGGTCGCGCAGGACGTTCGTCCACCGCCCGGCGACGAGCGTGATCATCACCTCTCCGGTGGTCCGGGAGGCGCGCAAAACCGCGGCGCGCAAGACGCCCTTGTCGATCTCGAAGTCGAAGGGGTGGATTTCGAGCTCGATGATGTAGTGAGCCAGCGATTTCATGGTCTTGTTCAAGACCGGCGCCGCGACATGGCAGTTCGGAATGGGCACAATTCGACGGTCTCGACGGCCCCAGGCGCCGACGCGGATCTTGTCGTGGGGAGAGTGGTCGATTCCGAGCTTGACCACGTAGCGAAAATCGTCAAAACCGGCTGGGCAAGGATGGAACTCGCCCAGACGCACGTCTCCCATGCCCTCTTCGCGGAGCGCCACGCCTACCAGATCTCGGCGGGCAGCTTCCTGGCCAGCGGCATTGAGGTGCATGAGCGCACAGCCACCACATGTCTCATAGCGATCGCACCGGGGAGTGATGCGATGGGGGCTCCGGTTCTTGGAGTGAATCCACAGAGCCCGGGTCAAATTGCGGCCCTCGTGCACCACTTTCACAGTTGCGGTCTCTCCGGGAATGCCACTCCAGACCATCAGCGGAGTCCGGCCCTGGGATTCGACCATCGTCTCGCCTTTGGGCGTCCACCGCTGCGGCTTCACGCGGATATCGTAGGCCATGACGCCTCCATCGGGGCGGGCGGTATATCCCCAACTCGGAGCACGCGCTTTGCCCGCACGCGCCAACCTATGGTATAGGGGAACCGTGGGTTGATCCCACCTCCCCCCCCGTCGATCATCCAGATCAACTGTCCCCGCGACACCCTCCCGATACCCCCTCATCCCCTCCCCGGTGCTCCACATGCTCGAAGCCTCTGTCGCCAGCGATCCCGCTGAGTTCCAGTTCGACCAACCGAATCGTACGTCCCACTCCGACCAGCCTGTCCCCCTGGGCGGCGTTCCCCGCGCGCTGCGCGAAGCCGCCGAAATGTCAGGGCTCGACCCGATCGCCGAGCTGTATAACGAGGCCCTCCGCTATGCGACCGAGGGGCATCTTCGCCTTGCAAGGGAGCGATTGCAGATGTTGCTCTGCATGAAGCCCGACGACGGCGAGTCCAAGCTCATGCTGGCCAAAGTGTTCGTGGCCGGCCAGAAGTGGCAGGACGCCATCGCGGCACTGGATGAGGCCCAGAGCTGTGGTCAAGTGGTGCCGATGCCCCTCCGACGCGCCGTCGAGGATCACCTGCGCTCCGATCAGGCGGCCATGGATGAGCAAAGAGATGCCAGTCGCGCTCGGGAGCAGGGCGAGATCAAAGCGCTTCGCCAGGAAGCCCGACGGCTACGCAGTGAGAACGCTCAGCTCATCGGCCGAGGCGCAGAGCTCGAGCGAGAGACCAAGCGTTGGGCGTGGACCACGGCCGCCGTCTCTGGCGTGGCCATCCTCTTCATAGGCGCGAATCTCCTCTTTGGAGGGGCAAGCACCGAGGTCGCCGACGGTTTGGTGGCCGACATGCCCGTCGCGGTCGCCGACGCGCCCGCCGACGCCGACGGTGCCGCGCCCGCGCCCGCCGATGACACCCCAACCGCACTCGCCACCAGAGCAGCCAACGCACTCGCCGCTGCGCCGGGTCTCGAGGGCACCGCCCTCGAGGTCGAGGTCAGCGGAAAATCTGCAGCGGTCGCGGGTTCAGTGATCAGTCACCGCCAGCGGCGCACTGCCGAGAAGGTGCTCTCCGGGGTCTCGGGCATCGGCGATGTCGATGTGTCCAAGGTCTCCCTCAGCGCCCGCACCAAAGGGGCGACACACGAGGTCAAACGCGGCGACACCCTGTCCCACATCTCCTACGAGTACTACGGTGAGAGTGGAATGACCAAGCACATCCTCAAGGCGAATCGCGGCTTGAAGGCGTCGAATATGCAGATCGGCCAGCTGATCAAGATCCCGTCGGTCGACTGATGGAACTACCGGCGCTTCCACTCTTTCAATAGTCGATCTTGCCCTCGGACTTGCGTGTCTTCATGCGGTCGAGGGCCTTCTTCGCACCCTTGTGCTTGGTGAGCCGCACCGCCTCTTTGTAGGCGTTGTAGGAGTCGGTGTACTTCTTCTGTCGGTAGTAGACCTGCCCCAGCCGGTAGTGGGCGTTTGACCTCTGGTAGTCCTCCATGTAGTCGAAGGCGATGTACTTGTTGAACTCCGATTCGGCCTCGGGGAGCTTGCCATTCCGGAGAAGGGCGACCCCCTTCCAGTACCGCACCCGCTTGTTCTTCGGGTCCTCGGCGAGGATCGCGTCGAAGGCACCAATGGCCGACGAATAGCGCCGCATGTAGATGTACGTCGTGCCCGTCACCAGGTTGTTGATGATGTTCTTCGGGTACAACCTGCGATTTCTCTGACAGGAGTTCGAGGCCTCTTTGAGCTTGCCCTCCTCCAGCCAGCTAAACGCCAGGGACAACGTCGACGGCGCAGACAGGAAGATGCCGCTTCGCTCCACATCCTTCATCTGCTCCAGGCCTTCGACGCGGTGGTCGCCAAAGTCCGGAAGTACCTTTGAGTTCAGCGTGATGACCGTCCGCCAGTAGTTGTACATGCCGTCGGCCAGCTGAACATCGATGTAGTCGGGCACGAGCTCGCGGACCTTTTGGATGTGATCCATGGCGTTGAACGCCAATTGGAGCGCACTTAGGTACTTCGTCTGCCGCATGGTGTGAATCGCTTCAATGCCAACCACGCCGGCCATGAGAAAGTTCTCCCAGCCGTCGTTTCCGGGATTCTTCAGCGCCACTTCGAGACCCGCGCGCGCCGATTTGGACGCGACCCAGTACTGGTCGTCGAAGCGGAAGTCGAAGTTCTCCAACATCAGCGCCTGCCAGACGAGAATATCGGCGACGCCTGACACACCCGTTTCGGGCCACGATTTGTCGACCTTGATGAAGTGCTCGCGCGCCCCCTCATAGTCGCGCAGGAACATCATCTCAAGGCCCTTCTGAACCTCGTAGATGTACTGGGGGTCGAGATCGAGAGCGGCTGCGCCCCGGTAGCAGGAGTTCGGATAGGGTCGGTCTCCCTCCTCGGGCTCGACGTATTCCTGGTGGGCCGACTGGGGCGAATCGGGAAGCGGTGGCGGTTTCTTGCCCGTCACGCGCTCCTGGTCGTCTTCGGTCAGGTTGCCCTCGCCGTCGGCCGGTGTGTCATCTGCTGCGAACGACGGCGCACAGAGTAGGAGTCCATAGAGGCTGATCAGCCGGATCATGCGGTCTTTCCTTTCAAACGTTGTTCAACGCGGTCCACCAGATCGCCCTCGAGGTGCAAGTCGTAGAGGCGATTGATCTCACGTATCCCCGTCGGTGAGGTCACGTTGATCTCGGTGAGCGTACCCTCGATCACGTCGATCCCCGTGAAAACCATGTCCCAGCGCCGCAGCTCTGGAGCCAATGCGTCGCAGATCTCCCGATCCCGCTCCGACAGTTCGCAAGCCACAACACTTGCGCCCACGTGCATATTCGCTCGGTAGTCCGATGCGGTCGGAACCCGGAGCATCGCGCCGACGACTTCTCCGTCAAAGAGCAGGATCCGCTTGTCTCCTCGGTCGACACCCTCGATAAAGCCCTGGGCGATCACGTAGTCCCGCCCATTGCCGGTGAGGGTCTCGATCATCGAGCGGAGGTTGCGGTCGCCGCGTTCGGTGACCAGCACGCCACGGCCACCGTTTCCATCCCATGGCTTCAACACGGACCGACTGTCTCGATCGTCCACGAAGGCGCGCAGGCGGTCCTGATCATTGCTGATCAACGTCGGCGGTTGGTAATGGGGCCACTGCTGTTGCACCCACATCTTCTCGTTGAACAGCTTCAAGCCCGCCGCGCCGTTCACGACCAGGGTGTTGGCCATATCGAGCAAGTAGGTGGTGAAGATGTAGGTCATGTCGAAGGGCGGGTCCTTTCGCATCCAGACCACATCGAACTCGGCCAGATCCCGGTCGACGGCCGCCTCAGTATGAAAAAAGGGCGCGTCGGCCGTCGTTTTTACCGGCGTCGCCATGGCGTAGGCACGACCGTCTCGCGAGTAGAGCTCGTCGGGAGTGCACATCCACACCGCGTGTCCGCGGTCGGTGCACTCGCGCATCGTCACGTACGTGGAGTCGCCGCCAACGTGGATCCTGTCGAGGGGATCCATCACGAACAGCGACTTCATGCAGCCTCTTCGTCAGGTTCGTAGTACGCAATGACCGCGGCGCCGACCGAGTCGCTCCAGACGTTCACCGTGGTTCTGCACATGTCGAGGACCCGGTCGACAGAGAGGATCACCAGCACCGCATCGGTCGGAAGCCCCACGGCTTGCATGACGATCACCATCATTACGGTCCCCGCGTGTGGAATTCCCGCGGCGCCGACGCTGGCGAGGAGCGCGGTGACTGCGATGATCACCTGTTGCCCCATGGTGATTTCTGGCATGACCATCTGGGCGACGAAGAGGACCGCAACCGCCTCGTAAAGTGCCGTTCCATCCATGTTCACCGTCGCACCGAGGGGCAGCGTAAACGAGGTGACCCTCTCCGGCACCTTCGCGTTGTCGCGCGCGCACTGCATGGTCAGCGGCAGTGTCCCCGCCGATGATGCCGTGGAAAAGGCCGTGAGTAGCGCGTCCCGCATGTCGCGCGCAAAGACGATGGGATTCCGCTTGCCCAAGAACCATAAGAGCAAGGGCAATGTGACGAATGCGTGGATTGCAAGAGCCAGTGCGACCGAGACCATGTACCAACCGAGCGCGCTGGCGAGAGCGACTCCGGTCGTCGCGGTGACGAACAAGATGTACCCGGCGATCCCGTAGGGCGCGAAGAGGAGGATGCCGTTGGTCATGGTGATCATCACGTCGTAGACGGCGCGGAAGAACCTGTCGATCGTCTTGGCGGCCTCTCCTCCGGTCTTGATCGTCGAGATGGCAAACACCACTGCGAAGAAGATGACAGCGAGGATCTTCTTGTTGCTGCGAGCCACCTCGAAGACGTTGCTCGGGATCATCCGGTAGACGATGTCGGCTAGAACGGCGAATACACCGCCTTTCCCAACCCCTTCTACGTCCGGGGGCTTCATGCCTCGCGTGTCCAGTTCTCCACGGGCCGCTTCCATCAGGCCCTGGTAGTCCACGCCCTGACCGGGCTGAATGATGTTCACGAGCACAATGCCGACGATGATCGCGAGCAGACTGGTCGTCAGGTAGTAGGCGATCGTCCGGCTGCCCAGACGAGCCAGTCCCTTCTGGCCGCCGACCCCGGTGATGCTGCACACCAGGCTGCTGAAGATGAGTGGCACCACGATCATGTTGAGCAGCGTCAGAAAGACTTTGCCAAACCACTCGCCGACAGCGCCTACCGCGAGCACGGTCTCCCGGGTGACTACACCGGCCTCACCGGCGAAATTCAAGGAAAGACCTATTATCGAGCCAAGAGCCATGGCGACGAAGATCTGAATGTGAAGGGGCACGCTCTTCATGGGTCTCCCGGGCGCTGCATCTTACTTGCCAATGCAGAACCTGGCGAAAAGCGCGTCCAGTACGTCCTCCCGCGTGTCGGCTCCCGTCAGGGCATCTATCTCGTCGATTCCGCGGGTGACTGCATCTGCCGCCACCGCAACACCGGCGAGCGGCAACGCTTCGATCGCCTCACTGGCACAGTCCGCGATCGCGAGGAGGCGATCGCGTTGCCGCGCGGAGGCGATCGCCAATCCTGCAGAACGGGGAATGTCGCCTACCAGGGCCGTGCCAATCGCACGCTCCAGGGCCTCGATTCCCAGCCCCTTCGTTGCCGAGGTGGGGATCGCACCGTCCGGAGGCGGCGCAGATCCAACGACGTCGATGCCGTTGTAGACGACGATCCGGCGTCGCAAAGCGGTTCGATCGAGGATCGACTCCTCGGCGGGCGAAGGCCCGGATGGCCGGCCCCGTAGGACCACAACGAGAAGATCTGCTTCATCCACGAGCTCGCGGGCCAGCGCCAATCCGGCGGCCTCGACGGGGTCGTCGGTCGCCCGTTCTCCAGCCGTGTCGAGCAGGGTGATCTCACAGGCCTCCAAGGCGTGGCGGACCTCGAGAACGTCGCGCGTTGTCCCGGGTAGCTCGTGTACCAGTGCCCGGGTCCGGCCCAGCAGTGCGTTGAACAGAGAGGACTTTCCCGCGTTGACTGCCCCCACCAGCGCAACCCTGGCGCCCTCGACGAGGATTCGGCCCGCAGTGCAGGTCGAGGCCACCTCACGGCAAGCCGTCATCGTGGCGGTCAGGGCTGCTACAAGGTGGTCGTCCGTCAGATAAGCCAGCTCATCCGCCGGATAATCGAGACGGGCTTCCAATTCGGCGGCGATACCGATCAGCGACTCACGACGGGCGGACATGAACGAGGAGATCTCACCGTCGAGACCGGAGCGGCCGATTGCGAGACCCCGAGCGGTGTTCGCGCGACAGACGTGATCCACCGCTTCTGCTGCCACCAGATCGAGCTTGCCATTCACTACGGCACGACGCGTGAACTCACCCGCCTCTGCCAAGCGAGCGCCCCGAGCCACCAGGGCCGACAACAACTGGTCCACGATGTAGGGGTTCCCGTGACACGTCACTTCGAGCGTGTCTTCGCCCGTGTATGTGTCCGGACCGCGGCCAAATACGGCGAGTCCATCATCGAACTGGCCATCCCCATTGTGTAGGGTGACCCTCCGGGATCGGCCCGCTGGCAGTCTACCTGTCAGCGGGCGCACCACGGGGGCAACCAGCGCCTCGAGGCCGTCGCCAGAGAGGCGTACGACCGCGAGCGCCGATGATCCGCGAGGAGTGGCGGCCGCAACAACGACCGCCCCGAGACTACTCAGGAAGAACCTGCACGAATTTGGTCACGACCTCGTTGCCATCGCCGTCCATGGCTTCGCGCTCTTCGGACTGGCTCTGCACGCCTTCGATCTCGGCAACCGTCAGGTGCACGATACGTCGATCGTAGGAGTTGAGCTCGAGGTTGATCGTAATGGTCTGCCCGGTCTCACGAGCCTTTTCGGCTGCGCGAGTGGCGAGCGCCTGGAGCTTCTCTTCGGGGTAACGACCCGACTCCTCGCCACCACCACCACGACGGTCACGGCCACGGCCACGGCCACGGCCACGCTTGCGGCCACCGCGATCGTCGCTGTCCCGATCGGGACGCGCCTCGCGTGGGCGATCGTCATCGATGTCGACATCGATGGTCAGCTCGCCATAGGCCTGGCGAATTGCGATGCTCAACAGATGGCGAATCGCGCCGAGTGTGGCGCCGCGCTTGCCGATGATCCGGCCCGCCTTGTCGACCTTCACCGACAGGTGGATCCGCTCATCGCTGCCGGTTCCGGTAATGGCACCAGTCACGTCCATGAAGCCGATCAACGTATTGAACCAAGCGGCCGCAAAGTCAGAAGCCTCTGTCGTGCCCTCTTCGGCGCCCCGCATGCGGCTGTCCCGGCCACCGCGATCACCGCGATCACCGCGATCACCACGGTCGCGATCGCGACCTCGGCCACGGCCACGATCACCACGATCACCACGATCACCACGATCACCACGATCTCGGCCACGGCCGCGATCTCGGCCACGGCCACGATCACCGCGGTCACCACGGTCACCACGGTCGCGGGTCTCTCGACGCTCGCCGCCATCGCCATCGCCATCGCCATCGTCGGAGCTGCGCTCCCGCGCGGGCGGTGCCTTGAACGACTTGACGTCGGACTCGGATTGCCACGCGATGATTTTCACCGTGGTCATCGGTTTCGACGCGCCGGTCGCACTGCGAAAGTGCGACAGATCGATCTTGTGTCCGACACGGTTCTCGTCGACGCCGAGCTCCGCTGCTGCGGCGGCAATCGCCTTTGAGAGGTCTCCACCTTCGATGGAAACGGTACTGATGCCTTCCGGAATCTCCATGATTTCTCCTTCCTTATCCGGGGTTACGGCCCGTCGGGGCCTTCAAGCTGCAGGAGCTGGTGTCGCAGACGCCGGACCCTCAGGGGCCTTGAACGTTCTGCGGATGAACCACTGCTGCAGAATCGAGAGCAACATGTTCACGAAGATGTAGACCACCAGCCCTGACGGGAAGGTGAAGAAGAAGGCCCCGAATGCCAGGGGCATCAACTTCATCATCCTCGCCTGGGCGGGGTCCATATTCCCCATCGGCGTGAACTGTTGTTGAACGAGCATGAGAACGACCACGATCGCCGGCAGGACCCCATAGGGATCGGGCGAAGAGAGGTCTTTCAAGTAGAGAAACTCGGTGTGATAGAGCTCCACGCTGCTCAAGAGCACACGGTAGAGCGCAAACCAGATCGGCATCTGGATCACCATGGGCAGACAGCCGCCAAGGGGATTGACGTTGTTCGCCTTGAACAACTCCATAATCGCCTTCTGCTTTTCTTCCGGGTTGTCTGCGAACTTCTCGTTGATTTCCTTCATCTGCGGCTGGATGCCCTGCATCGCCTGCGAGGACTTGAAGGCCGTCTGGGTCAACGGGAACAAGAGCAGCTTCATCGTCAGCGTGAGCAGGATGATCGCCACGCCCCAATCGCCGACGAAGGAGTGGAAGAGCTTGAGAAGGTAAAGGAGCGGTTTTCCGAAAAACGCGAACCAGCCCAGGTCGACAGCCTCGGGCAGATCCTCGTGCACCAGGCCCATTCTGTCCGTGTCACTGGATCCGACGAAAATCCGGAAGGATGCGGTTTTCTCCGCGCCAGCTTCGAGCCCTGGGGCCACGGTGTAGGTCATGCCCTGCAGCCAGGTCTCGGCGTCGATATTGCGGCTCGTGAAAGCGAATTTTCCCGTGGCGTCCTCGGGCAGGACGCGCATCGCGTAGTACCTGTCGCCGACGGACATCCAAGTCGTCTCGCCCTCGACATCGAGAACCAGAGCCTCGGGATCCTCTTCGTCGTACGTGCCGTATTCCACATCGCCACCGACATAGGCAGTGACCTGCTTGTTCGACTGGTACATGGACATCATTCCGCTGATCTCCGGCACCACGTCGTGGTTCGCCACCCAGAGCTCGCCCTCGTATGCGCCCCCGGTGTTCTTCCAGGTGACGTCGAGCTGTGCCTGGCAAGGGTCGTCAGCACTCTCACCCTTACGTGGGCCGAGTTGATAGTGAATCTCGATGCCTTCGTCGGTCACACCCCGAGCTGTGACGCGATCGGGCCCCTTGTCCAGCACTTCCATACGCACGTTGCGATAGTCGGGTCCGACGCCCGTGCCAACGGCCAAGGCGAGTGAGTCATCGCTGAGAATCTGCTGCGGACCAGGATCATCACCGTAGGGGTTCCAGTTGGTCCCCGCGCCTGTGACCAGCCCATACACGTACATATAGAACGGGGTCACGTCGAACGGCGCCATCTCGTAGTCGAGGTGCATCGACCGGACCACACCGCCGTCGTTGCTCCAGGTGCTCACGGTTCCGCAGAACTCCAGATCGAGGGTCTGAACCTCGACATCGGTCTTCGGACGCGGCTGCGCCACTGGAGCGGGCTCCGGTTCTGCTTCGACCGGTTCGAGGGTGTCTACCGGGAGTTCCTCGAGATTGGGTGGCGGGCCCTTGATCACCATCCACACGTAGTAGATGGAGATGCTGATCAGCACGGCGAGCAGGGTTCGCTTGTCCATCAACAGCCCTCCCCTTCGCCGTGCTCGTGGCCGTGGGTATGCGCGCCGAGAAGCGGGGGCACAGGGTCAAAGCCGCCGGGATGGAAGGGATGGCAGCGGAGGATCCGGAGGGATCCCAGCCAGACACCTTTCATCGCGCCATGGACCTCGACGGCCTCTTTGGTATAGGCCGAACACGTCGGATAGAACCGACACGAGGGTGGGGTATACGCGGATATATACCTCTGATATCCATTAATCAACGCCACAAATAGCCGCTTCAAGACCGACTCCGCAGCTGATCGAGAAGCTGCCCGACCTCGTCGTGCAGAGCGGCGGACCCAGCTGTTGCAGCGCCACGCCGAGCAATAAACACGACATCCACCGCGGTCAACCCGGCCTTTTGGCGACGGATCGCCTCGCGAAGCCAGCGTTTGACACGGTTTCGGTTCACTGCGTTTCCCACCTTCCGACTCACAGTCAGGCCGAATCGCGGCGAGTCACCGCTGCCCGGCAAATAAACCAACACGAGAAACCGACCGGTAAACCGGCGACCCCGACGTTGGACCTGGCGGAAATCCGCACTGCGCCGGAGTCGGATTCCGCGTGGGAATCCCTGGTCCAGGTGCTAGTGACGCTTGGTCGGTGCGGTGGGTGCCATCCGCTTGCGACCCTTGCGACGGCGCCTGGACAAGACAGTCCGGCCGGCAGGGGTCTTCATACGCGCACGAAAACCGTGGGTGCGGCGGCGCTTGATCTGGGAAGGTTGATAAGTGCGCTTCATGGGGGGCTTCTCCGTATGCCCGCGTCGGGGTCCCAACGAAGGGGGACCGATACGGTGTGCTCCGTAGCACGAACCGGCCCTCGTTATCGCACACACTCCAACGGGTCAAGCTGTGCCTCTTTGTCGACCAGGTGGTTGATGCGGACCCTACCTACTGATACCGTTGCGACCCGTCGCCAACCAACACTTCCGGGCTCGAGCAGAACCGGCCTGACAGCGAATATCCAATGGATCTGACCAGCTTGTGGGACCGGCTGATCCTGGCGATGCGGAAGCGCATCGGTCACCGGGACGTCGAGATCTGGCTCAAGTCCGCCGACCCAGTTCGGTTGGACGGCAACATCCTCGTTCTCGAGGTCAACAATCGCTACTACGCGGAGTGGATCGTCGACAACTACCTGGAGGCGCTCCAGTCCGAGGCGAGCGCCACTCTAGGCGTACCGGTGAACCTCGAGTTCACTTACCGCGAGGAACCGACGACCGAGATCCCGGATCCGGCGAAGGCGTCTGACAGCGCGGCGGCGTTCCCGCGATCGTGGGGGGTCAACGAGAACCAGACCTTCGAGAACTTCGTCATCGGCGGGTGCAACGACTTTGCACATGCGGCGTCGACGGCGGTCGCCGAGAAGCCCGCCAGCGCCTACAACCCATTGTTCATCTACGGCGCCACTGGCTTGGGCAAGACCCACCTCATGCAGGCCATCGCCAACCAGGTGCTCGCAACACGCCGAGATGCACGGGTCGTCTACGTCACTGCCGAAGCGTTCATGAACGAGATGATCCAGTGCCTCAGATTCAAGCGCATGGAGGACTTTCGCTCGAAATACCGCAAGCGGGCGATGGTGCTGCTCGTGGACGACGTGCAGTTCCTCTCTGGAAAGGAGCGCACACAGGAGGAGTTCTTCCACACCTTCAACGCGCTGACGAACTCCGGCCGCCAGATCGTCCTCACGGCCGACGTCATCCCCCGCGACATCGACAAGCTCGAACCCCGCCTCAGAACCCGCTTCGAAGGCGGCCTGCTGGCGGACATGCAGGCGCCCGATAAAGAGACGCTCCTCGCAATCCTCTGGCAGAAGGCCGACAATCACGGTCTCTATCTCCCGCCAGACGTGACAGACGCCATTGCCAACACCGTCGCGGGCAACATTCGCGAGCTCGAAGGCATCCTCAACCGGCTCTCCGCGCTGCACAGCTTCTACAACGAGCCCATCACCCTCGAATTTGCTCGCAAACAGCTTCCCGATCTCTTCGACCCGGCACCCACCTCGGTGAGCGTGTCGGCCATCATCGAGGCGGTCGCGCGATTCCACAATCTCCGCAGTCCCGACATCACTGGAACAAAGCGGACCCGCAACCTCACTCGGCCGCGGCATATTGCGATGTACCTCGCGCGCAAACACACCAAGCTCTCCTTCCCCGAGCTGGGCCGGGAATTCGGAGATCGAGACCACTCCACAGTGCAACACGGCGTCAAGAAGGTCGCCGATCAGATCAGTGACGATCCGGATCTCTCCCTCAAGGTTCGCCTGATCGAGCAGGGATTGAACGTACGTGAGTGAACCCATACTCCGGCCGATCTACGGGCCTCGCTCCTAAGCCTGGGCACAACCCTGTGAATGACCTGTGGAAAACTATGTTGGCGACCTGCGGGCAAGGAGTGGATGCCCCACAGGTGATCTGTGGAAGGGATCTCCCAACGCCAATTCATCCCCTGTTTCAAGCCGCTTTCAGCCCTTTTCACCACAGATCTATCCACAACTGATGACCGCTTTCAACCTGAATTACTCGCAGAATCCTACTTTCCCACAACCCCTACTACCTACTACTGATCAGATCCACACAGAGATCCAGATCGGATAGAAGAGGGGCCGCACTCAGGAGCGCCGCATGGACCTCTACATCGACCGGGACGAACTGAGCCGAGGCTTGGCCCGCGTACAGAGCATCATCGAGCGTCGAAGTATGCATCCGCTGTTGTCCCACGTCCTTCTCCACGCGCGAGACGGTGGGCTGCGCATGACGGCGACAGATACAGAGGTCGCCTACATCGGCGATCTCGCCGCCAACGTCGAAAAGGACGGGCAGCTGGCCGTCGATGCCGCTCACCTCTTTCAGATTGTCAGGTCGTTGCCCGAACCTACGGTCCAGTTCAGCGCGACCAGTAGCAATCGGCTCGAGGTCCGATCGGGCAGGGCCTTCTTCCGGGTTCCCGGCTTCGCAGCTGAAGAATACCCACCGCTACCCGCGTTCGATGCAAAGGGTAGCGCGACGCTGTCTGAAGGTAAATTGAGGCGGCTGGTGGAGCAGACCAGTTTCGCGGTCGCAACCGACGACGTTCGATATGGGCTCAATGGCGCCCACCTCGAACGCGTAACAGTCGAGGGCGAAAAAGACGTTTCTCAGCTGAGAATGGTCGCGACAGATGGGCATCGACTCTGCGTTGCAGAGGCCGGGTACGAAGGCGAGCTGCACCTCTCTCCCCGGATGTTGATTCCGCGCAAGGCACTCGCAGTGATGAAGAAGCTGCTCGAAGGAAACGAAGAGCCCATCGAAGTGAGCTTCGGCGAGGGCGCGATCCGGCTGGGCAGGCCATCGCAGATGTTCTGGTTCCGCCTCCTCGATGGTGAGTTCCCCGAATACCAGGCCGTGGTGCCCAGCGAAAACAAACACCGCGCGCTGCTGCGCCGAACGGAGCTGATCTCCACTCTCAAGCGCATCATGATTCTCGTTCAGGAGCGAACGCGCGCCGTGAAGTTCGCCTTCCACGAAACCGAGCTCGAGATCGAAGTCCACAACGTCGAGCGTGGCGAAGTCAAAGAGGCCGTGCCCATCGAGCTCGAGGGCGATCCGATCACCGCGGGATTCAACGCGCGATACCTGCAGGACATCTTGGCGGTCATGACTGGCGACAACGTCTCGCTGGAGCTCAATCACCATCTGGCGCCGTGCTTGGTGCGCGATCCCGATGACGAGAGCGCGTTCTTTGTCGTCATGCCGATGCGACTCGACTGATGAGACTGCGGCGTCTCGTCGCCCAGGGTTTCCGCAACCTCGAGCCCCTCGATCTCGATACGAGCGCCCAATTCGTCGTCTTCCATGGGCCCAATGCCCAGGGAAAGACCAATGTACTCGGGGCTATCTGGCTGCTGGCGACGTTGAAGCCGCTGCGTGGCAATCGGCGCTCAGAGTTGATCCGGTGGGGCTCCAAGGACGCGTCTGTGGCGGGCTGGGTGTCGTCGGAAGGACTCGAGAGACACTACCGGATTGACCTGAATCCATCAGGGAGAACGGTCATTCTCGACTCGAAGAGGGTCTCCGACCTCAAAGAGTATTTCGCGGGCATTCGCGCAATCTGCTTCAAGCCGCAGGATGGTCGGATCGTGTCGGATGAGCCCGCGAAGCGTCGTCAATGGCTCGACCGCGCCTCGTTTACTGCCCGTCCCGCTCACTTGGGCATCGTCAAGACCTATCGCCGGTGTCTCCAGCAGAAGTCGGCGGCCCTGCGGGCCCAGAAGCCGGACAGAGCCGTTCTCGACGCCCTCGACATCCGCTTGGCGATGGCTGGGGCCGAGGTGGCCCATCGACGGCAGGGGATGCTCGCCGAGCTTGCACCTCATGCGTCGGATGTGTACGCGGCCATCGCCGATAGCGGTGCAAAGGTGAAGTTGTCATACAAAACCGCGGCAGTGGGTGACACGGTCGAGGAGCGCACGGCCGCGCTGCTGAAGCGCTTTGGAGAAGTGCGATCGGAGGAACTCCGTCGCTCGATGACGCTGGCCGGGCCGCAGAAAGACGACGTGAAGGTCGCTCTCGGAGGTCATTCCGCGCGTGCCTTTGCGTCCCGTGGCCAGGTGCGCTCGACTGTCCTTGCCCTCAAGCTGGCCGAGATGGTGGCAGCGCGAGAACGCGGCGAAGTTCCGTTGTTCTTGTTGGACGACGTGAGCTCGGAACTGGACCGGAAACGAACGTCCCATCTGGTGGGCGCGCTGCGCGATCTGCGCGCCCAGGTCTTTGCCACGACCACCGATCCCGACCACCTGGAGAGCCTGCCGAAGGAGGACGCGGAGTTCGTCGCCGTCGATGGGGGTTCTTTACACGTTCCTGACATCTAGAGGGCGCGATTCGCCCGCCGAGAAGTGGGGTTCCAGGCCCACCATCCCGACTGCGATTTTTCGCCCGATCATCGGGGATCATCCTGGGTCCTGGACGGTGGATCTGCACGTCACTGCGGGATAGGAACACCCGATCTTGAGACCGGAGTGCGACCGTATGGAGCCCACCCAGAACGGCGGTGAAAACCAGGACTACACCGCCAGCAATATCCAGGTCCTCGAGGGCCTCGAAGCGGTCCGAAAACGACCGTCGATGTACATCGGTAGCACTGGGCCCCGTGGCCTGCACCACCTCGTGTACGAAGTCGTCGACAACTCGATCGACGAGGCTATGGCCGGCCACTGCACGGCAGTGATTGTGCGCCTGCACGAAGACGGTTCCTGCTCGGTGTCCGACGACGGCCGTGGAATTCCGGTCGACATTCACGAAGAGCAGGGCATTCCCGCGGCACAGGTTGTCATGACCGTGCTGCATGCCGGCGGCAAGTTCGACTCGGCCAGCTACAAGGTCTCCGGAGGGCTCCACGGTGTGGGTGTGTCCTGCGTGAACGCGCTGTCCAGCGTGCTCAAGCTCGACATCTGGCGCAACGGGCGCCACCACTTTCAGTCCTACAGCCGCGGCGTTCCCGATGCGGATTTCGTGGACCTCGGCGCGGCCGAAGAGGGAAGGCGGGGGACGCGAGTGCGTTTCTGGCCCGATACCGAGATCTTCACCGAGACTGTTGACCTCGAATACGACGTACTTGCGGCCCGTCTTCGCGAGCTGGCCTTTCTCAATCCCGGTCTGATCATTCGGTTGACCGACGACCGCTTCGAGCGCGAAGACGAGTTCACCGCGGAGGGTGGAATCAGTGAGTTCGTCCAATACCTGAATGCAGGTCGGACCAGGCTTTCTGGAGCCCCTCCGGTCTACTTCAAGGGCGAGCGAGATGACATCCAGGTCGAGCTGGCACTCCAGTGGACCACCGCGTACAAAGAGACGCTCTATTCGTTCGTGAACAACATCAACACGATCGAGGGCGGAACTCATGTTTCGGGGCTCAAGGCCGCCTTGACGCGAACATTGAACAACTACGCTCAGGCCAACAACCTGCTCAAGAGCACCAAAGGTGTGAACCTCTCCGGCGAGGACATTCGCGAGGGCCTGACCTGTGTCTTGTCGGTGCACATCGGCGAGCCGCAATTCGAGGGGCAGACCAAGACCAAGCTGGGCAACTCCGAGGTCAAGGGGCTGACCGAGAACGTCGTCAATCAGCACCTCATGGCCTACCTCGAGGAGAATCCGCAGGTCGCCAAGACCGTCGTCATCAAGGCGGTCGAGTCGTCACGCGCCCGAGAGGCGGCGCGCAAGGCACGCGAACTTGCGCGACGAAAGAGCGCGCTCGAGGGTGGTGATCTCCCCGGCAAGCTCGCCGACTGCCAGGAGCGCGATCCGAGCAAGTGCGAAGTCTACCTGGTAGAGGGCGACTCTGCTGGCGGCTCGGCCAAGCAGGGACGTGACCGAAAATACCAGGCCATCCTGCCTCTTCGCGGGAAGATCCTCAACGTCGAGAAGGCGCGTTTCGACAAGATGCTCGCCAACAACGAGGTTCGGACGATCATCAGTGCCCTCGGCTGCGGCATCGGTATCGACTACGACCCCGGGAAGCTGCGCTACCACCGAATCATCATCATGACGGACGCCGATGTCGACGGGTCCCACATCCGCACGCTACTGCTGACCTTCTTCTACAGGCAGATGCCCGAGCTGGTGAAGGGCGGTCACCTGTACATCGCCCAGCCGCCTCTCTACAAGGTCAAGCGAGGGCGCACCGAGCAATACATCAAAGACGAGGCGGCCCAGGAGGAGTTCTTCTACGCCCAGGGCGTCAAGACCGTGAAGATCACCGATATCGAGGAGGAGCAGATGGACTCCTTTGTCGAAGATCTCCGCGAGTACGTCACCCGACTTCGTAGGTTGGGACGAAAGTATCCAGAGAACATCACCGAGGCCTTCTACCAGGTGACCGGCGGTATTCTCGACGGCGATCTCGCCGAGGTGTGCGCTCAGATGCGCGCCCATCTCCGCGAGGTCGAGCCCCATCTTCGGGTGCTTCACATTCGGCCGGTCGAGGACGCCGCGGTACCCAGCATCGAGGTTCGCGCCGAAATTCGCGGGTCCGAACGCAGTATTCGGCTGACCAGTCACTTGGGAGAGCACGAGACCATCACCGAGCTCTTCAATGGTCTCAAGGATCGCGTTCAGCTTCCCGTCAGTCTCAAGGCCGGCAACGTCGAGCGCACCGGGGACACCTGGATGCGCACACTTCAAGCGCTGATGGAGCTCTCCCAGCGAGGCTACGACGTACAGCGGTACAAGGGCCTGGGCGAGATGAATCCAGAGCAGCTCTGGGAAACCACGATGGATCCCACCGTGCGGAGCTTGCAGGTCGTCGAGGCTGACGACGTGCTTGCGGCCGACACGATGTTCACCGTGCTCATGGGCGATGCTGTCGAACCGCGCCGTGCCTTCATCGAGACCAACGCGCTCAACGTGCGAAACCTCGACGTCTAGCGGGGAGCGAAGGACCCGTCCTGGCCGATAATCGGTGCGGAATCTCCGAAGTCTTCGTTTGACAGGCTGCGAATCAAGTCGACGGAGGTCCGGTCGGGGTCCGGCATCGGCACCCCTTCGCCTTCGAGCCGAACCGGGAAGATCTGGCCACTGACGAGCTTTCCATCGGCATCCAGCGTGACCTCCAGGACCAGGCTGGTCGCCAGGTGTCTGTCGAGTCCGAATCGTCCATAGGTAGCGAAGTTCCCAAGTGAATACGCAACCAGCCGGCCATCCACGACCTGCAATCCGCGCGGCACATGGGGGCCGTGGCCGAGGATCAGGTCGGCACCGGCGTCGACCAGGACCTTCGCGAACGCCCGAAGATGACCTCGGTTTTCGCCGTAGAAAGTCTCGTTTCGGTCCGGCACGTGCAGGGCCTTGTTGCCCTCGGCACCGCCGTGAAAACTTGCGATAACCAAGTCGTGGTTGGCGTCGAGGGCCTCGATGAGTGTCTTGGCGGTCTCGTGGTCGTTGACGTAGTGGCTGTTGCGACTCGTGTGGAAGCCGATGACGGCGATCTTCACGCCGTCGTGGGTCAAGCTGGCGATGGTGCCCGGCCGACCAGAGAACGCGATGCCCAGGTCCTCGAGAGTGGTCTCGGTCTGCTTCCGACAGAGGGAGCCGAAGTCCTCGGCGTGGTTGTTCGCAGTAGACACCACGTCAAAGCCGGCATCTACCAAGTATTTTCCGTAGCGAGTCGGCGTGCGAAAGGCGAAGCAATTGGCCCCGGGCTTGCATTTGTTGGTGGTGCCGCCATCACAGAGCGGGCCCTCCAGATTTCCGAATGTCAGATCGGCATCTTCGAGGAGGCTGGCCACGCCATCGAGAAGGGTCGCGCCGTCATCTGGGGGCAGGTACGCCTTCGGGTCGGGAAAGTCGGTACCCATCATGATGTCGCCGACGGCTCGCAAGCGAACGGTCCATCCCTCTGGAGGCGGCGTGCGAACGGTACCCGGGGCCAGCTTGCCAGCCTCGCGAATCGCCTGAAGGCTGTCGAGATGACCGCGTGCAGTCGGGAGGTGCCGATCGACCTCGGGATGGTCTGGCATGAGCGACTTGACTCGCGCCCAGTGGGATACCACCTGTTCCCAGTCCCCCTTCGTCCAGTAGCTCCAGCCGATTTCCCAGTGACAAGGCACGTGTTCGGGCTCGATCTCGAGGCATTTTCCGTAGTGTGCCAAGGCTGTTTCGGCGTCTCCGGCGACCTGGGCGTCGACGCCGGCCTTGTGTGCGAGATCGGCCTGGGAGGCCAGCGCCAGGGAGGCGCATAATAGGGTCCAGATCATCTAGTTTGATCCTGGTGAATGGGGCGGGAAAAAAGTGGTCTGCGGGAGGGGTCTGAGGGGGGGCGTTGGGTTAGTATAGGTGACCCGCCCGCGCGCCCCCTATTCCCCGGAAAATCATGGACACGGACTTCGCCAAGCACGTCATCCCGATCCGCATCGAAGACGAGATGCGGAACTCGTACTTGGACTACTCGATGTCGGTCATCATCGGCCGCGCCCTGCCGGACGTCCGAGACGGCCTCAAGCCGGTGCACCGGCGGATTCTCTATGCGATGCATCGCGAGGGTCTGCACGCGAACCGCAAATACAGCAAGTGCGCCGGCGTGGTTGGCGAAGTGCTCAAGAAATACCATCCACACGGTGATTCTGCAGTTTACGACGCCCTTGTTCGCATGGCACAGCCCTGGAACCTCCGGTACATGCTGGTCGACGGGCAGGGCAACTTCGGCTCCGTAGACGGCGATCCGGCGGCGGCCTATCGCTACACCGAATGCAAGATGACCAAGCTCGCCGAAGAGCTCCTGGTCGACATCGACAAAGAGACCGTCAACTTCTCTGCGAACTTCGATGGCGAGCATCTCGAGCCCGATGTGCTTCCGGCGAAATTCCCGAATCTCCTGGTCAATGGCGCGGATGGCATCGCCGTGGGAATGGCGACGAAGATCCCGCCCCACAACCTGGGCGAGATCATCGATGCGTGCGTAGCGATCATCGACAACCCGGATCTGACGTTCGAGGAGCTCCTCGAGATCGTGCCCGGCCCCGACTTCCCCACCGGGGGCACCATCTACGGCCGAAAGGGCATCCGCGACGCCTACGAGAAGGGACGTGGTCGCGTTGTGGTCCGCGGTCGCGCGGAGTTCGAAGAGCTCTCAAATGGACGCACTGCGATCATCATCGACGAGCTCCCCTTCCAGGTCAACAAGGCCCGTCTCATCGAGCAAATCGCCGATCTGGTCAAAGACAAGCGGCTCGAGGGTGTGCACGCCCTTCGCGACGAATCTGACCGACAGGGCATGCGCATCGTCATCGAGCTGAAGTTCGATACCTTCGAAGAGGTCGTGCTCAACCACCTCTACAAGAGCACGCCTCTGCAGCAGACTTTCGGCGTGATCATGCTCGCAATTGTGCACCAGCTCCCGAAGGTGTTGTCGCTGCGTCAGATGATTCAGCACTACATCTCGCATCGTCGCGAAGTGGTGCTGCGCCGGACGCGGTTCGAGCTGCGAAAGGCCCGTGAGCGGGCGCATATCCTCGAGGGCTACCAGATCGCTCTCGACAACATCGACGCGGTCATCGCCCTCATCCGTGGCAGCGCGACGACTCAGGATGCCAAAGACGGTCTGGTGAGCCAGTTTGGCCTGTCGACGATCCAGGCGACGGCGATCCTCGAGATGCGCCTGCAGCGACTCACCGGTTTGGAGCGGCAGAAGATCGACGAAGAGCACGCATCGATCATGGAGCGAATCGCCGGTCTGGAGGCCATCCTCGCCTCCGAGCTCCTGCTCATGGGCGTCGTCAAGGACGAGCTGATGGAGATGCGGGACAAGTACGCCGACGAGCGTCGCACCCGGATCGTCGAGGCCCGAAGCGAGCTGACGATGCACGATCTGGTCGCCGAAGAGGACCAGGTCGTGACCCTGTCCCATCTCGGCTACATCAAGCGCGTTCACCCGGACGAATGGCGCATGCAGCATCGAGGCGGCACCGGCAAACGGGGCATGAAGACCCGCGAGGAGGACTTCGTCACCTCGCTGTTCATCGCCAACACCCACTCGATCCTGATGGTCTTCACCACCGGTGGAAAGGTGTTCCCGCTCAATGTGTACGAAGTGCCCCAGGGAAGCCGGACTTCAAAGGGTCGACCCATCGTCAATCTGGTCCCCGTACCCAAAGATGAAAAGGTCACTGCGGTGGTCAGTGTGCGCGACATCAGCGACGAGAACGAGTCCGATCTGGTCTTCGTCTCTCGCGAAGGACTGGTGAAGCGGACGCCAATCGCCGCCTACAAGAACATCCGGCAGGGCGGTTTGATCGCCTGCGGTGTCGCAGAGGGTGACCAGGTCGAATGTGTCGCCTTGCTCGGCGCCGAAGACCACGTCGACGTGATGATTCTCACCGCTCATGGGCAGTGCATCCGCTTCCGCCGCTCCGGGCCAAAAGGCGCCCCGAGTTTCGGTCGTACCGCCCGCGGAAACAAGGGTGTCAAGCTGCGTGATGGCGACTACGTGGTCGACGCCTTGCTGGTGCCCGCCGCCGCCGATGTCGAACAGATTCCCGTCGAAGATGACGACAGCGCACCGGCAGATGTCGACGATGTCGAGGTCGACGCGACCCTCGACGACGCCGACGAGGAGTCGAACCTCGAAGATCAGTACGAAACGCTGCTGCTGACGGTCACAGAGCTTGGATTTGGAAAGCGCACACCCTTTCCGGAATATCGAATCCAGGGTCGCAATGGCTACGGCATCATCAGCCACAAGACAGGCGAGTCTGTAGGCGCGGTCGTCGGTGCCCGCGAGGTTCGACCCGAGCATCAAATCATGATCGTCACCGATACCGGGCGGGTCATCCGGATCTCGGCCGGCTCGGTCCGAGTTGTGAAGAGCCGCGGGTCCAAGGGCGTGCGTCTGATGCGACTCGAGCCCGGTGAACGAATCGTCGACATGGCGATTCTCGAGGACGCTGACGACGAGGATACGGTCGAGGTCATCCTGGGTCTGACAGAGACAAATGAACTTCAGAGCAGCGTTATCGAAGAGTCGGGAGACGAGGAGTAGCGCATTCGGTTAGACTCGCAGATACGAGGACCCAAAACGTCGTGAGCGAACCCGAAAAGCCAACGCAGGGCTCCCTGAAGGAGCTGGTCAAAGATGCGCTGTTGTCAAAGACAGCAATCGGTGTCTACGGCGTTGGCGTACTCGCGCTCGGCGGGCTTGTGTTCCTGCTGTCTCCGGTTTCGCCGATAGCCCTGATGCCAGCCGATGCGGCACTCGGTCTGGGCCAACCCGCTGCCGCCGTGCAGATGTACGACGCCGTGGCGGCCCAGAATCCCGACGCTTCGGTCCGCGCCGAAGCCCTGCGCCGCTCCGCATCCGTCTGGTCACTCGAGATGGGCGATCGCCTCGAGGCGCGAAAGCGTCTGTTCACGCTGGCTCAGACCGGTATCGAGGTCGCAGAGGTCGCCAGCATTCACGCAGAGATCGGCGCGCTCTTCGACGACCAACACAAGGCGCGTCAGGCTGCCCGCCACTACCAGAAGGCGCACGAACTGCATCCCAAGGGCGATGTCAGTGCACACCGACTGACCCGTGCTGCAGAGATTCTCCAGCGCGAAGGCCTGGACAAGAAGGCCGCGCAAGCCTGGACGAGCCTGGCGAACTCACACCCCGGGCACCGCGCTCGCGCCGACGTGGGTCGGGCACAGATTCGTCTGGCACAGGGTGACGAGCAGCGTGCTCTGGGGCTCTTCGAAAATGCGGACATCGGCGAAGACGACATCTCCGCAGTCGCGCGTCTTGGCGCCGCGACCTGCTTGGAGCGGCTTGGCGACCTCGACGAGGCCCTGGCGGTTCTGGACTCGGCAGATCTTCCCGAAGAGGTTCGCGAGACGCGCGCCCTGGAGATCAGCGAGCGTGCCGACCGTTGGGAGGGTGCGCGCGCCGACGAGCCGGAGTAGATAGGCGGCCGCTCTGGCGATGCCATTGTTGGCCTTGCCATTGACCGAGGATTTTGCATGTCCCAGTCCAGTCGTCTCCTCGAGCGCGCTCGCAATGTCATCCCCGGGGGTGTGAACTCTCCAGTTCGCGCATTCAAGGCGGTAGGCGGTGATCCGCCGTTCATCTCCCGTGGTGAAGGCGCTGAGATCATCGATGTGGATGGTCACCGATACGTCGATCTGGTGTGCTCGTGGGGCGCGTTGCTTCTCGGCCACGCGGACAATGGCGTGCTCGGTGCGACGATGGCAGCAGCTGCGCGGGGCTCGAGTTTCGGAGCCCCGACCGAGGCGGAGATCGACCTGGCCGAGCTCTTGCGTGACAAGATCGATTCCGTCGAGAAAGTCAGGCTGGTCAGCAGCGGTACCGAGGCGACCATGCATGCCCTGCGGCTCGCCCGTGGGGCGACTGGGCGTGAGCGGATCGTCAAGATCCAGGGCTGCTATCACGGAGCGCACGATGCCATGCTGGTTCAGGCTGGATCCGGTCTTGCGACCTTTGGGGTGCCCGGTTCGCCCGGGGTTCCCGCGGCCGTGGCCGAGGCGACGCTGCTCGCTCCCTTCAACGACCTGGACGCGATCTCTGCACTCTTCGAGGCCCAGGGCGCCGACATTGCGGCGCTGATCATCGAGCCTGTCGCGGGGAACATGGGCTGCATCCCACCAAAGGCGGGGTATCTGCAGGGCCTTCGCGAAATCACTGCGCAGCATGGAACGGTGCTCATCTTCGATGAGGTCATGACCGGCTTTCGTGTCGGGGAAACCTGCGCCCAGGGCCGGTACGGCATCACCCCGGATCTGACGTGCTTCGGCAAGATCGTGGGCGGGGGCTATCCCCTGGCGGCATTCGGAGGCCGCGCCGATCTTATGGACCAACTCGCTCCGGTGGGCAACGTCTATCAGGCCGGAACGCTCTCTGGAAACCCCGTAGCCGTAGCCGCTGGCCTGGCGACCCTCAGAAGGCTCGATCACACCGTCTACGATCACATCGAAGCGGTCGGCCAGGCCCTCGAAGAGCAGTTACGACCGGCGATCGCCTATCACGGCTGCAGCATGCATCGCGTCGGCGGCATGTTCACCATCTTCTTCAGGGACGAGGCGCCCGACAATTTCGAGCAGGTCAAGACGTGCGATATGGACGCATTCGGGCGCTTTTTCCGCGCTGCGCTCAACGGTGGAGTCTACCTTCCACCGAGTCAATACGAAGCGGCCTTCCTCTCCCACGCCCTCACCGAACGCCATGTGGACAGCATCGTCGGTGGCATCAACGCAGCGCTGGTCGCCGCTCACGTCTAGTGCCCAATGCCACACGCTGTTGCGGGTGATTGCCCCGCGATCGTGCACACGCTAACTGCGTCCTCCCTGGGGAGACAATGGATGCAAGATCCGAGCTTCTTCAGGCAGGCTGCTACGGCAGCCTCCCTTGTCACTCAACTCACCATTCTGGTCGTGCTGGGTACTTGGGTGGGAGCAAAACTGGATGGTTGGTTAGACACCGCCCCCTGGTTGCTCCTGGCGGGCTGTTGCTCGGGAGTGGCTGCCGGCCTGGCACTCATGGTTCTCGGGTTCAACCGGATGCAACGCGATGATGAGCAAGATCCCCACCATTCTTCGTAGCACCGCCCTGGTTCTTCCAGTCGCGTTTGCAATCGGGATGTGGATCGGCGGTTTGCACATGGCCATGTCCGCATTGCTCGCCGGCGTCTTCACGCTCGTCAATCTCAAAGTCCTCGGCTGGATCTCCACGAACTTCCTCGCGAAGCTCGGAGCTGGTGAGGACCCGGGACTCTGGGGCTTCGCGCTCTCCACCAAGTGGTTGGTGACCGTGCCCGTCTACGGATTCCTCATGATCTACACCTCGCCAGTCGCCGTGGGAATCGGGCTGTCCGCGGTTCTCATGGCCCTGCCCATCGCGGCCGCCATACACGACCGCGACACGCTCGCACCTGCGCCTGCCGCGACGCCCCCAATGGAGACGCGATGATCGCCTCTGGTTTCTCCTGGTTCAACATGATCGCTGCGCTCGATCAGAACACCGCGTTCTCGTTCGCCGGTCTCACCGAGCACAACACGGTGATCGTGCACGCCTGGTTCGCGGTGTTCGTCGTCGTCGTCATGGCGCTGTTCGCCCGCATGTCCCTGAACCGGGCTCTCGCAAAGAACGATATCTCCCGCTACTTCTCGGATGAGGGCCTGACTCCGCGCACCTTCTTCGAGCTGGTCATCGAGGGCCTGCGCTTCTTCATGGACGACATGCTGTCCAAGGCCGATGTGCGGGTGTTCCTGCCCCTTGTCGGCACGTTGTTCCTGTACATCTGGACCTGCAACATCATGGGGATCATCCCCGGGTTCATTCCGCCGACCGACAACGTCAACACCAACGTGGGCATGGCGCTCATCTCGTTCCTGGTGTTCATGGCGGTCGGGCTCTCCCGCGACCCGGTTGGCTTCATCAAGCACCTCGCCGGTCCGGTTTGGTGGTTGGCGCCCCTGATGTTCGTCGTCGAGGTCATCAGCCTCTGCGTTCGACCGCTGGCGCTCGTCCTTCGTCTCACGGGCAACATGTTCGGTGACCACCTCGTGTTCACGATCATGAGCGACCTGGTGCCCATCTTCATCCCCGTCATCTTCTTGTGCCTGGCCATCCTGGTCTCGACCATCCAGGCCTTCGTCTTCAGCCTGCTCACGGCGATCTACATCTACTTGTCGGTCCCCCATCACGAGCACGATGAAGCTGGCGCTCACTGATCACTTACTCGTCGACACTTCGTCGGCGCCGTTTCGATATCTGCACACAACTCCCAAAAGGAGAGGAGGAATCATGAAAAACCTCAATCGCGTCCTTCCCGTCGCCCTCGCCCTGCTGTTCGTCAGCACCCCGGCGCTCGCTCAAGATGGCTCCGCCGCTGGCTACATCGGCCTCGGCGCCGGCATCGCCATCGGCTTCGCCGCCCTCGGTGGTGGCATTGGTCAGGGCACCGCAGCTCGCGGCGTCTACGAGAGCATCTCTCGCAACCCGCAGGCGTCCGGCAAGCTCAATGCTCCGTTCTACGTCGGCATGGCGTTCATCGAGTCCCTCGTCATCTTCGCCTTTGTCATCGCGTTTACGCTGATCGGCAACATCGGATAGCACTCTCCTTCGGGAGTGTGTTCGCAGACGGGTTCGCCCCGACGGGATCTTCGGATTCCCTCGGGGCGCTACTCGTTCGAATCGAGCTGGCCGGTCGCCCCTCGGTCTGAGATTCTCGGAATCACCTGGGCGCGAAGGCCTCACACAGCTCGAGCGCATGAGGCTCCAGGTGCTCGGTCGCCTGCAGGTCGATCGGCAGGAAGCCGAAGCAGCTGAGGCCCCTTCCGTTTCGCAGTCGCTTCGACATCAGCTGGGTTCGCGAAAAGGTCTGGTCGGCCAGATATCGACAGGAATCGAGTTCTTCCGGCCATCCGAGTACGTCCACGCCGAAGGACTCCACGACCGTCATGGGCCGGCGCACGAAGGCGCGGAGCTGTTCGCCGAAGCCGCTGCGACTGGGCATCACGCACATGGCTTCGCTGCAGACGAGCTCGGGCGCATATCCACAGGCCAGCGATGTGCGCTCGATGTGCTCGATGAAGTTGGTTCTCCACACGAGCGTCTCGACTCTGGCCGCTTCGACCGCGTCCGGAGATTCTGTGCCCGCCCGCTTAGACGCCGTGGGAAGGTCCGCTTTCAGGGGGACGATGCGCACAATCGCGTCGGGATCGATGGCGGTGTCCGGCACAAGGGCCCACAGCGCGGCTCCGATGATTGAGATGCACAGCATGGCTCCGATCAGCCACGGGAGCCGATCTCTCAGAAGTAGTAGGCCAGCAGATACACGCCGAGGAGGATCGCGGCCCACATCGCGGTGGCACCGGTAGGCCATGGCTCGCCGAGTGGACCGGGCGGCTCGTACATGCGCCGCACGCTTCCCATGAATGAGCCAATGCCCTCGGAGATCTGCTCCTTCATGGCCTTTTGGCTGTCCACGCCGACCTGATAGGTCAGCGTGAGGATGCTCGGGATCGCCTTGCGGTAGATCCACTCCACGTCGATGTTGGTGGACTTGAGCTCCGGTGGGTACAGGCCGAACTTCTGGAGGAAGACAAAGGCCAGTGCCGAAGAGAGCAGCAGCTGGAGCATGGTCACCACGTGAGTGGCGTCGTACGCGACCCAGTGCAGCTCGTGCATGTCGTAGGGAAGCAGCGCGTAGAGCGGATCTGCATAGACGCCGATGCCGATACACAGGAACGCGGCGATGGCCATCGCCAGGAGCATATTCCAGGGGGCTTCTTTGGGACGGTGTCCGCTGTCATGGGCGAAGAAGGCGAAGTACGGAATCTTGATGCCCGAGTGATGGAACACGCCCGCGGAGGCGAAGAGCAGGACCAGGAACACGAAGGTGTGGTGTTCTTCGGCGGCCGCCGTGAGGATCATCGACTTGGTCACGAAACCGCTGAACAACGGAAATGCGGAGATCGCCATCGCCCCGATCACGCAGAAGATCATCGTCAGAGGCATGGTTCGATACAGGCCGCCGAGCTCGGATCCCTTGATGGTGCCGACCCGATGCAAGACCGCGCCCATGCTCATGAAGAGCAGGCCCTTGTAGATGATGTGGGCGAAGGCGTGGCTGACCGTTCCGTTGATGGCGAGTGGTGTTCCAATGCCGACGCCGACGACCATGTAGCCGAGCTGATTATTGAGGCTGTACGCCAGGACTCGGCGAAGATCGTTCTCGATCACCGCATAGAAGATAGGGAACGCGGTCATCGTCGCACCGACGTAGATGAGCATGTCGGTGCCGGCGTATCCCCTACAGAGGGCGTAGATCGCGAGCTTGGTGGTGAACGCCGAAAGCCACACCGTCCCGGTGACCGTGGCCTCGGGGTAGGCGTCCTGCAGCCAGTTGTGCAGGAATGGGAAGCAGGCCTTGATGCCGAAAGCGAGGAGGATCAGCTTGCCGCCGACCGACTCGATGCCGATGTGATTGAAGGCGAGGTTGCCCGTCTCTTCGAAGATCATCACCGCGCCGGCTAGCAGCAGAACGCCTGATCCAACCTGCATCATCAGGTAGCGAATGCCGGTGCTATAGGCGCGTTCGGTGTTGTTGGCCCAGATCAGGAAGACGCTGGTGATCGCCGTCGCCTCCCAGAAGACGAACAGTGTGATCAAGTCCCCGGCACAGGCCGCGGCGACCGCAGATCCGCTGTAGGTGAGGCCCGCCAGGTGCTGGATTCGGTCGTCCACGTGGAACGCGTAGATCATGCTCAGCGCAGCGGCGAGGTGGAAGATCGTCGCGAACAGGAAGGAGAGCTTGTCGAGGCGCACGACCTCGAGCTCGTATCCGTACGGCGTGACCACCCAGGAGAAGTCGGTCGGGAGCATCCACAGGTGCGCCATGCCGAGCACGGTGATGACCACGCCGAAGATCGAACGCACGAGTTTGTTCGGAAGGAACGGTAGAAGCAGTCCCCCGAGGATGAGAATGGCGCCGGGTGGCAACATCTCAATCATCGTAGAAGTCCTCGTCCTGCATCACGACCTTGCGCATCTGGGTCGCGGCGAGGACCAGTCCCACGCAGGAGACGAAGCCGTAGAAGGTGTGGAAACCGGTGATCTCCTCGAATCCGTAGTGGCCATGCTTGTGGTAGCCAAAATCCGCCAGGGTGACGGCGGCAGTGATGAAGAGAAGAGCGCCAATGACGACGTTCACCGTCATGGGATGCTCAATCAGTTTCACGACGCGGGCCCAGAAAGCCATCACTCAGCCTCCCAACGGCAGCAGCAAGGTGTAGAGAGCGTCGCCGTAGATGAACAGCACGATGCAGCCCACAGCGGTAATGCAGGGCGGAATGAAGCAGAGGAAGGGCGCTTCGGCGAGACCCCAGCTGTGGAGCACGCTGACATCGTGGTGGTGCTCGTCGTGGTGGTCGTGATGGTCGTCTTCGGGTGGCGGTGCGATGAAGAAGGCGCGGCCGACGACGGGCATCAGGTAGCCGATGGAGAGCAGCGAGCTGATCATCAAGACGCCGATGAAGATGTGCTGATCGGCTTGAGCTGCGCCCAGGGCAAGATGCCACTTCGACCACGATCCGCCCATGGGAGGCAGTCCGATGATCGACAGAGACCCCAGGAAGAAAGCGCCCATTGTAAAGGGCATCTTCCGACCGATCCCGTCCATGGTGGAGATCTCGGTCTTGTTGGCGCCCACCATGAGTGAGCCGGCACAGAAGAACAGGGTGATCTTGCCCATGGCGTGCATCGCGATGTGCATGCCGGCCCCGACGACCCCAGCGCTAGTCGCGAGTGCCGCTCCCAGGGTGATGTAGGCGAGCTGACTGATGGTCGAGTAAGCCAACCGCGCCTTGAGATTGTCCTGGGTCAACGCGATGAGTGAGGACGCCAGCAGCGTGAAGGAGGCCACCCACATCAGCCACACCGACGCGCCCTGGGCCGACAGGAAGTCGATGCCGAAGATGTAGACGATGATCTTGACGATCGTGAACACGCCCGCCTTGACGACCGCGACGGCATGCAGGAGTGCGCTCACGGGTGTCGGCGCGACCATGGCTGCCGGAAGCCACCGGTGGAAGGGCATCAGTGCCGCTTTTCCGGTTCCGAAGGCGAACAGCGCCAGGAGCAGGGCCACGCCGGGCCCGCTCGCTTTGTCGGCGAGGATCCCACCGGGCTTGAAGTCGAGGGTTCCCGCGATGGCGTAGGTCCAGATGATCGCCATCAGCAGGAAGGCCACCGATGTGGTCACGAGGATGCCGAGGTACAGGCGCCCCGCTCCCATCGCCTTCGGGGTCCCGTGGTGGGTGACGAGTGGATAGGTCGAGAACGTCAGCATCTCATAGAAGAGGAATAAGCTGAATAAGTTCGCGCTGTATGCGATTCCGAGGGCGGCGGAGATCGCGATGGCGAAGCAAGTGAAGAAACGGGTCTGGTTGTCTTCGTGGTGCCCGCGCATGTACCCGATGGCGTACAGCGAAGTGACGATCCACAACCCCGACGCGACTAGCGCGAAGAGCATGCCCAGCGGCTCGACGACAAAGGCGATTTTCATCGCTGGACCGACCTCGAGCACCTCGAAGGCGGGACGCTCGCCGGCCATCACATGCGGCACCAGAGTGGTGACGACGCCAAAAGTCAACACGCCGGTGATCAAGGTCACCGTCTCGCGCACGTTGGGCATAGATCCGGTGAGAATCACCCCTATGGCGCCAAGAATGGGCAACATCATCGAAAACGCAATGGCATTTTCTGGGGTCACATGGCCCCCAGCAGGTGCTTGGCCGCCTGGTTGGCGATGCCGACTGTCCAGGGGGTCCAGAGCCCGAAGACGATGGAGCCGCCGATGAGGATCCATGTCGGGATGAGCATGGACATTGGCGCCTCGTCGACCGCCGAGAGATCCCGGGTGGGCTCGCGGAAATAGACCACCTCGATGACCCTCCACACGTAGACCACGGCCAATAGTGAGCTGCAGAGGATCGCGAAGGCGATGCCGTACCAGCCCTTTTCGATGGCGCCGAGAACCAGATACCACTTGGATACGAAACCCGCGGTCGCCGGCACGCCGATGAGTCCCAGTCCGCCGACCACGAAGGCAGCTGCCGTCAGGGGCATGCGTCTTCCGAGCCCGGCCAGATCGTCGACCTGGCAGGTATGAAGCCGGTAAGTGATATTGGCGACGACCAGAAAGAGGCCGCCCTTGATCAGCGCGTGGTTGAACAGGTGCACCACGCCACCGGTGAGGGCGGGTTCGTTGGCGATGCCGAGTCCCAACGTCATGTACCCAATCTGGGCGATGCTCGAATAGGCCAGCAGGCGCTTCACATTCCGTTGGTAGATGGCCGCCGTCGAGCCCACGAACATGGCCAGCAGCGACAAGCCGATGATCATGGTGTCGAAGTTGAGGACCTCAAAGACGAATGCGGCCCCGAAGATGCCGAAGATCAGCCTTGCCAGGACGTAGTACGACACCTTGGTCGCCGTACCCGCCAGGAAGGCTCCAACCGCCGATGGGGCGTAGGTGTACGCGTTCGGTAGCCATTGATGCAGCGGGAAGACGGCCAGTTTGATGCTGGTTCCCACGCACAAGAAGCCGAATGCGACCCGTATGGTGCGGGTGTCCTCGACTTCTGGCGTCAGGGCCGTCGCGATGTTGGCCATATTCAGCGTTCCCGTCATCTGGTAGACGAGTCCGATGCCGATGAGAATGAAGGTTCCGCCGATGGTTCCCATGATCAGGTACGAGAATGCGGCCATCAGGGCACGCCGGTCGTGACCCAGGCTGATCAGCGAATACGAACCGAGCGACGAGATCTCCAGGAACACGAAGACGTTGAACAAGTCTCCGGTGATGGCGATGCCCATCAAACCGGCGAGGGTGACCAGAAACGCGCTGTAGAACAGGTGCAGCCGCCCATGTGGAATGCGGAGGACCGCGCTGCCGGGCCCATAGATGAGCACGACCGAAGCGATCATCGGCACGATGACCAGGACGGGGAGATTGGTCGGGTCGACGACGTATTCGATGCCCAGCTTCGGTTCCCAGCCGCCGAGCTCGTAGGAGATACGAGAACCGGTCGGACCGACCTCCTGCAGCATCATCACGGAGATCCCAAAAGAGGTCCACGCGGTGATGACAGCGATCAGCCGCGCTGCAAAAGCATTGCGCACGAACATGCACACGGCAGCGGCAAGCAGTGGCAGAACCACCGTGAGAACCGGGAAATGCGCGGTCATCTACCGAGCAGCTCCTGTTCCAGATCCATGGCGACGATGTCGTCTTCTTCGACGGTTCCGTAGGCCTCCTGGATGCGCACGATCAGGGCCAGCCCAAGTGCGGTGGTGGCGACGCCGACGACGATCGCGGTGAGCATCAGGACATGGGGGAGTGGGTTGCTGTAGGGCTGCTCGTCCCCTCCATCGCCGTGGTCGGCAGACGCCTCGGCCTGGCCGTGTGCCGAGGCCTGTTCGCCGTGGGCCTGTTCGCCGTGGGCCTGTTCGCCGTGGGCCTGTTCGCCGTGAGGTGCCTCTTCGCCGTGGTGAGCGACTTCGCCGTGCGGCGCCTCGTAGCCGATAAGGATCGGCGCGGTGCCGCCGGTGACCTTGGCCATCGACACGTAGAGCATAATGACGGCGACCTGGAAGATGTTCAGACCCATCATCTTTTTCACCAGGTTTTCCCTGGCGATCACGATGTACAGGCCCGTCATCATCAGCGCGATGCAGAACCAGTAGTGCCACAGCCCGCTGGCCATCTCCGCGAAGAGCGCCATCAGCGTCCCCTGCCCGCGAACATGTAGTAGAGCGTGATCATCGTGCACGTGACCGCGATGCCGACGCCGCCCTCGACCAGAAGGATGCCGAGGTGCTGCCCGTGCATGGCGTTGTGGGAGTCGAGCACGTCGTAGTCGAGGAAGTTGCCACCGAGGAGCAGGGTCGCGACCCCGGTGCCTCCATAGAGGAGAACGCCGACAGCCATGCCGATCTCCATTGCGCGGGGCGGGACGGCGCGCTGCATCTCGGCGAGCCCGAAGATCAAGCCGTACAGAATCAGACCCGCGGCGAAGATGACGCCCGCCTGAAATCCGCCACCGGGACCAAAATCGCCATGGAACTGCACATACAGCGCGAAGAGCAGGATGAATGGGATGAGGAACTTCGCGCCGACCCGAAGGATCAGCAGCTCGGTCATCTTCATGGGGCGTTCGCCACTCATCCGTCTACCTCGACGTCGTCGGGCTCTCGCTTGGGCCCGCCGAGAAGGAGGATGACGCCAATACCGGCCGTGAAGACGACCATCGTCTCGCCATAAGTGTCGTAGCCGCGGTAGCTCGCCAATACCGCGGTGACGATGTTCGGCATGCCGACGTCTTTCTTGGTTCCCTCGATGAATCCCTCGGTGACCTCGTTGTGGATCGGGGCGTGGGGATCGCCGTAATAGGGCATGTCTTCGGTGCCGTAGATCAGGGCTGCCCCGGTGATGAGAACGACGATGACCGGCATCGGCTTGAACTCGGATTGGTACTCTCGCTCGGAGGTGAGTGCGAGGGTGCCCAGGATCAAGACCGTCGAGATCCCCGCACCGACAGCGGCTTCAGTGAAGGCCACGTCGACGGCGTCCATCAGTGTGAACAGCCCAGCGGAGAGCAGGCTGAAGATGCTGAACAGCATGGCGGCGGCGAACAGGTCTTCGATGCGGGTGATCACCACCGCGATCGCCAGCAGGAGTGCCATGAGCAGGAACTCAATCGGCATCGGCTCTGACTCCCCGTGAATAGGCGGCCTTGACCAAGGCGTGGCAGGCGATCGGGCTCGTGATCAGAAGAAAGGCCAGGACAAACACCAGCTTTACGCCAATCAAGATGCCGCCGGTCCCCATCATGCCGGCGTGGAACATGAGGCCGATGAGGATGCAGCCCGCCCCCATCGTGTCGCCAATGCCCGCGGCGTGGGAACGCGAGTAGAAGTCGGGAAAGCGAATCAGGCCCAGTCCGCTGATCATGCAGAAGACGGCGCCGAGGAACAGGAAGCCGCCCGCGATGACTTCGACGACAATCACTTGGCGTGCCCCCGATGGTCGTCAGTGGCGAGGCTGCCGTAGCGGGCGAATTTGCACACCGCGATGACGCCGATGAAATTCATGAGCGCGTAGACGAGGGCGAGATCGAGCCAGTCGGGCCGTCCGGCATGGAAACCGCTGACGGCGATGAGCAGTACGGTCTGGGTTCCGAAGGCGTTGGCGGCGAGGATGCGGTCGAAGACCGTGGGTCCGGCCGCAGCGCGATAAACCGCGATGGCCATGGTCACCAGCAGTCCGACGATCGCCGCAGTCAGGCCCCACATCAGCTACCGCCCTCGAGTTTGGTCACCTTGGCGTCCATGTCGCCAGACAGCACGCCGTCAGCGGTGTCCTGAGTCAGGGCGTGCACCATGATGCATTCGTCCCGCAGGTCGAGGCTGATCGTTCCGGGGGTGATGGTGATGCTGTTGGCGTAGATCACCCGACCGAGATCGGTCTTCTGGGTGGTGGGAACGCGGATGATGCGCGGGTTGATGCCCGTAGGGTCAAAGAGGACCTTTCGCGCGACATGGAGGTTCGAGAGCACGATTTCCTTGGCGAGCCAAGGCAGGTAGACGAGTGGTCGTAGGGCGAGCTCGTACGGATGGCTCTCCTGGTCGAGAACCCGCATTCGGTGCTCGAGGTAGACGACCAAGGCGACAGAACATGCACCAAAGAACAGGATCAACTTATGTTCTGGCCATTGGTAGTACCCGGACCACAGGAGCCACGCGGCTGCCAGGAGGAAGATTTGGGCAACAAATCGCAATGCGCCAGGATCTCCGGTGGAAAGGTCGCGGATAGTACCACTGGCCCGGCCGCGTAGGGTGGCCTTGACAAACTGCCTACCGAAGCGGAAGAAGGCGGCCCACACGCGCGTTGTTTGCCGTGCTACAACACCATCTCCGCGAGAGGTAGTAAATATGGTCCGCATCTCCTGTCTGTCCTTGTCCCTGGCGCTGCTCCTCCTCCCAATCGGCGCCGAGGCCGGCAAAAAGAAGAAAGACAAGGGGCCGCCTCCCACGGGCTGGCAAACCCAGGAGGGTTGGGCCGGGAGTTGCTACTATCCACCTGACTTTGCCGCCATGGGTGCCGGCGACAGGCGCATGGCCTGGCAGACCACCCAGAACGAGATCATGGGCCAGTGGCGTGGCCAAAAGGGCGATGGCGTCACGTTCAAGGAGAAGGCCGTCACCAATCTCGAGACTACATTGTGGGCCAAGCCCGAGCGCATCGACCAGGTGTCCAAGGACAACCTCGAACAGTGCGTTTCGGCCATGAAGAAGGGCGATTTCGGCGCTTGGGAATCGTGGGTCGCGGGTCAGACGGCCCAGCTCACGGTGGGCGAGTGTCCCTATGCGCCCCTCGACTACACCCTCTTCGACTATCTCAGCATTCACGACGACTGGCAGATCCCCGCCCAGGTCTGCAAGGACGACCACATCAAGATGAAGGGTTCGTCGATGGACTACTTCCAGATGGAGAAGGGCGGTCCCTGGATCAATGTCGACGGCGACCCGGCGCGGCCGGCGTCCAAGCCCGACCTGCCTTGCAACGTTGAAGGCTGCTTCATCGGGCAGCTCGTGATGCGTTTCACGGGAGACGATGGCGTCAAGACGGTCATCCCGGTCGGCACCGGCGCCGACTTCTTCGTCCCGAGCCACGGAAAGATCGAGGTCATGATCAACGTGACCGAGTTCGAAGAGAATGTCTGGAAGGTCGAGAGCGGTCTGGAGCACCACTCCAGCATCGAGTACGCTCCCGTGAAGAAATAGTAGCGGAGCGAATCGTTGAAAATCCTCATTGCAGCCACGCTGTTCCTGGCTCCGATGCAGGCCTTTGCTTCCGGTTGCGTGCCCGATCTCACGACGGACTGTGATGGCGACGGGGTCACGATCGAGCAGGGAGATTGTGATGATCTCGAAAAGGACGCTGCGCCGGGCAAACCCGAGCAGTGCGAGGACGAGATCGACAACAACTGCGACGGGTTCTACGACGAGGGTTGTGATGTCGCCGTGCGCCAGGCGAGCATCCAGGGTGGCGGCGGCTGCACCGGCGGCGACGAGGCCGTGCTTCTCTTCTTTCCGCTGCTGCTGTGGGGCCGTCGAACCCGATGACGGTGATCCCGCTCCTCCTGGCGCTCGGTGGTGCCGCTTTTGGTCAAACTTTTGATGCGATTCCGCAGGCATATCCGATCGATGTCGAGCGTTTCAAACCCTACATGGACACCTACGGATACGCGCTGACCGAGTCCTCCACGACCCTGCACAACCTCCAGATCGGCTTCGGCATGTGGGGGAACTACTCCCAGGACCCGGTCGTGCTCCTCTACAACGGGGGTCGCGTCATCGGGCCCGCGCCCGACAAGGCGGACGGTCTGATCGACGACCGATCCGTCGTGAACTTCCAGATCGGCATGGGCGTCGCCGACATCTTCTCGTTTTCGTTCGACCTTCCGGTCGTGGCTTGGCAGGAGGGATTCGAGCCCGCGGCCGAGGAGTCCCCAGAGGCGTTCGCGGAGCCGCTGAGCGCCGGCCTCGGTGACCTACGCTTCTCGCCGAAGTTCGTGCTGGCCGACATCCATGAGGGGTACCCGGTCGGCGTCTCGATCACGAGCCGATTGAGCATGCCCACGGGAGAGACCCGCTCTTTCATTGGCGACGGCGCCGTGAGTTTCTCTCCGATCCTGGCCATCGAGGCCGCTGATGGTTCGATCCACGATCGGGACTACATCTTTCGCGCCGCGATCAACACCGGCGGCATCATCAAGCAGGTGGACACCTTCCGAGATCTGCAGATCGGGTCCGGGTTCCTGTATCGGGCCGCATTCGCAGTTCACCCCTCCCCCGCTCTGGAGATCGGCTCGGATCTCGCGGGAGAGGTCTACGGCGTACGCGTGGCCCAGGCGCCCGTCGAAATCCTGCCGTGGCTCCGAGTGTTTCCACAGGATTGGGTGCACGTCACCGCCGGCGTCGGCTTTGGCCTCAATCCGGGGCTCGGCGCCCCCGACTTCCGCGCATTTGGCGGGGGCACCATCGCGCCCAGCTTTGATCCACTCAGCCTCGACCGCGACGGCGACGGCATTCCGAACAAGTTCGATCTGTGCATCAACATCCCCGAGGATCTGGACGGCTTTCAGGACGAAGATGGCTGTCCCGAGGACGACAACGATCAGGACGGGATCCTCGATGTCTCGGACAGCTGCCCCAACGACCCCGAGGATGTCGACGGATTTGCGGACCAGGACGGGTGTCCAGATCCGGACAACGACAAGGACCGCATCCTGGATGTCCACGACGGTTGTCCGATGGAACCGGAGGACTTTGACGACTTCGAGGACCTCGATGGGTGCCCGGACACCGACAACGACCGAGATGGCATCCCCGATCTCTCCGATGCCTGTCCAAACGCGGCCGAGACCTACAACGGTCACGACGACCTGGATGGTTGCCCCGACGAGCGACCCCACGTCGACACCGACGCCGACGGCATGACTGACGACATCGATCAGTGTCCCTTCGACCCTGAGGACTTCGATGGATTCGAGGACACCGACGGTTGTCCGGACGCCGACAATGACCAGGACGGCATTTTCGATATCGAGGATGAATGCCCGTTTGATCCCGAGACGCCCAATGGCTACCTCGACGAAGACGGGTGTCCGGACGACGCCCCCAGCCGCGTCAGCGTGACCAAGACCAAGATCGTCATCACCGACAAGGTGTTCTTCGAGATCGCGAAGGCGAAGATCCAGCCGCTGTCCTTCGGATTGCTCGAAGAGGTCGCGCTGGTCATCAACGACCACGCGCACATTCAGCGGATCCGCGTCGAGGGCCACACCGACAGCGACGGCAGCGAGTCCTACAACAAGAAACTCTCCCAGTCCCGGGCCAACGCGGTTCGACAGTTCCTCGTCGACGCCGGAGTCGACCCGATGCGCCTCGATTCTGTCGGGTATGGAGAGGCCGAACCCATCGACACGAATAGAACGCCAGACGGAAAGGCGAACAACCGGCGAGTGGAGTTCACAATCCTCGAACAGGAGGAATGAGTGCACTCGCGTTTTTGCAATACAATGGGCGCCTGTTGCCCAAGGAGAACACCATGACTCGCACCGCTATCCTGATGGCGACCTTGTTTGGAATGTCATCAACGGCATTTGCCGGCTTCGAGGTGTCGTCCTTCAAGCGCGATTCCAGGAGCCACAACCTGTACAACGCCGGTTCCGCCCTCGACAGCGACTTCGAGTCTTGCTGGATGATCGATCCTGAGGACAAGAACACCGGCCAGTGGATCCAGATGGACCTGCCATCGGGCACCGTTGACAAGGTCGAGATCGTCGCTGGCTGGGACAAGGACGAGAACACATTCTTCGACTACAACCGGATCAAGAAGGTTCGGATCGACGTCTACACGATGGACGGCACGACCCCCAAGCAGGTCGGCGAACACACCATCGATGTGGAGGACAAACGCGGCTGGCAGTTCCTCGACTTCGAGGATGCCAAGATCGGCGGTGAGATCTTTGGGGGTCGGGTGCGGATGACGATTCTCGAGACGTACGACGGCAAGGACTATCCGAGCCTCGCCGTCTCGGAGTTTCGCGTGCATCTCAAGGAATTCCCTGCGGACACCCTGCAGATCTCGACACAACCGGACGCGGCCGACGGCATGATTGGCGACAAGATGCTCGACGGCAACGCCCGCACCTTCTGGGCCGCTCCCAACGGGGAGCTCCCCATATCGTTCGGGGTTTCGGCGCCCGGTTACGGTTTCGGTTCGCTGGGAATCACCCCGGGCCCGAAGACCCATGCCCGCCCGAAGACGGTCGAGATCATCTCTCAGAACATCAGCATCAAGCACACGATGGAAGACGCCGTGAAAATGCAGTGGCTGCTGATGCCCGTCATCGTCGGATACACCGGTTCATCCTGGGGTAGCGCGACGGTAAAGATCATCGACACCTATCCCGCGGACTCCGGTAACGGCGTCGCCATCTCCGAGATGAAGATGACGGCCGCCACCATCGAGGACCTGTAGCCTAGCCGCGCTGACATCCCGGGCCCGCCCTTCGGGCGACCCTGCTTTCCTCGCTGCGCTCGTCTATCCGGGTCGTCTTGCAAGCAAGATGGGCTCGGGACGTCAGCGCTTCGCGTCGCGCAAGCGCGCCACGACATCGCGCGACGTTACGAAAGTCCATCTAGCGATGAACTTACGAACCGTCGCACTAGGTGTCGTCGTCGGGGGTTTTGTAGCCGCCACCAAAGACACTGAAGAACGACGAGATCCAGGCGGAGTTGTCGTCGCCGGCGAGCGTGTTGAGCTCGCCGGGGTCGAGCAGCACGGCCTGGCACTTTGTGCAGACCTCGATCTCGACACCGCGGTAGACCTCGGTGTTCATGTCGTGGCCACACTTGCCGCACTTGTGGAAGTGCAGCTCCTTGAGGGCGATTTCTGCCTGTGCGGCCGCCGAGGCGTCCTGGTCGGCTTTGAGCTTGGCCTTTTGTTCGGCCTCGATCTTCTTGAAGTACTCTTCTTCCTGGGACAAGATGGCTCCGGTCTAGGGACAGGTGAGACTGTTGTTTGAAAGTAAGGAAGTCACGTCGCGCTTGGTGGCGATGTCATCTCCGACAACGGCTCTACAGAGATACGGCTTGGCGCCGGTTTTGTTTCCCTGCTGAAGCAGCGCGTACCCATAACCGTAGTTGGCTTCGGGGTGGGCGGCATTCTTGGCCAGTGCCTGCTGGAAGGTCGCCGCCGCCTTCGTTGGACTCTTGCCGACCTGGTTCCATCCCTTGTCGATCAGACCCTTCAGGGATGTCACCTTGGGTTTCGGCGGCGGCTTGGGCTTGGGCTCTGGTTCTGGCTCTGGCTCGTCTTCGGGTTCGACCGTCACGGTGCCGGACGGTTCTGGCTCGGGCTCGGGAACGACATCGCCCAGCTCGGGCACGTCGTCCGACGGACCTGCGTTCTGTACAACTGAAGTGTTTCGAGCTTGGACATAGTGAAAAACGGTGTAGCTGATGGGAACCGCTACGAGAACGATGACTGCAGCCGCCATTGCCAAGCCGGCGAGAAGCAGGGTTCGGTTCCGCCTTGCTCGTGCGGCGGCAATGAGCTGGCGTTCGAATGCATCGTCATCGGCGGTTGAGGCGATGGAACTGCCGAGTCCCGGCTCCTGCTCGCCTTCAGCCCTGAACTGGACTCCTGCGAGCCCAGGCTCGTTGAGAAGAGGCCGCGGTGCAGGTGGGGGCGGCTGCGAGGAGATGGGATCAGGGGTTGCGCCACGAGAAGCCGACAACGGCGGCGGCAGGTCGTCGAGCATGGCCGGGGGAGACATAGCCGGCGGAGGGGGTGCGTTGGGAACCGGCGCGCCGGCCAGGGGTTGAGGCTGTGGCCCACCGGGCAGCTGTCCGGGTTGCACACCGATCAGGCGCTCGAGAGTGGTCCATTCCAGGGTTGCCGCCCCACAGGCGACACAGACGTCGACGCTCATACCCTTGACCACCTGGGGTCGCGTCGGTGAGTTGCATCTTCCGCAGTGCATACGACTCAGGGGCAGGTGAGCTTGGAAGCCGTGAGCATGCCGATGGCCTCGCCCTGGATCTCGCTATCCGGAGACTTGGCGGCCTTGCACAGATAGGGCTTGGCCCCTGCGACATCACCTTGTTCTTTGAGGACGTAACCGCAGCCCAGGTTGGCTTCGGCGTTGCTCGAGCTCTTGGCCAGTGCTTGTTTGAACAAGTCGAGCGCAGCATTGGGTTCTGAGTCGGCCTTGCTCCATCCATTCTTGATGAGTGAGCTCAAGGTGGGGGCGGGCGGGGTCGGGTCAGGCGCCGGTTCTGGCGCGGGAACGGGCGGGTTGGGTCGCGGACTCGGTGGAGGTGATGCTGTCGGTTGTGGATCGGGTGAGGGGGTCGGCTCGGGTTGGGCGTCCGGGGCGGGATCCGGTACTTCGACCTGGGCAACTCCGTCATCAGGCTCGGGTTCGGGTGCGGGCTCCATGCCCTCTTCGCCGCTGGGGACCACGTCGGGAACCGGGGGAGGCGGCGGCTCGGGCATCGGGTCGGCGGGAGCGACGGTTGGATGCCCGTCGCTGAGGGGCACGACATCTGGAGTGGGCTCTCCGCTCATCAGCCACCAGCCAAGACCGCCTACGCCGATGAGGAGTGTGGCGGCCGCAAGCAAGCCGTAGAGCATGCGCTCGCTTCCGCTCCTGGCGAGTTCGTCGCGAGGCAGGTCCCAATCGGCGTCGAAGTCCTCTTCACCGGTCTCGGCGGCGGTGCGATCCGGGAAATCAAGCTCGTCTTGTTCGTCTTGTTCTGGTTCCTGTTCGCCGCCGAATTCCGCGTCGTCCTGGGCGGCACCGTCAAACTCCTCAAACTCCTCGAACTCCTCGAACTCCTCGAACTCGTCGTCCTCTCCATCTGCTTCTTCTTCTTGAGCAAAGGCCTCGTCCGAAGGGGCATCTGGTGCAAAGACATCGGAGCCCCAGCCCGAGTCGGGCACGGCATCCGGTATGGCCGGTGGCGCGGGCGCATCGGGCTCCGGCAGCATGGGCGGGCTCGTCTCGGGAGGAGAGCCGAACGGCATGTCGAGAACATCGAAGTCCTCGTCGAGCATCGCCGGCGGCGCGGGTTCGTCCAGGGACGGCGGGGCAAATGGCTCGCTGAAGTTGGTGGCGAACTCGTCCTTTTCTCCATCGAAGGTGCCTTGGTCGATCAGTTCCTCGGTCGGTAGAGGTGGAAGTCCGGTCGGGATGCCTTCGGTGTCGTCGTCGTGCCAGCCGAGTTGCTGCGACGAGCTGCCCCCGAATGGGGTCTCGCCGCCAAAGGGGAACGGGCTGGGGGGCGCCATAGGGGTGATGGTCTCGTTCCCGGGAATCGTCACGGGAACAGGAGGCGGCGTGGGTTTGAGGCTGGCGACTGGGGCCGGTCGTGGCGTTCTGAGGGTCGGCGGGGGAACGGCCGCAGCACCCTCCGGCTCGCGCTCCTCTATTTCTCCAAATCCCTCAAAATCATCGACTTCGTCGACGACCTCGAACTCGTCGCCGTCGTCACCGGGAGCTTCGAACGCTGGCTCCGGCGTGTCCAGGATCTGATCGTCCTCGGCGTCTGAGGTGCTGGTGTCAGAGCCCCTTTGCGCGAAGTGTGGCCTCAGGTCGGCGCGACTTCCGATCGGCTCCCAGCGGACGCCACCTTCGGAGACCAGATCGTGACGATCGACCCGTCGCTCTTCGATCCAGCGCTTGAGCGTGTCCCAATCGCGAACCATGTAGATCTGGCCGTTCTGCTTGAGGAAGACGGCGCTGTCGTTGTCTTCGTCTTCGTCTCCATCGTCGTCCCCGTCCCCGTCCCCGTCCTCGATTTCGGCGACTGGCGATGCGCCCGTTTTCGCCTTGACGTTCGTCGGTGCTGACAGGCTCGGAGCCATGGGTGCATCGTGGGGATCTTCTGGCGGCGCCAGGGTGGGCGCTGCCTGCACGTGGCCGACTTTCGGATCCTCCTCGACCGGCACCGTTGGGGTGACGCTTTGTGAGTGCCCGCAGCTCGAGCACCGGAATCGAAAGGGACGTCCCGACGAGATGACCCACGACGGTGGGTCGAGTTCATGCTGGATCGCACAGTTCTCGCATTGGATCTTCAAAGGCACACCAGTCGTCAGCCTCCACCTTCCTCGCCGGCCGGCTCCGGGTCGGGTGCCGGCTCTGGAGCGGGTTCTGGTGCCGGCTCTGGCTCTTCAGCAGCGGGTGCGGGCGGTGGTTCCGGCTCCGCTGCAGCGTCTGGCTCTGGCTCTGGCTCTTCAGCTGCGGGCTCTGGCTCCGCTGCGGGTTCTGGCTCTGGCTCTTCAGCTGCGGGCTCTGGCTCCGCTGCGGCTTCTGGCTCTGGCTCTTCAGCTGCGGGCTCTGGCTCCGCCGCGGCTTCTGGCTCCGGCTCTGGCTCTGGCTCCGCTGCGGGCTCCGGTTCTTCAGCTGCAGGCTCCGGTTCTTCGCTTGGCTCTGGCTCTTCGGTCGCGTCGTCGTCGTCGGAGGGTTCCGGCTCATCGACGGGTTCGGGGGCCGGCGGAGGTGCGGGTTGCGGGGCAGGGGCAGGTTGCTCGACGACCGGCTCTGCGTCGAAGTAGAAGATTTTGATTGCCAGCCCACCGATTACGCCCATCAGAACCAATATAAAGAAGACCAGCGCAATCACCAGTCCAGTGCGTGAATTTCCGGTGGGCGCTGGCGGGGTCGGTGGGGCTGGTGGGGGCGGCGGAGGTGCGGGCTCCGGCTCTTCGGGGACATTGGGGACCGGGAGTGGTGCGGGGGCGAGGGGTGCCGGTCCGGCTCCTTCTTCTTGTTCTTCTTCCGCTTCCTGCTCTTCTTCTTCCGCGGTGTACTCTTCTGAAAAGTCGTCTTCTTCGTCGTTGATCTCGCCGAAGACCTCCTCTTCTTGCTCCAGAGTCTCCTCCGCCGCGGGATCGATCTGCGGCGGCGTGTAGTCCGTTCGCTGCGCGGGCATGGGAGAGGCGGAGCGCCGGTTCGGCGCGGGGGCCTCGGTCGGTACTTCCTGAACGTCGGTTCGCGGTTTTGCCGGCGGCGGTGTCGCTACGTCCTCGACGGCCTGCCGGATCTCGCTGGCCAGCGAAGATCCCCGGCCGACGATGGTAGTCGGCGCGTCGCTCTCGTCCTCATCGTCTTCTTCTTCGTCGTCATCGGGCGCGGCGACACTGATCTCGCCGCGGCGGGCCTTATTCCAGGTTTCGAAGAAGAAGCCATCGAGGTTGTCGATGGTCTCGATACTGCGCCATGTGCGGTTGTCGAAGGTGATCGAGTCCCAGCGGTCGACCTGGCCGTCGGACATGAAGTCTTTGAGCGTCGACAGGTCGTGAAAATCGTAGGTGACGCCGATGCCCTTGCGGACGCGCCAGGTGATGCCCAGAGAGGCGAAGTCGTATGTGGCGATGTCTTCGGGAACACGGGACTTTTTCTTGGTGCCACCCTCCTCGCCATCGCGGTACACGACGAAGCGATGAGCACACCGCGGACAGGTGATCTTTGCGCCCCGCCCCTTGATCTTCGCTTCGTTGATTTTGTATCGCGCCGAGCACGATGGACAGGTGACGATCATGTGTTTCGCGACATCCGTTTGGCTGGGAAACTAGCACAGGCGGGGCGTTGGCGGGGGGCTCTCAGTCCACCACGAGCTGCATCTGGGCACCCCTGAGGTTGACCCATCGCTGACCGCCCCGACGGAAGGCGACCTGAACCATCGAGCCCTTTACGTGTCGAATCTCGCCTAGACCGAGCTGCTCGTGGTGGATGCGGACGCCGCGCGACAACTGTTCGACATCTTCGATATCGACGAGTGTATGTGCGTCTTGAAGGCCTGCTTGCCGCTCTTTTCGATGCTTGAGGAACGCCTTGAACTTCGAAGTCGAAACGGGCTCTTCGACCACAGCGCCGGCGGGTTCTGCCACCGGTGCGTCCCCTTCAACCACCTCAGGTGGGAGGCCGTAAAGAAATCGCGAGGGCTTGGCCACCGACGTGTGCTGTCTGCCCTGGGCCATGCGGACGTTCTGCGTCGTCCACGACACAGTCAGGCGCTTCATCGCTCGGGTGAAGGCGACGTATGCGAGCCGCCGCTCCTCGTCGATGCCGGTGTCCTCGGAGCGGCTGTGGGGGAAGATTCCCTCGTTCATCTGGACCACGAAGAGCACCGGGTACTCGAGGCCTTTGGAGCTGTGCACGGTCATCAGGGTGACCTCGCCGTCCTCGGGGATGTCGTCGGAATCCGCGGACAAAGCGATGCGATCCAACCAGGCCGTGAGCCAGTCGAGTGCCGTGAAGGCGTCCGGCGGTGCCTTGAAGGACCCCGCGTCGACGACGAGCTCGTCCAGGTTCGCCAAGCGTGACTTGGCGTCGATTGTGAGCTGATCCTTGGCCGTCCGGTCGGCCTGGAGCATGGCGCGGTAGCCCGATCGATCCAGGAGCCGCTGGACCAATTCGCTCGGTTGGACCTCGCGGGCGGCGTCCGAGAGCTCGTCGATGATGCCCACAAACGCGGCAAAGCCTTGGGAAGCCTTGGACTTTCCACCCGACTGTGCACGGGCCGTGCGGAGGAGTGGCAGTCCTCGATTGTTGGCCTCTTCGCGAAGTTTCGCGAGCGTTTTGGCTCCGATCCCTCGGGTAGGCACATTGACCACCCGCAGAAAGGCGGCGTCATCGGCGGGATTGACGATCAGGCGAAGGAATGACAGGACATCGCGGATTTCCCGTCGCTCGTAGAACTTCCTCCCGCCGACGATCCGGTGGGGCACCTTGACGGAGCGAAGGGCCTGTTCCAACTGCCGAGAAATCGCATTTGTCCTATAGATGATCGCGAAGTCGTCCCACTTGAACCCGGATCGACGGAGCTTGAGAATGGTTCGGGCGACCCGATGGGCTTCGTCGCGTGGAGTCTGAACCCGGAAGAGCTGGACGCGCGCTCCTTTTGGGGCATCGGTCCACAGTTTTTTCGCGAGCCGGCCCGTGTTTTCGGCGACCACGGAGTTGGCCAGGTGCAGGATGTTCCCTGTGCTGCGGTAGTTCTGTTCCAGGCGGACGACTGTCGCCTCTGGATAGTCCTTCTCGAAGTTCAGGATATTGCTGATATCCGCGCCGCGAAAGCCGTAGATCGACTGGTCATCGTCGCCGACGACGGCGAGATTTCGATGTCCCGAGGCCAGCGCTTCGAGGAACTCGTATTGACCCTGGTTCGTGTCCTGGTACTCGTCGACCATCACATACTGGAACTTGCCGGCCCAACGCTGCAAGACATCGGGATGCTCTCGGAAGAGCCGGACCGTGGTTCCGATCAGGTCGTTGAAGTCGAGCGCGTCGGCCGCCTCCAGGGCCTCCTCGTAGTCTCTCCAGACCTTGATGAGCGGATCGTTGATGTGCGAGCGCATCTGCTGGAGCACCTGATCGACGCCCAGCATGCGGTTCTTGTAGTGGTCGATCTGCCCGCGCACGGCGCGCGGATCGACCTTGGTCTTGTCGTAGCCGTAGGCGTTGACGATATCGCGGAGGATCCGGAGCTGATCGTCGTCGTCATAAATGGCGAAGCGCCTGGTGTATCCCAACACTTCGATGTCTTTTCGCAGGATGCGGCAACAGCTGCTGTGGAACGTGGAGACCCAGACCTTCTTGCCGGCCTCGCCGATGAGCTCGGAGACCCTCAATTTCATCTCGGCCGCGGCCTTGTTCGTGAACGTGACGGCCAACAAATTCGCCGGGTCGATGCCGGTGTGGATCATCTGAGCGATGCGGCGAGTCAGGACCCGGGTCTTGCCCGAGCCGGCGCCAGCGAGGATCAACAGGGGTCCCTCGAGGGTGGTGACCGCGCGGTATTGTTCGGGATTGAGGCGCTCGAGGTGGCTGGGAGTGTCAGCCATCCTCGGCCTTCTTCGCGGCCGCCTTTGCCTTGTTTCTCCTGTTCAAAACGGGTGCTTTACCCAGGAGAATACGCACGTCTGCCCGCTCGACCCCCAGGGCTTGATCGGGGATGTTCTTCGCGATGGTGGATCCGGCGCCGATGATGGCTCCATCACCCACCTCGACCGGTGCGACCAGTGCCGTGTTGGATCCGATGAACGCGCCCACTCCGATCCGGGTGCGGTGTTTGCCGAAGCCGTCGTAGTTGCAGGTGATGGTTCCAGCGCCGATGTTCGCTTTGGCTCCGACTTCTGTGTCACCGAGGTACGTCAAGTGGGACGCCTTGGCGCCCCGCCCCATGGTCAACTTCTTGGTCTCCACGAAATTGCCGATCTTCGACTCGGCCTCGAGCACGGTGCCCGGCCGGAGATGCGCCATCGGTCCCACGGAACAGCCGGCACCGATTCGTGCGGAGACGCAGACCGAGTGGGATTTGACGATCGCGCCGACGCTGACGCTGGTGTCCTCGAGCCAACATCCCGGACGGATCTCCGCACCACCCGCTATTCGCGTGTCTCCTCGGAGCACGATGTCGGGCCACAGGATGGCCCCGGGTTCGACAAAGACATCGTGGCCGACCCAGACGCGCTGTGGATCGATGACTCTGACCCCGTGCTCGGCCATCGCCTTGAGCCGGTTCAGCATCACCACCTTTTCGGCGGCGGCCAGTCCCCAGTTGTCTACCACCGGGAGCGCCTCGGCGACCGGAATCCTGAGCGCCTCCCCCACTGGGCTCAGAAGATCTGTCAGGGCGGCGTCGGGATCGGCCCGGAGGTGGGCGGTCGCGACCAGGTTGCCGTCGGTCGTGAACAGAGATCCGCCTCCCCTTGTGAGGGTGTCCACCAGGTTGGTCAGCGTGGCCACCGAGATGGTCGCGTAGGTGGCATCGAGCGCGACGTGGGGCCCTTCGTCGTTGGCAGAGACCGTCACTCCGGCCGTCGCCAGCATGGCCAGGAGGTGGTCTGAGAGCGGCCTGCCGGCGAGCTCGGCGGTGTTGTGGAACTGCTGCAGAACGAGCACGGCTCGTGGCATGGGGGGCTCCGGTCGGAGGTGGCGCGGCCGAGGAGGGAAAGGTAACGGTGTGCAGATCATCATCCAATGGCGCTTCGATGCCGGTGATGAATTGGGATTTTGTTGGAACAGAGCGGCAGATCGCGAAGCTCGCGCACAGATGGCGCCAAGACCAAGGCGCGCATTCTCGAGGTCTCCCTTCCGCTGTTTGCCGAGCTCGGCTACGCCGGCACGTCAATTCGTCGGATCGCCGACGCCGCAGATTGCAACGTCGCCACCCTCGCGTACCACTTCAAGGACAAGCAAGGGTTGTACTCGATGGTGGTTCAACGACTGCACGCCGAGCTGTCCCAAGGAGTTCCCGACGTCTCTTCTGTTGCGGCGGGCACACCCGATGAATTGATCGATCATTACGTGAAGCTGCTGTGGGACTTTGCGAATCAACACCGCGTCCACATGCGACTGGCGGTCCGTCACCTGTTGGACCAGGGGGCGCATCCAGACGTGGTCATGGACAACTGGGCCGAGTCCCTCATGGCACGAGCAGATTTGCTGATAGCTATGTTTCGACCTGAATGGCCGTCCGCACAACGACGCCTGCTGGTGAGCAGTATGCAGCACCTCTTCGTGCGCTTCGCGATCGAGGACCGCGCCCAGTTGTCGGTCATCCTCGGGCACCCGGAAGACCTGGATTTATCCGTGCGAATCTGGTTCGGAGGCATGATTCGCCGAGAGCTGGGATTGTCTCAATAAGGGTGCAACCAACGGTGGCGGGTTACTGCGCTGCCGCTTGAGTGCTGGTAAACCCGCGCTCCAACGACCATTACACCCCTGGAGCAATGGTGATTACCGACCTCGCCAAGGTCCGGAACATCGGTATCAGCGCGCATATCGACTCTGGCAAGACCACACTGACCGAACGCATTCTGTTCTACACAGACCGGATTCATGCCATCCACGAAGTGCGTGGCAAGGACGGAGTGGGCGCCACCATGGATTCCATGGAGCTGGAGCGAGAGCGCGGCATCACGATTCAGTCCGCTGCGACCTGCACCGAGTGGGATGGCTACCACGTCAACATCATCGACACCCCCGGACACGTCGACTTCACCATCGAAGTCGAGCGTGCCCTTCGGGTCCTCGACGGTGCGATCCTGATCCTGTGTGGAGTCGCCGGCGTTCAGTCGCAGTCGATCACAGTCGACCGCCAGATGCGCAGATACGGTGTTCCGCGTATCGCTTTCGTCAACAAGCTCGATCGCCAAGGCGCCGACCCGGTTCGCGTCAAGGACCAGCTTCGCGAGAAGTTGCGCCTCAATGCCGTCATGGCCCAGCTGCCCATCGGCGCCGAGGACCGCTTCGAGGGCGTCGTCGACCTGGTGAAGATGAGGGCCTTCTACTTCGAGGGCGAACACGGCGAGATCGTGCGCGAGGACGAGATTCCCGCCGACATGGTCGATGCCGCCGAAGAGTACCGCGAGGAACTCCTCGACGCCGCGTCGATGTTCTCCGACGAACTCACCGAGGCCATCCTCGAGGAGCAGGTCACCGAAGACGCCATTCATCTGGCCATCCGCGAGGCGGTCATCGCCCGCCAGCTGGTGCCGGTCTTCTGCGGGACGGCCTATCGGAACAAGGGCGTGCAGAAGCTGCTCGACGCCGTCTCCGACTACCTTCCGAGCCCGACTGATGTCGAGAATGTGGCGGTCAAGCTCGAGGATGAGACCGAGGTCCTGGTCCCCAACGACCCCAATGGCCCGGTGGTCGGCCTCGCGTTCAAGCTCGAAGAGGGCCGCTACGGCCAGCTCACCTACATCCGCGTGTACAGCGGCGTCCTGAAGAAGGGCGACTTCATCTACAACGCGCGCAGCAACAAGAAGGTCAAGGTCGGCCGTCTGGTTCGCATGCACTCCGACCAGATGGAAGACATCACCGAGGCTACGGCTGGCGATATCGTCGCGCTGTTCGGCGTCGACTGTCACTCCGGCGACACCTTCACAGATGGCACTGTCGACTTCGCGATGTCCTCGATGCACGTGCCCGACGCGGTGATTCACTACAACATCACCACCAATGACAACAAGGCCGCCCAGAACCTCTCCAAGGCCTTGCAGCGCTTCTCCAAAGAAGATCCGACATTCCGGGTCGGCTCTGACGACGAGACCGGCGAGACCATCATCTCCGGCATGGGTGAACTTCACCTCGAGGTCTACATCGAGCGCATGCGCCGCGAGTACAACGTGCCCATCGACGTGTCGCCGCCCCGTGTCGCCTACCGCGAGACGATCACAAGCCGGGCCGACTTCAACTACCTGCACAAGAAGCAGACCGGTGGTTCAGGTCAGTTCGCGCGCGTCCAGGGCTTCATGGAGCCGCTGGAAGACGGTGATTACGAGTTCGTCGACAAGATCCGCGGTGGCAACATCCCGCGCGAGTACATCCCAGCTTGCGACAAGGGTTTCAAGCAGATGATCGGCGAGGGCGAGCTCATCGGGCAGCCCGTCAATGGCGTCAGAATCACCATCAACGATGGCGCATCCCACTCCGTAGACTCCTCGGACATGGCCTTCCAGGCGGCTGCGCGAGGCGCTTGGCGCGATGCGTATGTGAGAGCCTCACCGATTATTCTCGAGCCCATCATGAAGGTGTCTGTCGAAGGCCCCGCCGAGTTCCACGGCCAGATGGTTAGCACCCTCATGGGTCGTCGCGGCATGGTCGTGGGCGCCACCGAAGAAGACGGGTTCTCGCGCGTCGACGCCGAGGTCCCTCTCGCCGAAATGTTCGGCTACTCTACAGGCCTGCGCTCTGCAACCCAGGGCAAAGCCGAGTTCACCATGGAATTCTCCCGCTACGGGAAGGCTCCCGACGCCATCGCCGAGGAGCTCATCAAGGCCCACCGCGAAGCGAAAGACAAGGGGAAGAAGTAGATGGCATCCCAGGTTTACGCAGGAAGCCCCATCGCAGCCCTCTCCGAGGCGTTGGGTGGGCGATTGGAGCCCGGTCAGGTCGGTGTTGTCACCGCCCGCGCCGGAGTCGGAAAGAGCGCAATGGTCGTCCACATCTCGTTGGACGCCTTGCTCCGAGACCAATCCGTCATGCACGTGGCGATCGGCGACACAGTCGAACACGCCCGCGCCCACTACGATCATGTCTTCCGGGCGGTTTCGCAATCCGGACGCGTTCGCGATTGGACCAGCGCGCTGGTTGCGGCCGAACGGCATCGCATGATCCACAGCTACCAGTCCAAGGACTACGCGACTGAATCACTGCAGTCGAACCTGACGATGCTTGCGGAGGTGGCGCAGTTCAAGCCCTCTCTGCTGGTGTTCGACGGCCTCGATATCAAGGGTTTGAAGAAGCACATTCCCGCGATCTCCAAGATGGCTCGGGATCTCAATGTGCCGGCCTGGATCGCGGTTCGCAGCGCGTCCGGACGCATCTCCGACGACACCTGGCAGTACGCCGCACTGTCGCTGCGCCTGACGCCCGATGGTCGGCAAATCCACCTCTCCCTCCACCGCTCGGCAGAGGACAGCGAGCCGCTGTCCATGAAGCTCGACGCCACGTCGATGCTCGTGCGTAGCGAGGGTTCGACTGCGGGCGAGGGCGCCCCCGGAGCGGCTCGCGCCAGCGACTGCACGCTCTACAGCGGTGGAGCCCGCGGCTCCGAAGCCGTCTTTGGCGAAGCCGCCGAACGCCATGGCGTGCACGAGGTGAACTTCACCTTCGACGGCCATCGGCAAGAGCGAGAGCGGGGGAGCTACGCGCTCTCCCCTCGCGAACTGGCTGCTGGAGATGTCAGTCTCGTCTACGTGTCCCGTCGCTTGAACCGAACCTACAACACCGAAGGCGGCTTGATCCGCCGGGTCCTGCAGACGCTCTGGCACATGGTCAGCCGAAGTCAACAGGTGTTCGTGGTCGGACAGATTCAAGAAGACGGCACGGTCGTCGGCGGAACCGGTTGGTCGGTCGAGCTCGCGCGCATGTGGAGCAAGGACCTGTGGGTCTACGACCAGAGCAAGCGCGGTTGGTATCAGTGGACGGGTGACGACTGGTCGGCGGGACTGCCGACCATCAACTCCGTGCACTTCACCGGCACCGGCACCCGATACCTGGACGATCACGGAAAAGACGCGATCTTCGACCTCTTCGCACGTACGTACGGCGGCCAGAACTAGGCACCGATGTCGTCGAGGCGAACGCCGCGTCAACCGCCTAGAAGCAGCTTGAACGGCACCAGCGTGTGCCGGACGTCCGAGACCTCGGTGAAGCCCTTCTCGAGGACCCGAGGCTCGACGTCCTTCATGTGGTAGGCGCCCCAGGGCACGACGATCCGGTCGTGGTCGAGCAGGGCCTTGTCGATGTGCTCGTCGAGGATGTCGTTCCGCAGGACGATCAAGTCGTTGTAGACCATGTCCCCCATCGCTTCGGGATCTTCCATTCCCTGGGCGAACGAGATGTACGCCATCAGCGGCGGGAGCGGGTCGTCCGCCCGGTAGATCTCGAGCACCAGCCCGAGCAACTTCAACGTGTCGGGATGGAACTCCTTCACGTCGACATCGGCATTGCGGACCTCGAGGTCGGTCATCGTCTTCATCGACTTCTGGGTGGAGAGTCCGACGCGTTCGGCCATCTTGTCGTACAGGGGCCCGCTGCCCAGGTGGCCCTCGCTGTCGGCGACACCCTCTTCGAGGAGGATGGTCCGGTCGTTGGCCTCGATGCCGTCGAACATCGTGTCGTAGACCCTCTGGTCGCCCAGGTGGGCCATGCCGATGAGGTCGATGGTCTTGTCGCCCTTGGTGTACTGCTTGTGGGCCACCTCGAATCCGGAGAGGTTGATGCCGACGAAGTCCGCCGAGTAGACCTTGCACGCCAAATCAATGCTTACAAAGCTGTAGATTGCGAGTGCGGGCGGACCGAGGAACAGGGTCGCAGCGGTGATCCCGGCCGCGTTCGTCGCCGAGAAGAACGGGCCCTCGTTCAGGTGTTCTTCGGTGACGAGGAAGCCCTTGCCGTTGTTGAGCTGCCACATGCGCGCGACGACGGCGCCGGCGACGAGCAGCTCGATCACAGCGAGCCCGAAGCCGAAGGACGTCAGGCCCAGGTAGATCGGCATCGGCATCGCGCCGCAGATCACCCAGGTGAGGAACACCAGAATCGGCCCGAACACACTCTTGGGAACCCGAGGTGACACCACGATGGCCAGCCAGATGAACGGCGTCGACAGCGTCATGATCAGGTTCGTCGGTAGCCGCACGAACGAGAGGATGTGCCAGTCGGTGATCAGGTGGATGAGCTCATCGACGAACGCGGCGCCGGCGTCGACGACAAACACGATCAACATCGCATTCAACAGGATCCTGAAGAGCTTCACAGCGGCCTCGGTCAGTACACGTTGTACTTGGCGCGGTTCCGATCGTGCTCGTCACCATTTCTGGCGGGGTGCAGGTTCCCTTCGTGATCATGAAGGTAGAACCAGTACTCCGTCTCCTTTGGTGTTATCGCAGCCTCGAGGGAGGACTGGGTCGGATTGCCAATAGCGCCGGGGGGCATCCCCTTCTTGAGCCGGGTGTTGTAGGGCTCGTCGGGGTCTTTGAGGTTGCGGAGAAAGGCCTTGCGGTCGTTCCAGTCTTCCAAGGTGTAGCGGCTGGTCGCATCGATACCCAGCTGCCAGTTCTTGTTGACGCGATTCCAGATAATGCCAGAGACCAGTGACCGATTGCTCGGCTTGGGCTCTTCGCGTTCCAGCATCGACGCCATCACCACGATCTCGTGCAGGGAGTGGCCGGCCAGGTTGTCGGCATTCTCAGTCAGGAATCGTTCCTGAAAGGTCACGAGCTGCCGCTCGATGAATTTCGTGGAGTCAAAGTTGTCGGGGGAGACCATGTAGGTCTCCGGGTACAAATAGCCCTCGAGGGTGGGCGAGGTGATCTCGAAGGGTGTATCGACGGATTTCTTGGTCGCGACCTCGATGAACTCGCCATTCGCGATCCACCCGTTGGCGGCCAGCGCTTTGTCGATGTCGCCGATTCGCCATCCCTCGACGACCGTGAAGGGCACGTCATCGGCCAGAGGCACTCCGCACAGCGTCTCGAGGAGCTCGTTCATGGACATCGATGGCCGAACATTGAACTTGCCTGCCTTCAGGCAGCTGGCGTCCGTGTTTCGGAGGTACATCTTCCACTGCAGCTCGCCCGGAATCAGCTGATTCTCTGCGAGAGACGGACCAATCCCACCGGCTGTGGAGCCCTTTGGGACCTCGTAGATGAACGCTTCGTCGTCGCCCGGATTGACGGGGGCATTCGGATCGAAGCACGCGAGGAGGAGGAGGAGGAAAGTCACGGGGAAACTCGGGGCGGGTGCCAAGTCCTAACACACTGGATAGCGGGGCTCCTGCGGAGGTTCTGTGCAAGATCTAAGGACGCGAATCGAGACATCCTGGGAAGGCGGTGGCGTCGACCGTGCCGCCGTGGACGAGGTCCTGGCTCTTCTCGACCGCGGCGAGGTCCGGGTCGCCGAGAAGCGCGACGGCGAATGGATTGTGAACAGCTGGCTGAAACAGGCGATTCTCCTCTATTTTCGCACGGCAGAGATGCGCGAGGGCTCTTGGGGTGAGTACACCTTTTACGACAAGATCCCCCTCAAGTCGGACCTGAAGGCCCAGAATCTGCGGGTCGTTCCGCCGGGCACGGTGCGCTACGGCGCCTTCCTGGAACCCGGATGCGTTGTCATGCCCGGCTACGTCAACATCGGCGCCTACGTTGGCGCGGGCACGATGGTCGACACCTGGGCCACTGTCGGCAGCTGCGCGCAGATAGGCAAACACGTGCACCTCTCGGGTGGGGTCGGCATCGGAGGGGTGCTCGAGCCGCCCGGTGCCAGGCCGGTCATCATCGAGGACGGCTGCTTCATCGGCTCGAGATGCATCGTCGTCGAGGGCATGCTTGTCGAGGAGGAGGCAGTGCTCGGCGCCGGCGTCACGCTGACGGCTTCCACGCCGATCATCGATGTGACGGGACCCGAAGAAGTCGTGCACAAGGGGCGGGTCCCAGCGCGCTCGGTCGTCATCCCAGGGACGCGAATCAAGCGCTTTCCGGCCGGTGAATATGCCCTTCCCTGTGCGCTGATCATCGGTCAGCGCACCGCGTCGACGGACCGAAAGACCACCCTGAATTCGGTCCTCCGTGAGTTCAGCGTCGCCGTCTGAAGAGCCAGTCCCGACCTTCGGGGTCGAGTGGGATCGACCGATCCCCGCGACCTGGGGATTGGTCGTTGTTCTGGTCGCCATCCACTTTCTCGGGGCCTGGCACGAGTACGCCGCCGGGCTCAGCGGGTTCTGGGAAGGGGCGATCTTCGAGCGAGATACGCGCTTTCGCGTCGCGGTCGGAGGGCAACACGCCAACCTTGTCGCCTACGGTGAAGTGTGGCGGCTCTGGACGAGCGTGCTTCTGCACATCGATCTGCTGCACTTGTTCTTGAACAGCGTCGCCTTGCTCTCGTTGGGTCGAATCCTGGAGCCGTGGATCGGATCCATGCGCTGGCTATCGTGGTTCATCCTGGGCGGGCTCGGTGGCTCCCTCGCCTCACAGTTCGGCGGGGTCATCCAGTCGGATGGTGCTTCAGGAGGCGCTTTTGCCCTTCTCGGTGCCTCGGCGATGATCGGCCTGAAGGTCCGCGGTCGGCTGGACAAGAGAGAGGCCACTCTCATGGGTCCGGTGATCTGGGGATTTCTGCTCCTCAACCTGATTCTGCCGGTCTTCCTGCCGTTCATCGACAGCCTCGGTCACATCGGCGGATTGGCCATGGGCTTGTTCGTAGGCGGATTCATCGGGCTTCACGACGCCCCCGCACTCCGCGCCTTCGACGGCGTCCTGGTGTTCCTCTTCACCGGTGCCTGCGGCGTCGGCTGGTATCTGGCCTAGCAAAGGGGCCCTCCGGGGAGGACCCCTCTGCGGTTTGGTTGGTGCCTACTTCACTTCAATGATTCCACCGAGCTCGCGCAGCTTCTCAGCGAGCGCGTTGGCTACGGCGGGATCGACACCCTCGCGAACGGCGACGGGCGCGGCCTGTACGAGGTCGCGAGCCTCGCGCAGTCCGAGCCCGAGCTCCTTTCGGAGACCGCGAATGAGCGGCAATTTCCGCTCTTGCGGCCAGCTCTGCAGGATGACGCTCACCTCGGTCGGCTCCACGGGTGGAGCTTTCTTTCGGGGGACGACAACCTGCCGACGCGCGGAGAATCCGAGCGCCTTCTCGAGGGCAGTGACAAGGCCAGCCAGCTCGCTGACCTTCATGTTCTTGACGGACGTCACGACGACGTCTTGCTTCTGGGCGGCCATGAGCCACCTCCGGGGATCGTAGATTGAGTTGGTTACACGAGTGCTTTGGCTCAGTCGTTCAGACGACTGGCCTGCTCGTTCTCAATCTCGTCCAGCGGCGGGGCATGTTGACCTCACCCAACGCGTAACTCGTCGCAAAGGACCCGCTAATTATCCGTCGTGGCTGCGGCGGAAGGTCTCGTGGCGGGCCTCGTAGATCTCTTCGGCGAGCGCGTCGTAGGCGTCCTGTCCGACCAGTTCGGAGATCTCGTCTTCAGCGGCGCCCTGGATCTCCTCCATGTCCTTGTGGATCTGGTAGCGGGAGCGGTCTTCGCCCTCGTCGCTGTGGGCCTCGCTCCACAATTGACCAATCTCGTCGCTGGAATCCAGAAGGATGGTGAGGATGTCGTCGGCGACTTTGGGCTCCCACTTGTGGGTCGCGGCGAAGGACTCGACGATGTCGACGGTGTTGGTCTCCATCTCGGAGCGGACCTGGTCCCAATCCATACGACCGCGCCGTCCCCGGCGTCGACCCTCACCTTCGCCCTCTTCGCCCGCGACGACGACGGCGTCGTTGCCCTGGAAGTCTTCGCCGCCGCTCGCCGCTGCGCCCGGACGGTGGGCCTCGGTGCGGTGGCGGTCTGATCCCCGGCGGTGGCCGTCGGCATCGTGACCCGCCGTGGCGGCCTCACCGTGGTCGGCCGATGCGACCATGTGCCCGTCGGAAACGCCAGCTTGTAACGCGCTGATGTCCGATTGAAGCTTGATGTTCCAGCCCAGAAGTGCGACGGCGAATACGGCGAGGATGCCGAGACCGATGCGTTCCTTGTTCATGGTGCCCCCGTTGGTCGTCGTCGGCGATATAGCCCCGTACTCGGCGGTTGGCATGTCAGAGTCTTGCTTGGGCCGACTCCAGCATCTCGCGGCAGTTCACAATCGCGTCTCCGTGACCCACCAGGATCGCCTTCAGATCGTCCCGAGCGGCCTGCTGCTCGAGCCAGGCTTTGAGCATGCCGGCGTCCTTGAGCATCAGCACCCTGCCCAGGCCAGTGATTCCGAAAAACCCGCTGCTACGCGTGATGTAGCGGAAGACGAGTCCCAGACATCCGGGTTGATGCTCTTGGATGTTGAAGAGCATGTCGCAGAGGATCAGCGCCCTTCCGCCTTCGACGTCCACCTCGTAAATGAGCTCTCCCGCCTTGCAGCCCGGAGGGTCGATGATCTGGATTCCAAGATTGGGCAGCACGTTCTGGGCCGACTCGTCGACCTTCACAACTTGTTCGACCTGGGAGATCGCAGCCTTGGGAGCCACCACCAGGATCTCCGGATAGCGCTCCTTGTAGACGGCCGCGTCGGAGCGATGGAAGGCGCTGGGCACGACCATCACCTTCGGCGTTCCCAGGGCCTCCAGCTCATCCATGGTCCCGGGATCCAACGCGACGACCGAGTGTAGGAGCAGCCCTCCTTCGATAGGGACGATGGCCATATTCCGCGGCAAGGGCGAGCGCGGCAACGAGCCGGTCACCTGCCAGATTCCAGGGACCACCTCGGTGATCGGGCCATGTGGGTGCACGTGGTCGGCAAAGCTCATGACATTCCATCGTGGGGAAGGACGGCGGGATCGTCCCACCAGCGGGTCATATCCGCCGGCATTGGCGACGCGACGTCGAGCGTTCCACCATCGGGATGCGGAACGCGGATCCGGGCGGCGTGAAGGGCCTGCCGTGGTGCTCCCGCTTGCTGCCGGACCCAGCTGTCGGGGCCGTGCTCCAGCGTGTGGAGAAAGACCTCCGGCGGGAGCCCGTACATGCGGTCGCCCAACAGGCTGAATCCGGCCCGGTCGAGGTGAACGCGGATCTGGTGGGTACGGCCCGTGTGGATTCGGCACCGCACATGGCTCATCGCTGGCTGAGTTCGCAGGACTTCGACGTCCGTGCGCGCCGACTGGCCACTGTCCTTGACTGCCATCTTGATTCGAATGACGCCGCCATCTGGACCGATCGGGCCGTCCAGGATTCGATCCGTCCACGGGATCTCGCCGCGACACAGGGCTTGGTACTCCTTGTCGCAGTCACCCGCCTTGAGGGCTTCCTTCAGGAACCGGTTGGCGTCCAGGTCCCGGGTGAGAACGATGGCGCCGCTGGTGTCGCGGTCGAGGCGATGCACGAGATCCACGCGATCGTCGGGCCACCGATCCTTGGCCAGCCCGATGACCGCCCACGCAAAGTCGTACCCACTTGGGTGCGCCAGCAATCCGGCCGGCTTGTCGAGCACGATCACCCGGTCGTCGCAGTGGAGGATGGCGGGGAGAGGTGGTGGGCCCTCCGTTGGAGCGATTCCCGGGAGAAAAAGCAGCAGCGTCTGGCGCTCTTTGAGCCGGGAGCCCGCTCGGAGAGTGACTCCTGCGGTGTCGCGCACTTGTCCGGCGCGAATCCCCCTGGCAATCCATGTTCTCGACCGGTTTGGGAACCGGCGGGCCAGATACTTGTCCACTCGCATGCCCGCCGCCCAGTCGGGGATCTCGAGGGTGCGATGGGGTGGAGGCGGTTCGGGCATGTCGCAGTGTAAGCAGCCGAGGGTGAAACCGTTTTACAGTGCGGTTACGTTTTTGACGTGGTGCGAAACCCCGAATGTGGCAACATTGAGGGTGCGGAGGGCTTGAATGAGCCGATGGGTGTTGATGGCTGTGGTGTTGGGGGCCGGTTGTGCCACCCGAACTGCGCCTGAACTCAGTTGGCACTTCGAGGCCCGCGCCACGCACGGCGAAATCCAGGTCGTCCCGATGATCGAGCTCCAGGAGGCCCCTGAACTCGACCTGCACGTCTACGTCAGCGAGGACATTCGGCTGGATCCGAACACGAACGCCGAGCGCTACGATCTCCGCAAGTTCCGCACCGAACAGCTGAGTGACTTCCCCTTCCATGTCGCCCTCTCCTTGCCGGGCGCAGTCAACGGCGAGCTGGGGATGAACTGGAAAGGCCAGTTCAGGACAGCAAAATACCCGGTCGCGGGCAACAAGAAGGTCAAGGCTGCGCTCGAGGGCAAGGCCGATCTCGACCAGGCGCTGGGCGACGTTGCGCGCCGGATGTCGGGTCAAGCGACGCTGTTCACCTGGCTCCAGGACATCGACGGGCACCCGATCACCCGCGACGGCCCGCCCGGCTACGTCAAAGAGACCGCCTGGGGCCCTGTCGTCATCACTCTGGCTGAAGAGCCCTACCTGGTGACCATGCAGGTCGGCATCGCGTTGGTGACCAAAGATGGCGAGGTCGTGCTCCGTTACGAAGACAGCTACGAGACGGTCCTGTCCAATCATCTCGACCCCGAGGCCGCCTCCGCCGATCTGGCGCGGAGCATCGCCGCCGAAGTGACCAAGGTCTGGGCCTGCGACCCCGAGCTCGACGACGCGCTCCTGGCAAAGAAGCCGAAGCCCGAAGGCTAGGCGTCCATTTCCCAGCGGGATACGCGGCGCCAACACGGAGGTGGTCCTTGTCCGCTCGTTTTCTCGTCATCGCCCTGCTCGTCGCCTGCGGAGGAGAGACCGCCGATCCCCCTGCGGACGCTCCTGCGGAGGCGCCAGCCCCTGCACCCGAGGCCGCGCCCGAGGCGCCCGCCGAAAAGCCTGGCAAGAAGCGCGGAGTTGATTTTGTGGAGCCGACCGATGGCGCGACGGTCAAGTCCCCTGTTCACGTGAAATTCGACGTGAAGGGCAAAAAGGTCCACAAGGCCGGCGAGCTCGTCAAGGGCACCGGTCACCACCACATCATCGTCGACGGCTCCTTCATTGAGAAGGGAAAGCCGGTCCCGGCGGACGCCACCCACATCCACTACGGCGGCGGGCAGCTCGAGGCGGACATCCCGTTGGATCCGGGCGAGCACACGCTGACCATGCAGTTCGCCGACGGCGCACACATCTCCTTTGGAGAGCCGTTCTCGACCACGATCAAGGTCACTGTTGAGTAGGTCCCTTCCATTCACTGTCGGAGCACAAAACGGGAAATACGGTGCTTGCGCCGCCCGTTTTGAGTTTCGACTTTGAATGGATGGGTCCGCCAACCGGAGCGAAGCGCAGGGCGGAGGCCGATTTATCGGCCGGAGTAGTAGATTTCGAATTAGAGCACCCGAATGAGTCGGGCATTCGACATCGTCGTCGTTGGAGCGGGCCACGCCGGGTGCGAGGCCGCCGCTGCCGCTGCGCGACTCGGTCGTCAGGTCGCCGTCGTGACGTTGCGGGCCGATCATGTCGGGCGCCTGTCCTGCAATCCCGCCATTGGAGGTCTCGCCAAGGGCCATCTCGTTCGGGAAATCGACGCCCTGGGCGGTTTGATGGGCAGGATCGCCGATGCGTCGAGTATCCAGTTTCGACGCCTGAATACGCGCAAGGGACTCGCGGTTCAGAGCAGTCGCGCACAGGTTGATATCGAAGTTTACCCCAAGGTAATGCGCGAAATGCTTGACGCGATCGACAACCTCGAGATCATCGAGGGCGAGGTCGCGGCAATCGACACAGCTGGCGGCCGAATTTCCGGTGTCCGGCTCGCCGATGGGACGTGTTTGAAGACCACAGCCGTGTGCCTGACCACAGGCACGTTCCTGTCCGGGATCCTCCATTGTGGAGACGCCCAGGAGGTGGGCGGGCGGATCGGCGATGGTGCGGCCCATGCACTCGCGGGTTCACTCGTGGACCTCGGCGTCCGTCTCGGACGACTCAAGACCGGCACAGTCCCCCGCTTGGATGGCCGAACCATCGACTGGGAACGTCTCCAGGTCCAGGAAGACACAGTGCCCGAGGGTCACTTCTCCTTTGGACACACGAAATCGCGTTTGCGCCAGGTCGACTGTCACCTCACCTACACCAATGCGCGGGTTCACGACCTGATCCGCGGGAGCCTGGATCGGTCACCGCTCTTTTCGGGGCAGATCGAGGGAACTGGACCGCGATATTGCCCTTCCATTGAGGATAAAGTCGTTCGCTTCCCCGATCGCGATCGACACCTGCTGTTCCTGGAGCCCGAGGGCCTCAATACTGATCGAGTCTATGTAAATGGGCTTTCTACCTCGCTTCCGGCGGATGTGCAGGAGCAGTTTGTGCACGCGGTCGAGGGTTTGGAGAACGCCGTAATCCTCCAACACGGCTACGCGGTCGAATACGACTACGCCGATCCCACTGATCTGGGTCACGATCTGCAGCACAAGGCCATCCCCGGGCTCTATCTGGCGGGTCAGGTCAACGGCACTTCGGGCTACGAGGAGGCCGCTGCGCAGGGTTTCGTGGCCGGTGTTTCGGCTGCGTTGGGCGAAGTGTTCCACGTGGAACGTTCCGAGGCCTACATCGGTGTGTTGATCGACGACCTCGTAAGCCGAGGTGTCGGAGGCGAGCCGTACCGCATGTTCACGTCCCGTGCTGAGCATCGACTGCTGCTCCGCGAGGACAACGCCGACCGCCGTCTCATGCCTCGCGGACGCCAGGTGGGACTGATCGACGACGAGACCTGGGCGGCTTTCGAGGCTCGACAGGTCGACATAGAGCGCGGAAAACGGGCTCTGGAGACACGCATTTCTCCCACCAAAGACGTCGTGCAGGCTCTTGAAGCGCTGGGTCTCGGAGGCCTCAAGAAGCCGGCGACGGCGGAGGAGATCTTGCGCCGTCCAGACGCCACTTGGGCCCATCTGGTCGAGATTTGTGGCCTCCCAGATCTCTCCAAGAGCGCTGCGAATCAGCTGGAAATCGACACCAAATACGCTGGATACATCGAGCGAGCGCGCCGTCGCGCCGCTGCTGCGACGAAGATGGACGGCGTCAGGATCCCCGAAAACGTCGACTGGAAATCCCTCGATGCCTTGTCCTGGGAGGTCCGCGAGCGCCTCGACAAGGCCCAACCGACGACGCTTGGGCAGCTCGGTCGGGTTCCTGGAGTGACCCCGGCCGCGGTGAATGTCGTAGCCGGTTGGCTCAGTCGCCGGTCGTTCGGTTCATCAGCGCTCTGAGTGCTTTCTGACGGGCTCGATGCTCGCGCTCCTCGTCTGACCCCGGTTCCAGTTTTTTCGGGACTCTCGCATTGAGGGCCGCGGCGAGCCACAACACCTTGCGGTCGCCCAGGTGGCCGACCTCTGGGACCCGGGTGACGGTGCCATCGTGGGTGATCAACACGGCGCCGGGCGATGGCTGGATGCCCTCGATCTCCTGGAGATTGAGCTCGAGAACGGGCTTTTCCGCCTCGTTTATCGCCAGGGAGGCCCCTTGGCAATCGAGTTTGAACCTACGGTATCGAGGCTTTTTGAAGTCGCGAAGGCGAAGGGCGAAGATCCCTGCTGACGTACCTGCGGCAAAGGGCGCCAAAGCCATCCAGCCGAACGGAATCACCACGGGCAGGGCAAGGAGCGCGGCAATGCTGAACACGGCGGTGGTCAACGACCAGCCGCCCGGCGTCCTGGAGGAAGTGGTGCAGGAGAAGCCCTCGTGGGTGAACGACACGTTCAGGTCATCTGGCGGGTCGGAGAGCTCGTCAGTCATCCGTCTCCCCTCGCTGAAGAAGGGTATGCATCGCCCGCTTTCGCTGCGCACGGCCTGCGACTTCTGCGTCGGTTTCAGGCTGAGGAAGTAGATTCTCGACAGCCTCGGCCAGCCAGCTCGCCTGCGACTCCGCTAGCCTTCCCCTCGAAGGCAGGCGGAGGGTTCCATCCGCGGTTTCAATGAGCAAGATGCCCGCATAAGCGCCCGTCCCAGTGATGTTCTGCAGCGGAAGTTTCGTGTTTGCGGCACCCTCTTCGACAACCGAAAACGTCGCGTTGGCACAAGCGAAGGACACGCTGCGCCGCCCGAGAAAGTCGGCGTCGTTTATCGAGTACAGCATCCACGCGTAGGCGGCCGCGGCGAATGCGATGGGGAAACCGAAGCTCGGATTTACGACCATCAGTCCGAGAATCGCCAAGCTGACGGGAATCGCGATGGCGAAACAGAGGGTGTGGATGCCCAGCTCGCGTGAGGTGGAGGTGTGCACGAAACACCTGAAACCATCGTGTACGAAATCGACCTGCATTCCCGTCGGGGGATCAGTCATCGATCTGTCCCAACAACTGACGCATGGCAGCTCTCTGCGGCGGTCCGTCTCTGGAATGCACTCCGAGATCGCCAATCAGCGTGCGGCTCTGGGAGTGCTGAAACCGTCGGAATCTGCAGGACTCCGCCGGAATGGAACACCAAGACCACGCCGGCGTCGCAGGCCATGTGCTGGACTTGATCGCGCTGGAGATGGTCGTGGTGGCCGTTGCTGTCGGTGACGACCACCGCGGCACTGTCGCAGACAAGGCGCGTGGATACGCATTTCCATCGTTTTGTCACCGCCCAGGTGAGCGGGGCGCAGATCACCAGCATGAGGGAGATCAGCGCCCAGCGCCCACCGCTCGGTGTGGCGGACCAGTTCGCCGAGAAACCATCGTGGTCGAAGGCCACGCTCAGGCCGCGTGGTGGGTCGGTCATCGCAGGCCGACGGCCTTTCGGCGCTTGCCGTTGACCGCGTAGTGTTCCACGTGGAACACATCGAAATCTTCGACCGCTGGGGACGCTGCCTCCTCCTGTAGGAAGAGAACTGCCGTCCCTCCCGAAACCAAGAGACGCCGCGCGTGGGCCAGAGCCTTGGGTGGGGGAGCGAAGGCTCGGGAGACCACGCCGTCCCAGGTCGATTCGGGCAGCTTCTCTACGCGAGTGCAATGCACGCGGACGCGCTCGGGATCTGTACCCGCCTCGGTGAGAACGCGATTGAGAAACGCGCACCGCTTGGAGCGGCTGTCCACCAGATCCACCTCGAGCTCCGGGTACATGGCTGCGAGCACGATTCCCGGGAAGCCGGCACCCGTGCCGAGGTCGACCCAGCGTCCGGTGGGAGTCAGCCAGCCCAGAGCACGCTCCGCATCAACGTAGTGTTCGGAGAGATCTCCAGGTCCGACCAGGTTCATCGTCTTGCGCCACTGCTCCAGCAGGCGGCGATGGGTGACCAGCAGATCGCTCAATGGCAGGCTCCAGCTCGGGCCCCTTGTATGGTGCTGGCCGACATCGAGCCATGGCCGGTGCATATGGCGCGGTTTCCCCAGATCGGCAGATCTCGAGTCGATCGCTCGGTGTTCCACGTGGAACGTGCATGGTTGGCGGATCGAGCAAAGGGCGCTATGCTCTCGTCGTCGCCGATCGGCGATTCCTCCCTCCCGCGGTCAACGCCGCCCCTCCAAACCCTCCATTATCCCCCTAGAGAGCCCAAAATGGCAAGAATCCTCGCGATTTCCAACCAGAAGGGTGGTGTCGGCAAGACGACCACCGCCGTGAATCTGTCCGCTGCCCTTGCGAAGAACGGTCAGCGCGTCCTCGTCGTCGACCTCGACCCGCAGGGAAACGCCTCTTCCGGACTGGGATATCCCCGCTCCGTCATCACGATGGGCATCTATGACGCCCTCCTCGAGTACCGGGACCTGGATTCCGTGCTCATGCCGACCGAGACCGACCGTCTGCACCTCATTCCGGCCAGCCGCGACCTGGTAGGCGCCGAAATCGAGCTCGTAGACGAGCCCGCGCGCGAGCGACGCCTGCGAAAGGTCCTCAACCGGGTGCGCGACGACTACGACTGGATCATCATCGACTGCCCGCCCAGCCTCGGACTCCTCACGGTGAATGCGCTCACGGCCTCGGATTCGGTCCTGATCCCGCTGCAGGCCGAGTACTACGCGATGGAGGGCCTCGGCGAGCTACTGCGGACCATCGCCGCCGTTCGCAAGAGTCTCAATCCCGATCTGGTCCGCGAGGGCATCGTGCTGACGATGGTCGACGGCCGGAACAACCTGTGCCGCGAGGTCGTCGCCCAGACCCGAGAGCTCTTCGAGGGCGAGGTGTTCGAGACCTCGATCCCGCGCAATGTGCGGCTCGGTGAAGCCCCCAGCTTCGGAAAATCCATCGTCGAATACGACCCCCGCTCAGCTGGGGCCCGTGCCTACATCAAGTTGGCGAAAGAACTCGTGAATCGCAGGCGGGGTCAAGACCTCGCGAGGGAGGCCGTGTGAGCCGAACAGCAAAGAAGGGACTCGGGCGCGGGCTCGCATCCCTCATTCCAGACAGCGCGCTCGACGGAGACGTACTTCCAGCCACCCGGAGCAAGCTTCGCGTCGTACCCCTCGATGAGATCAAGCCCAACCCAGAGCAGCCGCGAACGGTGTTCTCCACCGAGGCCCTGGGTTCGTTAGCCGCATCGATCAAGATCCACGGCGTGTTGCAGCCCCTGGTGGTTCGGCGCCACGACGGCCGCTACGTGCTCATCGCCGGCGAGCGTCGGCTCCGCGCAGCGGCGTTGGCCGGGCTCACCGAAGTGCCAGTCGTCGTTCGTGAGGCAGAAGAGGCTTCCGTTCAGCTCGAGCTCGCGCTGGTCGAGAACCTCCAGCGCACCGACCTCGATCCCGTGGAGAGTGCTCTGGGCTTCAAACGGCTGATGACCGAGTACGCCTACACCCAGGAGGACGTCGCTCGAAAGGTCGGAAAGGACCGCTCGACGGTTGCAAACAGCATGCGCCTCCTCAAGCTGCCCGGGTTTGCCCTCGACGCCCTCCGAGAGGGGAAGATCAGTGCCGGCCACGCGCGGGCCCTACTCCCGGTCACCGACGAAGACGAGCTGCGGCGGATCTTGAATCGCGTGATTGTCCAGCAGCTGAACGTCCGGGCCACCGAGCGCCTCGTGTCGTCCCTGGTTCGGGTCTTGCCGATCCGACGCACCTCGCAGCAGACCCGCGAGCGAACCCTCGACTACGCCACTCAGCTCCTCGAGAACGCGCTACACACGAGCGTGCAGATCAAGTCGCTGAAGAAAGGGGGCGGCCGCATCGTCATCGACTTCGCCGACGGCGAAGATCTGGAGCGGCTCATCAACCACCTCCGACAAGAGTAGGCCATGCGCCCCACGGTCGTGGGCATCGCCGGCGGCACCGCTTCGGGCAAGACGACCACCTCGAGGGCGATCGACGCGCTCCTCGGGGACCGGTGCCTGTGGCTCACGCACGATCGGTACTATCGTTCGATACCGGCGAAGTTCCTGCGTAATCCGGTAGGTTACAACTTCGACCACCCGGACTCCCTGGAGACGTCGGCGATGGTCTCCGACCTGCTCGCTCTGCGTCGCGGAGAGACGGTTCGCATTCCGCACTACGACTTCGAGGGACACTGTCGGCGCGATCCCTCAGAGTGGGAGGATGTCGCTCCCAAGCCCCTCATCGTCGTCGAGGGGATTCTCGTGCTCCACGACCCGGAGCTGCGGGCGTGTATGGACCACAAGGTGTACGTTCACGCGCCGGCGGACGTGCGGCTGATCCGCAGGATCCGCAGGGACTTTGCCCACCGAGGTCGTTCGGTAGAGAAGACACTGGCCCAGTACGAAGCGACCGTGCGGCCGATGCACCTGCAGTTCGTCGAGCCGAGTCGTCAGTTTGCCGACCTGGTTGTGGATGGCACCTCCACGACCGAGGCCATGGTCGCCAGCGTGCTCGCGATGTCTGGGATCGACTGAATAGATCCAATACTCCCGCGGAAAGGGGATCACTCTTCCGCCAGAAGCTCCCTTAGAAACTCTGCATCGGCGCCATCGAGGTCGTAGTGGCCGCAGATGTCGCCGACGAGATCGTCTTCCTTCTCAACGTGATCTTCGGCGATGACCAGATCGACGGGCTCCTTTTCGAGCTTCCTTACCAATGGATCGTCGACCCAGGGAAAGAGGGTGGAAATGGCCAGCCGTTCCAGGCGCGACAGGATGCACATCCGGGACGGTTTGCGTTCGTTCAACGCCACCAGGCGGGTGCCTCTCATGTGCCCCTCGAGCTCGGTCCAGGGGTCGCAGGGGCAGGAGACATCGATCTTTGAGCATCCCGACCACGCGGTACCCACCACCCGCGATCCCTGAGGAATTGGGCCCAGAGCGCGCAATTCGACGGTCGTGCCGATGGGCTGTCCGAGGGTGCCGGCGATGGGGAGGATCAGGCGGGGGCTGACCGCGTTGCCGCGGCGGAGGATCTCGACCGATACCCCGTCGATGTGTACGGGATCGGCGTTGGGCCCGAGGACGACCGAGACGAACACGCGGTCATTCAGTCGCTCCTCAAGCTGGATGTCGAAGTCGATGTCCACAGGGGTATGGTACTCGCGGTTTTGGAGATGGGGAGTCCCTTTGTTGTCCCTGCTGGTGCTCATCGGTTGTTCGGACCCCGGTTCGACACCCTGGGTGGAGTCCCATCGCGGAGGTGCGGGGTATTGGCCGCAAAACTCGAAAATGGCCATGTATGGCACCATCGACAGCGACTTCGATGCGGTGGAATTCGACCTCGTTCTCACCGCAGATGATGTGCCCGTTTTGTCCCACGATCCGTGGATTCACCAGGTTTTGTGCACCACGATAGACGGCGACCCGGTGAAGAAAGAGGTCCTGATTCAGGACCTGACCCTCGAGGAATTGCAGGCCGGTTGGCTGTGCGGTGGGGAGCCCGATCCCGACTTTCTCCAGGCCCATGTGCTCGCCGAGCCGATGCTCTCCTTCGATGAGCTCCTGTTCGCCTTCAAGGATCGCAACCCCGATCTGTTGGTCCACATCGACATCAAGTGGGAACCCGATGTGACGCCCGATCCGGAGGTGTTCGCGGAGCAGATCTTCTCTCGTTGGTTCGCGGCCGATCTTCCCAACCCGTTCTACGCGTCGGCCAATGCGCCCGAGGTCATTCTGGCCGTCGAGGCCTATGGTCGCGAGCACAACCGGGACATCACCACATCGTTGGCGTGGCCGCGCTTTCCGCCGGGCGAGTCGACCACGGCGATCGCTTTGCAGGCCGAGCGGGACATCTTGTTCGGTCTCACGGACTACGTGTCCCTTGCGGAGGAAGCCAAGGCCGACGGCCTGGCCATCTACTACGAGGCCGCGGATCTCCGGCAGATCAAGATCGCGCGCTCCAAGGGCCTGCAGATCCAGCTGTGGACGCTCAACGATCCCGAGGCGCTGGATTTCTACGGGGACTGGCCCATCGATGGGCTGATCACGGATTACCCAGGAGATTACCCGTGATCGCGTTGCTCTCTCTCTCGGCTTTCGCCGCGCCGGTTGGCTTCGACCGCGTGGACATCCTCTCGGAGGGTTCGGCGACCTGGCTCAACAACGAGCTGCCGCGGTCGTCGACCACCGGCCGTTTTGTGACCGTGCGATTCATCGAGCAGATCGAGCCGGTGATCTTCCTGCCGCCCGACGGGTTGACGATCGGGCTGTCGCTGCGAGCCATCCGCCTCCACTGGGAGCGGCCGATCTTCGACTCCGAAACGGTCTTCGTCGGGGGAGGGGTGAACACGACGTTGTTACTTCCCAATGGCGGACAGGTCGGCGCTGCGTGGAGACCGGGCAAGGTCCGCCTCGGACTCTCCATCAACGCGCTCTCATCGGCGAGCTGGAGCCGCAAGGACTGGTCGGTGTGGCAGGTGATGCCCGCGGTTGGCGTCGGATTCGGCCGAGACCTGCGTCAGCGGGCGATCTGGATGTGATTCCGTTCACTGTCGGAGCCCAAACCGGAGGAATAGCGCTTGCGCCTCCGGTTTGGGCTTCGATTGTGAATGGAATCCATAAAGCCAACCGGAGCGAAGCGTAGGGCGGAGGCCGATTTATCGGCCGGAGTAATGGATCTATTGCCTGCGGAGCGTGGCGAGGTGTGCCGAGAGCTCGTGGGACGGGACGCCGAGGGCCTCGGATGCCTCCCGCAGTACCAACAACTCGGACTGGGCCAGCTCGTCGTCGGCCATGCAAACCTCGTGAAATACCGTCACGATCTCGAGCTTCTCCTCGATGGTGAGCGCTTCGGGAAGCACTGCGACGGCCTCGCGCGACATCTTCTTGAACGTCGCAGTGGGGTTCGACATCTCGTCGAGGAGGTAGAACGACTTGAGGAGATCGTTGGGAAAGCGCTGTGTCAAAACGCGGATCTCAGACAGGTCGAGGGCGCCGTTCGCCTTGGCGATCATCTTCGCGATCCACACGGCGAAAGCGAGCTTCATCTGGTCGTGTGGTCCCGGAGACGCGGGGTTGATGTCGTCGGGAAAAGCCATGCCCGGGAGTACCACAGATTTACTGATCGACGCACGCCCCTTGCCGATCCCCTCGGTCGCGCGCACACTTCTTCCATGACTGTTCGCGCGACATGGCGGGCGGTCCTCGCTGTTCTCCTGGTCGGATTGCTGGCGTTTACGCCTCCCGCCCTGGCTCAGGAATGGACGGCTGGACCCACCATCGAAGACGAAGAAGGCTGGACGGTTCCGCTGCCTCCGGAGGGGTGGGAAACTGTCATGGGCACGTTCCTTCGGATCCATGGAGATCCCCGGGACTACAGCACAATGCTCCGATTGTCGCGCCATGGCACCAAGGCGCTCCCCGACCTGGCCACCCGTCTGGACGTTCCGATCGGAAACACGATTCACGTCTACCTGGCCCACACCGACCAGCAATTCCGCGAGCTCCAGCCCGGAAACGCTCCATCCTGGGCAGACGCTACGGCCTACCCGCGGCTGGGCGTCATCTATTTGCGGGCGACTGGTGCTCGTCATGGCCAGAGCAAGCCGCTGGAGCAGGTGATGGACCACGAGCTCGCGCACATTGTGCTGGGGCGGGCCTTCGCCCCCGAGCGCCCGCCTCAGTGGCTGCAGGAGGGCGTGGCGCAGGTCATGGCCGGTGAGTTCACTCCCGAGACCACCAACGCCATCGCCGAAGGCATGCTCGGCAGCGGGCTGATCTCCCTGGAGGATCTCTCTCGAGGATTTCCTTCAGATCCACGTAAAGCCAAGCTCGCCTACGCTCAATCCGCCGATTTCGTCGCCTGGTATCAGATGCAGTACGGCCAGGATGCGCTCGCAGACCTCATCAAAGAGATGGCGGGCGGCGCGTCGATCCACGCGGCGGTTCGGCGAACGACGGGGGATTTCCTCGAGGACATCGACAAGGAATGGCGGGATCGGCTGACCTCGGGCATTCCGCTCTCCTTCGCACCGCTGACGAAATCGGTCGATATCTGGTGGGCATTCGGCGGGATCGCCTTGATTATTGGCGGCATACTCCGCCGCCGACAGTTCAAGCGGCGCCTCATTGAGATGGAAGCCGAGGAGCGATTGGTCGACGAGATGCTCGAGCAGATGGCCGCGGAGCAGCTCAAAGGCTAGAAGCCCAGCGATGTCTTCTGAAGGCAACATCCGCTGGGATCGATGGTTGTTGGGCGCGCTGTTTGTCGCGATCATCCTCCGCGTCGTGCCGATGGCGATTTTTCCGCAGCTCGACTGCGTTCGCGACGAGTGCATCTATCGGTCGATGGCCACGAAAATCATCGATGGGCAGGGGCTCACCGTCTCGAGCAAAGGCTGGCTGACCGCGCCAGGGTTTCCCTACCTGCTCGTACTGATGAAGACGACGACCACCGCATTCTACGCGGTGAAATGGGTCAATATCGTCCTCTCGTTGACCAGCATCGTCACCCTGTTCGAGATCACCAAGCGGGTTGCGAACCTCAAGGCGGCCCGCATCGCCGCGTGGATGTTCGCCTTGCATCCAACGTTGGCGTTCTTTACCCAGACGATGTGGATCGAGACGGTCTACATCTTCTTTCTGCTCAACGCGGTTCTGGCCGTGCTCTGGGCCCGCGACAAACCTTGGCAGTACGGCGCGCTCGCCGGAGTGATGCTTGGGTCGTGTGTCCTCTTTCGCGGCGTCGCGACCTACTTGCCGCCGATCTTTCTGGTCGCCGTCATCTGGCCCGATGCGGGATGGACGAACGCCTCGGCGCTGTTCGACTCGGTGAAGCGGCGCTGGAAGCACGGTGCGGCCCTCATGGTGGCGATGGTGCTGCTGGTGGCGCCCTATTCGCTGTATTCGTCACCCAAGCACGGTGGCTTCATGGTCTCGGACGCGACCGTCGGGCACGTGATGTTCCTGGGCAACAACGACTACCCGCCGTTGACGTTCGATTACGGGATCGGAATGCTCACCGGGCCACTGTACGCAAAGTACCTGCGAACCGGGCGTTTGCCGTGTCCGCGCAATCAACCGCCGGTGGTGTCCAGCAAGTGCGATGTGGGCAAAGCGCTGACCTGGATTGGCGATAACCCCGACAAGTTCCTCAACCGCGTGCCGGTCCGTCTCGCCCAGCTGCTCAACCCGAACTCGTTCATGACTCGCCACATTCGCTGGGGGTATTGGACCGGCTATCCGTGGTTGCTCAAAGAAATCACCGCCGTCTACATCGCCGGCACCACCCTGTTCGTCGTGCTGGTCGGCACGTTGGGCGTGTGGGCAAGGGGGCGTGGTCCCTACGGCTTCATCGCCGTAGGAACGGTGCTCTACACGTGCAGCACCATCGCGTTGATGTACGGAATGACCCGGTTCCGTCTGCCCCTCGAACCCCTCTGGATCGTGTATGCGGCGATCGTCCTCAGCGACCCGAAGGCCACGCTCGGCGCGCTCTCCAAATCGACCCCCCGCGCCGTTGGCGCACTGCTCACCATTCCCGCACTCACCGCGTTGATGCTTTGGTATCTTCCAACTGGATTCCCGCGTTTCTGGTGATGTGACCCGCGGCGGGGATAAGGTGCCGATGGAGGCTGAATGTCCAGCTCAACGCAAATCGCCGCCTACGGACTGATCTTCGTCGGCCTGGTTGCCTGCAAGCCATTGCCGAATCCCGGAGATCCGCTCCAGCCTGTGCGTGTCACGTCGGCCGCTGGCGAGCCCGTCGCAGAGCCCGCTGAAGTCACAGGTCCACAGGGAGATTTCGACTTCGAAGGCCAGGATCGGCCCGATGGCGAGCTCGGCGGCACCGTCGACAGCGAAATGTCCGATGAAGACCTGCTCGAGCTCCAGGCGCGCGCCAATGGACTCGATCCCAGCGAGCTGTCCAAACCCGGGCCCGAGCCCGAACCCACCGCCGTCCCCATTGCGGCGCCCCTTGCGCCGGTGGCCATACCCGAGTGGGACCCCACTCAGCCTCTTCCCTCTGGATCTTGGGGCGTGCGCCTGTTGGCGACCCTGCACGATGTTCAGCCGCCACGCGCGGTCATCGGGCTCCCCGACGGCGAGGAGATCGTCGTCCAGCCGGGCACCTTCATCGAGGCCCATCGCCTGGTTGTCATCGCGGTTGGGCGCGACGTGATCCAGCTGTCGAAGGTGACCCCGCAAGGCTTCTACGCCAAGGTCGAGACGCAGACCATCCAGTCGCTCTTTCCTCCGGCCGCCGCGAACTGACACTGTCGAGGTGACGGAAGTCAACTGACGGACGTCCGTCAGTTCGGCACCTTCCGAACAGGTCAACGCGGCTTTTCGGCTGGCACAGACCTTGCTTGACCGCTGGGCGGAGGTCGGCGTGCCGTTGTTGTTCATGTGCTGTGGGGTCGTCTTGGGGGTGGTCGTGGCTCCTGCTTTCGGCTCCGTCCCTCTTGAGCACTTCATTGGCATCGGCACGCTGGCCGCTCTCCTCGCCGTCGCTTTGCGAGGGACACTGCGGACGCCGGGAATGGCCGGTCGGCTTCTCCTTGGCGTCGGCGGTGTCGCTGCGGGATTCATCGTCGTGGCCTCTGTGCCGCAGGGTCCGGTCCTGCGGGGTCCCGTTTCCGTTCGCGGAGTGGTCGTCGGCGTGTCCTCGGGGACATCCGCCGACATCGCGGTGTCGGCATACTCGGGCCCAAGTGACGGGTGGATACCTGCTGAAGGGAGAGTTCGCGCGCGGTTCAGAGATCGCAGTCCTCCACTGGGCGCCGCGGTGGTGGTTCGGGGGGACGGTCGCGACCTCGACCGGCCGCTGCTTCCAGGGGCACCCGATCCCGTTCGATCGGCGAGGCGGGCGGGCATACGGACGGCGCTTCGCGTCGATGCCTTCGAAATCCTGGGTGGGGCGCCGGAAGGGCGTCATCCGCGGGATGCGACGGGGGTGCTGCGGGCCGTTGCGATCGGAGATCGAACTGCGGTGTCCGAGGAGACCTGGGCGCTTCTTCGCAGAACCGGAACGGCTCATCTACTCGCCATCTCGGGATTCCACGTTGGCATCGTGGCGCTCATGGTGGGAGGCTCGGTGCGGATGTTCTTTAGGTTTGGAGCAATTTTTCGGGCGGTTGGGTATCCGTCGAGCGCAAGCTGGATCGCGGCGGCTGGGGCCGGTTTCGCGTATGCCGCCGCGGCGGGCGGTCCGGTGAGCGCCCAGCGCGCTGCGTGGTGCCTGGGTTGGGTGGCGGTCGCGCGGCTCGCGGGCCGGGTCACCGAGCCGCTGACGCTTCTCGGGGTCGCTGCGGTGGCGGTCGTGATCGTCGATCCCTCGGCGGTAGGCTCGGCGTCGATGCAGCTCTCTTTTGGGGCCGTCGTCGGCATTGTGCGCGTCGTGCCCTGGATCCTGCGCTGGGTGCCGCCAGACCTTCCCTTTCCGCTGCCGTGGGCGATCGGAGGCGTGGCGGTGACCCTCGCGGCGACGCTGGGCACGTTGCCTGCGGCGGCCTGGTGGTTTCAAGAGGTTGCGCCGCTGGCTCCGTTCGCCAACCTCGTGGCCATGCCGCTCATGGCGACGGTGGTGATTCCCTGTGCGAATCTCGCGGTATGGGGGCCCGAGTGGTCTGCCGGTTTGGCGGCGTTTACCGCGACTTCCACGCTCGAACTGCTGTTCGCGGCGTTGACCCCGCTGGCTGTCGAGCCGCTTCACCCGGCGGTCGGGCCCCTGGGGGCCGCGTTCCTGGTCGCGCCCTTGTTGTGGCCGAATCGACCGGCACTGCTGCTGCCTATTTTGTTGTGTGCACTGGGGTTGAGGCAGATGCCCACTGTGGACCGGGTGACCTTTCTCGATGTGGGTCAGGGCGACGCGGCGCTGGTCGAGCTCGCTTCCGGTGAACGTCTGCTGGTTGACGGAGGGCCGCCTTCGACCCGCGTTCTCGCTTGGCTCCGCAGGCGGGGGATTCGACATCTCGATGCTGTCGTGGTCACCCACGGAGACGCAGACCACGTCGGCGGCACTCTTCCCGTGCTCCGTTCTCTGCGTGTCGACGCCCTGTGGATGGGCGACGAGGACGGGATGTCTGAGGCCATAGAGATCGCCCGCCAGCGCGAAATCGATGTGGTGCCGATGCAGATTCCTTTCGAGGGGGACAATCGAAATGACCGATCGGTGATTCTGGTTCGAGCGGGCACGTTGTTCACGGGCGATATCGGGCGCAAAGCCGAGTCGGTGTTGGCGGCTTCGTTGTCGCCGGTTTCGGTTCTCAAAGTTCCACATCACGGGAGTCGAAGCTCTTCGACCGATGCCCTGCTTGAGGCCACCCAGCCGCAGGTGGCGGTGATTGGCGTGGGCCGCCGCAACCTGTACCGCCACCCTCATCACACCGTCATCCGGCGCTATCAAGAGCGCGGGATCGAGGTGTTTCGTACCGATCTGCACGGCACCATCGAAATCGGCTTCCCGCCCGAGGCGATGTCAATCCGTACCCATCGCGCGGGTCGCGGCTGGTCAGCTGTCCGGGAGGTCCCGCGCTCCCTTGGCGCCGAACCAGAACACGCCGATGGCGAAGGCGGCGACGAGGACCGAAATGCCCTGGGAATACGACAGGCTCTGCCCGAGCAGCGACTCCATGAAGTAGCCGCGGGTGGCGTCGCCGCGGAAGGTCTCCAGCACCGGCCGGCCGAGCGCGTACAAGATCAGGTACAGGAACATCACCTGTCCGTCGAACTGTTTACGGCGGTAAAACAGGTTTACCACCAGGCCGATCCCAAAGAGGTAGCCGGCTTCGTACAGTTGGGTCGGGTGCATTGGTGAGCCGAGTGGCGCGACCGAGTCGGGGTTGTTGAAGGTGACAGCCCACGGTTCGTCGGAGGGAAGCCCCCAGCAACAACCGGCGGCGAAACACCCCAACCTCGAGACGCCGTGGGCGATGGGAATGGCGGTTGCGAAGATGTCCCACATTGCGAAGAACGGCATTTCGAACCGGCGCATCAACGCACTTCCGACCGGGATAATCGCCAATACGGCACCGTAGAAGACCAGGCCACCATTGCGGATGTTCACCCAGTCGTAGAGCGTGACGGCGTGAGTGGGATTCTGGATCAGGTAGACGATGCGCGACCCCACCAGGGCCGCAATCGAACTCCAGAAGATCAGGTCTGCCGTGCGCTCTGGCTGCACACCCAGCTCTCGTCCGCGGTACAGAGCGACAGCTGCGACGAGGAGAAAGCCCGTAGCGCCGGCCGCACCATACGAGTGGATCTGAAAGCCACCGATCTCGAAGAGGATGGGATGCATCCCTGCCGCTGTAGCGTGTTAGCAGTCGGACTGCTTCGGAGGCTTAGATGGAACGCGAAGAGATGCCCTGTGATGTGGTGTTCGTCGGAGGAGGTCCCGCAAACCTCGCCGGCTCTATCCACCTCATGGATCTCATCGAAAAGCACAACGAGGGCGTGGCGGCCGGAACGATCGCCGGAGAGGCCCTCGACGAGCCGATGATCGTGCTCATCGAGAAGGGCTCCGAGATCGGCGCCCACCAGCTCTCCGGGGCCGTGATGGACCCGCGGGCCCTCGATGAGCTCATTCCGGACTGGCGCGACAACAGCTCCTTCCCCCTCGAGCGTTGGGTCGAGCGCGAAGAGATGGTCATGTTGACCGACGGTGGCTCCATGAAGGCGCCGTGGCTTCCGCCCGAGCTCATCAACCATGGCAAGCCGATCGTCAGCCTGGGCGGATTGTGCAAGTGGTTGGCCGAGATCGCCGAGGAGAAGGGCGTCAACATCTTCCCGGGATTCGCCGGTGCCGAGCTCCTTTATGAGGGAGACGTAGTCAATGGTGTGCGCACCGGGGACAAAGGCATCGACAAGAGCGGAGAGCACAAGGACAACTTCGAGCCGGGCATGGACCTCTCGGCGCCAGTGACGATTCTCGGAGAGGGCCCTCGCGGCTCGCTTTCCAAACGCCTCATTGCCAAGCACGCGTTGGACGCGAACAGCAATCCCATGACCTACGAGATCGGGTGCAAGGAGATCCTCGAGCTCCCCGAGGGCACCATCACGGATGGGTTCGTCGTGCACTCGGTCGGATTCCCCCTCGATATGCATACTTTCGGCGGGTCATTCCTCTATTCGCTCGGTGGTGACAAGGTCTGTATCGGCATGATGGTCGCCCTCGATGCGGCCGATCCGATGATGGACTGCCACGCGCTGCTGCAAGAGCTGAAGACCCACCCCTACATCCGCGACAAGATCGGTGCGGGCAAGGTCGTGAAGTACGGCGCCAAAGCGGTCACCATCGGTGGCTGGGCTTCGGTTCCGCAGCTGTACACAGGCGGCGCGATGATCGTCGGCGACAGTGCGAGCTTCCTCAACCCGATGCGGATCAAGGGAATCCACCTGTCGATGAAGTCCGGAATGCTGGCCGCCGAAGCCGCGTTCCGGAGTATGACGGGCGCCGGCAACTCGACCGAGGATCTCAAGTCTTACGGCGACGCGGTCAACGACAGCTGGATTCGGACCGAGATGGAACCGGCCAAGAACATGCACGCGAACTTCGAAAAGGGGTTCGTGGCCGGCATGGTGAAGACCGGCGTGCAGTACTTCTTCGGGGCGGGCGAGACCAAGGCGTTCCACGCGGATCACACGCACATCAAGAAGACCGCCGACTACGTTCGAAACGACAGGCCCAAGGTCGAATACGATGGGACGTACCTCATCGACAAGCTCACCGATGTCTTCAACTCGGGCACGGTGCACGAAGAGCAGCAGCCCTGCCATCTGCAGATCACCGACACCGAGATCTGCGCGACGAAGTGCCTCGAAGAGTACGGCAATCCGTGCACGAAGTTCTGTCCGGCGCAGGTGTACAACATGCGTGAGAACGAAGAGGCCGGCCGACTGGAGATGGAGGTCGACTTCGGCAACTGCGTGCACTGCAAGACCTGTGACATCCGCGATCCCTACGAGATCATCACCTGGGTCACGCCCGAGGGTGGAAACGGTCCGGAATACCACCAGATGTGACGGGAAAGCTGGCTAATACCCAGAGATTGTGGCAGCCGTTTCGGCGTCGATCTGATTCAGGAGCCGCTGCCAGACCACCCAGAACCAGGTTCCGACCACGTCCTCAGGGGGCGGCAAGGGGCTATCCTCATCGACGATCGAGTCCGACAGTCCCTTGAGCCACAGACGCTCGATGCGGGCCTCGGCCAAGTAGTGCGAAGTGAAGAGCAACAGCAAGCTGCGATGACCCCAACGGCTGTCGGGGATGCGGTGCGTCATCCTGCGAAGCGATGCGTGTAGCGCGATCAAGTGTTTGGTCAGGATGGTCTGGATCGAGTGGCGCCTGGACTCGGTCGGCGGTCCATACCAGGCGCGCCCCGCCTGATCTTGCCAGGTCGTGTGGATGTCGCTCATCGTGGTCGCCACTGCACCGAGGTCCAGTTTGAGGGTCCTCGAAATGTGGGTGTGGGTCTTGGGGTCGCCCGCCCAATCCAGGAGCGGCTGGAGAACCAGGCGCAGGTGGCGTCCGACGTCGTACAGGTGCAGGTCGTCGAGATCCGGCTCGTGGGCCGCCTCCTCGCTGTCCACACCTGCGATCAGCGCCCCGTAGAGCTGCCGCATCATGGCCTGAACGCGGGACATGGCCAGGGCATCGAGGAGTGACCGCGCCTCTCCGAGGATTTCGAGCTTGCCATCTTTGGCCCGCAACCAGCGTTTCCACTCTGCGCCGTCCGCGTCGACCGGCTTGGTGAGCCAGTTGCCCGCGACGTAGTCCGGACAGAGGTCCGCGATGGTTGCGTAGCCCGAGGATCGCCACTGATCGTGGACCAGAAAGCGCTTCACCCCGTCTCGCGGCAAGATGGTCACCATGCTGTCCATCAAGTCGCTCACTTCGGTCTCGTCGGCGCCGATGCTGCGACACAATGAGCGGCGCAGACCCACGTCGACCGAGCGGTGGTTGAAGGTGGCCTGTGGCGCGAGCGTCTTTTCCGGGTCTATGGGCAGCCAACTGAGGAACAGCGACTGGAGGGGTGGGGGCGGACTCTGATCGACCACGGCGTAGAGCTGCGTTCGCCGTCGCAGCAGCTCAGCGGGGCGGCGGGTTCGCGGGGCGCCGGGGAACAGGACTCGAAAAAGTCCGTCGGAGTTGCCCTTTGGCAGTCCGAAGTGCGTCCACAGATACTGCAGGCAGCGCTGCTGTTTGAGGGAGCGGCTGGCTCGCCGGTCGACATCTTCGCGGAGCTCGTCCAGCTCCCACTCCGAGAGGCCGAGGGCGCCCTCGAGGACTTCGTTGGACAGGACAAACGGAGCTTCGGGCGAACAGTGCTCTCTTTCGATGATTTTCTCGGTACCGCCGCTGGTTCCGAGTTCGAAGGTGGCGCCGAGATGGGGCTGGCTGTGCAGGGCGAGGGCCATCGCTACCGCGACACGTCGGGGCGGGGCGCTGTCGGCGGCGTGGGTGCGAATGGGCTGCGTCACAGCATCGCGGAGCGCATCGAGAGTCTGCCTCAGCGCGCCATCGTCGTCAGAGACGGGCGCGCCATTGTAGAGATCGGCACGCTCCTCCAGCATCTCGAACAAGCGCCGGAGCAGGTCGGTGGTCTCAGACAAGGTCCCTGTTTCCCCCAATGGTGGGGTGTCCTCCCAAATGCCGGGGCATTGTGGCACACAGCAGACAGTCGGTGACAACCGTTGACCACGTTTCTTGGGTGCCTACGGAATAGAGCGTGTGCGCCCACGTACAGGCAGCTTGATAAGGAGACGCATGCGCTGGTGTTTGCCGCTCGTATTCATTGTGTTGACCGCCTGCTCTGGCGGCGACGACGACGAGTGGGGCAAGGATGGCAAGGGCTGGGGTGACAAGGACAAGGTAGAGCCGGTCAGTCTGGTGCTCGTCAACACCGTCGGCGTCGGAGAGGTGGCGGACAACCTGGCCTCCACGGCGATCGTCGAGAGCGAATCCGCCGCCGAAATCATCCCGGCGACCACCGGCGTGGTCCTGTCTGTGCACAAGGACGAAGGCGATGCGGTCGTCAAAGGCGACCTTCTCGCCGTGCTGGAGAGCGTCACGTTGGACGCCGGCGCCGAGCGATCGCGCGCCGAGCTGACTCGTGTTCAGCAACAATACGACGAGATGTCGAAGCTCGCTGCTCGGGGCGCAGTCTCCGACCGCGAGCTCGAAGATCTCGCATATCAGCTCAAGACCGCGAAGACCTCGGCGCGCGAGGCGTCGCGTTCCTTCGGCCAGACGCGACTCACGGCGCCCTTTGATGGGGTGGTCGCGGCGCGAGACGTTCGGGTCGGTGAGCTCGCCGGCAGCAGCAAGGC
>Ga0315336_1000471_pt1 | contig 111806 bp, 74 predicted proteins | sample ASW5metaG_FD_204512 | JGI IMG/M metagenome (GOLD analysis project Ga0315336, IMG submission 204512) | Ammonia-oxidizing marine archaeal communities from Monterey Bay, California, United States - ASW #5 | ecosystem: Environmental > Aquatic > Marine > Intertidal zone | place: USA: California...
GCCCAATCGCCAACGACGACACGGCGATGACGGTTGAGGACACGCCGGTGGACATCGACGTGTTGTCGAACGACGTCAACCCGGACCCGCAACCGCTGCTGGTTTTGGACATCACCCAAGGCGCCAACGGCACGGTAACAACCGACGGCACGCAGGTCACCTACACCCCGAACCCGGACTTCACCGGCGTCGACATGTTCACCTACACGGCCGGGGATGTCGGAGCCGACGACCCCTCGGAAATGTCGACGGCGACGGTGACGGTGACGGTGAAGAAACTCACCGACCTGGGCATCGCGAAGGCGATGACCTCGGCGGACTTCAAAGCCGGAACCACCATCACCTACCAGCTCACGCTGACCAACGCCGGCCCCTCGGACGCGACCGATACCGTCGTCACCGACGTGCTGCCGGCCGGCATGACCTTCGATCCGGCCGGCTCGAGCCCAGCCTGCTCGGCCTTCGGACAGGTGGTCACCTGCGGCCCCCTAACCGTGCCGGTGACCCTGCTGGTACAACCGCCCAACCCGCCGCCCAACGCCGTCATCTTGACTATCGCCGCGATCATCGACTCCGCCGCGACAGGCGACAGGACCAATACCGCAACCGTAGACCAAGCGGATGATCCGGCGTCGCCGAAGTCTGCGAGCGTGACCAACACGATCGTTCTGATGTCAGACCTCGCCATAACGAAGACGAACGGTCTATCTAGCGTGGTCGCCGGCACGTCGACCACCTACACGATCACGGTAGTCAACAACGGCCCGAGCGACGCGGTCGGAGCGACGGTTAGCGACATGTTCCCGCCGGAGCTAACCAACCCGAGTTGGACATGTGCTCCCGCCGCCGGAGCAAGCTGTACGGCAGGTCCGGTCAACGGCGCGATCAACGATCTAGTCAACATTCCGGCCGGCGACTCAATCGTCTACACGGCAACCGGCACATTGCTCCCCAGCGCGACGGGCACTCTCGTCAACACGTCGACCGTCGCTGCCCCAGCCAATTCACCTGACCCGAACATAGGCGACAACACTGCGACCGACAGCGACGCGATCACCCAGGAGAACGATCTCTCGATCACGAAGACTGACGGGCTAACGCAGGTTCTTGCGGGCACGCCGCTGACCTACACCATCGTGGTTTCCAACGCTGGCCCGAGCGACTCCGTCGGCGCCACGGTGACGGACACCTTCGTAACGGGATCCACCGGGTTAGAAAACATAAGTTGGACTTGCGCGGCCGGCGGCGGCGCAAGTTGCACGCCCGGTCCGATCAACGGCGATATCGCCGACATGGTCAACATCCCGGCAGGCGACTCGATTACCTACACGGTCAACACGACGGTCGGTACGAGCACGATGCCGACTGTCGCCAATACGGCAACAGTGGCTCCGCCAGGCGGAGTGGTCGAAACCAACCCAGCCGACAACAGCGCCACCGACTCCACCGACGTCATGAAGGAAGCCGACCTGACGATCACCAAGACCGACGGCCTGACCACCTCCGTTGCCGGCTCCACAACGGTGACCTACGTCATCACGGCATCTAACCCGACCGGACCATCCGATGCGATGGGCTCGATGATCAGCGACACCATACCGATCGAACTGGTCAGTCTCAGTTTGGTGAGTTGTACCCCGATCGGCGTCGGGGCGGCTTGCGATCCGGGAACGCCGCTTGTGGGCAACGCTTTCAACGCCGTCGTCGACCTTCCGGTCGGCACATCGGTTGAATACCAGATCAGCGGCCTGGTCGCCGCGAGCGCAACCGGCCCGCTCTCGAATACCGCCACGGTAGCCCCAGCGGCAATGGTCACCGACCCCAACAACGCCAACAACAGTGCCACCGATAGCGATACTGCGGTCACGCAAGAGGCGGATCTAACCATCACCAAGAGCGACACGCCGGACCCGGTTGTCGCCGGTGCGCAGTTGACCTACACCGTTACGGTCACAAACAACGGGCCCTCGGACGCCCAAAACGTCGTTGTCGCCGACACGCTGCCTGCCGGGGTCAGCAATCCTGTCACAAGCGGCTGTCTGGAGGATCCGGGAGGCACGCCGACTTGCACGCTGGGCGCTGTCGCGGCGGGCGCATCCGCACAGTACACGATCACGGTCGACGTCAACTCGAACGCGGCTGGAACGTTGACCAATACGGCGGCCGTGACATCGTCGACGCCTGAGATCAATCCGGGAGACGAGTCCGTCATGGAAGTCACCACGGTCATCCAAGAGGCCGACCTGGGCATCACGAAGACGCCGGACACGGCTTCCGTGATAGCCGGGGGGCAGGCCGTATACACACTTACCGTCACCAACAACGGCCCAAGCAACGCGACCAGCGTGACGGTCACGGACAACTTCCCGATAGATCTAGCGCATAGCTCCAACGATTGCGGCGCCGTTCCCGGCGTAGGGACGCTGGCCTGGAATATCGGCGCGCTGGCCAACGGCGCGGCGGCCGTTTGCACGGTCACATTCGACGTCGCTGCTTCGGCGACGCTCAACATTGTCAATCAGGCATCCGTCTCCGGCGCCGAGCCCGACTCGACCCCGGCCAACAACGCTGCGGCCACCAACAACCCTATCTCGTTCAACGTCACGTTGGCGGTGGCGAAGACCGCACCCGGCGGCCTCCAGCAAGCCGCGACGGCCGACTATATCGTGACGGTGACGAACAACGCAGGATCTCTTTCGTTTGCCAACAACGTGCAGGTAACAGACATGTTGGATCCGCGACTCACGTTCCAGCCCGGCGGATCGTCGGCCGAGTGCTCGGAGTCCGCTCAACTTGTCACCTGTAATGCGCCGGCGCCGATTCCGCCTGGCGGGATGGTCATGTTTACGATCCAAGTGTTGGTGACGCCATGACGATGAAGACGAGGGCGACTGGAAAAATGGTTTCACCCGGATTCAAAGGCGACATGATGTTTCATCGAGCAAAGAGCAACGCTATATCGAAGTTGCGAGAGCTGTGCCAGTTGTTCCTGCTGGTTTTCGCTCTGGCAGCGGCGGCAAACGCTCAGCCGACGTTCACCAAGGTTTTCGCCCCGAGCACGATCGGACCGGGGTCGGTCTCCATGCTCACGTTCACGATCGACAATACGGCCAGCGGCAGCCCGGTCACCGACCTTGCCTTTACGGACGTTCTCCCCACCGTTCCTGGAGACGTGGACATCTCCGACCCAGCGATCGCTTCCACGGACTGCCCAGGCGGCGCTGTCACAGCTCCAGCGGGGGGAGGCACGATCAGTTTTACCGATGGCAAGCTCGGAGCGGGGGAGAGCTGCACGGTGATGGTCCAGGTCACGGCATCCACGCCGGGATTACATCCGAACACGAGCGGGGACCTTACCTCGAGCGCGGGCAACAGCGGGACGGCCACCGACGACCTGACAGTCGCGACGACGCTCCCAGGCTTCTCGAAGAGCTTCGCTCCGAGCTCGGTGTCTCTGGGCGGCAGGAGCACCTTGACCTTCACGATCGACAACACCCTCAACGCGTCACGCGTTGGCAACCTAGATTTCGTTGACACGTTTCCGGTAGGCATGGCGGTCGCCGACCCGCCGAACGCCTTCACCGACTGTGTATCGGCTAGTGTTCCCGACACCACGATCACCGCAGTGCCTGGGACAAACGTTGTCTCCCTCAACGCGGACGGCAGCAACCTCTTCCCTGGGTTCGAGGTTCTACCGATCGGTGCGACTTGCACGGTAACGGTCGACGTGATCGGCTCCGGCGCGGGTGTCCTCGATAATCTCAGCGGCGAGTTGCTGGCAGACTTCGTGGCGAGCGGCAAGGCGGCGGCGACGCTCACGGTCACGCAAACAACGCTCAGCCTGATCAAGTCGTTCACGGACGACCCCGTTCCGCCGGGCGGCACGGCGGAGCTGGAGTTCAAGATTGAGAACTTCGATCGTCTCGACAGCGCGACGGGCGTCGGCTTCGACGACGTCCTGGTTGGCGTGCTGCCCGGCCTCGAATTCGACAGCCTTCTTGCAAACGATTGCGGCGGGTCGGTCAGCGGCGTCGGAACGACGACCATTGGCTTCTCTGGGGGCTCCTTGGCGCCGGAGACGGCCTGCACGATTCGAGTCAGCCTCACAGTGCCGCCCGGGGCTGCGCCAGGCGCCTATACGAATACGACAACCCCCGTTACAGGGACGATCGGCGGCTCCCCGGTCACCGGCAACATGGCGAGCGAGACTCTCTTCGTCGAGCCGATTCCGCTGCTGACGAAAGAGTTCTTGGACGCTATGACACTACTCCCGGATCCGGTAGTCAACCCAGGCGGCGATGTGGTCCTGAGATTTACGATCAACAATACCAGTACGACTTCTGGAGCGACCGACGTCGCGTTTGTCGACGAGCTCACGACCTTCCTGCCGTTCCCCCTCAGCGTGACGTTGCCTCCCACGCCCAATCCGCCCTGCGGGGCAGGGTCGGCTCTGGGGTTTGTCTTCCCTGATGTCGATCGACAAGGCTTGTCGCTGACGGCCGGCACGCTGGCTGCGGCAGGCATGCCGGGCGATTCGTGTGCATTCGACGTCACGATTACTCTTCCCGCCGGGCTTGCACCAGGCAATTTTGTCAACACGACTGAAGAGATTACGGCCACGGTCGACGGCGCGACGCGGACGGGACGCCCGGCCAGCGACAACTTGGTGGTGCTCGCGGCTCCAAGCCTGCAGAAATCGTTTACCGACGATCCCGTGGCGCCGGGCGGCACGGTAACTATGGAGTTCACTCTCACTCATAGTCTGAACCTCACCGGCCCCGCGACCGACATCACGTTTACCGATGACTTGGCTGCCGCGGCGTTCATGTTGCCCGGCGCGACGGCGAACTTGCCGTCCTCCCCGGATCCTCCATGCGGCGTAGGCAGCACGCTCGTCGGCACGATGGGCGACACGCTCTTGACGCTCTCGGGCGGCACGCTGACCAACCCCGGCGATTCTTGCACGTTCAGCGTCACCCTCAACGTACCGGCCGGGGCGGCGGCCGGCTCCCATACGAACACAACGAGCTTGGTGTCAGCCACGGTCGAGGGTGTGACGGCGACATCCCAGGAGGCAAGCGACGTACTGGATGTTAGCGGCCTGATCTTCACCAAACAGTTCCTCACCAACCCCATCATTCCGGGGGATACGACGACCCTCAGGTTCACGATCGATAACGTGCATCCGACAGACGACGCCACGATTATCTTTTTTGTCGACAATCTGCAAGCCAACCTGACGGGTTTGGCGGCCACCGGCCCGCCGTCGATGGACACTTGTGGGGGCGCGCTGTCAGGCACAACCTCTCTCACCTATGTCGGCGGCGGCGTGATGTCGGGGACCTCGTGCACCATAGAAGTCCCGGTGCTCGTTCCGCCCGGGGCGGCGGACGGGAACTACCTTAATGTCTCCAGCAGTTTGAGCACTTCGCTCGGTACGATCAACCCTGCAACGGACAGTCTCACGGTCAGCTCTAACCTGTTGTTCCTCACCAAGGAATTCACCGACGACCCGATCCTCCCTGGCGGCACGGGAACGCTCGAGTTCACGCTGACCAACCTAGACGGTTTTCAGGGAGCCTCCGGCATCGACTTTTCGGATGACCTCGACGCCACCCTCAGCGGCCTGGAGTGGACGGCGAGTTTATTCAACGATTGCGGCGGCACGGCTGGAGGGTTCGGCCCCACGTTCGCCTATACGGGCGGCACCCTGGGCATGGGAGGGTCGTGCACGATCCGCATTACGATCAGCGATACCCTGACCTCGCCGCCCGGGGCCTACCCGAATACCACGAGCGGCGTTACCGGGACCATCGCCGGTTTCCCGGTCGTTGGCGACCCGGCGTCCGATGACCTCAACATCGGCGCTCTCAGCTTCTCCAAGTCCTTCTCGGCCGATCCGGAGCCCGGCGACACCGTGACGCTCACGTTCAGCATTAACAACGCGTCGGGGGTCGTACAGTCGGACCTCGGGTTCACTGACGATCTGGACGCCGTCCTTACGAACCTGGCACCCGTCCTGCCCCTGCCTACGGATCCCTGCGGCCTGGGCTCCAGTATTACCGTTTCGGCGGCACCGGCGACGCTGGCTCTCACCGCCGGCACGGTTGCCGCGGGCGGGTCGTGCACCGTCATGGTGGATGTTGTGGTGCCGGCGGGGACTTCGCTGGGATCGTACCCGAACACTACGAGTGATCTCCAGCAACTGGTCGTCCCGATCGGCGGCGTACCCGTCGCCCCACCGGCGACCGCCGCCTTAGTCGTCACGACCATCATCACAAACGCGGCCACGGCAACAGCGCTTGGCGCCATGCCGGCGACCGACACGACGATCGACACGGTTCAGCCCTGACTAAGCGCAACCAAGCCAACGGTTAGGCCGATAGAAACCTTCGATCGGCCCGATAGCCCCGCCCCCTCCCGAAGGTCCTGAAATAGGGCCTTCGGAGCCTGCCCTCCGCCTCCTCGCCCGGGCATCAATTTTTTCGATCTAGGCCATAGAAACGTTCTCTTTGGTTTCTTTGAGCGCCCCGTATAACCATATGTGCGTGCTCGCAACGTTTGCGGCCCTGCCCCGGATCGGCAGTTTATGCGTCTTACCGTGACTAGGAGTTGGAAACGATGAAGTGGAATGCCGTGATGCGTTGGTCTCTCTTGGCTCTGTTCGCCTTGCCCTGTGCGGCACAGGCTCAAGACGGAGTGGACAAGGCGGACAACGCCTGGATTTTGGTTTGCTCGGCGCTGGTGTTGATGATGACCGGCCCTGGATTGGCTCTCTTCTACGGGGGCTTGGTACGGAAGAAGAATATCTTGTCGACGATGATGCAGTCGTTTGTGATGATGGGCTTGGTCACGGTGATCTGGGCCATCTACGGCTATAGCCTGGCCTTCGCTCCCGGAAACTCGATCGTCGGCGGTTTCGACTACGTGTTCTTAAACGGCGTGGGCGTTGAGGCTAATGGCACGATCTCGCATCTCACCTTCATGGTTTTCCAGTTGATGTTTGCGATCATTACCCCGGCGCTTATCAGCGGCGCGTTCGCCGAGCGGATGAGCTTCAAAGGCATGTTGGTCTTCATGACGCTGTGGGTGACGGTCGTCTACTTCCCGATGGCGCACATGGTCTGGGGCGGCGGCATCATGTCCGGGGACGGCGTGCTCCCCTGCCTCGACTTTGCCGGCGGCACCGTGGTTCACGCCTCCTCCGGCGTTTCGGCGCTCGTCGTGGCGCTCTACTTGGGCAAGCGCAAGGGTTTCCCCAGCGACTCGATGAAGCCGCACAACTTGACGTTGGCGTTCATCGGCGCCTGCCTGCTGTGGGTCGGCTGGTTCGGCTTTAATGCCGGCAGCGCGCTCGACGCCAGCGGGTTGGCCGCGGCGGCCTTCGTCAACACGCACTTTGGCGCCGCCGCCGCTCTGCTCGGCTGGCTGGCGATGGAATGGATTCGCGACGGCAAGCCCAGCATCCTCGGAGGGATCACCGGCGCAGTCGCCGGCCTGGTCGCGATCACGCCCGCCTCGGGCTTCGTTACGCCAATGGCTTCACTGATTATCGGAGCGCTTGCCGGCGTGGTTTGCTACTACTCGGTGGCGGTGGCAAAGGCCAAGTTCGGCTACGACGATTCCCTCGACGCTTTCGGGGTTCACGGAGTGGGCGGGACCCTCGGTGCTATTTTGACGGGCGTTTTCGCGGCGGAGGCCGTCGGCGGCGCTTCCGGCGCCCTGGAAGGGAACGTGCAACAGTTGATCAACAACACGATCGGCGTGTTCGGCACATGGATATTTGCCGCTGTGGCCACGCTCGTCATCCTCAAGGTAACCGACATGGTGGTCGGCCTACGCGTGGCGGAAAGCGACGAGGTCGGCGGGCTCGACATCTCCGAGCACGGCGAAGAAGCCTACCAGCTCTGATGAGAACGGGATACGAACTAACAGATTCGCGGCCCTGTCGGCTGCACAGAGACGAACTCAATTGACTTGTTTTGCTAGGAGCAACGAATGAAGCGCATTGAAGCGATTATCCAGCCGTTCAAACTCGACGACGTACGTGAAGCCCTCAAGAGCATCGGCGTCGACGGCATGACGATCTATGACGTTCGCGGCCACGGCCGCCAGAAAGGCCATAAAGAGGTCTATCGAGGCCAGGAGTACGAGGTCGATCTACTGCCCAAGGTCAAGGTCGAGGTGATCGTCAGCGACGATCGCCTTGACGAAACAGTAAAGGCGGTTGTGGAATCAGCCCGTACCGGTAAGATCGGCGACGGCAAAGTGTTCATCTTCTCGGTGGAGGACGCAATCCGTATTCGCAACAACGACACCGGCGACGCGGCGATCTAGCCTACTCCGGCGGCGGCCGCGCCTTAGGCGGTCGCCGCGGTTTTTGATTCTTGGGGCCTATGCGTCGGAGGGCGAAATATCCGGCGCGAGGCCGATCAGCCTGCGCTAGGGGAGCGCCCCTGGTTGCCTACTATGTCGGACCTATCCACCTCGCATCTCGGACACATCGACCGAATCCAATCGGATTTCTTCGGAGACGGCGACGGCCTGGCCGCGGTCGCAGCACGCTCGCGCGTCATCGACGAAGTCGTCGTCGAGCTGTTTCACCGAGTCTTTGGAGACAACGACGACTCGGTTGCGGCCCTCGCCGTGGGCGGTTACGGCCGTAAGCAACTGTTTCCCTGCTCCGATGTCGATCTGCTGTTCCTGTTCCGCCGCGAAAGCGATTCAAGACGGCTGGCAGGCCGGCTTTCCGAGCTGCTGACGCTGCTCTGGGACGCAAAGCTTCGAGTATCGCAATCGGTGCGTACCCCGGCCGAGTGCTCGCGGCTGGCGGCGGACAACGCGGAACTACACATCAGCCTATTGGACGTTCGCTTCTTGGCCGGCTCGCAAGAGATCTACAACGACTTGCGATCCAACACGCTGCCGAAGTTCTACAGGCGTGAACGCAAGAGCCTGCTCAAGCAGCTCGTCGAGCTGACTCGATCCCGCCACGAACAGTTCGGCAAGACGATCTACCACCTCGAGCCCGACCTAAAAGAGGGTCCGGGCGGGCTGCGTGATCATCATCTCGCGTGCTGGATCTCGCAATTAGCGCACGTCGAAGACAGCCGCCTTCCTGCAGCCGAGGAACACCTTCCGGCTGACGCCCGCGAGCATATCGACGAGGCGAAACGCTTTCTCTATGCGGCGCGCTGCTACGTCCACTATTTCACCGAGCGCGACAGGAATCAGGTTCTCTTTGAATTGCAGGATCGGATCGCCGAGCAGGGTAAGCCTAGTGCTCTGACGCTTGATGAGCGGACCGCGGACTGGATGCGGGAGCTCTACCGCGGGATGCGCAGCGTTAACCGGTTGGCAACTCGAATGATGGAAGAGCACGCGACGCCGAAGAACTCACTGTTCACGATGTTTCGCGATCGCAAGTCCAAACTTTCTAACGCTGACTTTTCCGTGGCCGGCGGCAGGGTATACTTTCGCGATTCTCACTCCGTCGAGTCGCGGCCCGAGCTCGCTCTCAGGCTCGCAGAGTTCGTCGGGCGTCACGGACTGCCCCTCGCGGCCAAAACGGAGCGGGTGCTCCAGGGCGCGCAGGGGGTCATCTCAGCGTGGGCTGGGTCGGGCGCCGAGGTTTGGCCCTTTGCAGCCGCAGTTTTCCGACAGCCGTATCTCTATCGCGCCCTTTCGGCAATGCGTGAGAGCAAAGTCCTCTTCGCGATCTTCCCGGAGCTCGAAGATTTTGATTGCCTCGTCGTCCGCGACTTCTATCACCGTTACACCGTCGATGAGCACACCCTGGTTGCAATACGTATCCTCAAAGATCTAGACCCGGAGGGAGACAAACTCTCGTCTCGCTTCGCCCGACTCGCCGCCGAGCTGCAACGATCCGAACGGCTCTATTTTGCTCTGCTGTTCCACGATGCGGGCAAGGGAGTCCGCGGCGGGAACCACGCAGATCACAGCGTCGCCATGGCCGATGGCGCTATGGAGCGAATCGGAATGCCGGCCGAGGATCGTCAGATAGCGCGGTTCCTCATCGACAAGCATCTCGCAATGTCGGAGTACATCACCAAGCGAGACATCTCAGATCCGGAGACTGTGGAGAGCTTCGCGCGTGTCGTCGGGACGATCGAAAAGCTACGCGCCCTGACTCTGATGACCTACGCTGATTCAAGTGCGGTGAACCCCAGCGCGATGAGCTCATGGCGCAAAGAGATGCTGTGGCAGCTCTATTTGGGAACTTACAATCGCCTCACCGGAGACTTTGAGGACCGCCGCATCAGCAGTTCCGAGGCCCTCAAGGCCCTGGAGGGTGCGGCGGCGTCCGAGGATCGCGACGCGGCGCGGGGGTTCCTAGCCGGTTTGCCCGAGCGCTACATACAAACGCACTCGCCCGAGCAGATACGCAACCACTTCGAGCTAAGCAAGGTGCTGAAGAGTAAAGCGGCTGCGGTCCGTATTGAGCGCCGCTACCAACTCTACGAGATCGTAGTGATAAGCGCGGATCGTCCCTTCCTGTTTGCCTCCCTATGTGCGACTTTGGCCGCCTTTGGCCTGAGCATCGAACATGCCGAAGCGTTCGGGAACGAGCGGGGGCTCGTGCTCGACACGTTTCGGGTGGCACTTTCGCCGGGGCGCGGGTCGACTGTCCTGGACGAGTCGGAGCAGCGCGCGTTGGCCCGCACTCTCCGTCGCGTCATCGAGGGCAATGAAGATGTCCAAGAACTAATGAAGCGTCGAAAGTATCAGTTCGCTGCCCGTCCGCGCGCAACCGTTGCTCCGGAGGTCGCCTTTGACAACGAAACGTCGTCGCGCGCATCAATTTTCCACATTGTCGCGGAAGATCGAACTGGCCTGCTCTACGACCTCACCAGCAAGGTCTCTCAACTTGAGTACGACATTGAAGTGGTGATGATCGAAACCCGCGGACACCGGGCGATCGATATCTTCTATGTCGTCGGCCCCGACGGCAAGCTTAGCGACGAACAATGCGACGCGCTGTGCTCGGAACTCCGAGGCGCCTGTCTGGCTGAAGCTGCGTAGCCGCGCCGCTCACCGGAGCCGGTTCTCGTACCAGACTACGTTCTTGCTGTTCTGTCCCGCGATTAACACGTCTAGGTCGTCGTCTCCGTCCATGTCGAACAGTCGAATGTCGTATGCAGCCTGGTCTTCGTAGATGTGGTGCGTCGTGAAGGCGCCCTTGCCGTCGTTCTCAAACCACGCCGCTACATAGCTGTCCTTGGCGCAGGTCACGGCGTCAATGTCACCGTCGCCGTCGATGTCGCCCAGCGCCAGATCGTGCGGGCCTTCGAGCTCGGCGTTGATCTCATGGATCGTGAACTCCGGCGCTTTAAACCATAAGATTCCTTTGCCGTGACCGCGCGTTGCCACGAAATCAGTCCGGTTGTCGCCGTTCACGTCGGCCATGAGGATGTTCGTGGCGCCCTCCTGCCCACTGGCTAGCAGGTGTTTCTTCCACGGCGTGGAACCGTCGGCGGGTTGCTCCCACCACGCGAACCAGTTGCCGTCGGGGGGAATCTTCGCCGCGCTCGCGATGTCGAGCCGGCCGTCGCCGTTAACGTCGCCCGCCCCGAGATAGTGCGAGAGACCAGGCGCGTCGCGATCGGCGAAAACGTTGCGGATCCATTCACCTGCCCCATGTGGGTTCTCTGGGATCTTCCACCAAACCAGTGAGTTCGGGTATTCGTCCTTGGGTTGAGCGCTGTTGCCAAAAAGATCGAGGACTCCGTCGCCGTCGATATCGCCTTTGTTTAGACCGTGCGTGCCGTTGACCTTGTCGTCGACGATTCGCATCGTCCATCTGTCGGTGAGCGGATTTTTCGGACGTTCGAGCCAAAATACCGGGCCCGGACTGTAGACTGCTCCGATGTAGTCGGTGTCCCCGTCCTGATCAACGTCGAGCGTCTCCGAATGGATAGCGTTCGGACCCTCCGCTAGAACGATCTCTTGCCAGTCGGGCGCAACGTAGAGCCGTGTCTTTCCGCCGCCGCTCACGATCACGTCGGCCGTGCCGTCGCCGCTGAAGTCCGCTGCGATCGCAGTTTGGTTCATGTAGCCTTCAGCGACCACGTGACGCGGCCAGAGCGGGTTCTCACGGGCGTCTCGAGGGCCGGCGGCGACGGTCGTCACGTTCAAGAGTAGGAAAACAACTGAGACAAAATATAAGCGAAACATCGCATGCGCTCCTCACGGTCGGTAATGTAAAGTTAGCATGAACCGCGCGCCCGAGCCCCGTCACCGTTGCTGTCCATGGAGGCCCTATGACATTCCGATCCCTCGCTCGCGGCGCTATTGCGTCTTCGATCACGCTTTGCTGTTTGGTTCCGTCGGTTTTCGCTCGTGAAAACGGTTTGCCTGTCGCTCGTACGGGCGCCTTTGGTCAGCAAACGTGTAGTGGAGCAAGCTGTCATCGTTCAGCCCCATTGCGCACAAACGGTACGGCGACGGCGACGATCGAGGTTGGATCGTACGTCCCAGGGGCGACCCAAGAGGTGCGCGTCATCCTCGAAAGCCGTGGCTCACGCAGCTTCGGGTTTCAGCTCACCGCCCGACGCGCTGACGATGTCACCAAGCCAGCCGGTAGGTTCTCCTCTACGAGCCTGTTTAGCGCCGTGCGCTGTGCTGACGGCCGCCTCGCGGCGAACAACCCTTGCGGGGCGGACCAAGTGGAGTACGTCACACACACCTCGGCCGGAGCCCAAAGCGGCCAAGGTCAACCGGGCCGCTTCGTCTACTTCTTTGACTGGAAGAGTCCCGCTGGCGACGTTGGCGAGGTCATCTTCGCCGCCGCTGCTTTGGGTGCCGACGGGGACAAAGGCACCAACAACGACATCACGATCAACACGCAGACGAGGTCGTTGTTCGCGCCGACCAACTCACCGCGCTTCAACACTGGCGGCGCTGTCAGCGCGGCCGCACTACAGCGCCGGAATCAAGCCATCGCCCCCAAGCAGATTATTACCATTTTCGGCGCGAATCTGGCGGCTCCTGGAACGGCCTTCACGGCCGGCATTCCGGATTTCGAGCTAGGACTACTGCCGACGGAGCTCAACCGTCTCAGCGTGATCTTCCGCGTACCGAACGACTTGCGAGAGTATCTGGGCCGCATCGTCTTCGTCAACGACAAGCAGGTCAACCTGCAGGCGCCGGACTTTCCAGCCGGGGCTGAAACCGTGATGATGCAGCCGGTCATCAACCGCGGCCGCGGCGGCAGCGAGATCCGGGGAGCCATGATTGAGGCGCCCGGTCAGTCGCTGGCGCCCGGGCTATTCGTCTTTGATCAAAGCGGCGTGGGAGAGGCGGCGGCTTTCAATGGTCAAACGCTGCAGCCGATCTCATTGAATCCTGCAATTAACAACAGGACCACCGCGCGTGAAGGCGACGTGCTGACGTTCTACGGTACTGGTTTCGGGCCAACCAACCCCGACTTCGCTGCCGGAGAGCTTGCTAATGGAGCCGCACCGTTGCCCGGAGGCGTGAGCGTCGAAATCGGAGGGGCGCAAGCAGCGGTTGAATACGCGGGAGCCGCGCCGAACTTCGCGGGATTGATCCAGTTCAATGTCCGCGCCCCGAAGCTGCCGTCAGGTCAGCAGTCTGTGTTCGTCCGCAAGGGAGGCTTCATCACGCAAGCAGGAGTCACGATTCCGTTTCAGTAGAAATGGTGAGCCGTGGAGGGTGAGCGGTATCCGCTGGCTAAGGAAGCTCTTCGGCTCACGGATGACGGATGTCCGGAAACACCACCGCCTGCATTTCAGGCGTGTCGATGTTGTCGGAGGTAATGAGATATGCGCCGGAGTCGAGCTCGCGAACTGGTACGCCGCCCTCAAGGCTCGCCGCCATCGCCTTGGTGACCTCGTACCCCATCTTGAAAGGGTCTTGAACGACGATCGAGTCGATGACTCCGGCGCGCATCTCCGCGACCAACTCCTCGGAGGCGTCGAAGCCAACGATCTTGACCGCCGTGCCGCGCTGTTGCACCGCACGTACCGTACCGTCGGTGCTGGACTCGTTGTCGGCGAATAGCCCAGCCAGATCAGGGTGCGCCGTCATCAAGTTCTCCGCCTCGGCCATCGCCTTGGCGCGATCGGCCATGTTGAACTTTACGCCGACGATCTCGATCCCGGGAAAGTCCCTTTCGATCACATCGAGGAAGCCTTGCTCGCGCTTCACTGTTGAGGCGGAACCTGGCATAAAGCCGATTACCCCGACCTTGCCCTTGCCGTCGAGGATCCCGCCCATGCGCCTGCCGGCCATTGCGCCCGCGCCGTAGTTGTCGGTGGCGACAAAAGAGATGATCTTGTCCGTTTTGATCGCCGAGTCGAAGATCGCGACCGGAATCCCTTCTCCGATCGCCCGCTCAACGACGCCGACTAGCGCTTCCTCGTCGACCGGCGCCAGCACGATGCCGTCCACGCGCCGGGCGATCAAGTTTTCAACGATCGAGATCTGGCGCGCGGAATCGATCTCCATCTGCGGCGCGTTCCATAGGATCTCCAGATCGTGCTCGGAGCCCGCTTTGAGCGCACCGGCGTGTATCGTCTGCCAGAAGATGTGGTTCGTACCCTTGGGCACCACGCCGACGATCTTCTTGCCGGCCTCGCGCTGGCAGCCGCCCAAGGCCAACAAGGCGACGAGAGCGACCAACACCGTTCGCATCGATAGGCTCCTTCAGACAGCGAGTTCCGGATCTAGTGTCTCGCCTTCGCTGCGAGCGACAAACGCCGCGCAAGACAGATCGCCGCAGACGTTGATCGCGGTCCGCAACATGTCGAGCAGGCGATCGACACCGAGGATCAGAGCGATCCCGGCTTCGACCTGGTCGCCCATGTTCACCGACTGCAGCACGATGATCAATGTGATGATGCCCGAGCCGGGTACGCCGGCCGCGCCCACCGAAGCCAGCGTCGCCGTGAGCACCACGGTCAGCTGCGCTCCAAGGTCCATCGGGATACCATAGATCTGCGCGATGAACATCACCGCGACGGCCTGATAGAGCGCCGTGCCGTCCATGTTAATCGTCGCCCCGAGCGGCAGTACGAAGCTCGAAATTTGTTTCGAGACGCCGAGCTTCGCTTCCGAAGTCTCGATCGTAATCGGCAGTGTGGCGCTCGACGATGAAGTCGAGAACGCGAAGATCGGCACAGCCTTGACCCGCTGGAAGAATACGATCGGGTTGAGCCGCGCTGCGAAGCGCACCATAAAGGCGGTCGTCCCAAACAGGTGCAGAAGTAGCCCCAAGACCACGGCGAGCGAATAGACGAGCAAACTGCCCAAGAGGCCGAGCCCAAACTGGGCCGTCACCGCCGCGATAAGCGCGAAGACGGCGTAAGGAGCGATGATCATCACCCACCCGATGACAATCATCGAAGCCTGGTTTACACCTTCGAAGAACCCCAGCACCGGACCCCGAGTATCGTCGGGCAGTAAGCTGACGGCGGCTCCAAAGATCACCGAAAAGAAGATCAACGGCAACAACTCGAACCGCGCCGCGGCGCCGATCGGGTTGCGCGGGATCATGTTGAGCAGGGTTTCCATGATGCCCGGCGCTTCGGACGCCATCTGGACGCTGCCCCGCGCTTGCTCGCTGAATTGGGCTGAAAGCTGATCTCGGGTGGCCGGGTCTATTCCAGCGCCGGGTTGGATGATGTTCGAGATCAGCAGTCCGAGAATCACCGCGACCGCCGTCGTGAACAAGTAGTAGGCGAACGTCTTGCCGCCGATGCGGCCTAGCTTGGTAACATCGCCCAGCGAGGCGGCGCCCACGATCAAGCTGGCGACTACCAGTGGAATCACGATCATCGTCAGCAGGCGAATGAACGCAGTTCCGACGGGCTCGAGCGCGATCAATGCGTCCTTGAGCCAAAGCAGACCCGCCGCGTTGGCGACGACACCAAAGATCGCACCGGCGATCATGCCGATCAAGATCTTGGTATAGAGCTGCATTCAGCTAGGCGACGGAAGCTTCCTGGAAGGGTTCGGCAAAGACGTAAACGCGGAAGTGCGGCTCCTGCGACCCGACGCCCCAACGTGCCGATGTCCAGTCAACGCGAAGCTGCTTGGTCTCGGGCGTCTTGGAGAGATCACACAAAATCTGGTACGAACCAGCATAGAACTTCTGCGGGAAGCGACGAATCTCAGCCCACTCCTCACCGTCAGCCGAGCCCATGATCGAGACATCAAGGCTCTCTTGTTCGACGACCTCGGTGACGCCAAGCGTCAACAGGAGCATCGTCCCGGCGGCATCGCCGAGTTCAACGGGACTTCCGGAGCCCTTCTTAGCGATGACGTCGTTAGGCAGAAGGAACACAGGCAGCATGCAATAGAGACCTCCCGGCGATCAGGAAGCAGCCATTGTAGCAAGCGACAACACAGCTACGGGCGAAGCATGCGGTTGAGCCTCGAAACGGCAGCCTGCTCCCGACCGATAGTGTGCTCTGAAGCTCACCGCGAGCTTTCGCCTGCTGCTTTGGATCTACAGAATCGAGTCTTCCCAGTTTTCGATCACTCCCCGCAAGTGCGTAAGGAACTGATCCGCGATTCCGCCGTCGATCAGCCGATGGTCGAAGCTCAGCGTGACGTACGAAATTGAACGAATCGCAATCGCGTCGTTGATCACCACCGGTGCCTTGTGAATCGCGCCCATGCCTAGGATCGCGACCTGCGGCTGGTTGATTGCGGGCGTAGCGAATAGACTTCCATAACCGCCGTAGTTCGTGATCGAAAACGTGCCGTGCTGAATCTCGTCCGGCTTGAGCTTCTTGTTGCGAGCGCGATCTGCAAGATCATTCACTGCGCGCTGCAGCCCGAGGACGTTCAGATCGTCGGCGTTCTTGATCACCGGAACGATCAACCCGCCCTGGATTGCCACCGCCATGCCTAGGTTGATGTCGCGGTGGTACACGACGTCATCTCCGTCAAGCGAGGCGTTCACTGGAGGAAACGCCTTGAGCGCGGAGGCCGCCGCTTTCAAGAAGAACGGCATAAAGGTGAGTTTGAGGCCGTTCTGCTCGAGGAACCTTTCTTTCGCACCGGCGCGCAGCCTGGCGATCACCGTGCAATCGATCTGATGGACAGTCGAGACGTGCGGTGAGACGCGCTTGGTAAGCACCATGTGCTCGGCAATCTTCTGACGCATCACCGAAAGCGGCTCAACATAGTGGTCGCCGAAGCGAGTTTCGGGAGCAGCGCGAAAGGCCGACAATGCTTCCGCCGGCTGCGTCGCGCCGGAGGGCGAAGCGGCTGCGGCCGGCTTCTGGCTCCGCCGTAGATACGCTTCGAGGTCTTTCTTCGAAATGCGGCCGCCCTGACCGCTGCCCGGAACCTCGCTCAACTCGACGCCGCTCTCCCTCGCAATTCGGCGAACCAGCGGCGAGGAGCGCACTTTTTCACTGGGCGGCGCGACGGGTGTGGGAGCGGCAGGAGACGCAGGAGCGCCGACGGTGACAGGAACAGCAGTCACGGGAGATCCGTTGGCCCCCGCAGCGGGGGCTTCGGCCGGAGCAGCCTTCTCGGCGGCGCGAGTCGGCGCATTCTTCTCAGCGACCGGAGCGGCCCCTCCCTCAGCGATTCGGGCGACCACGGTTTCGATTTCAACCGTCTCGCCCTCGAGGATGAGAATCTCGGAGACCACGCCGGAAATCGGCGACGGCACCTCGGAATCAACCTTGTCGGTCGAAATCTCAAACAGGGCCTCATCTCGCTCGACGCTCTCGCCGACTGCCTTTAGCCATTTCGTGATCGTCCCTTCGACGATGCTCTCCCCCATCTGGGGCATCTTGACGTCGCTCATCGTTGTTTCAGTCCCTCTCTTCCACTTCTAAGCGTAAGGCTTCTCGGCATCGGCGGGGAGCATGCGGCGGTCGAAGACCCGTCCAAAGCTTCGCGTCACAGCATCTGAGACCTCGTCCATTTCAGGGGTGCGACCGAGGACGCGCTCGATCGAAGTGACCGGCTTCGTCAGCCCGCAGGGGATGATGCAGCCGAAATAGTCCATATCGGGCGCGACATTGAGCGCGAAGCCGTGCGATGTGATCCAACGACTGATGTGCACGCCCATCGCGGCGATCTTCTCGCCGCCGACCCAAACGCCGGTGCAGCCATCGAGCCTTTCGGCCTTGACGCCCAACTCCGTCAACGCATCGATCAAAACATCCTCGAGAGCTCGCAGGTAGGCAACCACGTCGCGCTTCCAAAGGTTGAGGTCTACGACCGGGTAGCCGACGAGTTGGCCCGGTCCGTGATAGGTAACGTCGCCGCCGCGGTCGGTCTCGACCAACTCCAAGCCCAGCTCGATCATACGTTCGTGCGAGACCAGGACGTTGTCGTCGCGAGCGTTGCGTCCAAGCGTAATCGTGTGCGGGTGCTCGACGAAGAGCAAACGGTCCCCGCCTTGGCCGAGCTTGCGTCGCTCAACCAGTTCCAACTGTCGCTTCCAAGCCTTGCCATATCCGAGTAGCCCGAGGTTTTCGACGAAGCACGGGCTGCCGGCGCCCTTCTGCTCGGAAGGGAGCCGTCCTCGTCCGGCGCGCCGTGCGCTGGCCTTACTGCTGACTGCGCTTGTCAAGCTGTGCCTCTATCCGTTGATCGACAGACCGTAAACAGCAGCGAAGGCGTCTTGCACCGCCTCTGGCAAAGTCGGGTGAGCGTGGATTGTCGTCATGATCGTCTCGACCGTAGCTTCCGCGCTCATCGCCAGCACGGCTTCTGAGATCAGGTCAGTCGCGTTAGGGCCGATGATGTGCACCCCGAGGATTTCACCATGGTCCTCGTCAGCGATCACCTTGACGAAGCCGCTGTGAACGCCAAGCACCGACGCCTTGGAGTTTGCGCCAAAGTTAAACTTGCCGATCTTCACCTGGTGGCCCTGCTCCCTGGCGCTGGCCTCCGTAAGACCGACGCTGCCGATCTGCGGTTCACAATAGGTAGCTCCGGGGTTCTGCAGGTAGTTGATCGGCTCGACCGGTTTACCCGCGATGCGCGCCGCCGCTACGAGGCCTTCCATCGACGCCAAGTGGGCAAGCTGCGCCGTTCCAGCGACGATGTCGCCCACGGCGTAAACGCCTTTCTGAGCTGTCTCCATCCACTCATTGGTCTTGACGAAGCCGCGATCGGTCTCGATGCTCGTCTTGTCGAGGCCGACATCCTCGGTATTGGGCTTGCGGCCCACGGCGACGAGCAGCTTTTCCGCTTCGACCGTTTGCGACTCGCCGTCCGCACCGATCAGAGTGAGTTTGACGCCGCCGTCTTGCTTGACGATCTTGTCGACTTTTGTGTCGAGGTGAACGCCGATGCCGCGCTTCTTGAAGGCGCGAGCCAACTCGGCCGAGATGTCCTCGTCCTCAACGGGCACAAGCCGCGGCAGCATCTCGATGACGTTCACCTCCGTCCCGAAGGTGCGGTAGATCGAAGCAAACTCGACCCCGACGGCCCCCGCCCCGATGATCGCCAAAGACTTTGGAATATCGGCCTGGCTGAGAATCTCGATATTGGTGAGAATTACGTCCGGGTCGGGCTCGAGCCCCGGCAGCATTCGCGCGGAGGAACCGCTAGCGAGAACCACGGCTTTCGCCTCATGGGTCACCTTCGTGCCGTCTGCGGCCGTCACCTCGACGGTGGTTCCGCCCGACAGACGACCGTAACCCTGGATCAGGTCGATCTTGTGCTTCTTGAAAAGAAAGACCAAGCCCTTGGAGTGTTTGTCGATGATCTGATTCTTCTTCGCGAGCATCTTCGCGAAGTCGACTTTGACCTCGCCATGCGAGATGCCGATCTCCTCGCTGTGCTCGACGTGATCGTAGACATCGGCGAAGTGCAGGTAAGCCTTGGTGGGAACGCAGCCGACGTGCAGGCAGGTACCGCCAAGCTTGGCGTCTTTTTCAACGACGCCGACTTTTAGGCCGTACTGTGCGGCCCGAATCGCGGCCGGATACCCACCGGGACCGCTTCCGAGAACGATTAGATCGTAAGACATAGGCGTGAAGTTTCAGTGTATCGAACAGCGAACAACCGGCGGCGACCGCCTGTGATACTATCGCGGACTCTACGTGGAGTACTGCTGTCCCGTTTGCCGCGGCGACTTGGAACCGGCCGCTGGCGGATTCTCATGCGCGGCGTGCGTGCGCCTCTTTCCCGTAGTCCTCGGCTTCCCAGACTTCCGCAGCGGTCAGCCCACCGAGGTCGATCTTGAGCAGGATAGTCGCCTGGCGCACCAGCTCGCCGCTGCGGATTCCAGTCTCGACTTTGAAGGCCTGCGCAATCTCTACTACGAGCTAGCCCCCGAAGCGTCCGAGGAACTCGAAGCGCTGCACCGGGGCCACTTCGATTCCGAGGCCGAGCAAGCCGAGCGGGCTATTGGAGGTTTGGGCCAGGGCGAGGCGTTTCTTGACCTGGGCTGCGGCATGGGGCGCTATCTCCTCGCCGCCTCACCTCGATTCTCAAAGCTAGCCGGCGTGGACGCGGCGCTGTTCCAGCTCGTGCTCGCCCGCAAGTTTCTCAGCGAGCATGGCGTGGAGGCGACGCTGTTGGCCGCCGAGGCGGAACGCTTGCCGTTCGCCGACGGCGCGTTCGCGGCCGCAGTCGGCGCCGACTTGCTTGAGCACGTCGCTGAACCGAAGGCGATCTTCCGCGAAGTTCGCCGGGCCCTGGGTCGGGACGGGCGTTACTTCTTCGCCACGCCGAATCGTTATCGGGTCACGGCGGAGCCTCACGTCGGGCTCGTCGGGCTGGGATACCTGACGCACAAGACAGCCGCTGTGCTTGTCAAAAAAAGACTTGGGCTCGACTACTCGTCGATTCGGCCCTTGTCTTATTGGGGGCTGAATAGGGCGCTACGAGCAACTCTACCTACAGCGGTCGTTATGCTCCCTGAACTCGGCCCTCGGGAACGCGCAGCGTTTGGCATTGTGAAACGAACCTTCGCGGCGGCCTACGAACTCTGGCGCAAGATCCCGTTATTGAGAGCTCCGCTGCTGTTGATCGCTCCTTACTTCGAGGTGCGCTGTTCGTCGTAGCCTACAGCCCGCCGAGCGCCTCGACGCCGGGCAGCTTCTTGCCTGCAAGGAATTCAAGCGAAGCGCCGCCGCCGGTCGAGACGTGCGTAATCTTCGCGCTCACACCCGCCGAACGGATCGCCTTTTCGGAATCGCCGCCGCCCACCACGCTGACCGCGTGCTCCGAGGCCGCCTCGACTGCGCGCGCTACGGCTAGGGTGCCGGCGGCGAACGGCGTCATCTCAAAAACGCCCATCGGACCATTCCAGACGATCATCTTCGCGCGGGCAATCTCGGCTTCGTAGATTGCGATCGACTTGGGACCGATATCGAGGCCGAGCCACCCTGCCGGCACGGGCTCCTCGACCGGCGCGATCTTCGTTTCCGCCCCGGCGCTGAAGCTAGCCGCTATCACGTGGTCGCTGGGCAGCAGCAGCTTGTCGCCGGCACTCGCCATCACATCGCGCGCCAACTCGAGCTTCTCATCCTCGACAAGCGATCCGCCTACATCAAGACACTTTGCCTTGAGAAAGGTGTAGGTCATTGCGCCGCCGATGAGCACGCGATCGGCTATATCGAGAAAGCTCTGCAGTACGTCGAGCTTGCCGGAGATCTTCGCGCCGCCGACGATCGCCACGTAGGGACGAGCCGGGTCCGAGACCGCCATCCCGAGGTAGTGCAGCTCTTTCTGCATCAGCAGACCAGCAGCGGCCTCCTGGACATGCTCGACGATGCCAGCCGTCGAGGCATGCGCGCGATGGGCCGCTCCAAAGGCATCGTTGACGTAGGTGTTGCACAACGCGGCGAGCTGTCTCGCGAGTGCCGGGTCGTTGGCTTCTTCACCCGGTTGGAAGCGTAGGTTTTCGAGCAGCAGAACATCGCCGAACTTCATGTCTGCGACGAGTCGTTCCGTCTCCGGCCCTATACAGTCCGGCGCTTTGTTCACCGGCTTGCCAAGCAGCTCGGCGAGTCGTGCCGCGACCGCATCGAGCTGCATCTTCGGGTTCGGTTTGCCCTTGGGACGGCCGAGATGCGAGGCCAGAATGACGGCCGCTCCCTTCTCGAGCGCCCGCTCGATCGTCGGCAGCGCGGCCCGGATGCGAGTGTCGGAAGTGATGGTCGTTCCGCTCTCGTCGAGCGGCACGTTGAAGTCGACGCGAATGAATACGCGCTTACCTTGAAGCTCTAGGTCGTCAATCGTTTTGTGAGGCATATCTTGGGGGCCGGGAAAAGAGTCCAAAAAATCATTCTTTCACAAGCAGCAAGTCTTGGACTCCAGGCAACCTCCAATCGGATCGAAGGTCGGACCAGCGCAGGCGCCGCCGAGGTCGGACGCTACTCCCAGCGTCGCCGCAGGCTCAGCGCCCAGGCGGCGGCCGGCGCCAGCAACGCGACGCCGATCGCCAGTGCGACCATGCGCGGCGCTGCCCCATGGTCGATCGTCCACCCGGTCAAGTAGGCAGCCAACGAGGCGGTAACCATGAAGAGACCGAGGTCAGCTGCGAAGACCCGTCCCCGAAAGGCATCGTCGGCGTGGATCTGCAACAGCGTCGTGGAAAACACCCAGACCAGAGCTCCGCCGGCATGTGCGAGCATCATGCAAGGACCCGCCAGCCAGAGATTTCCTGCGGCGCTGAAGGCCATGTATCCGAAGGCCGCGGCCAGGTAACCGATCAACGCACCGATACGCATGCGGGCATGGTTGCGGCCGCTCCAGCCTCCGAGCAACAACGGCCCAACCAGCGAGCCGAGACCCTGAAACAAGAACAACGCACTCATGCCGAGGCTTGCGCTGCCGGCCACCGCTAGCTCTCCGCCGCCAATTACCGTGACCAAGACAACGCGCGCGCCAAGGATCCCGAGCCCGAATTTGAGCGTCAGCAGCAGCGTCAGACGCCAATCCGCGGCTACGTATTGGAATCCTTCGACGATCGGACGGTAGCCGAGCGCCTCGCGCCAATTGAAACGGCCGCGGCTTTCCACATGCGGCTCGCGGAAATGCATCCGCATGATGAGCCAAGCCGAAACGAGAAAAGAGAGCGAATTGATCGTGAAGGCGGTTGGGCGTCCGAGGAATTCCGTCGCAGCGCCGCCCAGCGCCGCACCCAGCGCCACGGTCACCGACCAAGTCGTTGAGCCCAGCGCGTTCGCAACTCCGATCCTCTCGCGTCCAACGACCGCCGGTATCGCGGCATTGCGTCCCGCCTCGAAGAACGCCGCCGTTCCAATCTCCGCCGCCAGGAGCACATACAGCAGCGGAATGTCCTCAACCCGGCGGATGGTCAACATCCCAAGCACGACCGCGGCCCGAACGATATCGGCGAAAATCATGACTCGGCGGCGACTGAGGCGATCGTTGACCGCTCCGGCCGTGGGTCCGAGCAGAAACATCGGAAGGATCTGCAGCACTGCCGCGAGGGCAACAGCCGCGGCTGAACCGGTCAGCTGCATAAGCAAACCGTAGATCGCTACCGAATAGAACCAGTCCGCCGAACCGCTAATCAGCTGCGCCAGCCAGAGTCTACGAAAATTGGGGTTCTCCGATAACAGACGAACGTAACCGCGAAGCGAGATCGTCGGCTCGGGCTGATTCACTTGCGGGCCGCCTCGTCGAGCTCGTCAGTCACTCGGCGCAGTAGAGCCCGGTGCGTTCTTTGGCCAGTTGGACGGTTTGCTCGGCGATCGGCGCGATGCGTTCGGCCCCGCGCCGCAACAGCGCGTGCAAATGGTCGCGATTGTCCATCAGCTCGCGGTAGCGCGTCTGGATCGGCGAGAGTTTCTCGACGATCATGTCGGTGACGTTCTTCTTAAGATCGCCGTACCGCATGCCCTCAAAACGCGTCCGCATCTCATCGTTCGAAAGCTCGCTGAAGGACTGATAGATCGCCAGCAGATTGGCGACGCCCGCCCCCGGCTCTTCCCAATCGACGCCGGGTTTCGAGTCGGTTACCGCGCGTCCGATTAGCTTCTTGATGCGCCCCGGCTCCTCGAGCAAACGGATCGCGTGGTTGGGACCAGTCGCGGACTTCGACATTTTCTGAGTCGGATCGTCGAGCCCCATGATCCGCGCGCCAAACTCCGGCAGCTTCGTCTCTGGAACGACAAACGTGTCGCCGTAGAGGCTGTTGAACCGCTCGGCAATGTTGCGGGTCAGCTCGAGGTGTTGGGACTGATCTTCGCCTACAGGAACGACTTTGGCTTGATAGAGCAAGATGTCAGCCGCCATCAGCACGGGGTAGCAGAACAGCCCCGTGCCAATCGACTCCTGCACCTGCGATTTGGCCTTGAACTGCGTCATCCGACCAAGCCAGCCGAACGGCGTGACACACGTGAAGATCCAAGCGAGCTCGACGTGGCCCGAAATCATCGATTGAACGAAGACGGAACAATGCTCCGGATCGACGCCGGCGGCGACGTAGATTGCCGCCACCTGCTCGATGCGCTCGCGCAGTTCCTTAGGGTCTTGATAGACCGTAATGGCGTGTTGATCGACGATGCAAAAAATGGGCTCGTAGTCGTACTGGATGCGGCTCCAGTTGCGCAGGGCGCCGAGGTAATTGCCGATGTGGAGATCACCGGTGGGCTGCATGCCCGAAAAGATGCGCGGCTTCATAAGGGTTCTGAGACAGCCATTCTAGCGAACGCCTGCCCGAAAGATCGAAGGATCACTCGTCGAGGCGAGAAGCTTCGGGTCGAGCTGTAGGCCGGATGGTATAGTATTCCCTGTCAGGCGGCGGTTCCGACCGAAACGGGAAGTAGCGGAAGGAACTTTGCGCCGTGGCGCCTGGCTGTGGATTTCGACCAGCTTCATACCTTTCTAGAGATAGTCCGCCTGAAGAGTTTCTCGAAGGCGGCGCAGACGTGTTTTCGCACGCAGCCCGCGATCTCGGCCCAGATTCGACAAATGGAGCAGGAACTCGGTTCGCAGCTCTTCGAGCGCTTCGGCAGCCGCATCTCGCTGACGACCGCGGGCACGATCTTCGCCGACTACGCCCGCACCATCCTCGACACCAAACGACAAGCCTTCGATTCGGTGCGCGAGCTCGAAAAGGTCCCCCGCGGCGAACTCGTCATCGCGGCCAACGAGGCGACGTGCGTCAACGTTCTGCCGCTGGTGTTTTCGAGCTACAAGGAGCGCTTCCCGGGCGTACAGCTTCAGGTCGTTCGCTCTTATGGATCGAACACCGTACAGTCGGTGCTCGACAACTCCGTGGACTTCGGCATCACGCAGCTTCCCGTCAAGGAAAGACGCCTCGAGGTCGTCCAAGTCCACTCCGACGAGATCCGGCTCCTGGCGCCCGTCGGGCACAAACTCACCGAAAGATCCTCTGTTTCGGCCGAAGAGATCGCTGAGTTCCCCTTGCTCCTGCCCAAGACCGGACGGACTCGTGCTCGTGTCAACGAATACCTCGCCGATTTCGAGGACGAGCTCCACATCTCGATGGAACTTGAGTCGAGCGAGATGATCAAACAGTTCGTAATCGCCGGCATGGGCGTTGGCTTCATGGCCGCAACCCACGCCAAGAGTGAGATCCGCCGCGGCAGTCTCGTCGCTGTGCGTCTCGAGCCGCTGCCGATGATTCGAACCCTCGGCCTCGTCTATCGTAAGGACAAGCCGCTCTCGGGCGCCGCGATTGGATTCATCGAAGCAATCGCGGACTTCGCCCGCAGCGAGCAAACCAGCGTAACTGCGGAGAGCAAACAGTCATTGCCGCGGCGTCGCACGAAAGCTTCATGAAATGGGTCGTTAAAACCTCGGCAGTCCGCGTTGCATCGGGTAACCAAGACCGTATCTTCCGATCGCTCGATGAGCTTCCGCCCGCTTTGCGCGAACGCGTCGTTGAGACGATCGAAGGCCCCAACTGCGAAACGGTCCTCATCGCGAATCAAGCGGCTTACGATCGAATCGCCGACGGCGCGCGAAAGGCGGAGCAAGCCGACGAGACCTCCATCATTACGGACACGCCGCAATGCAGGAAGACCTTCTCAACGCGTCACTGGGTGATCGGCGCAGCCGGTGCAATCCTGGCGCTTTGGGCCGCTTTTCTGTGGGCGATCTATAGCCGTTAAGCTCCTGCCGCTTGTGTCGAACCGGGGGAAGGCCGCAGTACCTACCCGAATCGATAGGTCGTTAGACCCGCAAGAAGCTTCGGGTAGAAATCTGTCGATTTCTGGGGCATCACGCCTCCAGCGAAGGCGATCTGGGCAATCTCATGCGGCGGCGTCGCACGCAGCAAGAAGGCGACCTGTCCATCGCCGTCTCGCACTTCGGCGATCGCGTCCCCTGCCCCGCGGACATATCGGATGTTTTTCAGGTCGCGCACGTCCTCTGCACTGATGCCCATCCCGGCCCCTAGGACGGCACGATGCAATACGGAGACGTCCAGCCGTTGCTCGCGATCGGGCAAGTCCGCCAACGAGGCAATGTCAGCTCCCGCCTTCGGAGCGATCAACCAACCACCCGGCTCGCCCTTGAAGGCGGCGGCGATGACAACCTGTTCGCTGGGCGCGGCCTCAAGCCTGCGAATGAGCTCGTCGTCCGGGTCCGCACGCTCCAGGTCAAAGCTCGGGACGAGCCGACGGCGCAAGGCCGCTGGGTCGAGGCCATCAAGGCCAAACATCACCCGATGCGTCGGCAGCACGACCAATCCTTCGGCGCTCATGTTGACGAAGGTCATCATGCACCGATCGGCTCCTGGCACATCGGGATTCTGTCGACTATAGGCGAGCGCCGTCTCGTACCGGTGATGGCCGTCCGCGATCAGGAGCTTCCTCGAGTCCATGACCGATTGAATAGCCGCAACCGGTTCGGCGTCTGAGATCTTCCAGAGCTTGTGGACAACTCCGTGCTCCTCGGCGTCGGTCAACGGCTCGGATGCGGTCGCCTTATGCAGAATCGCATCGATTGTCTGCTCAGGATCGTCGTAGAGCATAAACAACTGGCCGAAATACGCCTTCGTCGCGCTCGTCAGATCTAGCCGGTCCTGCTTCGGACCCTTGTGCGTAAGCTCATGCCGGTGAACCACGCCCTTGGCGTATTCCTCAAGCTGTACGAGACCGATGAAGCCTCGGCGCAGGCAGCGTTCGCCTGTTTCAGGATGGTCGAACTCCTGGGAATACGGGTAGAAACCGGGCTCAGAATCCTGGACAAGAATGCCGTTGGTAATCCAGAGGTCAAGCGTTTCTTGGGCGCGTATGTAGACGTTGCGAGATCCGTCATCGCCCGGCTCTTCTTTTCCCTTGATAAGCCGTACGAAGTTATAAGGGCTAGCCGCCAGGTAGCGCTCTTGAAGATCGGGTGGAATCTTATCGTAGGGTTGGGTGAGCAACTCGGAGGGGCTACCCGCCTGTGCGGAGTAGCGATAGGGCTGAAACGGGAATACCTTGGCCATGAAGTCTCAGAATAGCGAGGTTTCGGCCCCTGACGCCAAACCTCCGTGTGGAGTGGTTTAGAATCAGAGAAGAGATCGAATATCGGGGCGTGGCGCAGCCTGGTAGCGCGCCTGCTTTGGGAGCAGGAAGCCGGGGGTTCGAATCCCTCCGCCCCGACCAACTTTCCCCTTTGTTTTCAACGCATCCCTATCGTCGCCGTTGATCTAAGCCGGTCGAAACCGGCAAAACGTACCAAAACCGTACCAAAAGTCGGCACGGCTGGTCAGACCGTAACAGAAGTCCCGGCATGCTCCGCCGCTCCGCGGTCGAGCTTGTTCAGCGCCTCCCGCATCATTTTGAGCTTCGCCTGGCTGTAGCGCTTGAACACTGCAGAATCGCCCTGCCGCAGGAGTTGTGTGACGAAGTGGTCAGCGACGCCTCCGGCGCTCAGCCGCGTAGCGAACGTGTGCCGTAGTTCGTACAGCGAAAAGTGCTCGATCCCGGCCCTCCGCAGAGTCGTGTCCCAACCCCGTCGAATGTTTCGCAGGTGCGGCTTCACAGATGTTGGATCGCTCGACGGGAAGAGATATTCCGACCCCTCGCTTTCCCCTATCTGATCCGCGAACGCTTCATGGGCCCTCTCCGTCATGGGCATGTCGGCTATGCCGTTAGGCGTCTTCGAATCGGGCAGGTGAACGAAGCGGTTAGGTAGATCGACTTGCTGCTTGCGCATTGGCAAAAGCTCCCTGTAGGGCCGAAGCCCCATCTCGACCATGATGACCACAACGTTCCTTAGGTAGCGTGGCGCGAGGAACTCAATTCGCTCCTGTTCGGTGGCAGTAAGGTAGTGCGGCTTCCGGGTGCTGCCGGCCAGCCGAACCGGGAAGTCGGCTCCCTGGCACGGATTGGCCACGATCCGTCTCTTCTGCACTGCTACGTTCAAGATTCGATTGAGCACGCGATACTCCCGATGAACTGTCGAGGGCTTCAAGGTCCCTTCTTCATATCTGCTTAGTTTGCTCTTGATCGTTCGACGGGATCGTAACCGTTTAGCCAGGTACTCCTCGATCAACTCGGATGTGATTTCCGAGAGCGCCAGCTTTCCGAAGACCGGCCGAATCTGCTTGAGAACTTCCAGGTTCGCCTGGTGAGTCTTCTCGGCACGAATCGGCGGTCGCGAGCGGTTCTCAAGGAACCAGTCCGCCCACTCGTCGAAGGTCAGGCTCTTGCCGAACAGCAGTCCGGAGAGCGTTCCTTCGTCGCGAGCAGCTAGCCTCTCTCGCAGTGCTCGATCCGCTTCTTCGCGGTCGTCCGTCCCTGTCGATTCTTTGATGATCCTCCCTTCGTTGTCTCGGTATCGCATCCACCAGCGCGCAGAATCGCCACGCTGGTAGAGGGAGCCGTTGGTTTTTCGTGGTCTACCGTTTCTAGTCATCGATTCCTCCATTCACATGAAATTGCCGGCGCCACTCGACCAGCTCCGAGAGTCGGAACCGGATCGAGCGACCCATCATGCGGTAGTGGGGAATCTGCTTTCGCTCGACGTAAGCATACACCAGCGACGGGCTCACGCCCAGGAATCGGGCGGCGGCCTTCACCGTGATTGGGGCTTCGGTGGCCTCCCGGTCGAGAGTCTGTGTCATGGGGTTCCGGAGAATGGGAGCCGATGGGCGCAGAAAAACTCACGGAGCGTGCCCAGCCTAAGACTTCGGTCTTTGTGTGACTGCGGCTCCCGGAGCTGGGTTCTTCATGCGACGGTTCGAAGTCTCCGTCCTCGGTGATTCGCCGAACGATACGCGCTACCCGTTGGATCGGAGGGGAGTTGGAACTGCCATTCTCTGACTTGCGGGACACCGCAGAGTGCCTCACAGGAGGTCGTTCAGGAGTTTCAAATTCAGACCGCAAAATTGAGTTGGCTACCGGGTTGACCGAGATCGGGGGCGGTGAACATCGTGATGCGATCGCGCGGCGACGAGCTTCACGGGAGCGAGCCATCATATTCCGCGACCAGAATCTCTCCGCCTACCCTGCGCTGCGGCGCGAGTCCGAGAACGCGCATCGTTCTTGCCTGTCGGCAGCGAGGGCTTCAATATGGGAGGGCCGACCCTCAAGAACCGTCTGTTTTCTGCAAAGCTGGGGCACGACAATCAGAATGGCGTCTTCACGACTCAACCCCGCTCGCCCGATTCTTGCGGGCGGCATCTTTACGAGCCCTAGCTGGGGAATATTCTATGAACAGCTGGTCGGTGGCGAGGCTTTCTTGGAGAGCCGTTGTCGTGACCAGCTCTGATCTCTCTTCTCCTGTGGCTCTGTCTGGACCCGTCGCCCGTAGGATTAGCCTCTGTTCTTCGTCGAAGATTTGCTCCAGCAGCGAGTTTCGTTCAACCGGATTCGTCGTCGACGAAGCGATTCCATACGCCGGCGCATATACTTCGAGGTCGTTGTGCAGTGGGTTGTAGCGGTACTCGCAGCTCAGGCTGATTTCGACATGATCATCTCCCCGTCCGTGGCGTTCGAGTATTTCGCGAATGCGATGGCAGAAATCGCCTTTCACTGCGAGCACCAGCGCGCCCGGCCGACGCTCACTGTCGTTTCGACGGAAGGCGAGAATCTGTTCGGCGAACGGATGCATGCAGCCGCTTGTCTTGCCGCTTCCGACGGCGCCGAAGATGGCGATGCCGGTGAACAGGCCCCGGGCGGAAATAGGAAGCCATGTCGGCCGGGGGACCGGCTCCACGTGCTGAGTGCGATGAATCTCGCCGATCACGACGGAGAGGTCCCGGCTTGTTGCCGGATCAGGATACCGAGGAAGTTTGGGAGATGCGACGGACCGCCCCTGCCCTACAAGGAAGCTGTAGGCGAGCGAGAGAAGCGACGACGCGGCCAGTAGCGGCGTCGTGAACCAGAGCAGCGTGTACGTGAGCCGGATTGTGTTGTAGATGTGCGGACGAACTTCCTGCAATAGCACGGGGTACGGCTCGTTCTCCGGAAATGGATAGCGCGTTGAGGCAAAAGTCCAGATCGCCGTGGCGACGACAGCGCTTGCTATCTGCCGGTGTACTAAGACGGTCCGTAGCGTACCGGCCACGTTGCTGCGCCTCCTTCGTGGACGTTGTTGTGGACGACGACTCCGCTGCGGGTCGCTGCTCCAGCCAGGACTGGAAGTCTCGGTCGCGGCTGAATGCGTAGCGCAGAAGCTGCTCGACGACGCGATGCTGGCTACTGCTTTTAAGAAACTCGCAATAGTTGCACAGCATCTCGGCGACCGAGGGATGGACGCGAACGTTGAGCTATTTTTCTTTACAGGCGCTGACTCGGGATCGATCAAGGACATGGTGACGGCTCCCTGGCTGTGAGGTTGCTAGCTGCTAGCGCGGATTCGCTGCTAGCTGCTAGCGGAAGATCCTTGCTAGGAACGAAACGTCGGACCGAGCTAGCAAATGGGACGGAAACGCTGCTAGCACGGGCTGACGATTCCTTGTCGCCAGCCGCGGTGAACTCTCGGGTTCGCCGGAGTATTCTGACGGAATTGGCGGGAGCGACCCTGAAAGCAAGTCCAGCTTGCGGAAAGAGATTTTGGCGGCGCAGCCGTCAAAAACCGGGGGTCGCTCCCGCCAATTCCGTACCTGTTCGGCCGCCAAAACGACTGCGATCAAGGCGGGTAAGCCCAGACGATGGAATGACTTGGCGGTCGATCATGGTGAAATCCTATTCGCCTTGGCGGTGAAACCCCGTTGGGGAAAGGGTTTCACCGCCGCGGGCTCCGGGGTGCTGGCTTTTGAGCTGGGCGTTTGCGGATTGCTGGCTGCTACCGTCGCGAATAAGCCGTAGTTGTGAGCAGCAGAACGGACTCAAACGTCGCATCGATCGACTTCGACTTGGCCGTCTTGCGACCGTGCTGTTCGCTCCACTCGCGATACAACCGCTCGATTGAGGCGCGCGCGAAGCACTTGCGGTACGCGCCGAGCCGGTCAAGATCGGCGGTGTCGAGGAGGTCGTAGCGCTGCTCCTCGACCAGCTCGCGGAGCTGAAGGTAGACCGTGAGTGCGCCGCTGAGGCGCTTTTGAGCGGGCTTGCTCAAGGCGCTCCAAGAAACGTGGGAACTTCTGACCGGCTCCTCGAATGTGGCCGCTTTCGCCAGCAACGTAGATCATCCGAAACCGAGCAAGCGCCACGAACAAGAAGCAGTACCGCTCGAGGACCGTTTCTTTTCCGCCCATGTGCGGCATCGTCAGGTGGAGCAGCACGGCGACGATCCCATCACCCCGCTCTTGAAATACTTTTGTTGCCTCCCGGTCGTCGTTCGCTGCCTCTTCCGCACCTTGTATGTGTTCCTCGTCGTGGCGCACCAGCGTCGGCGCCTGGTGCACTTCAACGTCACCAGCAATCCGACGGCGGAATGGACCGCGCAACAGATGCGCGAAGCCTTCCCAGACGACAGCGCGTCGCGCTATCTGCTGCGTGATCGTGACAGCATCTACGGCGAGGACTTCCGCGAGCAGGTCGCAGCGATGGGGATCAAGGAGGTGCTGACGGCTGCGCGTAGCCCGTGGCAGAATCCTTTCGCGGAACGACTGATCGGGTCGATTCGGCGCGGGTGTCTCGACCACGTGATTGTGCTCAACCGTAGGCATCTGCGGCGCATCCCAAAAAGCTACTGGGCTTATTATCATCGGGCGAGGCCGCATCTGGGGCTCGACAAGGATGCGCCGATCCCGCGCCAGGTGCAGGGCCCCGATCGCGGCCAAGTGGTGACCTTTCCCGAAGTCGGCGGATTGCACCACCGCTACGAACGGCGCGCCGCCTAAACGAAGGATCGGGTCCGAGAAACCATGGGTGTGGCGATGCTCCATGGGGCGGCCTCTCAGCGACGACGTTGCGCTGGGCGAAGTCGTGAGCTGGACAGCAAATTGTGGCGATCGGGTTGGCAGCATGCCAGCCTGCCCGGAACAGGGCGCGAGTCGAGCCAATCGAGGCGGTGCCCTACCAGTGGCGGAGAATGCCATCAGAGGACGGTTGGAAGACATTCGATAGAGGCCGCCATATAGCGTTCGAAGACGATGCGGCTTGAGACCAGCTTCGCGCCACACGCGATGGATCAAGTCCTTGCTGACGCCGAGCTGCCGACCGAGTTTGCAGCAGGACCAGATCTGCTCGGCTGGGTCCGATCAAAGACGTGTAGCGTGTTGAGTCTGCAGAGTAACCGCTGCTTCAACGTCAGCGAGTACGTCAACGATCGAACGGCCAAGATGCTCGACAAGTTGCGAGTGGAACTCACCAAGTCTAGCGCCCGCCGCTCGAACGACAATGCTTTGGCGGAAACCAAGAACGGCGGAGTCGTGCGGAAGTTGCTGGGCTATCAGTTGCCTTCGCAAGCCACGGCGGTGACCGACATCTACGAGCTGGACTACGAAGATCGCCGCGAGTTCATAGCTGGCTTCCTGACGTCGTTGATCAACGCTCCGAGAGAACTTGGGGGTCCTGCAATCGCGGTGATCGACGAGGCCCATGAGTTCGCGCCGCGGGCACGGCCTCGGAGTGCTCTCTGGCCTGACCCAACTCCGCGCGAAGCCGGGCCAGCTCGTCCGCACCTCGATCGGCGGGCGTGGCTGTGCGGGAGCGATCGCCTGGGTCGGCGAGCTCAAGCTGATGGACCAGGCTGAGGCCGTGAAGCTGGGCGTGATGCGCTCTGAGGTTGCGGCCGCCAGTGACGGCGATGAAGGCGCACTCGAAGCGGGCGGGCATCGGACGGTCGGCTTCGGGATTGAGCCAGTGGCATAGCTCGGGGAGCGAGATCGTCCTGCCCGTGACGCGCTCAAGTTCGGCGTGCAGCTCTCCCGGCCCGGCCGCACAGTCGTCCTGCTCCCTCTTGCGCTGCTTCCACAGGCGCACGTCCAAACAGAGCGCGGTCGTGCGCGCCAGATCCTGCGAGACCGGATCGAGCGTCGGCGCGCAAGCCAGACGCGCCTGCGCGGGCTTACTTAGGTCCAAAGTCTGCATTCCTCGTCCCTCACTCTTGCGGCAACGTTCGGGCAAGCGAAGATCTAGTCGAAATGCCGAGCCAGTGAGTGTTGGCCGGGCCCTGATCCCACGACTTGTTGGCACTCAGCAACGGTACGCCATCGCCTGTATGTAAGGCGGCGGCCGCTAAGTCGCCGCCTTCCTTTCTGCTTTGCTGCGCCCACGATGAATGATTCAGTCAGGGGACGTCGATTGCGCCCCAGACGCTATTCGAGTCGGATTGTCGCCACCTTGAGAGCCTTCCCGTCCCATTCTCCTGTTACCGAGGCGATCGGGTTGCCAGCTTTACCCGATTTCGCCACCGCGCCGCCCGTTTTGGCGTTGCCGTCCGAGTCGAACGGTAGGAACTGCCCTCCGCGCCAACGATCCCAAAAGAGTGCGTCGCCGGGCTCACCGGGCAGCCGCATCCTGCGCCTTACACGCGGCGTCGGCTAGGGTTCCCTTCAGGTTGACTTGCTCGGCGGCTGCGATTGACATTGCAAGCACGGCCGTCAGCATGAACAGTTGTAGACTGAGCTTCACGATCAAACCTCCGTATGCACGAGTGTGCGGTTTGGGCGCCGCAGTTGACCACGCATGCACGGGGCCAGCCTGGAGCGCTCTCGCAAGTTGTTCTTTCTCCTGAGGTTTCGACGGCGATCACGGATAGCTCCTGTCAGGAGCGCCAGGGAGCATTGACCGCTACGTCGGTAATACTTCTACAGTAGCAGCGGAGGCTCGCCTATCCGAATCGCCACTGGTTTTGGGGTGTGGTTCGCCAAAACTACGTAGTCATTTAGATTGAGGAGCTTGTGCCAAGTTCGCTTGACAGCCGAGTCCGCCGTTCGCGCAGTGTGGTCGAAGTGATTCCCTTCGTTTTCCGGTTCGTTCGACTGCTCAATCTGGCTCTGCCCAGCCGCCGCAGCCTCATCCTTGAGAATCTGGCGCTTCGCCAGCAACTGGCTGCCTACAAGCGAAACGCCAAACGACCTCGCCTGCGCCAAACCGATCGCCTGTTCTGGATCTGGTTGTCTCGCTGTGCCGGGCCGATGGGCGTTCGGTCGTAGACATCGTTCGACCCAAGACGTGGCCTGGCATCGTCAAGGTTTCCGATGCTACTGGCGTTGGAAGAGCCGGCGGCGCGGACAAAAGCCCGGACGGCCGCGTGTGACGCCTGAGGTCCGCGTGCTGACTCGCACGATGAAACAGGCGAATCCGCTTTGGGGAGCCCCGCGCATCCACGGCGAGTTACTCAAGCTGGGCTTCGAGATTTCCGAACGGACCATCTCGCGGCTGCACCCCAAGACCCGTAAGCCTCCTTCGCAAAGCTGGCGAGTTTTTCTGGCCCATCATGTCGGGGACTTGGTCGCATTGGACTTCTTCACCGTCCCCACGCTCGACTTCCGCATCTTGTATGTGTTCCTCGTCGTGGCGCACCAGCGTCGGCGCGTGGTGCACTTCAACGTAACCAGCAATCCGATGGCGGAATGGACCACGCAACAGATGCGCGAAGCCTTCCCAGACGACAGCGCACCGCGCTATCTGCTGCGTGATCGTGACGGCATCTACCGCGAGGACTTCCGCGAGCAGGTCGCAGCGATGGGGTTCAAGGAGGTGCTGACGGCTGCGCGCAGCCCGTGGCAGAATCCTTTCGCGGAACGGCTGATCGGGTCGATTCGGCGCGAGTGTCTCGACCACGTGATTGTGCTCAACCGCAGGCATCTGCGGCACATCCCAAAAAACTAATGAGCTTATTATCATCGGGCGAGACGCATCCGGGGCTCGACAAGGATGCCCCGATCCCGCGCCAGGTGCAGGGCCCCGAGCGCGGCAAAGTGGTGACCTTTCCCGAAGTCGGCGGATTGCACCGCCGCTGCGAACGGCGCGCCGCCTAAACGACGGTATTGGGCCCAAGAAGCAACAAGCTCCGGCCGTCACAAGTGACGGCCTATGGAAGGCTCACACGATGCGCCCCTGGGCCTCGCTCAAAAGGCGACTGCTCACCAGTCCGCCTTCGGAAACGCAGCGACCAGTCGCGAACGTTTCGACTTCGGCGACTCCCTTGGACGCTTGCTATGACGTTCTGGCAAACGACAGGTGTTGGCCGAGGGCCATCTGAACTGGAAGCTGTTCGGCGAGATGCGTCGGCGGAATGAACCGCCTTGGCGTCAACTCCAGTCCTGCTGTGGGTTGATCGATTTGGCCGCGAACTTCAAGCGGTGGATCTTACCGTCCAGAAACTCGACCGTCACCCGCCCGCTCAGCGAGGGCAGGCGCCAGGCGGCGAGCCGCTTGGAGTTTACAACCACGTCCACCGTGACGGTTGAGTCTTCGACTTCGATCGACTCGACTTTCAGGATTTTCAGATCGGCCTCGAAGCGGTCCTTATGCCACTCCTCGATGGAGTTACGGTCGCCGTAGACGCCCATCATCCATTCCAGGCTGGCGTCGCTTCTGAAGGAGTCGACGCAGCGGTCCAAATCGCGGACCGCAAAGGCGTCCAGATAGCTCTCGATCAGAGTGCGAATTTCTGGTTGATCCATACTAATATCCTCTTTCTGCGTAGCTGTTCCGTCAACGGACGTCGGCGGCAAGCGTCGTTTTCATGCTCGGGCCAGTCGTGAGCAGCGGGTCCGAATCCTTGCCGAGGACCCTCAGCCGCTCGGCGATCCACGACTCAAGCTCCTCCTCCATCGACTTGGCCAGTTCGGTTTGTTCGCCGGCGATGTTGCGCAGCTCTTCAGGGTCGGCCTTCAGGTCGTAGAGCTCCAACCGCGGACGGCGGCTCTCGTCGGGGTCGCGCGACAGGATGAGCTTGTGCGTGTCGGTGCGCAGGCTCCAGCTCGACTGCCAGGTGTTCTCGACGCTGATGATCCGGTCGTGACCGCCCTGCTGGCCCTCGCCAGTGAGCGTCTTCCAAAAACTGCGGCCTTCCATGGCGGCAGGCGCGGAGATGCCGACGGCCTCGAGAATCGTCGGAGCGATGTCGCTGACCTGCACCATGGGCCCGACGCGCACGTTAGCGGGCAGGCGTCCCGGCCAACGGGCGACGAACGGGACGTTCAACGTACAGTCGTACAGCCCGTGATGGTCGAAGTAGATCCCGTGGTCGGTTAAGCTCTCGCCGTGGTCGCCGGTGAAGATGACGAGCGTGTTCTCCGACAGGCCTGCCTCGTCCAGGGCGCCGATCAGGCGGGATATGCCGTCATCCAGGTAGCGGATCTCCTGATCGTAGAGGGCGGAGACGTAGTCGGGATCGGTAATCCGGCCATGCGGCGTGCGCAGCCAGGTTTCGCGCGCGACGGCACCGAGAGGGTGCTCCCAGAAAGGCTCGAGACCCTTGTTCTCGGGGTCGGTCGGATTCGTGCCCTCGTAGAACATGCCCTGGTACTCGCGCGGCGGCATGAACGGCCAGTGAGGATCCCAATAGTGGATGAAGAGGAAGAACGGCTCGTCCTTGTGATCGCGGATCCAGGGAATGGCGCGGTGGTTCAGCTGGTCGCAGGTGACGTTCATTGTCAGCATCGACAGCCGTACGCTTGGATCTACGTAGTACTCGTAGCCGCGGCCGAACCAGATGCGTCCGTGCATCAAGTTGTCGACTGCGCATGTTGTATACCCGGCGTCGAGCAGCGTGCTTGGCAGGAACGGCGCATTGCGGTCGAGCTTGGCCTTGCTGCCGTGCGCTAGAATGCCGTGCGTGAGCGGATGCTGCGCAGTGTAGAGCGAAGTGTAAGAAGGGTAGGTGGGCAACCCGGGACAGAACAGCCGCTCCGCGAGCACTCCCTCAGAAGCCATGCTGTCGATAAAGGGGCTCGTGGGGTGTCGATAGCCGTAGCAGCTCATGCGACTTGCCCGCAGAGAGTCCACGCTAATAAGAAGTATATTGGGTCGCGATTTCATCTGATTCCTCGTTTGAACGGCATGCGCGCGGGAGACCCTAAGAATTGCGGACCGCCACGGCCCCCATGTGGTCGCTCTTGCCGAATTGCGCCATGACCCAGGTCAGTGGGTAGGACAAGGCCATAAGCGTGGGGCTGAGCTCCAAGCTGTCGCCCCGGCTGAAATCGATCGGCCTGCCCTGACGCTTCGCGGCCAGGCTCCAGACGATCGCTTCCGGTGAAGGAATTCCGGAGCTCTCCACCAGGTCCAGGCCAGCGCGCGACAAGGCTGCTCGCAGGGTTTGGGGTGTGAAGTGGTAAAGATGCCGTGGTATGTCGAGCGGAAACCAGCAGTCATCGAACCACGAAGCCGGCGGAGAGCTGTAATCGGGGACCTCGAGCATCAAAATGCCGCCGGGTTTGAGAATGCGCCGCACGTGCCCCAGCGCGCCCACCGGATCGTGCAGGTGCTCGAGCAGGTGCCACATCGTCACCACGTCGAAGGAATCGGCCGGCATGCCGGGCAGCGCTTCCTCGGCGCTGCCTTGCGTCACCTTAAGCCCGCGCGAGCTTCGCGCATACTCGGCCGCGACTTCGTCCATCTCAATGCCTTCGACCTGCCAGCCGCGTTCTCGAAGAGCAGCTAGCAGAGAGCCGTTTGAGCAGCCCACGTCGAGCACCTTGCCAGTCTTGATCCGTTTCGGCGGAGTGCGACGCTTAAGAATCATGTTGATGCCCAGGCGCATTACAGCGCTCTCCTTGGACGCAGCGATGATTCGGAGCATCTCCTCCTGGTAGGTTTTGGGATAGTACGCGCCAATCTCACCCTTCGAGGGGCGTGGGCTCAGAAACACCAGGTCGCATCCTTGGCATCTAACCAGGCGCGCCGGCTCGTCCGCGCCCTCGAGAACGAATTCGTGGAGCGGTTCGAAATCCAAACCGCTGCAGATGTTGCAACTTACCGTTTCCATCAGTCCATCCCAGCGACACCCGTCAAAAGGGGGCTAGGCCGCTTGCCGAAGCTCCTTTCGATCAATTCGGCCGCACGCGTCGGCCCGTTGTGACTCTTCAGGATATCGCCCAAGCGCCTAGCCTGCTCGCGGTAGGACGGATCACGCAACAGCACGTTCACGGCTTCTCGTAAACGTCTGGGAGTACAGCGACGGGGTGCAATCCGAATCGCGGCCCCGGCCTCGACCACGCGCTGGGCGTTGTCGGGCTTATCCCATTCCGTCGGAACGATCACCAGCGGGATGCCCGCTTCCAGCGCCGTCAGGATCGTACCGGCGCCGCCGGTGGTTACCACAACGTCGGTTCGCTCGAATAGCAACTGATGCGGGGCCCAGTTTCGGACGTGAATATTTGCCGCGACATTGCCAAAGCCCAACTCTTCGGGATCACGCTCTTTGGAGCCGGTCGTCATCACGACCTCCATCGGGAGATCGCACAATCCCTCCGCCGCCGCCTGTAGCAGAAACGGTTTGTAGGCGTGCATGGTTCCTTCGGTCACGTGCACCCAGGGCTTGTCGCGAGGCAAGTTGTCGAACCACTCCGGCGCACCCGGAGTGGACGATGGCCTGTTCCATACGACTGAGCCTATGTAGTGGACCGACTTCGGGACGTCGCGGCGATCGTAGTCGAGCTCACGAATGCTGGGCACAAGATACAGGGGCGCGCCGCCCAAATACGCATGCACCGCCACGGTAAGCATCGGCAGGCCGAACTCGACGCGGAGCCGGTTGACCTCACGACGTAGCGCGGCCACACGAAAGTTGGTCAGAATGCCGACGCCGCGGTTGAGCAGGCGCGTGCTCCAAGTCCGAGGCGAGGGAAGTCCCATGCCCCACACCGGCGTATCGGGGCTGGGGATCATGCAGCCCGGCGCGAACGAGCAGATAGCCACTTGAGCGCCGCGAGACTCGCGCAGAAAAAGCGGCGGCCCCCACATCGTCACGTCGCAAACGATCACATCCGGGGCCCAGGAGTCGAGGGCCGCCTCTTGATCGCGAATCTGGTCCCGAAGCGTTCCTACCAGCCAGTCCTTTAGGACGTCCGCCCGGGTCAGCAGCGAACGGCCCTGGGGCGAGAACACGCTCTCATAGACCTTGTCCTCGTCTACATGCTGGAACGGGAAGCACGTCATCCCCTGTTGCGCGACGATCGCGCGCGCGCGTTCGCCTGTTGAGAACGCGATCTCGTGCCCCCGCCGTTGTAGGGCTTGAGCGATCGCGATAGCCGGGTTGATGTGCCCGGGGAACGACCAGACGGTGAACAGCGCCTTCACGCTCCCTCCGGCTTCGGGCCTGATCGCAGCCGCCGCCCGAGCTCTCGCATCCAGATGCGGTCAAACGTCTCTCCCGGCAGATAGCGTCTCAGGGCGAACAGCAGTTTTGGGCGTCGACCGACCAAATAGCGCATCTTCGGGCGACGCGTGGTGAGGATATCGCGGACCACCGCCCCGACTGCGCTCGGCGCGATGACTGCGCCGCGAACTTCCCGGTCGGTCAATTGCTCCAGCCGTTGGAACGACGAATGATAAGGGCTCGAAGGGTCCTCCGCTCGTCGCGAGACGTTGCGGTTGCGCCCGAAGAGCTCGGTCTTGACGAAGCCGGGCTCGACCAGGCTGACGAAAATTCCGAACGGCTCGACTTCCTGCCGCAGGCATTCGCCGAAACCCTCCAACGCGAACTTGCTCACACAGTAGGCGCTGTTGCCCGGCGAGGCGAGTCGCCCCGCCGTCGAGCTAATGAACACGACGCGGCCTTCGCCTGCATCCCGCATGTGGGGCAGCACGGCGCGCGTGACGGCCATGCTGCCGAACAGATTCGTGTCGCACACCCGACGAATCTCTTCCTCGTCCACGTCCTCGAAATAGCCGCGCACGATGATGCCGGCATTGTTGACTAGCGCGTAGATGCCGCCAGACCGCGAAACAATCGTGTCGACCGCGTCTCGGATGCTCTCGGGCTCGGTGGCGTCGAGTCGGACGAGATGGACCGTCAGTCCGCGTTGCTGAGCTTCTTGCTTGAGCTGGTCGCCCCGGCGTAAATCGCGGAGGCTAGCGTACACTACGAACCCAGACTCGGCCAGAGACAGGGCTGTTGCCAGACCGATACCCGAAGAAGCGCCAGTGACGAGAACGGTTTGGGGCGGCATGTCAGGGAGCCGACTGGATTGCTCAGCCGCCAATCTCAAGGGTCGCATTCAACCGCCTCAGGACGATTGGCATCGCCGGGGTACTGCGCCGTTCTGCCCTCGATCAAGCCAGTTGGAGTCAACAGATATAGCACATTCAAGCGCGCCGTTGCCCCAGGGCGTGTGATGCCTGGTCCCGCTCCGAGCCATGTCGCGCAAGGGGAAAGCTCAGCGGCGGCGATGGGGCGATGCCGTGATATCATCGAGCTTTCCATTCGGCGATGCCTCGTGCGTCCGCCGGCGACCGGAGGGGACCTTGAACCCAAGCGAAAGCGACGACGATCCAATCAAGCCGGAAGAAGACGACGCCGTCGAAGAAGGCAGCGAGTCGACGAAATCGGAGGACGGCCCTTCGATGACCGCCGACGAGGAAGAAGCTCTCAGCAATAAGCTGCGTGAGCTCGGCTACATCGAATAGCCGATCCCGCCAGAATCCCTAGCTGGCTTCTGTCACTGCACCGTGATCAGCTTCGGGAGGCCTGTCGACACGCCCGCCGTCTGGGCCGTGACTGAGTGATCGCCCGCCGGTACGCTCGGCACGACGACATTGAACTGGTAAAGGCCGGGCGTGACGATGCCGGCGAACTGGATCTGGGCGGTTGCTCCACCGATCTGGATTGATGCGTTATTGGCCAGCCTGGCCGGAGCGGCGACCACGACATCGGTTGGAGTCGGCGGATCGGTCGGGCCGAAACCGGTGCCGAAGAGCAGGACGATGTCGCCCGGCTTGACTGGTCGTGTCGTCACTCCGGGAATCAGATTCGGCGGGCCGATGAGCGTCCCGTCGGGATGTACGGCCGCGGCGTAGCGCCCTCCTCTCTGAGGCAGGTGAAAGAAAGCGGGCTGCAAACTCCGCTTCGTCGCCGTCGTCGAGGCCGTTCCTCCCGCGGCGTTGGTCACTTCCACATTGACGGGGCCGACCGCATCGTCAGCCGGCGCCAGCACGTTCAACTGGGAAGGACTTACGAAGGAGATCGGCGCGGCTTTGCCGTTGATCTTTACGGAAATCCCCTCAAGCTCCGTCGGCAGCCGCCCGTTCACGAAATCCTCGGCTGCCCACTCGCGGGTCGACGATGCGAGCTTGGCGCCGAAGATGCTCGTCCAGCCGGAAGCCGTGAGCCCGGGTGCGAAGCTGGCGCCGCTGACCACCGAGCCTTCGCTCAGAATCGGCTGGCTGCCGGAAAACATCGTCGGGTCCGAAAACTCGATCAAGAAGGTCTTGAGCTGCAGTTTGACCTCGTTACCTTGGCCGAAATCAACCCCTAAGGTCCCCGCCAGGTAGCGACCGTCCGGGCTGAAGTCGCAAGAGGCCGTGATGACGCGATGTCCGAGGTACTCCGGGGCCGAGGCGTCGTTCAAGAACGTCAGCCGCTGGGGCTGTCCGGCGTGGTCGGCGCGGGTCAGCCAGTACTCGCGCTCGGTCGGTTGGCTCGCCCAATCGGGATCTTCGAAGTCGAGCTGCCTGCTCGATGTGGAATTGCTCATAAAGACGAGATATTCGGCGTTGGGCGATACGCAGGCGCCTTCTTCCCAATACTGCGGCGTGTTCTGATAGTTCTGCCAGGCGCCCGTGGACAGGTCGTAAGTGTAGTTGTCCATGGCGAACTCGTGTTGGCCGTCGAGGTTAGCGGCGAGCAAGAGCGAACTCGAATCGAAGGACCCTAGGGCCGTCACGTAGTTGCCGGTGCTTGGCTGGAAAAGAACACGCTCGTTGGCCAAGCTAGTTCCTTCGCCGACCGACACCCACTCCGCGGTCTTGAGACGCCAAAGGCCCCAGCCGAGGTTTCCGCCGCCGTCATATCGCTCCGTCCACACTATCTGCGAGCCGGTCGGCACGAAGACGGGGTTCACGGTCGCCATTACGGGCGTCCGATCCAGAATGCTCTTCTTGATCGGAATTTCGGTCAGTTGGCGGAACTCCGCGCCGTTTTGGTCGGTGACCCACAGGTTGGAAAAGAGACCGATGCCTGAATCGCCTACAGACGGAACGTTCCCCAAGAAGTGCTCTTCCGCTTCCGACACGAAGACGATTGACTCTCCTGAAGGGTGGAAATCCGCGTTCCCGTTGCTTCGCTGGCCGATGCCCGGCCGCCCGTCGGTAAGCGACCCGATGATCGTGCCGTCGGCTTCTGAAAGGTAGATGTCGAAGAATCCGTCTGCATTAACTCGGTCGAAGACAAGCATCCGACCGTCAGGAGACCACCGCGGACGGGAACCCTGCTGGTGCAGAACGCGATAGTTCTTGATGATACTGTTTTTTCCGGGGCAGCTGCCGCCGGAACAAAACTCCACGTTCTGCGCCGGGGCTGCGCCCCCGGCGAGCGTGACAAGCGCGACGGAGGACAAGACGAGCAGATTCCTCAGCCTCATTGCGGGGTAGACGCGCCGTCCGCATCTCTGGTTTCGTCTCACGTTGAGGATACCCCAGCCTGGGCGCGGGACGCGGAGAAGCGCTCACTCCAGCTCGGGCCGGTAGAGGCTCTTCATACGGAAGGAGCGATACGCGGCTCCGTTCGCCTCGATCACGAACTTCGGGGCCGCATCGCCCGGGGCGAACTCAATGGCGCGCGCGACCGGGGCCTCCCTGGGCCCGATGAATCCGCTGCCAAAGTGGTAGTTTCCGTTTCGGAGCCGCTGTGCCGACCCAAGCGCGAAAGAGTAGTGCCCCAGGTCGAAGTTTTCGACCAGCCGAGCGGTCCTGCTGATCTCGTCGAGCTGCCAGACCTGCCCGCGGCTGTTCCCTGAACCGTCCTCGGCCACGCGCGTATTTCCGTTGTCGTAGAGCGTGAGCAGATCACCCGCCAGTTCCGCATCGTGCTGATGGCTGAACCAGTCCGACTCGTCGCCGCCGACGAGCGTGAAGTCTCCCTCGCGGCCCAACCGCCAGATTACATCCCCCGAGCCGAGGCCATCGCGGTAATCAACCTTGACAACCCAGTCCTGGTGGCGCAGCGACAGCAATAGGTTACCGTCCTCGGGGACGTAGTCGATCGAGTTGGCATGGAGCCAGTCGTTGGCGGTCGCACCCCGGAACAGCGGCGGGCAGCCCGGCCCTTGGAATTCGCACACCTCTCCGAGCACGGCGCTGCGGGACGAATCGAGGTGATCGAACGAATTCCAGACCCAAGTCGGCTGGAAACTCGAGTCGAGCTCGATGACGATCTCCCCGTAGACGTTCACGTCGCCCGGGCCCTGCACATCGGTGAGAATGCGCTCGATGGCGCCGATAACCAGGATGTGTCCGTTTGGTAGACGAATCGCCTCGTGGTGAAAGGACGTGATGCGATCCTCGCCCATCGCGGCGAGTCGCGTGGAAATGGCTATCGCGTTGGTTTCTCGGAGAATGTTGCCGGCCAAGTCGATCTCACGCAGAACCTGACCCTCGAGCGCGCCGTTCATGATCACTAGGAAGGTACCGCCCGGCAGAGCCCGCGGGATGATGGCCCCGACCTGGCCCGAGTTTGCAAGCGCCTCGTAGTACCAGATCACATTCCCGGCGAGGTCCGTGGCGAACGGGAAGTTCCGGTCAGGCGTTTCAATGACATGCGTGAACAGCAGCACGTCGTCGCCCAAGCTGGTGGTGAGATCCGCGGCTTGGGCAACGTCGATCGTCGGAAAGCTCGCCGCTGGTACGCCGGTGCGGTGAAGCAAGGCCGGCCCGAGGCTCAGGCCGTTCGAACTCAATCGCTCATGTTGTATGGAGTAGGTGGTGTTGGCCCGCATTCCCCCGACGTAGATGTTAATGGTACGGCCGTCGCAGGCTTTAGCGGAAGTGGTCTCCCAGAACGGGCCGCCCATGGGTTTGAACCGTACCCAGAGAACGCCTTCTGTGCAGGCCGGCGCCGAGTAGATGGCGACCAAAGGGTGAGTCGTCGGTGCGACCGCGGGAAAGAACGAAACGCGCGGGCTCACACTGAAGGGTTCAACGATTTCCGCCAGGCCCGCCACGCCGATTGCCCCGGCGAGCACACGTAGCTCGTAGTCGCCCTCATCAATTGGCGACCAGCCGAAGCTCCTCCAGATGCTGTAGTCGCGTAGGACGCTCCAGTCTTCCTGCCCTGATTGGCGATACGAAAACTGGTAGTACGGAAGAGCCCCCTCGGCCCCTTCGAGAGTTGCGTCCAGGCGAATCTCCGTGCCGGCCAGTTGTCCGGACGGAGCCGATGTCGCGAGGCTGACCGTCAACTGGGCGGCACAGGTCCACGCAGCGAGGACCGCCAGGAACGCTGCCCGCGGAACCGAGAGTGAAGAACAGCCGTTTGCTTTTCTCATATGATGCCCCAGGCCTGAGAATAGCGGGCGGCGGAGACGCCTCGCAAGTCTCAGCCGGCGGTTCGGATCGCCTGTTGCTGCAGGCAACAAGCGCGAATCCACGCACAGGGGGGCAGAGCGATGAGGAAGTGGAGTATCCTATCGAATGGCTTGACGAAGCGTCGCGCCGGCCATCGTCTGCCTGCTTTTCAGGACCTAAACAGGGTTTCACGAGGTCGCTTTAATGACACTAACGGTCTCGTGCGCACGCCGCGCGCGCATCACGATTGGTTTCCTTCTGTTCCTTCAAGGGCTCGTTTGGCTTGCTCCTGAAGTGCTCCAAGCGCAGCCCAGCCCGACTCCCGATTCGACCATGCCCAACGTGTTTTACGGGGCGACGACAGGAGATCGAACCTCAGTTTCGCCCGTGTTGGTCTTTGTCCACGGACTGGGCGGCAATGCGACCTTCTGGTGGCAGCAACGCAACGACATGTATCGCCGCTGCTACACAATTGGCTACCGCACGGCGTTTGTCAGCATGAGCCTCGACAACTCGCCGAACTCGGCGAGCGTCGCGGACAACGCCGAGGTGCTGAAGCAGGCGCTGCCTTTGATCGCAAGCCACTTCAACGTGGAAAAGATGTATCTGGTCGGCCACTCAAAAGGCGGCGTCGACATTCAGGCCGCGATGTTGGATCCGCAGATCGCGAACCTCGCGCTGGCGGTGTTCAACATCTCGACCCCGAACCAGGGAACGGAATTGGCGGATTGGGCTTTCGCCAATCCGGATCTCGCAGGGCCGCTGAACCTTCTTTCGCCGGCAGTCAACGATCTGCGGACCCCGAACATGTTGGCGTTTCGCGCGCAGGCCGACCCCGTCTTCGAGGCGCTCGGTATTCCCTTCTATACGACCTCGGGCGATGTCTACCAGGGAAACTTGCTGACCGCGATCACGGGCGGCATCTTGCGCTTGCTCGTTCCTGGGCAATCCTGGGACACGTTCAACGACGGTCTGGTGACTGTGGGCGACGCTCGGTTGTCTCCGAATTTCTCAGCCGATCTGGGTCCGATGACGGCCAACCACATCGACGTCGATTCCGGATCCGTCTCGCTCGCCCGTATCGCCGGGCGCATCCTAGGCCTCGACACGGATTCCGGCGAGTTCGAGAAGGCGGCGGGCAACGGCTTCCTCACCGAGAGCCCAATGGGCGACAGCGATAACTCGTGGGCCTGGTCGATGAAGTCGTTCAAGGGCAAGCTCTACGTCGGAACGGCTCGTCTGCAATCGTGCGTGACTCTATTGACCTCCGACGTTCGGGTCGGCACATCCTTTTATGGCCCCGCGGTCGCGCTCGAGCAGTGCCCTCCAGCTCCGGAATTCGCCTCGCGCCTCGGCGCCGAGATCTGGCGCTATACTCCGGAGACGGACACATGGGAGCGCGTGTTCGAGTCGCCCAACACCATTCCAATCGAATTCGACGGCACGGGCGCGGCGACCAAGTTCACGGCGAGGGATATCGGCTTCCGGACGCTGGAGGTTTTCGAGGAGCCGGACGGCGTGCTGGCCATCTACGCGGGCGGCGTGACTTCGGGCAGTATTTACGAGCCCACGCCGTTCCAACCGGGCGGATTTCCGGGGCCGCGCATATTGCGTAGCGTGGACGGCGAGAACTGGGCCCCGCTGCCGGCCACACCCGGCACGTTCCTGGGCGACCTGGCTGATTTGGAACTCGATCCTGACGTCAAGGTTCGCTCGTTCCGTTCGTTGAAGTCCTATGGCGGCAAGCTGTTCGCCACGGCGGCGGACCTGATCGGCAACGGTGTGGTCATCGCTTCGAGCGATCCGGCGGCTGGCGACAACGCTTGGGAACAGGTGAGCCCTTCCCGCTCGGAGCTTCCCGTGTGGGCCCTGACGACGTTCAACGACCTGCTCTATGCTACGACCGGATCGACCAAGGAGCAGGATCCAACCAACCCGGGCTACGCGGTCTACAAGACCGACGCCGCCGGACCGACGCCGTATCAGTGGACGCCCGTTGTGACGGACGGCGGAAACCAGAGCAACGCGGCTCACCGCGCTCCGAACGGCCTGAGCATGGCCGAGTTCAACGGGCAGCTCTACGTGGGGACCAACCGCCCGGCAGAGCTGATTCGCATCAACCCCGACGACAGCTGGGAACTGGTCGTGGGCGAGCCTCGTCTGACGCCGAGCGGCATGAAGAAGCCCATCAGCGGCTTTGGCAACGGTTTCGGAAGCGGCTTCATCGGCCATTTCTGGCGCATGGCGGCGCACGGCGGGGAACTCCACCTGGGCCTGTGGGATTGGAGCGCCGGCATTCAAGACTACTCGTCGTTAAACGGCTGGAACCAGTCCTTCACCCCCCAGTACGGCTTCGATCTCCTGAGGACGGGCGACGGCGTCCACTGGACCTTCGTCACCCGGACCGGCTTCGGCGATCCCAAGAGCTGGGGCGCCCGGTCTCTCGAGTCCACTCCCGCCGGCCTATTCGTCGGTTCTGCTCGCCACCGCGGCGGGCTGGAAGTGTTCCGCTCGATCGAGCCTCCGGCGCCGCCGGTCGTGTTGCCGCCGGTCGTGGACGCGACCAGCACCGACCTCATCGGCTCGAATGTCCTGTTCAGCTGGGCTTCAGTTCCAGGAGCTGTCCGCTACCATGTGTATCGGGCTGAGAGCGTTCCGCTCTCCAGCCTGTTCGGCGGCAACGGCGACATCGGCAACCCCGGTCCGTCGATCTACCCGCTCTCGTACGGCGTAGTGTCGGTGACGCCCGGCCTCTTTTTCTCCGAAGCCGGCGTGTCGCCGACCCTGCCCAGCTTGTATTTCGTACGTTCGGAGGATGCAGGCGGGAATCTGTCTCCACCCTCCAACACCGTCGCCGGGCCCCATAAGGCCGCGCCCTAAGCGGCACGGAATCGGGTTCGGCTGCGATCAGCAGGCGGAACGAGGGAGAACCGCAATGAGGTTGGGAGCGATCGTCGTTACTCTCTGGTTGGGGCTGGGCGTGGGCGTGGCGGCCGGCGGACCAAGCTCAACAGGCTCGGGTCTGCCGCCAGACTACGGACAAACGTCGTGGCCGAGCCTGCACCGGGATTCGCGCAACTCGGCCTACGCTCCCTTCGTCGCGGCAAGGCGTCACCGGATTACTTGGCGCGCGCTGCAGGGGGCGGCCGTCTTGCCGGCCCCGGTCATCGGGCCCGAGGGCCATCTCTACGTCACCACTGGACGGGGAGCGGGGTTCAGCCACCTGCACGCGCTTGACGCCGAAGGAAACCTGCTGTGGGAGAGCGATCCTCAGCAGAGCGGCGCCGATCTCGACTCGGGCGCGGCTGTGAGCGCGCCGCTTGTGGATCAAGCCGGAGACGTTTACGTTGCGGACGCGGACCAAGTGTGGGCCTTTCACGCCGACGGCTCGCTGAAGTGGACCGTGCCGACTCCCGGCGCTATGCCCTTTGCGTCTCTGGTGCTGACGCAGCAAGGTTTCGTCGGGGGCGCGACCCTCGGCGGCACGATGGCCTTCTTCCGCCGAACGGACGGGGCGCAAGCGGTTCTCCCATTTGAGCTCCCCGGCGGGTCCGGTCCGGCGGGAGCGCCCGTTCCGCCCGGCCTGTGGACCGGCGGCTTGCTCGATTCGAACATCGTCGCGACGGTCTATCACGTCTTCCTTGGACGTGTCTTCGAGGTTACCAATACGCCCGCGGTGGCCCCCGAGACGGGTCGAATCTTCGTGGTCGCGGCCGGAAGCACGCCCTCATCCGGCGCGCTCTACGGTTTGGACATTGTAGGTGGAGCGATCACGGTCGGTTTCACCGCGACGCTGGGCGGCGGCAGCGGTACCAGTCCGTCGCTCGCGCCGGACGGAGGGCAGGTCTATGTGGTCGACGGCTCCGGCGTGCTTACGGCAACCGATGCTTCGACAGGAGCACTGCTGTGGAGCGCCGCGGTTGGCAGTTCAGCCACGTCGGTGACCGTGGGCGCCGACGGAACAATCTTTACGGGCGGGAAGCGCATCATCGCTCTCGACCCCACGAACGGCCAGGTCAAATGGTCGCAGGGCTACGACGCAGTGGCGGCGAGCTTGCTGCCGCAGCTCCCCGCTAGTCCGCCGTACTTCACGACGGGCGCGCCGACGGCGCGCACCAACAGCGTCATCTCGGCGTCGGCGACTCGCCTGCACGCGGCGTTGGCGCTGGGGTACGAATACACCGAGCCGACGACCGGGGCAACGCTATTACAACCGAGGGTCAATCTGCTGATGAGCGTCGACCCCGCGACCGGAACGCTTCTGTTCGCGACGGTCGCCCCGGACAGCAACGACGGATTGATCTCCATTGCGGCGGGCGGCGGCCTGTATTCGGCTCAGGCGGCTATGTTGTCGTCAATTTTCTACTACGGTTTGAACCAGGCGCTGCCGCGGTACCTGCGCATGCCGGGACCGCCGTCGGGGGGCTTGACCGCTTACGAGCCGGAATCCTTCAGCGAGACCGCCGTCGACGGGTGGTCGTGGGTACGCTCTCTGGGGGCGCAGTCGCTCGCGTACCTGGAAAACGGGGAGGGCGGCATCGCCAAAGCGGGGTCGGCGCTTCAAACCGGGCTCAACCAACTCGCCGCTACGGACGAAGTTGTAGCCGAGTCCTCCGCGAGGGGCGAAGTCACCTCGACAGCTGCCCAAAACGCCCGCATAAAAGGCGGGTCGGCATACGTCCAACTCTCCACCGCCAGGGCTCTGCTCTCACTATCGCCCGCGCCGAACAACGCTCAGCTCGGTGCGGCGGTGCTGCTCATCGTCGGCGCGGACAGCGCCCTCGCGGCAGCGACCTCAGCCATAGCTCCATAGCCCTATTCTTGACGATGGATTCCCCGGGAGGGTTTTCGATGCTTCCAACTACTCGTGAGTTCTGGACACTATTGCTGGCAGCCGCGATGGCGGTTCCGGCAAGCGCCGCGGTGACGGCTGTGTTGTCACCGAGCGTCTCCTCTCCGCAGCCGGTAGGGACGACGATAGTGTGGACAGCGATTGGATCATCGAGTGACCCTGGAACGCTGGACTACCGTTTCCGTGTGCGCCTGGCAGGCGGGACTTTCCGAACGCTCCGCGACTTCCATCCGTCGGCGACCTTCGAGTGGACGCCGAGCGAGCGCGAGGGCGACTTCGAGGTGCAAGCGATCGTCCGCAACAAAGGGACCCTCGAAGAGGCCTCAACCAACGCCTCGTTCGGACTGACGCCGCTGGCGACCCAGGGGACGGCGGTCCTGTCGGCCACCGGCCACCGCTTGGTAGTGCTCTACAGCGCGCCCTCTTGCGCCGCCGGCAGCTATATTCGGATGCGTTTCGGGACCGGGGCGGAACCCTTCTCTGCGACGCCTTGGAAGGAGTGCGTCGCCGGGATCACCAGCAATGCCTTGATCTCCGGACTACGACCGAACACTACGTATTCGGCGTATCACGAAGTGGCGACGCAGGGGAATGTTGTGGCTTCCACGGGGCAGGGCTTTTCGACCATCGGCTTGCCCGCCTGGTTGCCTTTCTCCACTTTGTCGATCGTCAAAATGCCAGTCGCCACAAGCTGCTTCGCGCAGCCGGTGGTATTACACAGCAACATTGCCTTCCAACCGGGCGAAATCACGTTCCCCATAGCCACGGACATCTGGGGACGGATCATTTGGTACTTCCCGCGCCTAGCAACCCCCGAGCAATCGGGCGCGACGATCTTTCGGCCTCTAGACGGGGGCACGATGCTGCTGGCGGTTAACGATCCGAGTAGCCCTCTCGTGCACCAGCAAATCCTGCGCGAAATTGATCTGACCGGCGGCCCCGTGCGCGAGACGAACGTCGAGCGGGTCTCGGAGCAGCTGGTTGCCCTCGGCGAGGACCGCATCACCTCCTTCCACCATGACGCATTTCGCTTGCCGAACGGACATTTGTTGGCGCTGACGAGCGTCGAGCGGATCTTGACGGACGTGCAGGGCCCCGGTCCGGTCAGCGTGATAGCCGACGGCCTTGTCGAACTGGATCTGGATCTCCAGGTGGTCTGGTCGTGGAACGCGTTCGATCACATGGACACGTCCCGCCTGGCGACGCTGGGCGAAACCTGCGTGGCGGGTCAGGGCGGCTGCCCCCCGGTAACGCTGGCGCCGATCGCCAACGATTGGCTGCATTCCAATTCCGTGCATCTGGCCTCGGACGGCAACTTGGTCCTTTCGATTCGACATCAGGACTGGGTTGTCAAGGTTGACTACCAGAACGGCGCCGGTACGGGCGCCCTGTTGTGGCGGCTGGGCGAGGGCGGCGACTTTACGGTGCTGAGCGCGCAGCCTTCCCCGTGGTTCTCTCACCAGCACGACGCGGAGTTCGACGACCCAGCGGTTCCCTTGCTTTCACTGTTCGACAATGGCAACGTACGGCGCGCCTCCGACGCGGACGCCAACAGCCGGGGGCAGGTCTTCTGGCTCGACGAGGCGCGCCGCTTGGCGTTCCCCGTGCTAAACGCGGATCTCGGCAGCTATTCGCTTGCGCTTGGCTCTGCCGAGCGAGTGTGCAACGGAACGTACCACTTCAACTCCGGCGTAATACAGCCGGACCTCATCGCGCAATCGGTAGAGATAGGGGTGGAGGGGCAGATTCGCGGCGTGTTGCAAAGTTCGTCGACAGCCTACCGCACCTTCAGGATGCAGACGCTCTATAAACCCTGAACTGCGCCACGTCGGCCGGCTACATCGAGACGGCGGCCGGCCAGATTGATTTCTACCCGGGGCTGCCGGCGCAATGCAAACCCTGTCGGTTTGGGTCGAGTTCTACTCCACGGCGATCGTGACGTCCTCGCGGCTGCTGATTCCTTCCATCTCAATGAGGATCGGAATCGCGTCGCCGGTCGGCACGCCCGTGGGAAAGCGAATGACAATCTCATTGAGCGCTACGAACAAAGCCGAGAGCCCCGAGTAACGCACGTCTTCGTCGGGGACTGCTACGCCGCCGATCTTCACGATCGGTCTCGTGAGCGTCTCTCGGCGCACGAGGTTTGAAAGATCGGGCGCGCACTGCCCATCGGGATCGCACGAATTGAGCCGATCTTCGATCACCGGATTTACCAGGCCGAGACCGTTGGCGTAAATCGTGAGGTAGTCGCCTTCCTTGGCGGGACGGCTTGCGCCGACCGCGCCCAACGGGGCGGCGACATCCACAGTGTTCGAGAAAACGACCACACCCTGACCCGAGCCCGTTTGCGTCAGCGTATAAATAGCGGGCGAGAACGTATTCAGCTGTACCGTGCGCGGCTCGCTCGAGCCCAGCTCGTTGGTCACAACCATCGTCGTCGTACCGCTAAGAGCAACGCCCGGGACTTCCAATAGCGCGCCGGGAAGCTGAGCTAGGAGCTGCCCCGGCGAGGCATAGAAGAGTCCGGCCGGAATGCCGTCGAAGGCGACCGAGACGCCGCCGAGCTCAAGCGGCAAGGGAATCGTTTCGGCGTTGTGTACACCTTCGGTGAAGCTCCGCCCGAAGATCGCGACGGCGGACTGCGGCGACACCGGGTGCCCGGGCAGCCCGGAGGGCGTCATGCTCGCGGCGTTGACGACTCCGCCGTCGTTGACCACGGGCCCCGGCGGATCCAAAGGCACCTCTCCGGGGGTCACAAGGAGCGTGACAAACACCCGCCGAGTTTGACCGCCGCCGCGAACGAACAGCGGCCTGCTGTAGGCGCCCGGCGCCAGCCCTGCAGGGTCGACCGTGGCAAGGAAACTGTCGACTTCGCCGTTTGAGGATCCGCGCCTTAGATTCGAAGAGAGCCAGCTCGCGCCCGGCTGAATCGTATAGGCGATCTCGCCGTCGATCGCCCGCACCGTAAAGCGCTTCGACGCGGGCGCGGCGTCCTGCGTCAGCTCGAAGGACAACGAGCTGGGGCTCGCCCGGAGCCGGGCAGCGGTCGGAACGGGCTCGGGCTCGGGATCAGGGTCAGGATCAGTGCAGGCGCTAATATCCAGCACGCTGATCACGCCGTCCTGGTTCACGTCGCGGGGGTCGGTTGGGCTGAGTGCGGGCTTGCCGCTTGCCTCGGTGAGCTGGGCGATGTCGTTGCCGTCCACATCACCGTCCGTATCGATGTCGCAAGCGACGGGCTCCCGCGAAGCAGCCTTGGAGGGGCCTCCCGCGAGGTTCGAGGGCGGAGACAGTTTTCCCTCGGCATCCACCGCCCGGACAAAGTAAATGGACTGCAAACGGGTCGGCGCGGGCTCGGAGTAGGACGTTGAGTCGGTCTGGCCGACGAGTACGTATGCCAACGGGAATGAGGCGGGAATAAGATTAGCAGGCTCCTCATCCTGCTCGGCCGCAAGCTGCAAGAACTCGCAGGCAGGCGCCTCCGATATCCCAGGATCCGTACTAGACGGGCAGAGCCATGACAGCTCGCCGTCCTGGACGTCTTGCCGAGAGATTTCGGTGACGCCGCCTTCGGCGTCAGTCACCTGCATCGGGAAGATAATCTCGACCAGCTCCTCGATTGGTCGTGCCGTTGAGCGGTAGATGTTGTATTTATCCGCTCCGGCAGTCGGCTGCCACGACAGGTTGACCGTTCGGCCGGCCGTCTCCTCGCTTTCGGCCTGCAACCGCCAGGGCGGGGCCAGCGGAGTCTCCGGAACGCCGACCCGCTGGAAGACTTCCGCGCCATAGCGCTGGCGAGCCGTGCCGACGAACAGACCCTGCGGTGTGGATTCGAGACTGCGCACGCCCGAATTGTTCGGATCGCCGAGGCCGGTTTGAGTGATTGCGGTCCAGTGGATCGCGTCGTCGGTGCGAAAGAAGTCGAAGCCGTAACTGTGGCCGAAGAGCTTGTCTAGGGGATCGAGCAGGGAGAAGCTCTGGAGTCCGACGCTCCAGTCCCAAGTGCCGAGAAACAGCTTGTTCTCATGCTCGGCCATCCGCCAGAAGTGCCCGTTAAACCAACTTCCGAAGCCGTTGCCGAAGCCGGTCAGCGGTCGCTTGAAGCCGGTTGGAGTGTCGCGCGGCTCGCCCACCATAAGGTCCCAGGAGTCGTCGGGACGGACACGCACGAGCTCAGTCGGACGGTTGGTTCCTAGGTACAGCTCGCCGCGATACTCCCCGAAGCTGAGGCCATTGGGAGCCACGAAGTCCGGATCGGTCTGGAAGCCGCCCTGCGTGATGACCGGAGCGAACGTGTATGGGGCGTCGCCCGAGGCGTCGGTCTTGAGCAGCGCGTAGCCGTCGGCGTCCGGATTCTGCTGGCGGGTGAACCCTGAAGTCACGTATAGGAAGTCGTTGTAAACCTTGAGCGTCCAGGCCGCCATCTGCTCGTACGGCGGTCCGGCGACCCGCCACGCATCGTCCCCGGCGGCCGGATTCGACGAAGCGATGATGACCCCCGAGCCGACGTAGCTGCCGACCGTCGCGAACAGCTCACCCTTGTATGAGGTAAGCGACCGGAAGGACCGCACCTTGGTCTGCGGATCGAGCAGGAAGTCCCCGATGTCTCCGAGAAAGGTCCCGGGAGTCTGGGGAACGGGTGCCCAGTTGTCGCCGTCGACGCTTCGCATCAGGCTCGGCCCGTGGAAGGTCCCGGGCGCGGTATTATCCGGATCGTAGACGCTTCCCGACGTGACGCCGCCGGCGTACAGCGCCTCCGTGCCGTCGGGCTCGACGTGCACGGTCATGCCGCGGAACCCGACATCGCGCGCCGTCAACACGGTGGTTCCGTTCACCTGAACCGGGATCGTGTTCGGCGACGCGTGGACCTTGAGCCATGTCTGCGTTTCGGGGGTGTATTGCCAGATCTCGGCAGCGAGGGAGCCCGCCAGCTCGAGCTCGCCGGGGCACTGGTTCGTAAGGAAGCTGAACGGGTAGATCTCAGTGGTGGTGCGCACGTCGGAGGTCAGCAGACTAACGCAAAAGGCCTCGCGGGCGGTGCCGATGTAGTATTTTCCTTTGAACCAAGCAGAAGACCAGATCCAAGTGTTGCTGTCGTCGCCTCCGAGCGGAGCGAGTCCGTTGACGGCCAGGCGCTTGAACTCGTCGTTGTACGAGTTCTCTAGCGCTTGGATCCGCGCCGTAATCTTCGGAAAGCTCGCGGAGCCCGAGTCCGTGTCAAGGTGGTTGGTGGGAATGATGCCGATGTCATTCGAAATTTCGGGCGCTAGGCGGGAGCGGGCGACCGTCACTAGGCCGTCGTTGTGGGTATCGTGGCGGATGCCCGGCGCGAGCGAGCGCAGGATCGCGCCAGTGGCGAACGTCAGAATGTTGCTCACGAACTGGTTGCCCGCGAGCGTGTAGAAGTTCTTCTGCGGGCCGATCAACGGGTCGATCGTCTGGCGGAGTGCGGCGACGTTCGCGAGCTTCATCGAGTCGACGGCGGGAGTAAGCAGATTCAGCGGGCCGGCGAGACCCGGATTCGCGAAGGCCCAGTCCGCCAGCTCGGTGCCTTGGTTCGGCGTCGAGATCGTGAAGACCGCCTTGGCCAAGGAGCGAATGTTCGCGTCGGTCATGGCCGCTTGGATGTCGAGGCCGCCCTTGGAGTGTCCAATCAGGTAGACCTCGGTCGCGTTGTAGTGAGCGGCGACGCGCGGGATGGCGAGCTTGAGTTGCTCCGCGTTCGTATCGAAATCACTGGTGGCCGGAGAGTTGTCGACGTTTGGACTGATAAAGGCCGTGCGGTAGCCGAACAAGTACATGTTGGAGTACATGTCGTTGTCCGTGAACCAATTGAACGCAGTTCCCCCCAGCCCGGGCACGAAGATCAAGACAGGAGTCTCAAAGTTGACCGCCGGGTTCAACGCGCCATAGAAGATGTTCAGACTAGCCGGGTCGGGCGTGGGAGCCGGAACTGGAAACTGGCCAAATGCCGATGTACTGCAAAGGCAGCCTAGTATTACGACTAGAAGTGAAGACTTGATGCCCAAAGCAACGCCCTCCAAGGCGACGATCTGCATTGCGTTGCGAACCTAGCACAGCCCGCGCCCTGTTCGGCTTGCATGAACAGGGCGCGGAACCAGCCAGCGGGGGAGGGGGCACATCCGCAAAGTGTAGCCCATGGTACCCCAATGATCCCGCAGCGCGCAACGCAAAGCTGCGCCATGGATTCGGTTCTTGGCCGGCAAACTCCCCGGCAACTCCTTTCGGCGGAGCGCGGATGCGTTCGACCGGAGAGCTACTGCAGGTCGAGCAGAACGAGTTTGAGCTCGAGCGCGCGTTTCTTGCGTTTGCCCGTGTCGATGCCCAGAGTTCCGGCTATATAGCGGCCATTCGGGCTGAACTCGCAGACGGCGACCATATTGCGGCCACCCAGATACTCTTTGGCCGACGAGTCGTTGAAGTACGTCAGCCGCTCCAGGCCGCTGCCGTCTGAGTTGATCATGTAGTACTCGCGCTCGAGCAGTTGAGAAGCCCAGTTCTTGTTCCCTTGGTCGAGCTTATAGGGCGAATCCCGGTTCGACATGAAAACGATACGCTTTCGGTCCGGTGAGATGCACGCGCCCTCCTCCCATAAATCGGGCGTGCTGAGCAGGTTCTTGACTCGCTTCGACTTGATATTCAGCGAATAGAGATCCATCCCGAACTCGTGCTGCCCTTCCAGGTTCCCGGCGACGAGCAGTCGGTGGGATCCCAGAAAACCCATCGCCGTCACATAGTTCCCGGTGCTGGGCTGGAACAGGACCCGTTCGTTCTCGAGCTTCGGACTGCCGCCGCGCACGACGAAATCCGCGCCTTTCACCCGCCACTTGCCCCAGTTGCCGCCGCGGTCATAGCGCTCGGTCCACACCAACATCGAGCCGTCTTCGTTGAAGTGCGGATTGACCGTGGCGACGACGGGGGTCTTTTCGAACATCTTCCTGCGTATGGGGATATCGGTCAGTTGCCAGAACTTCGAACCCTTTGCGTCGGTCGCCCAGAGGTTGCAGTAGAGGCCCAGCCCCGGGTCGCCCATCAGCTTGTTTCTGGACAGGAAGTGCTTCTCCTCCTCGGAGATGAAGACGACGAAGTCGCCCGACGGGTGGAACACGGCGTTGCCGTTGTTCTTCTTTCCGATCCCTGATTTTTCGCTGGTTACGTCAGAGACGTTGCCGGACAGGTCCGTCATGTAGACGTCCGCATAGCCGTCCGAGCCACGGCGATCGAATAGGATGCTCTTGCTGTCCGGAGACCAGTGGGGCCGAGCCCCGCTTTGCAGGAGCACGCGCATTTTCTCGACCTTGGCGTTCTTGCCCCTGCAGCCATCGTCGCTGCGGCAAAGCTCCACCGATTTTCGAATCCGAACGCGGTCCTCCGCGGCGCCCTGGCCGCAGCCCGCCGCCAGGACCGCGAGACCGATCACGAGCTGATTCGTGACCCTCCGGGTCCTCACGTAATCAATTCGTGGAATCATTTGAAATCCTCAGGTCCAAGATCGGTACGCCCCACGGCAAGCGAACCAGCTCGTGGAGCGGTCGGCCAGCGTTGACCTACTGCAAATGGTAACCCAGCGACTCACCCGCATGGCTGGCCATCATGCCAGTACTGCCGCGATTGTGCGCCGGTATCGCGGATGGGCTTGTCGGCGGCGCACTCCGTTGGGCGCCGGCTGGGACCATCCACACGAGAACGGATATGGATCTAGGGAGTCGCCACGCGGAGGCAATCATGGTCCGGAACGTTGTCGACGACAGCGGCATCGACCCCGGCGGAGGGCGGCCTCGATCGCGCCGCGCTGTGCCCGGAAGCAATCCGGTCTCGTCCGCTGAGTCTACAGGGGATTGAAGAGTTCGATCATCCAGACGGTCCAGTGCAGCCAACTCGTCGTTTCATCGCCGAAATCTCGACCCACGGTGGCGGCGATCGTCTTGCCGTCGGGGCTCACGTCGCAGATGATCGTCACCGCGCGCCAGCCGGTATACTCTGCCGTGCCCGGCACGTTGAAGTATGTGAGGCGCTCCTTGTTGGAGCCGTCTCCGTCCATGATGTAGTAGTCGCGCTCGACCAGCTGACCTACCCAATCGGCTGCGAAGTTCAGCGGATACTGCGAGTCCCGGTTGGTCATGTAGACGATCTTGCCGGAGGGGGCCACGCACGAGCCCTCCTCCCAATCCAGGGGGCTGTTGGTCAAGTTGGTCAAGTCGCCCGTCGTCAGGTTCAGCCGGTACAGGTCCATCCCGAATTCATGCTGGCCGTCCAGATTGCCGGAGACGAGCAACTCGTTGTCAGAGAGGAAGTCCATAGCGGTCACGTACGTGCCTTCCACGGGCGTGTAGATCACGTGCTCGTTGTCGATTCGTGGGCTACCCGGTCCGGTCAGCACGAGGTCCGCCGCTTTCAGTCGCCACAGGCCCCAGTTCAGGTTTCCGCCGCCGTCATACCGCTCCGTCCACACCAGACTCTGGCCGTTCGGGGTGAAGCGCGGATTGACTGTCGCCATCGCCGGAATGCCGTCCTCCAGGGTCTGCTTCACGGGCATGTTCGTCAGCTTCCAGTAGTTGACGCCGTCGGTCAACCACAGGTTATTGAATAGACCCACGCCGGGCTCTCCGATCGGCACCTGGCCGACCGAGGAATACTGATCGAGGTAGTGAGACGGTTCTGCGGCCACGAAAACGGCGAGGGACGACACGGGGCTCACGATGCCGTTGCCGCTGTGCCGCGTGAACGGAGCGCGGCCCTCGGTCAGGCTAGCCCAGATTTGGCCTGCCGTCGTGGCAAAGTAGAGTGCGTAGTGGCCGTCTTCGTTCCTCCGGTCGAACATGATGTTCTGACCGTTCGGCGTGAACTTGGGCCGGGCTCCCGAGCTGAGAATGGGCGTGATCTGTCGAACGCGGGGGTTGCCGTAGGCCGGTTGCGCCTGCAACGAGGCGGACCCCGCGAACCACGACGACAAAACGTAAGCCGCGATCGAGACCGGGAAAGCTAGGCGCAGTCGGAAGAACATCGAATTTTCCCTCATACGGCGAATGAAACAACAATCACCGCGACTCTCGGCTGGAATGCAACGCCGGGACGAATCCGGAGTGCCGGGCCCGAGGTCCCAGAGCCGATTCTATCGACTCGTGTCATCACGGGCAACACCTATCATGGGGCTAGCACCCCGTGTCGAAAGTCGCACAGGCCGCGTTCCGCGCTTCGGCGACTAGGAGCACTCGATGAATCTCGGATCAGAGGGCTGTCAAGGCGGCGGAGGTGCGACGCTCGTGGGCGCGTAACCCGTTGGGCGGCGGACATTTGCGACCGTCGGCTTGGTTGTTCGTCGGAGAGGATATCCCGTGTCGTCGTCTTCCTCACGCCTCGCCGAACGGCCGCGGGAGCCCGCCGCGCGACCTGCGAGACTTCCGACACGGGCTGCTGGCGGTCGAGCATCCGAAACCGGCCCCGAGAACGACTTCTCTCGGCCGTCGAATCTACGCCTTCGGAAAGTAGCGCCCAGTACGCATCGTATACTTGGTGGCTACTGTCGCAGGGGGAACAACACGTTTTGACCGAGCTGATTAAGGCCATCCAACTCATGGGACCCGCCCATATGCTCAAGCTCCGCCGAGGCTATCGCAGCGGCTGGAACGACATGCTTAAGGGCTATTTCTCGACGCACGCGATGTTCGCGCTGCTCAATGTCGGGTTCATCGACGAGATGATGGAAAAGGGTTCAGTCGACCCGGCCGCGTTCGCTTCGAGCCGGGATCTCGACTTGGAGGTGTTGGACGCCACTTGTCAGGCGTTCTACGCGCTGAGCGTATTCGAACGAGAGGGCGGCTCGTATCGGCTGTCATCCAGCGGTCAGGACGTGATGGATGTCCTTCGCGGCTGGATTGAGCTCACATACGGCTACGATGAGTTGTTCGTCAATCTCGAAGACGTTCTTCGCAAGAAGAAGGTCTACGGCAAGGATTTCTACCGCAAGTCCGACTTCGTCGCCAAAGGCAGCGGCGAGATGGAAGGCGTTCTGTACTTCCCGATGGCGATAGACATCCTGCGCACTGCCGGCTATAAGTGCGTGCTCGATCTCGGCTGCGGCGACGGAACGTTCCTGCGCAGGCTCTGCAAGGCGGTTCCGGGCGTCACAGGGCTCGGCGTCGACCTGGCGCCCGAGGCCGTCGAGGAAGGAAACCGCCGGGCTGCGGCGGAAGGCTTGGCGGATCGCGTCAATCTTTACGCCAACGACATCTCGAAAATCGACGAGACCCCGGAGGCGCTGCGTGGTATCGAGGCGTCAACCATTTTCTTCGTTCTCCATGAGCTCCTCTACACCAGCGAACAACGCGTAATCGACTTCCTGCGCGACTACCGCCGTCTGTTCCCGGGCGCGCCGCTTATCGCCTTCGAGGCTATCCGGCCCACGGCCGACCAGCTCCGCGAACGCCCCGGCATTTCGGTATTTTATTACTACTATCACGACCTCTCGCACCAGAAGCCGACTTCGCGTGAGAAGTGGCGCGAGCTGTTCGCCAAAGCGGGGTTTACGCAGGTCGAAGAACGATTTCTGCCGTACTCTTGGACTTCGATCTACACTCTGCGCTAACGCTGCCTGCCCGGCTCGACATCGCGCGAGAATCGCACCGAAACCACTGAAACGTCCGCTATGGCTCGATTCCTGCTCACCCTCTGGCCTTATCCGACCCATGTGCGGCCGTTCATGGCGGTTGCGCAGGCGTTGCGCAGGCGCGGACACGAGGTTGCGGCCTACACCGGCGGCGACGGCGCCGCCGCGTTTAAGGCGGAGGGGTTCCGCGTCTATCCATTCGTGCGCACGAGCTGGCCCGGCGTACAGACCGCCGTCGAGCGGCTCATCGCGGACCGTCGCCGAATCAGAAAGCTCGGCTCGCTCTGGAAAGCCTTCTTGATCGACACAGTCCCAGCCCAAGTTGAGGACGTCGACGAGATCCTCGCAGACTGGGAGGCGGACGTAATTCTTTGTGATTTGGCCATGTGCGGGCCATATTTAGCGACAAGAGAACGCAACGGTATTCCCGTCGCCATGCTTTCGCACGTTGCCTACTGCTTGCTGCCCGGCCCGCGAGGCCCCGTGCCCGGCAGCGTGCTGCCTCGCGACGGCGGCCCCATGACGACGTTGCTTGCTTGGGCCATCGCCGCAACGGTGTCCCGAGTCGTTGGCGCTACGGCCCAGGGCGCGCGCGAGCTGCGACGGCGATACGGCCTTCCCAACGTCGGCAAGGCCGTCACTGAGCTTAGCGGAGAAGCAGACTTGTATCTCCAGCCGAGCGCTCCGGACTTCGACTATTTTCGCGACGACCTACCCTCGAACGTTCACTACGTCGGCGCGTGCTTGTGGTCAGGACCTTCAGCCGATCAGCGTCCAGCCTGGATCGACTCCATCCCACGTGAGCGTCCCTGGGTGCTCGTGGAGGAGGGAGCGCTCCACACCAACGAAGCTCCGCTACTTGAGGCAGCCGCACGTCTCACGGGCTTGCCTTGCGAGATCATCATCCTCCGGGGAGAAGGGCGCCGCCCGTCGGAACTACCGCTCTCCGCAGCCGGTGTGGGTATCCGGGTCCACGACTGGGTGGCGCTTGCGCATATTCTGCCTCTCGTAGACGTTATGGTGACGAATGCCAACTCGGATAGCGTGCTCTTCGCGCTCGACGCGGGATGCCCGATCGTCGCAGTGCCTTCGATTTGGGACCAGATGGAGACCGCTCGGCAGATCGAGTCCGCCGGCGCCGGAGTGCGCCTGCCGCTGGCGCATTGCACTCCCCGAAGCCTGCGTACGACCGTAGCGCGAGTGCTGGCGACGCCAAGCTTTCGGGCGGATGCCAAGCGGATCGGTCACGCGCTACGCGCTCTCGGCGGCGCGAATCGCGCCGCCGAGCTGCTGGACCGTTTGATACAAAGGCGGGGCTAGACGGGGCGACTGAGGGATTTGTCGCTGAATGTGTCAAGGCCGCTGCTCAAGCGCTTCGCTGCGGCACGACGTGAGGTTCTGGCCGGCACTACACAACGCCCGGGCGCCCAGGCTGATAGCTATTGTACATAATAATGAGTCGACGGTTTGAATAGAGGCTGGCCGCCCAGGTTGATTAGCAACTGAAACTAGAAACACACTGGCAAGGTAGACAGTCTGACAAGTCGTACAGGCAATTCCTCCGTAGGCTTACGCTAAAACATTGCGATATGCCATAGGGCTATTTACTCGCGGCGACGCCAGGACTTCGTGTTATGCTCCCTGAAGATCACGATGTCTCGGGTGACGCTATTTCTGTTTGTCCTGCTTTCAAGCTCGCTGCTATCGGCGCAGCAGCCGGTGTCTGTTACGGTAGCGCCGCCGTTCTCGACCGTCCGGATCAACGAGTCTCGTAAGTTCAGAGCGACAGTCCGCAACAATGTGAACACGGCAGTCACTTGGAGCGCGACGGCCGGCGTTATTAGCGGAACAGGTTCGTACCAGCCTCCCTCAATGCTCCCGGCGGACCCCGTCGTCACCATCCGCGCAACTTCTGTCGCCGATACGTCGAAGTCCGGCGTCGCTGTGGTTGAGCTCCAGAATCCACGGCCTAGCATTTCAGCCCTCTCGCCGTGGTTGGTAAATACAGGTCTTGCCTTCACGTTGCGAATCATCGGCGCCGGTTTTCTTCCCGCCAGTGCGGTCACGCTGGAGGGTGCATCCGTCGCTGTCCGGTACATCAGCGCGACCGAACTAGAAGTTAGCTTAGTGGCGTCCAACCTGCCGGGCGACCACATAGACGTAGTTGTCTCGAATCCTGGACCAGGCGCAGCCAGCACGTTCGCCCGGCAACTCGTCGTCGTCAAGCCGGTTACTGTTGGCGTCAGTCCCAATGTGGTCACCCTCCGCGCCGGGTCCACCGTTCAGTTCAGGTCTTGGACCCAGAACAGTCTGGTTACAACGGTGGACTGGCTGGTTGACGGCGTCAAGGGCGGCAACGCTGCCGTTGGCATCATCAGCGCCGCCGGCTTATACACCGCTCCGCCCATGGTTCCGCCCGCTAGGACTGTGGAGATTACAGCGGTCAGCACGGTCGATATCCGCGGCGTCGGCGGGGCCGAGGCAACGGTTTGGAATGCCGCACCTGTACTGGTTCAAGCCTCGCCTGTAACTGCCGTGACGGGGCCGGCGACTTTTACCCTGACTGGCCAGTTGTTTGCGGCCGGAGCCAGGGTCTACCTCGGCGCCGCCGAATTGGCGGTAACTTCTGTAAGCCAGAATCAACTGACGGCCTCCGCCACGCTGAGGCCGCTTGCCGGCCAACTGGCGATGATTCGCGTTGTGAATCCCAGCCCGGGCGGCGGCACGTCAGCCCAACTGCCGATCAGAATTGAGAATCCCGTTCAGGTCGTGAGCTACGCCACTGCGGTCCGCTTCCTAGAACAAGCGAGTTTTGGCGCGGAACCGGATTCGATTGCCCGGGTGCAGGCGATCGGTCCGCGCGCATGGCTTGCCGAGCAGTTCCAACTGCCGGTGACGCCCCTGCCGGATGCGAACCCGCCCACGTATACCGCCGGCGGAATGATTCAGCATGAGACGCTCGGCCGACTACAGAATACGTGGCTCTTGAACGCGCTTCAGGCGCCCGATCAGCTCCGCCATCGGGTAGCGTTCGCACTGCACTCGATTCTCCTCGTCTCCGGCATCGATATCTATCAACACAGGCAGTATGTACCATACCTGCGCATTCTGCATGAGAACGCATTCGGAAACTACAGGACCTTGCTTAGTCAGATCACCCGGAATCCAGGAATGGGCCGCTATCTCAACATGCTCAATAACGCAAAGAGCAATCCGATCACAAATACGGTGGCCAATGAGAACTACGCCCGCGAATTCCTCCAACTATTCACGATCGGCATCACTCCGCTCAACCCGGACGGCACTCCGCGGGAAGGCCGCCCGCCAAATTACACTGAGTTCCACGTGAAAGAACTTGCCAAGGCTTTCACGGGTTGGACCTTCGCGCCGCTGCCGGGCGCCGCGCCGGAGTTCAGAGGTCCAGCGAATTGGGATGAGCCCATGGTCCCGATTGAACATCAGCACGATGTTTCGGCCAAGGAACTTCCGAATGGAATCACTCTCGCGCCCAGTCGAACGGCGGAACAGGACCTGACGGACGCTCTAGACGCTGTCTTCAACCATCCCAATGTTGGCCCGTTTGTCTCCTATCGTCTCATTCAGCGGCTTGTCACCAGTAATCCCTCTCCAGCCTATGTGGGGCGTGTCGCCTCGGTGTTTGACCATGACGCCATTGGCGTCCGTGGCAACCTGAAGGCGGTCATCGAGGCCATTCTCACCGATCCCGAGGCGGGTACGAACACTGCTCAGGCGCCGGAACTAGATTCAAGCCAAGGCAATCTGCGAGAGCCGGTCGCCTTGACACTCAACGTGATACGCGCGCTGGAGATCGACTCGAACGGACCCCTGGCCGCCTACATCTCCCTTATGGGCCAGACGCCGTTCATGCCTGTTAGCGTCTTCAGTTACTACTCTCCTTTCGCGAAACCTGGGCCGGAATTCGAAGGCCTTAGCGCGTCACAGGCCCAAAACACGATCAACATTATGTTTTTGTTGATTGCGAACGGAATGGGCTCCGCGGCGACCTTCGATCTTGCCCCTTGGGAACTCCTGGCGAATGACTCGAACGCGCTCGTTGCGGCTGCGGCAAACGCTCTGGTCCGCGGTGATCTGCCGGATAGCGAGCGCAGCGTGATCCTACAAGCGGTGAACGCGCAGCCGACCGTTCGTTTGAAAGCAATGACGGCGCTATATCTAATTGCCGCTTCCCCTCGTTTCTTGGTGAAGCGTTGAGTCGGAGATCCCCGATGCCCAGTTCATCCATCCTCCGCCCCAGCTCCCGAATCGCCAGCCGGCGGAAATTCTTGCAACTTGGCAGTCGAGCGGCGGCGTGCGTCTCCACTGCGGGAGTTGTGGCGCGCCTCGGACTAGCGAACGCATACGCGCAACCGGGCACAGACTACAAGGCCCTTGTGTGCGTCTTCTTATATGGAGGCAATGACGCCAACGATACGATCATTCCAACGACCGATACTGGTTACCAAGCGTACTCAATCGCCCGGCGCGCCACCGCCGTTCCGAAGGCCATGCTGTTGTCCGGAACCGCCCAGGGGAATGAGACGTTCGGTCTTCACCCAGCACTCCGGGGACTATCTACTCTCTTCGGCAGAGGTCGTGCGGCCGTTCTCGCCAACGTCGGATTGTTGGTGCACCCTCTGACGAGGGCAGAGTTTCAGGCGAACCTCAAGCCCGTTCCTGAGAATCTCTTTTCTCACTCCGATCAGCAGCGGCGTTGGCAGAATGCTACGGCGGAGGGCGCCGGCCAAACTGGATGGACGGGCCGTATCGTCGACCAACTCCGGTCGATGAATCTTCCGTCGCAGTTCCCGGCCGCCATCTCCGTGAGCGAAACAGCCCAGCAACTGGTCGGTCTGCAGACGCAGCCGTCCGAGATCGCGTCGCCCGCCATAGGATTGTTCGGCCAGAAGGGACGCGTCGGAGACGCGGAGCGGGCCGGAGCGCTCCAACAGTTGCTGACGCTTTCCTCCGGGGCAACGTTAGTGCAGGCGGCAGGTGTGAAGATCAACGAATCGCTTGGCATTCTTGCTCAGGCGAAGGCCGCACTGGAGGGACTTCCGACCATAGGCGGGGTCTTTCCGAATACTTCCCTCGGCAAGCAGTTGCAACAAGTCGTTCGGCTTATTCAGATTCGTAGCCAGCTCGGCCTCCGGCGGCAAGTGTTCTTCTGTTCGCGGGGCGGTTTTGACACGCATGAGAATCAACTCGGCCGCCAGTACAGCCTTCTGGCTGAGCTCGGCGACGCTATGTTGGCCTTCAACAATGCCATGGACCAGCTCGGCCTCTCTGACAAGGTGACGTTGTTTACCGAATCGGAATTCTCCCGTTCTTTGCAGCCGAATGGAAACGCCGGGACGGATCACGCTTGGGGGAGCCACCACTTCATCGCCGGGGCAGCAGTGAATCCGGGCCTTTTTGGAACATTCCCTCAGCTCGTCCTCAACGGATCTGACGATGCCGGCACACGCGGCGTCTGGATTCCAACGACCTCCCTCGATCAATATGGTGCGACGCTTGCGAAATGGTTTGGCGTCGGCGCTAGTTCAATGGCTGCGGTCTTCCCAAACCTCGGCAACTTCACGCAACCCGATATTGGCTTTCTAAAGGCCTAGCCGCGCGGCATCGGACCGCCGGTCGGCTTCCACACCGCCGCTCACGTCGGGGGAAGGGCCATCGCCCGGCGCCGCTTGTGCAGCCAGACCGAGACCGCTTGATAGCGGTCCAAACGCAGCGCGCGCTGCAGTCCGAGCATGCTGGCCCCTTTCTTGTGTGCCGTAACGTGCCAACGGATTCAGACCCTTCAACTAGAGACACTTCTGCGGGCTCGAGACCAATCGTCCCGATCTCCAGTACGATGCCGGCGAAGTCATAAGCCTCCATCTCGATTCGCCGCGCCGCCGTCTTCTGCGTCGACGAAAAGATCGCCATGCAAGCGCTCGACCGTCGCGACCGCGCGCTGCCGCTCTTGCCCGTCCGCGTCGAACGCCACGGCTTCGAGTACAAACGCAACGGCGCGCTGTCGCTCTACGCACCGACCAGGTGCGCTGTAAGATCGCCGCGAGACGTACCAGTCACGACGTCGTGTGCCTCCTCCGCGATGTCGTCTCCGGCTGCGAGCCCGGGCGCGAGATCTACATCACCCTGCGACAATCTCTCGGCCCACAAGGATGGAGCTAGTCGCCGCCTTCCTGGACGAGCGTCCCAACGTCGCACTACCCTCCCCGCCGACCCGATCGTCCTGGCTCAATCAGGTCGAGCCGTGGTTCTCAAATCTCCAGCGCGACCTTGCTCGCGGCGTGTTCAACTCGACCGCCGACCTGTCCCGCAAGCTCCGCGCTTACATCAACGCCTACTCCAAGAACGCCGACCCCTTTTCTGGAAGTACTCCAACTCTTCACGCCGCATTCGCCATGCAAACCCTGTCTCTAAGGCAGCCCATTAGGAGCCGTAGGAGGCCATTATGCTCGTACGGATCTGCGCGTGGGCGATCAGAAATGGGCGTCTTTTCGCGACCCTCCCGGCCGATCTGAGACGGACAACGATAGAGGGAAAGGGAATCAATGTAACGGATCGACCCCAGACGCCAACGGCCTACGAGAGTGCTCTCCTCAGCGTTTCTCGGCGGTGACGCCCGCACGCGTCCGGCCGCAGTAGTCGTCCCTGGGCCAGTTCCACGTGACCCAACCCCCAAACAAAAGATCCTCATTGATTAACATGGAAGCGGATGTTATCATTAATTTTTTCGGAACTCGTTTGCGCGCTCAGAGGATCCGACCGAAACGTGATATCCATTTCACGGAAGGATAATGACGAAACATCTAGAGTGCGCTGGAACGGCAAAGTGCGTAGCCCAAGACGGTTCTTCTCGTCACCGAGTCGTCGTAAGCGGAATCGGGCTGTGGACGTCGTTGGGCGAGGGAGTCGAAACCAACTGGCGCAGGCTTTTGAAAGGTGACTCCGGGATCGCGCCTATCCGCTACTGGAACTGTGAACAGTATGCTACGAAAGTGGCGGCCTGCGTGCGCTCGCCTGGCTCGCCTGTCAACGATGATCCCGATGCCATCCGTCAAGGGTTCCTGCTCTTCGAAAGCGTAGTCGGTGAAGCCATTCGAGACTCTGCTCTCGACGACGGAGCCGTTGACCTCTCCAAGGTCGGCTTGGCCGCCGGCACCAGCGTGAACCATCTCGATTGGCGGCAGTTCCGGCGAATGATCGACTACCTCGAAGCAGATCGGCCCGCGCTCGACGCCCAGGCCTACTGGAGGCATGGCCAAGCGGATGCCGGGATGTTCCCGCAGACGCAGGGAGAGCTAGTCAATAGGCATACGGCGCGCAAATACAAGCTTGGCGGTCCTTCATTCGTGGCCGATACCGCATGCGCGGCCTCGGCCCACGCCATCGGAGAAGCTTTCCGAATGGTTCGCCGAGGTGAGACGCCCGCCATGATCGCCGGAGGCGCCGCGGCTCTGGTGCGTCCGACTCACATCCTCGCTTTTGAGCGCCTCAAGGCGCTAAGCACCAGCGCCGATCCGGCAAGATCGTCCCGGCCATTCGATCGCGACCGTGACGGATTTGTCATGGGCGAGGCTGCGGGCGCGGTCGTCCTGGAGTCGATCGAGAGCGCCCAAGGGCGCGGGGCGCGCATCTATGGCGAGTTGGCCGGCTACGGGTCCAGCTTGAGCGCACACACGTTGACGGACCCGTCCCCGGACGGCGGCGCGGAAGCCCGCGCCATGGCCCTTGCGCTCGAAGACGCCGGAACTGAACCGGAAGAAATCGCCCACGTCGCCGCCCACGGCACTTCGACGCCGAAGGGCGACTTGACGGAGACGCTGGCCATCCGGCGAGTGTTCGGGCGCCACGCAGGCCGTCTGCTTGTTTCGTCCAACAAGGGGCAGCTGGGCCACACCATTTCGGCTGCCGGGGTTTGCAACCTTGTGACTGCGCTCAAAAGTATACAGACTAGTTGGGTCGCCCCGACCGCGACCTTGAGATCTCCAGATCCGCAGTGCGACCTTGACTACGTAGCGAGGGAGCCTCGGAGGTCCGAGATCGGAGCCGCCGTGTCGAACAGCTTCGCTTTCGGCGGCCAGAATGCGGCGCTAGTGGTTCGCCGCCTGGCCGATTGACCGAATCCAATTATCGGGTAGAGCGCAACAGCGCTTGCAAACCCGCTCGCAGAGGTACCAATGCAGAACGCTGATATTGATTCGCTATTCGTTGACATCGTGGTTGACAGCCTGAGTATCGACGCTTCCAAGGTCACCGCCGACGCCACGCTTGACGGGTTGGGAGCGGAGTCGCTCGATATCGTGGAGATTTCGATGGAGGCGGAATCAAAGTTCAACGTGTGGTTGCCCGACAAGAGCATTCTCGACACGGCCATCGACGTTGTCGGACGTTCGGCTCTCCTCGAAGGTCAACTCCTATCGGACTACGGAAAGGATCTCTTACGGGCGCGGCTGCCGCGGGACCAGTGGGCTCTACTCGAAGGCGATGTTGCCGCTTCAGGATTGCAGAGCTACTTCATGCGCGTCGACACATGGGTGGGGATGATCACTGAGCTCCGCGAACACACGCCGCGGTCATGCGCTGAATGCGACGGCGCCGAGCTTGCCGACCGCCCCGGCTTTGTCCTCGTCTGCGATAGCTGCGGCCACGAAATGCAACTCCGCTCCGGCGAGGAAATAAACCGTGGGTGGGTTGAAGAGTTCGTTGCGAAGAATCCCCCGCGGACCCCGGAAAACCGCGCGATCGCGGCCGTCGCGGGAGGGAGCCCGGTCGCCGGCTAAGTCCGCGGCCGCTTTCCGGGCTGAAGAGGACGCTTATGGATATCTCCCGGGTTTTCGTGGCCAACCTGCCGGGCTGGCCGGACGACGGCGTTGTGATCGCTGCCGGCCGGGCTGGTGCGGAACCTGTCGTAAACCTTGAGGGGATTGGGGACGTCGATGCCCAGAGGCGGCTGATTGAGCGTGTCGGCCGCTTCGTAGGTCGGCCGTTCTCGGTCAAACTGGATGCCGAATCGGCGGCTGAGTGCGAGCTCGTCCGCGGTTTGCCTGCCGACGTTTGTCGTGTCTTTGCCGCATGGGCGTCACGGGAGGAGCTCGCCGAGATCGTCGGAGCCTGCGGCGGGCGAGAAGTCTGGCTGGAGGCGACTTCGGTTCAAGAGGCGCAGGTCGCGGTCGATCTTGGACTCGCGGGCGTTCTGGCGAAAGGCCATGAAGCCGGCGGCGCGGTCGGCGAGGAGAGCGTCTTCGTCCTGCTGCAGCGTTTGGTCCGCGACGTTCCGTTGCCGGTTATCGCCCAGGGCGGAGTTGGGCGTCACTCGGCCGCGGCGGTCCAGGCCGCGGGAGCGTTTGGCGTTTGGCTGGACGTGCAGGTCTCGCTAACCCCCGAATCCTCGCTCCCAGAACAGGTAAAAGACGCCGTCAAGGGTTCATGCGGCGACGAAACGGTTTGTCTGGGCCAGCCGCTCGCAGCTCGTTTTCGTATCTTTCGGCGTCCCGGCATGAACGCTGCCGCGCAGGCTGATGATGAGCAGGTTGCGCTCGAGGCCGCCGGGGCGTCGGGGTCGCGGGCCGAGGAGTGGCGCAAAAGTTTGTCGGCGCGAATCTGCTGGGCGGGCCCCGACGCGTTCTGGCCCTTGGGTCAAGATGTCTGTCTTGCCGCCGGTCTCGCGCGGGACTACTTCAACGTGGCGGGAATCGTGCGCGGTATCGCCGGCGAGGTTTTCCAACACCTGCGAATCGCCCACGACGAACGGCCGTGGCGGCAAGGATCTCCGCTCGCGGCGTCTCACGGCACGAAATATCCGCTGCTCCAGGGGCCGATGACGCGCGTCAGCGATTGCGCGCCTTTCGCCCTCGATGTGGCTCAAGCGGGCGGACTTCCATTTTTGGCGCTGGCGCTGCTGCGCGGCCCGCAAGTCAGAGCAACGCTGGAAGAGACGCGGCGCCTTGCGGGCGACCTTCCCTGGGGAGTCGGCATTCTCGGCTTCGTGCCGCCGGAGCTGCGCGCCGAGCAACTAGACGTTGTCAAAGAGATTCGTCCGCCCTTTGCGCTAATAGCGGGCGGCCGGCCCGATCAAGCCGCCGAGTTAGACAAGCTCGGCATTGCGTCGTTCCTACATGTTCCGAGTCCGTCTCTGCTCGAGACCTTCCTCGATCAGGGCGCACGCCGATTCGTTTTCGAGGGACGCGAGTGCGGCGGACACGTGGGTCCCCGAACCAGCTTTGTACTTTGGGAGCAGGTTACGGCGGTTTTGCTCGAAGCTATTGAGCGCGGCACGCCGCCGGAAGAATTGCACATCGTATTCGCGGGCGGCATCCATGACGCACGTTCCGCGGCGATGGTCGCTGCGCTGGCGGCGCCGCTTTTCGCGCGCGGAGTTCGGGTGGGGCTCTTGCTGGGCACCGCCTATCTCTTCACGCGGGAGGCGGTTACCAGCGGAGCGATTGTCGAGGGGTTCCAGGCGCGTGCGCTGGATTGCGAGCAGACCATCCTTCTCGAATCCGGGTTGGGGCACGCGACCCGCTGCGCCCCAACCCCTTTCGCGGAAGAGTTCCGTAATGAGAGGAGGAAGCTGCTGGCGGCGCAAACCGAATCCGGCGCCGTCCGAGACCAACTCGAAGCTCTCAATGTGGGGCGGTTACGGATTGCAAGCAAGGGCATCGAGCGTGCGCCGAGCGGCGCGCAGCCGTCGGACTCGACCTATGTTTCCGTCGATGCGGAGCGTCAGGCACGCGACGGCATGTACATGATCGGCCAGGTAGCCGCTTTGCGCGGAAAGGTCGTATCGATGGCCGAGCTCCACGAGGACGTCTGCGAGGGCTCCGGGAAGGTCCTCCAAGCCGCGGCGGCGTCCGCCCCGCGCACAAGCCGGAAGAAGCGCGCTCCCGAGCCGCCCTGCGATGTCGCCATCGTCGGCATGGCGTGTCTTCTTCCGGACGCCCGCAACAGCCAAGAGCTTTGGGCGAACCTCGTCGCAAAACACGATGCAGTCGGCGAGGTTTCGAAAGAACGATTCAATATTGATCTCTACTACGATCAAGACCGCGGCGCTCGGGACAAAGTCTACTCGCGCTGGGGCGGGTTCCTGAACCCAGTCGCCTTCGATCCTGTGCGCTATGGCATTCCGCCAAACTCGCTGCGCTCGATCGATCCCATGCAACTGCTGTCGTTGGTGATCGTCGATCAGGCTCTGGGCGACGCCGGGTACAGCGAGCGTGAGTTCGATCGCGAAAGAACGTCGGTGATTTTTGGAATGAGCGGCGGATTGGGCGACCTGGGAATCAAGTATGCCGTCCGCGCGTCGTTGCCGCAGTACCTTGACGGTGTTCCCGAGGAGATCCTGGCGCAGCTTCCCGAATGGACGGAGGATTCGTTCGCGGGGATCCTGATGAACGTGACGTCGGGACGGATTGCGAACCGCTTTGACTTCGGCGGCGTGAACTTCACGGTCGACGCCGCCTGCGCTTCATCGCTGGCGGCCCTCTACTTGGGAGCCCGCGAGCTCAACCACGGCGGCAGCGACATGGTGGTTGTGGGCGGCGCGGACACCGTGCAGAGCCCTTTCGGGTACCTTTGCTTCAGTTCGTCAAAGGCGTTGTCGCCGCGCGGCAAGTGCAGCACGTTTGACGCCGGCGCCGACGGCATCGCCATCAGCGAGGGCGTAGCCGCCCTAATCCTGCGCCGGCTGGATGACGCCGAACGCGACGGCGACCGGATCTATGCGGTCGTCAAAGGCGTTCAGGGATCGAGCGACGGCCGCGGGCGCGGATTGACCGCACCGTTACCGGCCGGTCAAGTGCGCGTCCTTCGGCGCGCCTATGCGCAGGCCGGTTTCTCTCCTTCGACCGTCAGCCTGATCGAAGCTCATGGGACGGGGACGGTCGCCGGCGACGCAGCCGAGCTTGAGTCTCTGACAACGGTATTCCGCGAAGATGAGGCGCGGCCGGCTAGTTGCGCCGTAGGTTCAGTGAAGTCGATGATCGGCCACACCAAATCAACCGCCGGCGTGGCGGGCTTGATGAAGGTTGCCCAGGCGCTTTACAAAGGCGTTCAACCGCCGACGTTGCACGTCGAAGAGCCCAATCCGCAACTTCGCTCCGAGGGTTCGCCGTTCTACGTGAATGTCGATGCGCAGCCATGGGCCTCGGGCGGGCCAAAGCGCGCGGGAGTCAGCTCCTTCGGCTTCGGCGGCACGAACTTCCACGCCGCGCTGGAGGAGTACGCCGGCGAGTTTCGACCAGTTGCCGATCGGCCGCCGACATCCGCCTGGCCGGCCGAGCTTTTCTTCTGGGAGGCTGACTCGGCGGAATCGCTGGCCGGGCGCATCGAAACGTTCCTCGCGGATGTCGGTGCCGACCAAGCGCTGGCCCTAGCGGCTGCGGAAAGCTGGCGTCGCGCGGGTACGGGCGGCCGGCGGGCGGCAATCGTAGCCGCCTCGAGGGCGGATCTGGAAGACAAGTGCTCTCAACTAGCGGCCGCTCTCCGCCAGGGAGCTTCGGAGTCGAGCGTTCCGGCCGGATGCTTTTTCTCGCACGAAACGAGCGGCAAGTTGGCTGTCCTCTTCGCTGGGCAGGGCTCGCAGCGTCCTTTCATGCTTCGAGATTTGGCCTTGCGCTTGCCCGAGATGCGCGAGGCGCTCGACGAGGCTAACCGTGCGCTCGAGGACCGCTTTGACCGGCCGCTGAGCGCCTTTATCTATCCTCCGCACCCGTTCTCCGACGAAGAGAAAGCGGCTCAGAAGATCGCGATTACAGACACCTCGGTCGCGCAGCCGGCCTTGGGCGCGGTGGAAGTCGGCCTGTTGCGCGCGCTGGAGCGGTTTGGTTTGTCGCCCGATATGACCGCAGGCCACAGCTACGGCGAGTACGTCGCACTGCATGCCGCGGGAGTGATCGACGCAGCCGCCCTTTTCGCGCTGTCCTCCGAGCGCGGCGCGATCATCAAACAATCGGTGGGCGAGAACCCAGGGGCTATGGTCGCGTTGTCCGCCGATGGGGAGACCGCCGAGCGCATCGCAGCGGGGTTACACGGCGTGGTGACGGCGAACTTGAACTCGCCGCGCCAGACCGTTTTGGCCGGGCCTGAAGAGGGCATTCAGGAAACGCTCGAGCGTTGTGCCGGCGAAGGCGTGGCGGCGCGCAAACTGCCCGTTGCGTGCGCGTTCCACTCGCCGTTCATGAGCGATGCGGCGAACCGCTTCGCGAGCGTTCTGCGCCGGACAGCCCTCGGTGCGCCCATCCGCGCCGTGTACTCGAACACATCCGCGAAAGCTCACCCGAAGGATCCCGCACGCATTGTCTCCCTTCTCGAAGAGCACTTGACGTCGCCCGTACGGTGGGCGGAGCAGATCGAGCGGATGTACGCCGACGGCGCTCGCGTTTTCCTGGAGATTGGTCCTGGAGGCGTGTTGGCCCAGCTCTCGCAGCAGATCCTCGGCGACCGCGGCGATGTGACCGTTCTTTCCTGCGACGGGCGCGGCGGCGCTCCAACGGATGCCTTTCGTGAGACGCTGGCGGCGCTGGCGGCGCTGGCGGTGCGTGGACGGCTGCCTCACGGCAGAGAGCTGTTCCGGGGCAGGACCTCGCGCGCCGCGAACCTAGCCACCGGCGATGCGCCGTGGCGGATCGACGGCGGCGGCGCCTACCCGCGAGGTGAGCAACCGAAGCCGGCGGTTCCCGTGCGGATTCCCCCTTCCGCGGTTCCGCCGCAGCGGGCGGTCGCCCCAACCTACACGCCGTCTCAGGCGCCCGCTCCTCCGGCGGCCCACGATGATCTCGAACGCGTCATGTTCGAGCACAACCGGCTGATGGAGCAGTTCTTGACGACCCAAGCCGAATTGATGTCGGCTTACCTAGGCGACCCGGCCACATCAGCCGCGCCGAGGACGGTTCCCTCGACTGAGTCAAACGGGCAAACCACCGAAACCCGGCCGAGCGCGCCTACTCAAGAGACCCAACCTGCCGAAGCCATACCGACCGCGCTGTGCGTTGTCGAAGAGCTTGTTCGGATCACGAGCGAGCGTACAGGCTATCCGCCTGAGTTGCTCGACGCGAACGCCGCTCTCGAAGCCGACCTGGGAGTTGATTCGATCAAACGTATCGAGATCATCGGTGCCTTCCAGAAGACTTGCAGCGAGCTCGAACGCCGACGCATCGGCGACGCCATGGATCAACTGAGCGGGGCAACGTCGCTGAACGAGATGGCGGCCGTTCTAAACGAGCTGCGCGACGAAGGCAGCGTCCCCCCGCCGACCATCGAGCCGGATCGCGAGTCCTCCGAGGATCCGTTACCCGAGTTAGTCCGCATCACGAGCGAGCGCACCGGGTATCCGTCCGAGATGCTCGACCCCGCCGCTGGTTTGGAAGCCGACTTGGGAGTCGACTCGATCAAGCGAGTTGAAATCATCGGCGCTTTCCAGAAGAGCCGCACCGAAGCCGAACGCCGACGCATCGGCGACGCCATGGATCAACTGAGCGGGGCAACGTCGCTGAACGAGATGGCGGCCGTTCTAAACGAGCTGCGCGACGAAGGCAGCGTCCCCCCGCCGACCATCGAGCCGGATCGCGAGCCCTCCGAAGATCCGTTGCCCGAGTTGGTCCGGATAACGAGCGAGCGAACCGGGTATCCGCCCGAGATGCTCGACCCCGCCGCTGGTTTGGAAGCCGACTTGGGAGTCGACTCGATCAAGCGAGTTGAAATCATCGGCGCTTTCCAGAAGAGTCGCACCGAAGCCGAACGCCGACGCATCGGCGACGCCATGGATCAGCTGAGCGGTGCGCGTTCCATGGGGGAGCTCGCGGCCCGCATTGCGGAGACCCTGGCGCCCGGCGCTCCAGCCTCAAGTCAGAACGCGCCGCCCGCGCGGCTCGTGTTGACCACAGAAGAGCGTCCCCGAAGTACCGCGGCCGCGTTCCGGCCCGGGCGTGTGACTCTGATCGCTTGCGAGCGACTAGACCGGGCTGCCGAAATCGCCGAGCGGTTGCGCCAAGCTGGAGAAAAGCCCGTCATTGTCCAGCGCGATCCGTCGGTCGAGGCCGAAGGCGCGATCTACGCCGCGGACTTGACCGACGCGACCGATACGGCTCGCGTCTTGAGCTGCATCCGAGACGAGCACGGCCCGATCAACGCCGTCTTGCACCTCATCGGTCTCGATGTAGAGCTCGAGGGCTCGGTGGACATAAGGCTGCGCCACGCTGAGCTTCGGAAGGCGGTCCGCAGCGTCTATCTCCTCGCGCGTGCGACGTTCGATGATTTAGCCGGCGGCGACGCCGCGCATGGCAAGCGCTTCGTGGCAGTCACCCGCCGCGGCGGGCGGTTCGGGCTGCCCCGCCCTGATGATGGGGGCTCTCCTTCTTCCACGGCTCTGGCCGATTTCGTAAAGTCGCTCGCCGCCGAAGAGCCGGGTTTCGCTTACAAGGTTGTCGATATCGGGCCAAAGGTTACGGCGTCGGAGCTGCTTGAGGAATTCGCGTGCGACGACACCGATCTTCAGGTCGGCTTGCAAGAGGGTCGCCGATGGACCGTCGTTCCGGCCCTCGATACGCTAGAGCCGGGGCGCGAGCTCGAGTTACCGGCTGAGCCGGTGTTTCTGATCACGGGCGGAGCCCGTGGCATAACGTCCCAGGTCGCGAAGCTCGCCGCCCGGCGGCTTGGCGCGCGTCTAGTTCTTGTCGGCTCGACTTCCCTGCCCGACACCGAGGACCAACGCACTGCGAAGCTGCAGGGGGCCGATCTCAAAAAGGCGATTCTCAGCAGTCTTCAAGGAGGAGGCGGCCCGGTGCGTCCTGTTGACGTTGAGGCCGAATACGGGACCATCACCCGCGCGAGAGAGATTCGCGACACCCTCGAAGGCTTGCGTCTTCTAGGCGCCGTCGTCGAGTACTGTGCGGTCGACGTGCGCGACGTGAGTGCGTTCTCGACGTTCTTGGACGATGTCTACGAGAGGTACGGACGCATCGATGTCGTCATCCACGGCGCCGGCGTCATCGAGGACAAACTGGTCCGAGATAAGAGCCCGGAGTCCTTTGACAGAGTCTTCGACACGAAGGCCGTCAGCTCGCTCGTGCTGGCGCGGAAGCTGCGCCCCGACAGCCTCCGCGCGCTCGTCTTCATGTCGTCCATTTCGGCAGCTTTCGGAAACCGCGGCCAGGCGGACTACGCGGCGGCCAACGGCGTCATGAACGGATTGGCGCAGGAGCTGGCGGGACCCTGGCGTTCGCGTGTCACGGCGATCAACTGGGGACCTTGGGATCAGCACGGAATGGTATCCGAAGGCGTCCGCCAACAGTTTGAGGAACGCGGCATCGGGCTGATCCCGCCCGATGCCGGAGCGGCTGCGGTGTTCGCAGAGATCGGTCGCGAGAAACTTGACCCGATCGTCGTCATCGGGGACGGACCTTGGACCGCCGGCGCAAGCTCGGAAGGCGTGTCAGCGTGGAGCCGGGGAGGAGCATGAACGGGCAACGGCCCGACATCGCCGTCGTGGGCATGGCTTGCGTGTTCCCCGGCGCGGCGGATCTGCACGCCTACTGGAATAATATCCTCGCCAAGGTCGACGCCGTTTCGGACCCGCCGCCGGATTGGGGCGCGGATCTTTTTTACGATCCCGATTCCGAAGAGAACGACCGCACCTACTGCAAACGCGGCGGTTGGCTCGGCGACTTGGCCGCATTCGACCCGATCGAGCTCGGGGTGATGCCGAAGGCCGTCGACGGCGGGGAACCCGACCACTTCCTGGCCTTGAAGGCGGCCCAGGACGCTCTCCAAGACGCCGGGTACGACGAAGGTCTGTTGGCTCGTTATAAGGAGCGCTCCGAGGTCATCATCGGACGCGGCACCTACGTCAATCGGGGTAACGCCACCGCCCTTCAGCAAGTCGTCGGGGTCGAGAGCCTGCTGCGCGTGCTCAAGAAGTTGCACCCGGAGTACGACGACGCTGAGTTGGCCCAGATCCGTGCGGAGCTCAAGGCAGGTCTTCCGGCGTTCAATTCCGACACCTCAGCCGCACTGGTACCCAACATCATCACGGGCCGGATCACCAACCGGCTCGATATGATGGGCGCCAACTACATCGTGGATGCGGCTTGCGCATCTTCGCTCGTGGCTGTCGATCACGCGGTTCGCGACCTGCAGACCGGGCGCTGCGACTTGGCCATTGCCGGCGGCGTTCACGCTTCGACGCCGCCGGTCATCCTGGTCATTTTTTCGCACCTCAAGGCCCTCGCTCGCAGCGGCAAGATTCGGCCTTTCGACGCGCGCGCCGACGGTACGCTCCTAGGCGAGGGCGTCGGAATGGTAGTCCTCAAAAGGCTTGAGGATGCGGAGCGGGATTGCGACCGCATCTACAGCGTCGTCAAAGGCGTCGGGATATCGAGCGACGGTAAGGCTCTCGGGTTGCTGGCGCCCCGCTTGGAAGGAGAGGTTTTGGCGATCGAGCGCGCCTATCAAACGGCCGGCGTCTCGGTGGGCGCCGTTGGCTTGGTCGAGGCCCACGGAACCGGCACGCTCGTCGGCGACGCCACGGAGCTCGAGGCGCTCGAGACCGCCTTCGGAAGGCGTGTAGGCGCGCTGCCGGATATCGCCTTGGGCTCGGTGAAATCCATGATCAGCCACACAATGCCCGCCTCCGGCATCGCTGGTCTAATCAAGACTTCCCTGGCGCTGCACCATAAAGTCTTGCCGCCTACGATCTGCGAGGAGCCGCACTCGCGCCTCAGCGATCCGGATACCCGTTTCTATCTCAACACCGAAGCGCGGCCCTGGGTTCATGGAGACATCCGGACGCCCCGTCGGGCCGGAATCAACGCGTTCGGGTTTGGCGGAATCAACGCGCACGCGGTCCTCGAAGAATACCGCGGCGACCATCCGGCGCCATGGCTGCAAACGGCTTGGGACAGCGAGCTCTTCGTCCTGTCGGGACGATCGACGGCCGATGTCTCCGGTGCGGCGCGCCATCTCCTGGACAACCTTGCAGCTTCGCCCGAACTGCCGCTGCGGCATCTTGCCTGGCGGACAAACTGCTCCCAGGAGTTGCAAACCGAGCGGCTCGCTATCGTGGCAACCTCGCACGAGGATCTTGCCGACAAGCTGAGGCAATCGATTGAAAAGCTCGAGCGGCCCGGCGTCGAACGGATCAAGTTGCGCGGCGGCGTCTACTATTTCTCGCGGCCGCTCCTCAACGAAGGCCGCCTAGCGCTGGTTTTCCCGGGAGAAGGCGCGCAGTACCCGAACATGCTTCGCGATCTGTGCCTTCATTTCCCGGAAGTGCGCGAGGTCTTCGAGCTGGTCGATCGGGCCTTCCAGAACCACCCGCGCAGCCGGCTTCCCAGCCAAGTGGTTTTCCCGCCGCCGGGCCAGGAAGGCGACGCGGAGCTGATCTGGTCCATGGACGCGGGAGCCGAAGCGGTGTTTTGCGCCAATCAAGCGGTCCTGCGCTTGCTCCAGGAACTCGCCATTCGTCCCGACGCCGTGGTAGGCCACAGCACCGGCGAGCACTCCGCCCTGCTGGCCGCCGGGATCGTCCGGCCGGCCGGCGACGAAGAATTCATCGAGCATGTCCTCGGCGTCAATCAGGTGTTTGAGAATCTCAAGAGCAAGATCCCGGACGCGACGCTGGTCGCCGTCGCTGGCGCCGCCCGGACGGAGCTCGAAAAATTCGTCGCCGAGCACGAGGGCCAACTCTTCATCGCCCTGGACAACTGTGTAAATCAGGTCGTGCTGTGCGGAACCGAGGAAAGCGTCGAGAAGCTCGTCGCGCGGCTCTCCGGCGGCAGCACGATCTGTCAGCGGCTGCCGATGGCGCGCGCCTACCATACGCCTTGGTTTCGAGTCTTCAGTGATCCGCTTCGGTCTTACTTCGACGGCGTCCCTGTAAAGGCTCCCCGCGTCCCGATCTATTCGTGCGTCACCGCCGAGGTGTTCCCCAACAACCCGGACGCCATCCGCGATCTGATTGCGGTGAGCTGGGCGAGCACGGTTCGCTTTCGGGACACCGTAGAAAAGATGTATGCCGACGGCATTCGCGTTTTCGTTGAGACGGGCCCTCGAGGAAACCTTTCGGGCTTCGTTGGGGACATTCTGCGCGGCAGGGAGCACTTGGCGCTGCCGGCCGACATCCGTACACGTTCGGGTCTTTCGCAAATGCACCACATGCTGGCGCAGCTCGTCGCTCACGGGGCAAATCCGAACCTCGAATACCTCTACCGCCGCCGAGCGGCCGAGATCGCTCCAGAGCTCAAATCGGGCCGCTTGCTTCGCATTGCTACGGGCCTCCAACCAATGCAATTGCGAGACGAACGCAAGCCCGCGCCTAAGCCAGTCGCCGCAGCGGCGCCGACGAAGTCGGCCCAGCCCGCGAGCAACGGCGGCTACGCGCCCGTATCAATTCCAGTTCCCGATCGCACGGCCGCCGGGATGATTGGCGGGGACGGCGAGACCCGAGAGCCGAGAACGAGCGCCATGGAAGCGCATCTGCGCAGCATGGAGCGCTTCCTCGAAACGCAACAGCAGGTCGTGTCTGGCTACCTGGCGCGCCGCGGGCATGCCGCCGCGGTCACGGAGGCGGCTCGCGCCGCCGCGCCCGCCGCACTCCCGTTTGTTGATCGGATCATCGAGAACGACGGCCGCTCGGCTCGGGCGGTGCGCCGCTTGTCGCTCAACCGCGATCGCTTGTTCGCCGACCACACGCTGGGGCGCGACATTTCCGCCGACGATCCATCGCTCTTGGCTCTCTCAGTCGTTCCATTGGCGGTCACATTGGAGATCCTGGCGGAAGCCGCCGGGATTCTGGCTCCTGGATTGGCCTGCGTCGCCATGCGAGACGTTCAGGCATCACAGTGGATCGTCTTCGATGAACCTGAGATCGACCTCGAGCTCGAGGTCGAGACGCTCGCCGAGGGCGAAGTGAGGGTCCGGGTTCGGCGAGCCGCGGCGCCCGGGGTGTTGAGATCGGCCCTAGCCGAAGCTGTCGTACTCTTCGCCGACCGGCTCCCGGAGGCGGCCGCGCGAGCCTCTCGGATCTCCGCCGAGCGGCCTTCCGCTTGGCGTGAGGATGAACTTTACCGCAAGGGCATGTTCCATGGGTCGAGCTTTCAGGCCGTGGATTGCATGATTGCAGTGGGTTCGGATGGTTGCCGCGCCCGGCTCAAGGCGCTGCCGCGCGAGGGGCTGATCGAAGGCTGCCCGGAACCGGCGTTCTCGATCGATCCCGTGATCCTCGATGCCGCCGGTCAAGTCGTCGCTTTCTGGTCGCAAGAGGTTCTACAGCCATGCGCCGACATCTTTCCGTACCAACTTGACAGGCTCGAGTGTTTCCAGCCTCCGCCGTCGCCCGGGGTTTCCCTCGAGTGCAACGTTTCTCTAACGCGCATAGAGGAGCGCACGCTGGCTTCGGACATCGAGATCACCGATCCAGACGGCCGCTTGGTCTATCGACTGACAAACTGGGTCGATCGCCGCTTCTCACCCCCGCGCGGATTCTGGGACCTTCGGGTTGCGCCCCGCCAGACGTTCTTGTCGACCCCAGCCGATGATTGGCTCGGGCCTATCTCCGATGACCCGGAGTTATGTTGCGTGGTGCTGGAAGCGTTTCCCGAGGAATTCTACGAAGCTTCGCACGGCGTTTGGCGGCGAACTCTGTCTAGCATCGTCCTGAGCCGCAAAGAAAGGCGCTTTTTCGCGTCCTTGAAGGCCACGCCGGCTCGGCAGCGCGAGTGGATTACCGGCCGCATCGCCGCGAAAGACGCCGTCCGCCGCTTGCTTCAAAACAAATTCGGCAGCTTACCCGCCTACCCGGACATAGGAATTGAAGCAGACGAAAACGGCCGGATCTCCGCTAGCGGGGCGTGGCGTGAGCGATTGGGGGCTGCGCCGGGCGTTTCCCTTTCACATTCGAACGGCGTTGCGGTCGCCCTGGCGTGCTTGGACGAAAACCAGGCCGTGGGCGTCGATCTCGAGCCGATCGAACGCGATCCGCGCGAGTTCGAAGCGCTGGCCTTCACTAGCGGAGAACGGCAGATGCTGGCCGATCTCGGCGAGCCTGATCGACGGTTGTGGTCCCTGCGCCTGTGGTGCGCCAAGGAATCCGTCGGCAAAGCGATGGGTACGGGCCTGCGCGACGGCCCCCACAGCATCGAGGCATCGGCAATCGACCGCCCAGCCGGCGCGGTGGTCGTGTCTGCAAGAAACGGCGGAACGCGATATATTGGCTATACCAGCTTGAAAGATGGTTTCATTTTCGCCGTCGCCAAGGAGTTGGGTACCAAATGATTCCTACGCGTGAAGACGTCTACTCCTATGTGCACGGAACGCTCAAGACCCTGATGGGGGACTGGGATGACGTCGACACGATCCTGGGGCCCGAAACAAAGTTGTTCACCGAGCTCGGAATGGAGTCGCTGGGTGCTGTTGTTCTTGGAACTAACATCCAAGAGCGCTTCGGTGTGGAAATGCCATTCGGAGAATTGTACTCCGAGCTTGGCGAGAAGCAGCGTGACATAACGCTTTCCGAGCTAGTGGATTTCGTTCATTCGCATTTGAAGACCGCAGTATCACAATCCTCGCAAGCTCTCCAGTAGACGGCGACTCGGGCGGCGAACCTTATAGACCGCTCAGTGCAAAGCGTTCCCCAACTCTCACATGCCAAAGATTCAGGCCAATGGCGTTACTCTTCACTATCTGCAGAGCGGAAGAGGCGAAAACCTCGTCATGCTGCACGGCTTTCTGGGCAACCAGGCTGTCTGGCATCTTCAGATCGTTCCGCAACTGCGCAAGCGTTACTTTGTTACGACCTACGATCTGCGCGGACATGGCTACAGCGAAGTTACGCCGACCGGCTACACCGCCTTAGACTTGGCGCACGACCTGAACGCTTTGCTCGATGAGCTCGGCATCGAGTCGACAGATTTGGTGGGTCACAGCTACGGCGCCGATGTCTGTATGTACTTCTCGCTGTTATACCCCAAGCGCGTGCGGCGATTGGTGGCGCTCGAGCCGGGGTTGGCGGCATTGGTCCATCAGCGTAGGGACAGCAACTGGGATGGTTGGTCGTATTGGGTGGGAAAGCTCGAGAGCGTCGGGGTAAAAGTTCCACAGGACAAGCGCGCGAGTCTAGACTATCTGATCAAGCTTAGCCTCGAGACGCCGAAGTTTTACGGGCCGGCCCGCGGCCTTCCGCGGAATCGCGGGCCGCTCATCCGGTTGATCGATGAAACGACGCTGATCGCCGACTATGAATTCGTCGGTGATCTCACGCTCGATGCCGTTCCTTCGATCAAGACACCGACCCTGCTCGTATACGGAGAGCACTCCCACTTCCTGGGCTCCTACGAATTCCTGAAAAAGGCGCTGCCCAACGTGAAGCCGCTCATCCTGCCCGGCGGCGAGCACTTCGGGCCTTTGGAGCAGCCCGATCGATTAGCGGAAGAGGTTCTCGCATTCCTCGACCCGGAGACCGACGACCCCAACGCCAACCCTCCCGACCCAGCCTCGCCGCGGCCGCCGACATCCGTATGAGCGCCTCCCGAGTCGCCCTGGTCACCGGCGCCGGCTCTGGACTCGGTCTCGCCACAGCGCTTGCTCTCGCGGCGTCCGGCCGGCGGGTATACGGCTGCGTGCTCACCGAGACCGAGCGCGCCGCACTGCTTGCGGCGGCTGAAGGGCGCGGCCTCCATATCGAAATCCTCGCCATGGACATCACGGACGAGGCCGAAGTCCAACGCACGGTGAGTCAGGTCATCGAAGAGGCCGGCCTCGACGAGCTCGTCCATTTTGCCGGCATCGGCCTGCGTGGTTTCATCGAGGATCTGACACTCGAAGAGATTCGCCGAGTGTTCGACATCAACACGTTCGGTTCGATGCACGTCGCACGCGCCGCGCTGCCGCATATGCGCAACCGGCGGTCAGGCCGCATGATCTTGACGACGTCGATCGCGGGCCGCATGGCTTCGATGTCGATCGGGGGTTACGCGTCGAGCAAGTTCGCGGTAGAGGGCTTCGCGGAAGCTTTGCACCAGGAAATGCTGCCGTTCGGCGTCTTCGTCTCCCTGCTCGAGCCTGGACTGGTAGCGACGCCGCATTTCACGACCCATCGCAATCGCGCCCGCAAGGCCCAAGATCCCTCGAGTCCCTATCACGCATGGTTCACGCGCCACGAGGCGCTGGTGGACCGCATTTTGGCACGACAGAGCTTTACGGCGGACGATGTCGCGCGGGTCGTACTGCGCGCTCTTGACGCCCGGCGGCCGCGGCTACGCTATGTTGTCGGCCGCAAGGCGAAGATCGTGCTGTCCCTTCGCCGCCACTTGCCGGGGGAGTGGTTCGAAAGAATCTACTGGGCGATCGTCAGACGAATCGTGACGCGGCCAGGGCAGGAATCACGGCCCGAGCTCAGTCAGCCCGACCGCTCCGCACGCTAACGCAAATCAATCTCCGGTCGGCTGCGGTTCGAGATCTTCTATTTGCCCGGCCTCGTCCGCATCCCCTGTAGCCGATTGTTTCGGGAAGAAAATCCGTCCCAAATCGTCGAGGATTAGATAGATCGAGGGTACAAGAGCCAACGTGATCGCCGTTGCGAACAAGACGCCGGCGGCGAGAGAAACGGCCATCGGTATCAGGAACTGCGCCTGCACCTCTCTCTCGAGGATCAAAGGCATCAAACCGGCGGCGGTCGTCAACGAGATCAGCAAGACGGGGCGGAAGCGCGCGACGCTGGCCTCCGTCGCCGCCTGCCTGACGAAACGCCTTCGTTTTCGCTCGCGGTTGACGAAGCTCACCAACACGAGGCTGTCGTTGACCACTACGCCGGACAACGCCACTACGCCGCAGAGCGAGAAAACGCTCATCGAGAGACCAAGCAAGATGTGGCCCCACGCCGCGCCGATGAAACCGAACGGCACAACTGACATGCCGATCAGCGGCTGCCAGTACGACCGAAACGGGATTGCGAGCAGCAAATAGATCGCAAACAGAGCAGCGAGCAATCCGCCGCCGAGCGACTCGATCGCCTCGCGCTGGGAGCGCTGCTCGCCCTCGAAGCTATACGAAACGCCCGGAAAATCGGCCGCCATTGTCGGCCAGAAGTTCGCCTCGAGGTCGGCGACCACTTCGTTCGCATTGCCCCGGGCGTCGTCGACATTTGCGGTCACGCTGATCGTGCGCCGGCGGTCAACTCTGCGAATCGCCGAAAAGCCGCGCCCCGTCGACGCAACGGCGGACGTCACAAATGGAATCTCGCCGCCGTTGGGCGTCCGGATACGCATGTTGCGCAAGTCCCCGTACGACGTGCGGTTCGCCTCCGGGTAGCGTAGCATCACGCGAACCTCATCTCTGGTGCGTTGGATGCGCTGTACTTCTTCGCCGTAGAATCCCTGGCGAACTTGACGTGCGAGGTCGTGGAGTGAGATTCCGAGCGACTCGGCCCGAGGCGTCACATCGAGCCTAATCTCGGACCTGCCTCCGCGGAAAGAGTCCGAGACGTCGATGACGCCCGGTTTCTCCCTAAGCTTGGCCTTGGTCAAGGCGGCCACGCGCTGCAGCTGCTCGAAGTCGCGGCCGGCTAGCTGAATGTCGATCTCATCGGCGCCGCCCAACAAATCAGATGAAAAACTCAACTCTACCGCGTCAGGAATCGCCGGCACGCGGTCTCGCCACAGTCTCGACACCTCGCCGGCCGTGACCGTGCGTTTTTCGGAAGGGATCAGCTCGATGATCACCTCGCCTTCGTTCGTCTTTGCGAGCGCCACTGCCGTGTCCCCGGCGTTCCGGCTGGCCTGCGCGCTGAAAGGCTGTTCGCCCACGGCGGTCAGGACGTGTCGATAAATCCGCTTGCCTTCCTTGCGTTCGGCGTTCGCCGGATGGGCGAATGTCAGCGCGATGAGCGCGCAAAAAAGAGCGAATGGCAACAAGCCAGACATCGGGGGACACTGATTTTGCATGGAATATTCCTTTAAGCCGAGGTACTGCTGTTCTCTAGAGTCAATTCGTGAGGCGTCCTTTCGCGATCAAGCAACGGTGCGCTGGCGGCGTGGCGGGGTATAACAACATCCCGCGTGGGGCGTCAAGCAAGAGTCTTGTCTCACAGCGATTCCGCAAGGAGGCTGGGGCAGAGGGCTGAAGTAGTCCGGAATCGAGGGGTTTGGGGGCAAGGGGTGAAGGACGAGCAGATTCGCACGGGGGCGGTTCCCGCGCAGCTGCGCCCCCCGCGCGGCGGCGCGCTTGACCCGCCCTGATACCCTGGCCGTAGAGGCTCAATCGCCATGGCCAGCGAAGCTCAAAAAGCCTCCAACCGCGTCCACTGGCCCCAAGAGCGCCAGACGTCCCCTCTTTCGTTGTAGCTGCAAGCCTACCCAAACCAACGAGCCCGTGCACTCCTTCAACGCGGCGTGGCCGGATCCTTTCCTTGGCTATTCGCAGAAAAGGGTGCTCTATCCGCGGGTTTTGCCTCATACTGACCGCTTGCCGCCGCTGGACTCCGAATCTGAATCCCGAAGCGGCAGCCGCGCCGCGGCCTGAGCCGATCGCGTATAGATCGCCATACTGTAGAATAAATACCCGAGTATCCCCTTGGGGCAAGTAACGCTGCCCTTGGTCTGGACTGCTCATGACGTAGCCGCCGGAAGCAGCCAACAGCCTACCGGGCCATCGTCGACTCAAACGAGGAGTAATAAATCATGATCCGATTTCTACTGGTCGGTGCGCTCTCGTTCGCCGCGGCAACGGCTCAAGCAGCCGAGAGGGCGCCCGCTCCCCAAGGACAGGCCCCCGCACCGAAAAGCACGCAACAGTTCCCCACCCCGATTCCGATGGGGACATCCTGCGGTAACTGGATTACCAATTCGCCGTTCATCTATACGGGCACCTGCGGCATGAAAGTCCGGTCGCTCTCGATTCCCGGACTCAAGGGCATCCTCAGCAATAATCACGTACTCGGCGCCGGCGGAGCCGATCTCTGCCCCAACGAAGCCACGCCGCTGGGCACGTTGTCGCTTCATCCCGGTACGCTGGACATCGGCTTTATCCCGGCGGACCCGACGCCCTTCGCCGTCGGCGTGGTTGGCGGTTTTGTACCGCTGAACTTTAGTCCCGGGGCCAGCAACCTCGTGGACGCCGCTATAGCGCTGACGAATGACACGCTGGCAAGCACGACGATCATGGGCCTCGGCGACCCGACTCCGGCGCCGAAATGGGCCGTTCCGGGTATGGTCGTCACCAAGACCGGACGCACGACCAACACGACGGAAGGGACGGTCCTGTCGGTCAACACCACGTCAAACGTGAACTACGGGTCTTGCGGAACCGCGCGTTTCATCGGACAGACGGTGATCTTTCCCGCTTCGTTCTCCGATTCCGGCGACTCCGGTTCCGTGATCCTCGAGCAGTCGACGAACACGCCGGTGGGCTTGCTCTTCGCGGGCAACGCGGTCTCGACGATCGCGAATCAGATCAATTTCGTCTATGCAACCATGGGGTTCTTCGTTGATGCGGCGGCCGAGCCCGGCAACGTCGCGTCACGGCAGGATCTGGCTACAGCCATCCAACAGCAGCAGCCCGATCCGCGTACGGAGGCAATGAGGGCTGTGCAGGCTAGCGCCGAGCCTCTGCTGTTCTCGAACCCGAACGTGACGGCGGTCGGCATCGGCCTCGCGGAAGACGGCGAGGGGCTCGCGATGATCGTGTACTCCAAGGGAAACGCCGCGCGGACCGCAAGAGAATTGCCCCGACGATTCCGAGGAGCGCCTGTCCGCGTCGTGCGCGGCGAGGAGTATAGCGCCTACAACTGGTAGGCCGGGGCGAGCGTCCATAGTCTAGGGCTCGGCGGGGAGCATCGACGGCTCTTCGGGATCGGTCGCGGCTATGCCCATCGGCCTGCCGGCGCTGCACGCGCGCCATGAGGCCAATAGCCGTTGCCTTAGATCGGAGCCGAAACGAAGGCCCGGAGCGGAAACTCCGGGCCTTCGATGGTCGGCCAAATCCGCGCCGGGGCGTCCGACTCGGCAAATGGGTTAAAGGGTTGGAGCGGGAACGCCTTGCAGGCCCGCCGCACCGACCGGCGCGTCGGGGATCTGCCCCCAGAGGAGCTTCCTTGACGGCACGCACAGCGTGTCGGGCGGGCCGATTTGGAAGGATTGGCCGCCAAACTGGTTTCGCACGTCGCGCTGCATGTTGAACGGTACGCGCGTCATCGAGTAACAGGTTAGATGCTCGTCTGGGTTCTGGATCTCGGTGATCGTGTCGTTGTGCCTCTTTTGCACCGGGTTACAGAACATCTTCGGGTTGAGTACGAAGTGCCCCGTCAGCGGGGTGATGAACTGGTCGCTGAGGCCAACTCCTTTGTTCACCGCCGCCCCATTGGCCGCGTAGCAGCGGAAGTGGTCCAGGCCTTTGGGCGCCTCGTGAGGCGGCTTGTGAGTGGGAACCGCCAACGCGACCGGTTCGCGGAGGATCAAGACCTGTCGCTGGCCGAACTGGTTGCTCACAACCGCCCAGCGCAGCGGGCCTTCTTGAGGGTAAGTGGCATAGAACGTCAGATGCTGCCGGATGTCATTGATTCCGAACTGGCCGTTCTCATCGACCTTTCGAGTGGGATTGCAGAAGCGACGTGCGCGAAGGACCTCGATCGAGTCCTCCGGAGTCTTGAACTGATCGACCAGACCGACCGAGGCGATGGGATGGGGGTCGGCCTTTCGGATCGCGTAGCACTGGAAGTGCTCCAGCGGGGGGACTTGTGCGGACAAGAAGGCCGGCGCCGTGAGCGCCCCCAGTACCAGGGATAGAGTGAGCTTTTTCATTGAGTGTCCTCTCCTTCGAAGTATTTCGTCGGGCAAGTGTATAGTGACTTCGACCAGCCCAGCGTTACACGGCTTAGGTATCCGTTGGCCGCCGCCCGGGCGGCCACTCAACTTCCTATCAAGCTCTGCTCTGGTTGCAATCGGCTAGCCAGCAGCTCCGAAACAATGCTTCAGCGCTCGGATCGCCTCGTCGCGCCGAGACTCGCCCGGTTGTGGGAGTCGGCCCGTCACCTGGCGATAGCGCTCTAGGAACCTCTCCCCGCGCATTGGATCTGCAGTGAAAGCTTGCGAGGCGGGAGAAAAGTCGTTCAGGTCGCCCGTGATACCGAGCACGATGCCGAGCGTCTCGAGCAGCCCGTTAAAAGGCCGACCCGACAATCGGCCGTCTCCGTCCTTATCCACGACGCGGTCGTTGAGCAAGATGCCGAGAAGTTGGAAGTCCGACAGTGGCGGAATCGACGTCCCGTACTGGTCGTTCAACGCATTGATGAAAACGTTTGCGATAACGGCGTGGCCGAAGCTTCCGGGATGCACGCCGTCTAAGCTGAAAGCTCCTCCGAGGAACTTCGTGGAAACCGTGATCCCGCCGACCTGAATCGGGTTTTCCTTTACCGCCGCGAACACTGGATTGATGTCGGCGACGGCCGCGCCGTGCTCGGCCGCCTTCAAGTCGACAATCTGATTGATCGCGTCGATACGGTCGCGAATGGTTGCGGACTCGACGGGATCGAGCACGAAGTTGGGATCGTCGAGGATCGAGCCGTCGTCAAGCCCAAGACGTAGCAGAACTCCCACCGCCGCCGTCGTCAGAAGCCCGTCCGCGAGACCCCAGTCGGTCCCGGTGAATGAGGTCAAGTCGTCGTTGTCCATCAAGATGCCTGTGTTGGTGACATGCGGAATCTTGCCGAAGACAAGGTGGTCAGCGCCGAGCGCGGCCAAACGATCGGCGATCTCTCCGAACCGCAGGGTGAAGTCCACCACCGAGATGAGCTGCGAAGCGTCGATCTGATCGAAAGATGTCACGGTTCCCAGCACGTCGCTGTTACCCGCCCAGCAGACGATCAGCGACGGCATCATCTGCTCAGCGATTTCGATTTGGCTGCCCGTCCGCGGAGCCAGCACCAAGTCGACTTCCTCGTCGATGATCCCATCGGCCTGCTCGTTGAGAATCGTCTCCACCGTGGCCCCGTTCACAGCCAGATTCGGTGACATGACGAGCGGATCGACGCGCGAACGGCCGGCGACAGACTGCGCCGTCGTAGCAATGCCGCCCCGAATCAGGGGCAGCGGAAACGGCGCGCCGACCTGTACGGCTATGCGCACCAAGTAGCCCCTCTGTTGAAACGGCGCCGTCGCCTCGGCCCCTTGCGTGCTCTGGCCGAGACTGTCGCCGATGCCGATCATGACCTGCGCCGGCAGGGCCGCTACGAAACAGAACGACAGAAAAAGAATCAGGTGCTTCATTATTGTCCTCATTTACGCCTTAAGAAGGAGAATGGCAAACGGCAAGCGTCCTCAGCCCTAGATCCCACCGAACCATTCTTCCCGCGCCGGATGAGCACTGTCAAGTTCGATTTCGGAGAAGTTAGTAAGATCCGCGAGACATCGACCGGCATTCGCTGTACGGGCGTGTGAAGCCGCCGAGAAATCGGTGACCCACGCGCCCGTAGCATCAAGGTACGGACAAGCTCCCCGAAAGGCCGTGCGTTTCCAGGCTCCGCCGAAGGTCCTCCACGGAAGCTCCGACGCCCCCGGTATCCAGAATCGCCCAGTCCCAACAGAGCGGCGGGCCGCCGGGAGTGCTCAACGCTCCGATCAGGCCGACGTAGCCGATCTCGCTCATGGGCAGTGGAACTGTCGCTGGCTCCGGAGGCCAGATGACCGGAATCTGGAAGCTCCAGAGATACTGGGAGGTGTCCAGATAGAACAGCACGGCGGTGAATACGGTCGGCTCTGAAGCGCCGACCATGAACTCCGCCGTGAGGGTGTTGGGCGCGTAACTCAGCGTCAGATCCAGTGAGCAGGGCTCGCCGTTGTTAGGCTCGATTGTTACGTCGCTGCCGACGCCGACGATTGGGACGCCGACGCCGCCCGGAGACGATGCGACCACCCCCGACAACGTCAAGCTGACGGAAGTCTCGGTCGTTGTCGGCGAGATCAGCAGGAAGACGGTGGCTAGGACGCCGTCCGACAGCGAGTCCTCGTTCAGACCATAGACGATGCATGTCGCCCGGCCGTTACCCTCGGAGCAGACGACTTCCTTGCCTGAGGCCGTTGCTGACGGGCCAGCCTCGGAGCCGAAGAAACCAAGTTCGCCGGTGGGGTAGCTCAAGTCCCACTGTACGGCGGCGGACGCGGACCCGCCCGTCAGGGTCACATCCACGGACACAACGCTTCCGGGCAGTCCCGAAGCCGACGTTAGGCTGAGCGAAGCAGTCTGCGACCACGCGGGCCCGCAGACCAAGTACAAGACAAGGAGTGCTGAAAAGCGAGAGAAAGAAATACCGTCCACCTTGTTCCCCAGGAATCCCGTGATCTTGATGGTCGGTTAGGGACCGGCCGGCGTCTCGGCTGATGACCCCGCGAAGGCCAGGCCCGCGACTGACGCGCAAGCGAGGTAACAGTCAAGAAAGAAATCTGAGCGAGGCAGACGGACAACCCCGCTGCTCTACCAGGGAGGCGATGCCACACCTCTAGCGTGAATGAGGCAATCGGGGTGCCAGATGATGGAACGGGCGGGGGCCCTACCCGAAGGCGCCGGAACAAAGGGCTTTCTCGCGATCAAGAAGGCGGCGGCGCTGCGACCGCCGCGGACAGGAGCGTAATATCTACCCTCCCGAGTAAAACATTCCTCCTGCGACTCTGCGCCCGACGTGAAGGCTGCGTTAGGCAAAACCTCAAAACGCGTGCAGTCCCCATGCGCATGGATGGCCAAGAATGGAAATCCCGGCTCAATAGTCCCAATCGGAGCAAACTATCCCATCAGCTAGCGAGGTCAGGGTAGTTTATAGGCCAACTTGGCCTAGGCTGGGCAACCTCGGAATAGTAGGTGGGACCGACGCAAGAGGGTCGATGGGAGAGGCTAGTGGCACGGACCAGAGCTGAATGGTCGAATCTAGAATCGCTAGATGCACGTTCCAAAAGAGCAACTCAAGATTATTCTTGCCAACCTGGAAGCTTAAGCTCAAATCCTGGTTGGAGAATCCGAGGTCTGCACCGAGCGTGCTGCGCAGGGTATTGCACTCGCCCCGGAGACAGGTAACGTCAATAGTGTAACCAACGACTTGGTCTGGGAGGTTTGCGGTCAGGGCAAACGTGTGGACCCCAGAAACCTGGGTCGAGAATCTTGAGACCCGTTGGCTGTGCAGATTGGTCCCCTAGGAGCAAACCCGACAGCGCATAGGCCTCAACAACGCAGATATCTCGATTCCCGCGCTCCTGATCATGACCTGAGCCGAAAGTCCCTTACGGTGCGAGCGCACTCGGCTGCGGTCATTCAAGGCGTCGGTTCGAAGTCGAAGCAGACGGAGCCGTTCTTAGGAGTCCACAACACTGCCAGCACGCCGTCCAAACCAGGGAACGGAGCTGTCACGGAAACGAACTGTTGCGGCGGATCGATAACGTCGGTCGGCTGCGAGAAGAAAGGTCCCGCTGAGCCGCCAGGAGCGCCGAAAAGGAACAGCCAGCCGGGGTCGAGCGTTCCAACTTCGGTCGTCCAGGTCAGCGTCTCGCCGTCCGACTCGAGTGTCAGGTCTAGCGTGCATCGTCCCAGCAGCCGAAAGAGGCCGCCGTTTACGTCGACGAGGTACAACTCGCCGGCTTCGTCCTCCCCGAACGCGGAGATGGACCGGTTGCTGTCGAAGGGATCGCCGGCGATCCAGTTCGCCCCGTCTTCCTGAGCCGCCCAGACATTGCCGCTGCAGAAATCGCCGTAGATGTAGCGGCCTTGCAGCTCTAAATGCTTGGACCCGCGATAGCGGAAGCCGCCCGTCACAGAACATCCCTGCGAGTGACTATATTCAAGGACCGGCAACGTCAGCGAGCCGTCGTTGCAGTTCGTCGGAGGGTCAAAACAAGACGAGCCCTCCATATGATCCCAGCCATAGTTCTCTCCGCCGCTCGAGGCCGCCGGCTGGAAGTCGATCTCTTCCAGGGAATTCTGGCCCACGTCTCCGATGAACAGATCTCCCGTGTCGCGATCAAAGCTGAATCGCCAGGGGTTGCGCAATCCGTAAGCCCATATCTCATCGCGGGCGGCAGGGTTGCCGACAAAGGGATTGTCGAGAGGAGTTGCGTACGGCGGAGCATTGGAGACGTCGATCCGGAGGATCTTGCCGAGCAGGGTTGTGAGGTCCTGGCCGTTCTCGTCGGGATCTCCCGCGCCGCCGCCGTCGCCCGTGCCGATATAGAGATACCCGTCGGGCCCGAACGCGATCTGACCGCCGTTGTGGTTCGAGTTCGGCTGCTGGATGTTGAGCAGTACGACGGCCGAGCTAGGGTCAGCGATGTTCGGGTTGTTCGCCGATACCTGATAGCGCGCGATCGTCGTGGCGGCGTCGCTTGCTCGCGTATAGTTGACGTAGAAGAAACCGTTGGTCGCATAGCTCGGATCGAAGGCGAGCCCTAATAGACCGCGCTCACCCCCAAACCGCACCAACGATTGAATGGCGAGGAACGGAGTGGGCAGAAGCTGACCTCCGTCGAAGACGCGAATCGCTCCCCTCTGTTCAACGATGAAGAGCCTTCCGGAGCCGTCTCCGGCGTGCGCCACGGAGACCGGTCGGGCGAGTCCCGACGCGATTTGCTCCAAGCTGATTCTTGGAGGAGCGGCCGCGAGGATCGACGCCGCCGCAAGGACGATCGCCGCGCGCTTGAGAATAGGGAAAAGATCATGGACCTGAGACAACGTATATTCCTTCGAGGACTAGACGAAAACGGAGCCCTTTCCAGCAAAAAATCGTATCGGAAAACGCCGTTTAGTTCTCATTTAGCCGAAATCTCCGTTTGGCCCTCGCAGCACGCTTAGCGTAGCGGAAACCCGACTCGCTGCGCAACGCAACCTGGCAGACTAGCTTGGGCCTATGCATCACTACTTCGGATAGGCTATTCTGGTCACGCTGGGACGGCCAGGATGGAGTCGCCCGTTCTCCGGCGCCCAGAGTAATGGTTGACTCTGCCGGGGGCGTTGCAGGATCTGCCCCATGGCTTTCGAAAAAGTGGGAAGATCGGCAGGACATTTGCATTTCGTTTTCACTGCGACTCTCTGACCTTGCGGCCCCCGTAATAGGGGCGCTGACGCCCAACGAGGGAGCCGGAATAGCACCTGATTTTCAGTTGCCCCGAGTGGAGAATCTGGCTGACCATTCCGAGCCAAGGGAAGAACGCATGCCTGTCCCGCCCGACAATCCTCGAGACGCCCTCGCGAACACGGCCCTTCGACGCCCTCGGCTCGCTCTTCTTCTCGGACTCTTGCTTTCTGTCCCGTGCGGCCTCGCCCATGAGTCGCTGCTTCGAAACATTGAGGTTGTCACGAAGGCAATCGAGCAGGCGCCCGAGGATGCCGCTCTTTACCTTCAGCGGGCGGAGCTGCATCGACTGCACCGTGATTGGGATGCGGCTCGGTTCGACTTACGACAGGTTGCCTCACTCTCGGGAGACCCGACCGTTACGGACCTCCACGTCGGGCTCGTTTCCCATGAGGAGGGCCGACCGGATCGCGCCCTCGAGCCTCTCTCGCGGTATCTGGAACGCTACCCCCGCCGTGCCGTCGCCTGGATCAGTCGCGCCCGCGCCCTAGCCGCGCTGGGCCGTCCGCTGGACGCCGCGGCGGATTACACTCGTGCCCTACAGCTTCGCCCCACCCCGGAGCTCTATCTGGAACGAGCGAAGACACTCGCCGAGGCCGGTGATGACTATCGCGGCCTTGCACTGAAGGGTCTCGATGAGGGCATCGCCAAGCTGGGGCCGCTCCCGGGATTTGTTCATCGCGGCATCGACCTCGAACTGCAGCTTGGTGACTGGGATTCGGCTTTGCGGCGCATCGACCAGGCGACAGAGGGCGCGCCGCCGAACGTATCGTGGTTGGTGTGTCGGGCGGAAATTCTGGAGCTGGCTAGGCGCCCTGACGAGGCGGTCGGCGCCTACGAGGCAGCGCGCGAAGCCGTTCTACATTTGCCGGAGCATCGCCGGCGTACGCCGATGAACCAGGAACTAGAAGCGCGTATCACGGCGGCGCTCAGGCGCCTCTCCGTGCGATTTAAACCCTGAGTTGGGAGACAGTCCGATGAATTGGAAGGCATGGATCTTTCGCATGACGGCGCCAGCCGGCATCTGCTTCTTCGCAACCGCCCTCTCGGCCCAGGTCAGCCTGATTCGGGGCCCTTACTTGCAGTCCGGATCCCAGAGCAGCATGGTCGTGCGATGGAACACCAACGTTGACGCCAACGCCCGCGTGAGGTTCGGCGCCGCTCCTGGCAACCTACCGAACGTCGTCGACGATTCGACCCAAGGCACAGAGCACGAGATCACTCTGAGCGGTCTCGCGCCGGCAACTCGGTACTTTTATTCGGTCGGAACCTCGACCGAGACGCTTGCCGGAAACGACGCGGACCACGTCTTCGTCACGACGCCTCCGGGGCCTTCGGTCGACCCCGTCCGGATTTGGGTGATCGGGGATTCGGGCACCGCTCACCAGCAGCAGTTGAATCCCGGGGCCGGCGAAGTGAGGGACGCTCAAGGGGTTCGCGACGCCTATTTCAGCTATGCCGGACTGGGCGCGCCGCTGGTCACGGCCGGTGCGACATTCAGCTACCTTGATGACGGATCGGATCAAGGCAGCGCTTGGCGGGAACTCGGCTTCGACGATTCGGGGTGGAGCGCCGGCGCGGGCGAGCTCGGCTATGGCGACGGTGATGAGGCTACCGTAGTCAACTGCGGACCGAGCGCGCCTGCGTGTAACGTCGGCAACTTTGTCACAACCTACTTCCGCCACGTTTTCAATGTCGCCGATGCGTCGGCCTATACCAGCCTCACCCTCTCGCTGCTTCGCGACGACGGCGCCATTGCCTACCTCAACGGCACAGAGGTGTTTCGCACCAACATGCCGACGGGCCCGGTATTTTCGAGCACGACGGCTCTGAGCGCCCTCGGCGGAACCAACGAACACATTTTTCACCGCGCGCGGGTCGACTCGGCCTTTCTGGCCGACGGGATGAACGTGCTCGCCGTGGAGGTCCACCAGCGCGGGCCGACAAGCTCCGACATCAGCCTGCACGCGGAGCTATTCGCCCAGACCGGCGCCGGCATACGCACCGATTTGTTCCTGATGGCCGGCGACAACGCCTACAACGTCGGCACCGAGGACGAGTGGCAACGGGCGGTATTCGACCCCTTCGCTACCGCTCTAAGGGACTCGGTGTTGTGGCCGGTTCTGGGCAATCACGACATCTTTACCGCAGACGGCGCGCCCTATCGCGACGTATTGACATTGCCCGTTAACGGGGAGTCCGGCGGCCTCCCCTCCGGCACCGAGGACTACTATTCGTTCGACTACTCCAACATCCACTTCATCGCGCTCGATTCCACCCATGCCGCCGTTCGCCAGCCCGGCAGCGCCATGCTCGCTTGGCTCGCAGACGATCTGGCGGCGACCATTAAGGATTGGGTCATCGCCATCTGGCATCATCCGCCCTACACCAAGGGTTCTCACGATTCCGACGCCGAGCCGCCGCTGATCGAAATGCGTCAAAACGTGCTGCCTATCCTGGAGTCGGGCGGAGTGGATCTGGTGCTTTCGGGGCACAGTCACTCCTATGAGCGCTCGATGCTGATCGACGGGTTCTACAGTACGCCCACTCTGATCGGCGACGGCACGGTGCTCGACGCCGGGAGCGGCGAGGCGTTTTCCGACGGCGCCTACGCCAAGGCGTCAACTGGGCCGATGCCCAATCAGGGGGCGGTCTACAGCGTGGTCGGAAGCAGCGGGCGGAGTGGGGGCTCTGGAGCGCTCGACCACCCGCTAATGTTCTTTTCGGTCCACGATCTCGGCTCACTCGTGGTGGACGTGGACGGCGGCCGTCTCGACGCCGCCTTCCTCAACCGCGACTGCATCTCGATGCACGATCCCGCCTGCGTGCTGGACTCCTTCACTATCCTTAAAGGCGCGCCAAAGGACGGTTACACTCGATTGTCAACCGACCGCGCATCCGCGTCGCTGGGTGGGTCGTTGCCCTACTTCATCGGCTTGGAAAACATTACGAGTACGCAACACGATTACACTCTTGGGCTGCTCGCGGTGATTCCGTCCGGGGTCACCGTGCCGTTGTTCTGGACGCCCTTGACGCTGCCGGCGAAGAGTGAATTCAATGTACCGGTCTCCCTGCCGCTGCAAGCAGGGCTGCCCGTGGGATCTTGGCATCTCGTGTCGGTTCTTCTTGCGCCTGGGGGGAGCTTTATTGATGCCAGTGTGATGCGATTCGAGCTTGAGTAACGCGGTCGGGCTATTCGGCGCACACCCTACCCTCGCAGCAAGGGCTTGGCGACGAGCGAGCTCGGTCGGATCGAACAAGAAATACGGTCGGCCAATCCGCAGAGCCGGCCGGATCGAACTGAGCGGGCTAGGCCGCAGCCCCCAGGTCGTTGCGCGAGACAACTGCTAACGTGATTTGGGCTCGCGCGACGAGGCGATCGCCCACACGCGCCTCCCCGCGTAGCTTAGCCATCTTCGACCCTAACTTCTCGAGCGCCACTCGGTAGACTAGGGTTTCCCCGGGACGCGCGAGGCCGAAAAACGTCGCTTCACGAATCTTCATCGCGAGCAGATGTTTCTCCTTGTGGTCCGGAATGTGGCGTCGCACGAGAACCGCCCCGGCTTGCGCCAAGCCTTCCCCTGTGAGGACGCCGGGCATGAGAGGGAAGTCGACGAAATGCGCCCGCAGGAGGCTCGAATCTTCCGGAACGCGGTAGGTAGCTTCGATCTCGTGGTCCGTGATCTTTTCGACTCGATCAACGAACAGAAACGCCTCGCCATAGGGCAGGATCTCGAGAAGATCCTGCCGATCGAGCGAAGCGGCGGGATCGCCGAGGGCGGTGGTCGGGGTCTCTGGCGGGGAATCCATTTAAGCAGTGTCCTTTTCCTTCGAAGCTGGTATCTTGAACGCCATCGCGCTCCCCTGGCCGGTCCAACCCCCGGAAAGGGCCAGCACCGTCAGGTCCCCGCGCTCAATCGCTGCCGCTTCGGTTTCCGGCTGGAACGGCAGCGTCGAATCGCGTCCGCCCAGCGGCGCGGCGGGTGGCAGGAACCCTGCTCTCGCGCACAGGATCGTGAGTGCGATTTCTGTAGCGGCGGTCGCGGCTCCCACGTACCCCGTCAGCGCTTTGAAGGAAGTGACTCGGCTGCCGGCGTGCTGGAATTCAGCGAGAATCGGCGCTTCCTCGGCGTCGCCCGCAACGGTTCCGATCCCCCGCGCCACAACGAAGTCCGGCCGCGGTTCGGACTGGAGGGCTGTCCGCAAGGCGGGTGCGAGAGCCGGGAGTCCGTCCGCGAACAGGCCGTTTCCCCCAGAGGCGCTGGCGTTGACCGACCACTGCAGGATTGCCAGCGGAGCAGCACCTCGCACAGCAGCGTCCTCGACGCGTTCTAGGACGAAGAACGCGGCGCCTTCGCCTAGCACGATGCCGTCACTCCCGGCAGCGAATGGCGCCTGCACGCCCGAGGACGAGAGCAGCCCGCCTTCGAGGTAGCTCAAGAAGGAGCTCTTGACCAGGAGGCTGTCGTAGCCGCCGGCCAGTGCGGCATCGCAACGGCCCTCCCGTAGATCGTTGGCGGCCGCTTCCAGCGCCCGCGCGGAAGCCGTGTCTCCTTGAACGAAATTGCAGCCGGGTCCACGCAGGTCGTGCTCCGCCGAGAGCAGGCCGATGCCGCTGTTCGACAGCGTGTGCATCGAAAAATAGGGGTCAATCAACCGCGTCGCCCTGCCGCCGAGGTTCTTGAAATCCCGTTCCGGATCGTCTTTCCAGGCCACGCTGAGCGCCGGGAAAAACACATCGTAGCAAATACCAGTGTGGCCCGAGCCGGTGTGCAGCGCGACGCGCTCGCGGTCCACGCTCTCGAGGTCCAGACCGCTCTGAGCGATGGCGTGGTAGGCGGCGTGCGCCGCCAGTCTGACCGCAGGGGACATGAGCTTTTCGTTTCTTGGCTTTCTGAGGATACCCCGCAGCTCGAATTCGGGGACTTCCGCCGCCGCAGCCCCTTCGAACGGGAATCGAGTCAGCCGACCGACGCCGCTATCTAGTCCGCGGATGCGCTTGACCACATCCGAACAGGTGAGTCCGAGCGGCAGCGCCAGTCCAATACCTGTGATCGCAACGCCGTCAAGATGATTCACCGAGTCCATGGTCCGCCACAAATGAGGATTGTATCCCAAGGTGCATCATCCGGCGTCGGCTCGGTGTCCAAGCATCGCAACGCGAGCACCTGGCCAGGGCTGAGGCTGGTGACCTTGACGGGTTCGGTCGCATACTCGGGAACTGGAGCTGGCCTGACCTCAGGGGGAGGGCAGTTTGATCGGACTCCTGAAAGCGATTCGTTGGGTAAAGCGGCGGGAGCCGTTTGCGGAGGCTGGCTTCCAGCAGATGGAGGAGCGCTTTCTAGGATTCGCGGCGACATCGATCTTCACTTTCCGTTGACGCTGCCCGCGGCCGTTCTACGACGCTTCAGTTCGACCTGAATCCATGCGACGCGGGAGCGTGTCAAATCGTAACCGGAGATGCTCCACAGCGCGATCAAGAAGACCGCGGCGGGAACGGCCCCATAGAGCAAGCCGATTCGCTCGATGGTGTCCGGAGATTGTACCGAGGCTCCGGCCTCGAGCTGCGCGAACACGTCCAACGATACCCCGGTCACGATCACGGCCAGACCCGCCGCCAACTGGTGTCCGAGCGAATAGATTCCAAACAACGTCGCTTCCCGGCGGCATCCGTTCTCCAACTCGTCAGCATCGATTGCGTCCGCAAGCATGGATGCGGGAAGAATCCACAACGCCGCCGCCGCAAAGCCCGAAAGCGCGTGGCCCAATACCATCGGGTACAGTGAGCCCGGCTCGACCAGGCGACCCTCGCCGACGCACAGGTAGGCGGCCAGCGCGATCCCCGCGACCGCCAGACAAGCGAACGAATAGAGCCGGTGCTTGTCGACGTGGCGCCTAAGCCGCATCCAAAACGGGACCCCAAGCAGGGCGCCCACATAGAACCCGCCTTGGAACAAGGCGATATCGGGCCCCAGTTCAAGCCGCGCGTAGTAGCTCAGATAGTTGATGGCGAGAGAAGCGTTGGCGACGCTGCCCATGAAGAACAAGCTCGCCGACACCACCAGCCGGCGATAGGAAGGTTGGCGCATCGCCTCCCTCATGTCACGCAACAGGGGCCTTTGGAGGGCTGAGGGTCCGGACGGGGCCAGCCGACCCCGCTCGCTTGCCGTACCGAACACGGCCGCGAGGCCCGCCGCCGTCATCAGGAGGCCGAGCGACGCGCCCATGGCGGCATAGCCCGATGTCTCGAGCTTTGCGTCGGACTCGCCCAACCCGTTCGAAAAGAAGATCAGAAAGGACGGCGCGACGACGATCAGCGTTCCCGTGAAAACGAACGCCGTACGCGCGGCGCTCAGCGTGGAACGTTCCTGGTAGTCGTCGCTCAATTCCGCTCCTAGGGCGTAGTAGGGCACCAGAAACAGGGAGTGACTCGTCCGAAGCAGTAGGCCAAACACGAGCAACCACGCGGCCAATCCAACCTCCGACAAGGCGGCAGGCGGGCTAAACACCGCAAAAAAAAGAGGTCCGGAAAGCAGCGCGCCAATCGTCATCGGCAGATGACGCCGTCCGAGCGGGGATCGAATCCGATCCGAGGCTCGCCCGATGCTGGGGTCGATCAACGCATCCCAAACCAGCCCGATTGCCGTTACAGCGCCGATCAGGGTTCCGGACACGCCCAGAACGTTGTTGTAAAAGAACAGCAAGAAGAGGCCGAACGTGACGCTCTTGAGCGATTCCGCCAGACCACCTATGCCGAACAGAAGCTTCACTCGGCGGGCGAGCGGACGTGCCTGGGCCAATTGCGAAACGCCGCGGGCCTCGACGGCCGGCTCGCTCTCCTCAGTTCTTCCGGTCGGCATAGAGCTCGGCGACCTCGCCTTCGAATCTCTTGAGGATTACCTGGCGGCGCAGCTTGAGAGTGGGTGTGACTTCGCCCTTCTCCATCGAGAAATCGCGCGGTAGAGCTTTGTAGCGCAGAATGCGCTCGACCGTCGAAAGACGACGATTGACTTTGCGCACGATTCCATCGAGCGCGGCCTGGACGGGCGGGGCCTGGCCCAAAGAGCTGTTCGGCAGGTCTCTGAACTGCTCCATCCCCGGCAGTATTCGCGCCTCCGGCGGGTGCAGCGTGATCAGGGCCGCCAGGTACGGCAGATCGTCGCCCACGAGAAAAACGTTGCTGATCAACGGCTCGCCTCTAAACAGCGCCTCGATGCTATTGGGAAAGACATTCTTCCCGGTCGAGGAAATAATAATCTCTTTCTTGCGTCCGGTGATGCGGACAGGTCCGTCGGAGGCGATCTCGGCGATGTCGCCGGTGTACAACCAACCATCCCGCACGACCTCGGCTGTGGTCTCCGCGTCGTTGAGGTAACCGGAGAAGGCGAATTCGCTCCGGACCAGCAGCTCGCCGTCCTCAGCCAGGCGCAGCTCTACGCCGGGCAGCGCTTTGCCGACACTTCCGAAGCGCTCTCGGCCAGGCGTGTTAAACGTCAAGATACCGGCCTCGGTGAGGCCGTATCCCTCTGTCAGACGGATCCCCACGGCAGCCCAGAAGTGAGCCAGTTCCTCCGCAAGCGGCGCGGCGCCGCTGATCGCCAGGCGCAATTTGCCGCCGACGCGATCACGGAGCTTCGAGTAGACGAGCTTTTCGAATACGACGGAAGCTCCACGCAGCCATATCGGGACGCGGCGGCCTGCTTGCTCGAGCTTGGAGCGCTTGATTCCCGCGGTGATGGCGGCGTCAAACACGCGGTTCTTCCAAGCCGACTCCCGTCGCATCGCCTCGTAGATGCGCTTTCGCACGCGCTCCCAGACCTGCGGCGGCGCCACCATCGCGGTCGGCCTTACGGTCTGGATCTCCTCCGCCACCGTGTTGAGGCTCTCGGCGAACCAGACCGGCACGCCGGCCGCGAGGGGAGCCATTTCAAGTACGAGACGCTGCGAGATGTGCGCGGAAGGAAGAAAAGAGAACGCGGAATCGCCGGCCTCGACGCGAATCATCGACAACGCGCACCGAGTGTTAGCCACGACCGCGCCGTGCGAGCTTACGACGATCTTCGAATCGCCCGTCGCGCCGGACGTCAGATAGACAATGGCGGCGTCCTCCGACTTGATCTCACGGGAAAGGCGATCGATCAACTGGGGGTCGCGGTCGAGCGCCCGGCGACCAATCGCTCGCAGTTCCGCCAAGGCGACGGCACCCTGCGCCTCACCGCGCATGAGGAGTCGCAGCTCTGTCGTCGCGCTCGCTAGGCGACCGAGCGAAACCACGTCCTGCGAAATGAGAGCCTTCGCTCCGGATCGCTCGATGAGGCGTAGCTTCTCCTTGGGCGGGGACGTGGGGTAGAGCGCCGCGGCAGCAGCGCCGCAAGCCATGACGCCCAAATCACACAAGTAGAACTCAGCATGGCTGTCGGAATCGAGGGCGACAACATCGCCTTTACGCACGCCAAGCTCAAAAAGTCCGGACGCAATTTCGTCCACGGCGTCCGCATACTGGCGCCAGGAAAATGTCTCGTAGCTTCGCCGCGCCCGGTCCCCGCGAGGTTGGTGGAGCGCGGGGGCGTCCGGGGACAGACGAGCGCGCTCGCGCAGAAAGTCGCAGACCGTCTTTGCGCCGTCCACCTCTTCCTGGAGCTCCGCGGGCCTCACTTCAGGCATGACGCAATCCTGCGGCTCCACTCCGGTCCATCGCAACCCCTCGACCAACGGCGCGCGCGATCGAACGTTTCGTCGGGGTGCTCGCCGCGAGCGTGGCCGCGTGCGAGCCGATCAACGGTCCTCCGGCGCAAGTAAATCACTACGGCGACACCCGCGCCGCATTGGCTGCTTCTTACCGGAAACGTCACGAAAAGCGACCACGTTTTCTTCCGACCGCCTCGTCAAAAGAGGACTCGGAGCCCGAACTGGAACTGTCGCGGATTCATCGCCGACGTGAAAGAGAGAGGGTCCGTCGGGACCCCACGAACGCCCCGAAGAGGCTGCGGCAGATCGTTCACCGACACTTGGCCGACAACGTTGTTGATCTTCTCGAAGTTCGTCCTGTTGAGTGCGTTGAAGAGTTCGCCGATGACGCTGATCTCGACGCCGTCCTCGCCGCCGACGCGGAACGAGCGACTCAGGCGGAAATCGACCGTTTGAAAGTCCGGCCCGCGTCCGATGTTGCGCCCGGCCCCAATGGGCCGGTGCGTCGTCGGGTGATTGTCGCCCAAATTGTCGAATCCCGAGAGAACGTTGAAGGGCCGGAAGGAGCTGACGATGACGATCGGCGAAAACGTCGTGTCAGCGACGAGATTCTTCCAAAACGACTGGCCCCTGGCGAACTGCCCCCCCGAGGTCAACACGGCACTCGCCACGAGACGATGTCCTTGGTGGAAAGCCGAAAGAGAGCGCTCGGCCCGGGCATTGACCTGATTGTGCGGCTGGAAATCGGAGTTGAAGTCCGTCACTTCGTCGATCGCCTTACTCCATGTGTAGTGGGCGTTGAGCGAGATGTGGCGGCCGGCTCGTCGGCTCAGCGCCAACGTTCCCGCGTGATAGAACGAGTTGGCCGAGCTCTCGAAGATATTCGACTGAAGCAGCGTCGGATCGAAGAATCCGAACTCCGGCGTTCCGTCTTCGTGCACGCCCCGCTGGTAGATGTTGTGGTCGCGGGTGCGCGTGATGAAGGCTCCGCGGCTGAAGACGTAGGCGCCCGAAATGGCGAAGCCCCCGATCATGCGCTCGATCTCAAAGCTCGCCTGCTGGGCGTAAGGGTTCGAGAAATCGTCGACAATGCCGAACTCGACCCGGCCGGGCGCGCCGGGTCCCAGGGAGAGACCGAATTGAGTCAGGTCGTCCGGGGTTATAGTGCGCGCGCCAATCACGCCCTGCTCGAGCAGCGTCCCGTAAATGTCGGCCGAAGTCGGCGGCCGTCCCGTCATCGGGTTCGTGGCGCCCGGGGCGCCCGTTAACGGAACGAAGACTTGCGAGATCTGTTCGCCGCTGAGCGTCGCGGCGACGTTCGCTACCTGAATGTTGATCTGCGAGTAATAGATGCCGTAGCCGCCGCGTATGACGGTCTTGCGGTCGGGCGACCACGCCATGCCAATGCGAGGCCCGAAATTATTGGGATCGGTACGTACCGGCGATGGGTTGCTCTCGAGGTCGTATCGCAGCCCGAGGCTCAACTTGAACGACGGAGTCAGCCTGATCTCATCGTGTATGTAGGCGTTGAAGCGCTTGGACCATCCAACCCAGTTCGGATCCCCGAACCCTTGCTGATAAAAGATCGGAGCATTGACTGCGAATCCCTGTAGAGCGGTAATCGGGTCGGAAAGGTTGGGAATCAAGTGCCCGCCGCCGGACAGACCCAAGAGCGCTGCCAGCTTTTCGCCGAACAGCGGGTCGCCCGTAGCTGAGGCGAAAAGCGATGCCAACGGGATATCCGGACCAAAAGTGAAGCGTCCGCTGAAGAACGTTTCCGAGAATACCTCATCCCGCACCGGGTTCACCTCCACTCCGAACTTCAACGTGTTGCGCGAGCCGGCGTAGATGAAGTCCTGACGAAACTGGACGTGCTGTTCGGTGGTCTTCGACGGCAGAAAAATGTCTCGCCCAAACGATCCAAATCCTGTGATGTTGATCTCAGGGCCAATCGGGTCCGTGGGCTGGACGTCCACCTGACCCCAGGCATAGCTCGCCCGCGTGTCGCTGACCCAGTGAGGAGAAAAGATGTAGGTATGGCCGAGCGCCCAGGTGCTGTCGGCGAGCAACACCGAACGGCCGCGGCTGTACCCGACCAACGATCCGAACTGCGCGCTGTCGCTTAAATCTCGCGCGAAGCTTCCTCGGACGAAGAAGGTTCGCTTTGCACCCTGCAAGAAATCGAGACGGACCATCGCCAGATTGGCGTCGCCGGCGAACGGGAAGACGCCGCTGTTCTGCTCGAAAATCTTCTCCACGTTGGGATTGTTCGTCGGCGTGAGAGATTCCGTCATCAGCGAGGCCAGTCCTTGCAGTGCGGTCGATGACGAGGCGGCGAAGAAATCGACGAGCTGCTGCTGACTCTCGGTCAGCTGCGAGAACGAGGACCGATCCTGCAGAATCGGCACAAATGTCGTCTCGTGGCGGTCGAGCCGCTCGAACGCGCCAAACCAGAATGCCTTGTTTCGTTGGATCGGCCCCCCCACGGCCGCGCCGTACTGGCCGCGAGTGAACGCGGACTTCTCAGGATCGAAATAATTCCGGGCCTGGATGCTGCGATGCCGAAGGAAACCGAACAGCTCCCCGGACAGCTCGTTCGAACCCGACTTCGTCACGATGTTGACGCTGCCGCCGAATCCTCCTCCGATCTCGGCCGAATAGTTGCTGCGGTTGATCTGGAACTCTTGAACAGCCGCTTGGCTGACGGACGGTCGAATCCCTCCCGAGTTCGAGTAGTGCTCGACGCCGTCGATTGCGAACATGTTGCCGCGGCCGTTGCCGCCGCCGAAGCTCAAGCCGGACTGCGGCGTCTGGGCGACTCGGAAATCCTGGTCGTCAACCAAAGTGTTCGTCTCGACGACTCCCGGCGACAATATTGCGTAGTCGAGGTAGTTGCGGCGATTGATGGGAAGATTCTCGATGCGCCGTTGGCCAATTGACGACGCCTGTTGCGTCCGCTCCGGCTCCACAACGGCTTGGTCGGCCACGACCTCGACACTCGTCGCTTCCGGCCCGATCGACAGAGTTACCGGAAGCGTAACGGTCTCGCCGATGCGCACCGCGATCTCCGATGCGACATGTGACCGGAATCCCTCCGTGGCGAACTCGACTTGGTAGACCCCGGGCCGAAGCAGCGAGAATCCGTAGTCGCCGTCGGGGCCCGACTCGGATTCCCGGCGGGTCCCCCGGGCTTGATCCACCGCAGCGATGGCGACACCGGGTATTCGGGCGCCTGACGAGTCGGTGACGGTTCCCGAAACAGCACCTGTCGAAACCGTCTGTGCTTGCGGCCAAGCTACACTCACGCAAACGAAGAGCAGAGAGATGGCAACGCAGGCTCTCATGGACTAGGCCGAGCTTCCTTCGTCATAGAGACGACTGAGCCAGGCCTCGTTCCACTCGTCGAGCGACGGCCTGAGGTAATCGTCGCCGGCGTTCTCACACGCCGGAATGCCGCCGTTTCCGAGGCGCGCCTGACCGCCATGCTCGAGGCAGCGGGCGGGTATCTCGGCCGCCAACTGCGCGATCGTTTCAGTCCACACGCTGACGCGAGAAACCTGGCGCTGGATATCGGCGATGTCGATCATCGCTGCCGCCTCGTCGTGGCCCAAGTGTGCAAACCGCTTCTTTACCAGCCGGCGGCCGGCGTCCGTCAGCTCGCCGTCCTCTTCGAGAGTCCCCGGGCCGAATTTCAGCACAGCCGCGTCGAACAAAGGACGCCCCGCCAGCAGTACGTCGAATTCGCGCTCGGCGTCAAGCGTAATCTCAACCAAGTCGAGCGACGAAGCGCCTAGATCCTCCAGATACACATCCGGGGTAATCTCCGCCGCTTGTATGCCCAATTGGCGAGCGATGAGCGGCGCCAGACGCCGAAGGATGGCGTCTGGCGAAACCGCGTCGTTGCCGGCTTCTGTCCGCACTACTCGAAAGTGACCGATTGCAACTCGACGGTCGCCGCAATCGCGGTCCCCAAGTCCAGACCCTCGGCTTGGAAGGGCTCGATCACCGGCAAGGAACCATAGCCAACGAAACCCAGCGAAGTCGGTCCGGCTGGTCCAAAAGGCGTCGAAGCGGGAACAGCCGACAGCAACGCAGGCGGCAACGTAACGCCCCCGAGCGTTTGCGGGAGCAGGCACACGACGCCGCTCGCTGAGCCGGAGGCCAAGCTCACGTTGGCTGCCAGAGCCAGGATGACCTGCGGGGCTAATGGATCGCCAGGTTCCCAGGCGAACGTGAGCGGCTGGGTGCGGTTGATCGGAGCGTCAGTCACGACGGCGTCACGGTTCAGCCAGACGGGCCTCGCCGGAATGGGGAAGGTGACGTCGATGGCGCCCACGCCCGGTCCGCCTTCGCTCGTGATGTTGAACTCGCCGGGCTCGTAGTAGGGCGGGTCCGGCGTGCCGAATAGCGCCAAGCCTCCGCCTACCGTACCGACGTAGCGGCCCACGCTAGTTGAATCTTGAGCGATCTCGCGCGGGTCGCCGCCTTCGCGAGTCAGAGTCATAGTGGGGCCGGCGTCCAACTCAGTTCCGAAGTTTAGATCCGGGAAATCTCCTCCCAGCAGCGCCACGAGGTCGATGCCGCGGAAGACCTGACGAGAGCAGGAGCCCACAGGCGGCAGCGACAGGAAGCGATTGTAGGAGAACGCTTCGCCGCTCTGCGAGCTGAAGCTGCCCGCCATCACGTCGAGCGTGAACTCCACCGTCAGAGCCGGGCTTAGGTCCACAGAGCCCAGGACCCGAACATTAGCCAACGCTCCCAGGTTAGCCCCACCGATAAGTGCGGTCGACAGAGGATTCACTGCATCTTGGCAAGTCGTTCCGTTGGATCCGACCGCAATCGTGACCTCGTTGCTCGGAACGCCGTTGACTATGGCGAGAACAGGCACGAAGCATCCAGCAGGGGTGGTGGCGGCGAGCTCGACGTTGATTTGGTCGATTCCCGGGAACTCAGAGCTGCGTCCCGCGTAGAGAATCTGCTCCACTGGACTGCCGCCCACCAGCACCGCTATCTGCAGCGTAGATTGCAGGTCTCGCACCGCGCCGGCCTCTAGAGGAGAGACTGCGTCGGCGCCCGGCATTCCCATCAGGCCCGTTCCCCAGATAGTGATCACCTGGCCGGGGTCGGCCGGCGCGACGCTTGAATTGACGGGTCGCTCGGCGTCGGAAATGAAGTTCGTGACCACGCCCGGGCCTACGCCCGACGATTTAGCGGAGAATATTCCAAAACTGTTCGCGACGATGGCGACTGTGACAGGTTCGCTGGTCTCTCCGTTGAAGATGACGCGAATCTCCGCTTCGCCGACCGGAACTTCGGACGGCATGACTCCGTTGAACTGGTCCGCGCGAACAAACGTCAGATAGACGTCCCACGACGTTTCACCGGACGTTACGGTCACGCGAACGCCGCCCAGCTCGGTGGGCAAGGGCAAGGAAGTGTTTCCGACGCCATCTGCTGGTCCGAGTTCTGTTCCAAACCCGGAAAAAAAGCTTCCTTGAGCGATACTGCCGCCCGGAACAGACGGCGGCAGGAACCCGGCGGCGTTTACGACGCCAGCGTCGGAAACGACAGGTGCTGCGTATGCGGCGGGAAGCGCCAAGGCGAACAAGGAAAGAGCCAAAGCGGTGTGCTTGAATGAAATCAAAACCGTTTCCTCCGAACCTGGTAGACGTGACAAATGCTGCGGACGGGCGAACCCACAACGGAAATCACGCCAGTATGGCGCAATTCGTGTCAAAAAACAAGACAAGATTCTTACGCAGGCGGCCCGAAAAGATCAGCCGCAGGTCCGTTTTCGCCGATAAAGCGCGGCAGCGGCAAGGCCCAACAGAGAGAGCGATAGTGAGCTCGGCTCCGGCACCGCCGCAAGGGCCTCATTCGAGAAAACCGGGTCGTCATCCGTTCGGGGGACAAACCCCGCCGAAACCGTGCTGCCGTCCGAGAACGACACAGTCAGCGTCGCTCCCGTGAAATCAGGCTCGCCGATGATCTCGCCCGGAATCGGCGGATAAGGTATCGTTCCTCCGTCCACATCCCAGACGAACGTGATGGCTTCACCTGGCGCAAAGTCCGTAAAGTCGAACGTGAGCAACGTCGAACCGTCGAAATCACCAGTCGTGGCGGCAAGACCAGTGGACCCGACCTCGGCGAGCAGAGCAACCGCTACGAAGATGGAGAGGTCTCCCGGAGCCGCCGCGGTTGTATCCAAAAATAGCCCTGGAGCGGAGGCAGTCGTCAGATCGATCTGAACCTGCGTGATGAATTCGCCTGACGACGAGAAGTTTTCGAAGTACAGCGCATCAACCGCCTCGCCCATACCGCCCAATGAGGGCGGAATCCCGCCTTCGATGAATAATCCGTAGGCGATCGGTGTTGCTGACGCAGGAACCGCCCACAACAGAATGCCCATCATGGCGCCTACGGCGCTGACGCAGCGTAACTTCTTAAGGGTAATCATTCAGCATCCCTCCCGATTCATACTAAGTCAGCAGTGACAATGCCTCTTAGCCGCCTGGGATTGTCAACCCTATCGCATGGCGTACGAGCTAATCACGGTACCATTCTGGGAGCGCGGTAAGCAAGGTAGGGTTAGAGGGAGTTTCTTGCTTAGACGCTCGGCGGCGAACGGGTGTCGGCGCTTGAGGCCGCGTTCGTACCTGTGCCGCGTGCGCCCGGCGAAGCCCTCGACGGCGCGTCGAATCTTGTACGCGCGTCGCTCTTGGTCGATGACGAGCGACTACAGCGATCTTCTTGGACCCGCCTGATCGGCAGCTAGCGTGGAGCGGGCGTCAAGGAAGAGTTTCGCCTCTCGCTGTACTACACTACGGATGATGGCGTACCGTCGGCTTTTCCGTTGAACGGTGATCCGGCCGCGAAGCGTCGCCGCCCGGGCATTTACGGCTCCCCCGCGTACTTTGGCGCCGTACCACCACTTCTTTTATCAACGCTGACGTGCTGGAGATCTGCATGAGTCGCACTTTATTGATCGGTTTGGACGGGGCTACATTCACTGTACTTCAGCCCCTGATGGACGCCGGGGTGATGCCCTTCCTTCGATCTTTCCTTGAGACAGGGGCTGCTGCTCCGCTACGCACGATCGTGCCCGCGCTGACGCCGCCAGCCTGGACGTCGCTGATGACTGGGCGTAGCCCCGGACATCACGGCGTCTTCGATTTCTTTCGCCTCGAATCGCCTGAGAGCAACAGCATCCGTTTTTTCAGTTCAAAGGACGTGCAAGTCCCGACGATTTGGGCGTTGGCGGGGGAAAAAGGCAAGCGCGTCACGGCGTTGAACTTCCCCTCCATGTTTCCCCCGCCGCAACTTTCTGGCTATGTCGTGCCGGGATGGGTGCCCTGGCGGCAACTGCGGCTGGCCTGCTGGCCTGACGATCTCTTCGACCGCTTGAAGTCCGACCCCGCGTTCAACGCCCGCGAATTGGCGATGGACATGAAGCTCGAAGAGCGCGCGACCGAAGGCAGCTCGGATCTCGACGAGTTCGGCCCATGGATCGAGTTTCACATTCGCAGAGAAAAAAACTGGTACTCGATTTTTCGCAGACTAAACGACGAAGACCCGTCGGATTTAACTGCCGTCTTGTTCGATGGCGTTGACAAGCTGCAGCATCTTTGTTGGCGTTTCATCAGGCCCGAGGACGCTTCGCCGCTCGAAACCGAGGCTGAGCGCAAGATCCGTGATCTATGTCTCAGCTACTACCGCGATCTTGACGGAGTGCTCGAACAGATGAGTACCGCAGCTGGCCCGGAAGCAACTATCGTGATGGCTTCTGATCACGGCTTTGGCCCAACCCGCGAGGTTTTCCATGTCAACGCATGGCTCGAACTTAACGGCTACCTAGGGTGGTCGGAAAAGGCAAAGGATTGGGACACCCAGGGTTCTGTATTGGGCGTCGGGCAGGTAGCGAAACATACTTGGTTGCTCGATTGGGACCGGACGCGAGCTTTCGCGGCCACGCCCACCAGTAACGGCGTCTACTTGGCGGACAGAACGCTGGAGGGCAGCGGGCGAGCTGCGCTCCTCGCCGAGATCAAGTCCGGATTGCTGGCTGCGACGGACGCCGCCGGTGAGCGGGTCGTCGAGAACGTCTGGACCCGGGAGGAAGCGTTCGACGGGCCAGCCGGCAAGACAGCGCCCGATCTCACGCTAGTAATGCGCGACGGAGGTCTGATTTCGATCTTGCCGTCGAAAGAAATCGTCGTCAAGCGCGAGACCATTGGTGGCGCTCACAGGCCGGTCGGCTTCTTCGCCGCGCGCGGTCCTGGTATTCGCAAGGGCGTAACACTCGGCGAACAATCGATCCTGGATGTGGCCCCGCTGGTGCTCTACAGCCTGGGAATCCCGATTCCGGAAGACTTCGAAGGAAGCGTTCCCGGAGAGCAGCTCTACGAGCCGTCGGCCCTTGCTGAACGCCCAGTCGAACACGGCGCAGCGACCGTGAAACTGGAGGCTCCGTCGTCCGAATCCTCGATGGATGAGGAAGATGAGGCCATCCTCGTAGAACGGATGCGCGCGCTCGGATACATTGACTAAGCGCTCGAGCGTCGGCGCGATCCAGTCCTCGACGTGGCGCTGTTGTGCGATTCTATCCCGGCGCGAGCCGGGCCGCTTTCCCAACCCTCGTTCACGACACCTGTCTGTAGCCAAAACTCTGTAGTTGCTCAGAATCACTAGCTTGGGGCCACGTGGCGAGCGCCCTCGCAACGCGCGCCGCGCCGCATGTTACAAGGTTGGGTTCGTGCTTGAGTTCGTTCTTGTTCCTTTGGCCGCTGTCCGGGCTCTTCTTCCGCAGTCAGCAGGCCGATTGGCCCGACGCGGCGGCTGGTTTGCGCGAAGGCGTCGAGGAGTGTTCCACCATCAACCGACTCGGCCTGCCGCCGTCGCTGCATCGTTGTCTGGCGACGACCAACATTATCTAAAGTCCCCACGCCCGGCGCGCGGCAGCGAACCCGGCAAGTCACCCGCTGAGAAAGGCCAATACACTCGCCAGCGCTGCCGCCGGCTCTAGCGCGCTGAGGTGGAGATAGGCTTTGCCTCGCCTGCCAGAGGACGCTGCGCCCCGGCGTCGGAGTCTCAGGTGGTCGCCGACTTCAGCTCTTGCCCTCTGCGGGCATGCTCGTACAGATCATCGCGAGGCGCGCAGTCGACCGCGAAAGTCCAGACTGTGCCAGAACTGTGTCGGAAGTCCAAGTTATTGGCGCGAAAAGGGTTGTCTTGATGGCGAAAGCAGACGCCCCGATTGTGTGTAAACCAGTGAAAACTATGAGAAAGCGTGGACGACATGGAAACTGGGACGCTGCCTCCGGAGCAAGAGGTCCTGGCCGTCGGGAAACTCCCGCAGCTCAGCAAGTGAATTCGGGAACGCTCCGGAGCGACCGACCGCGATGGTAAACCGCTGAGCTGAAGAAAAACTGGGCGAAGTATCCGTGAGGAAACAGGAGATGACGAGAAGGTTCAAGGTCGAACTGATCGCGACTGGTCGGAGTAGCTCCAGTGGGGTTCCATGGGCCACTCGCAAACGGCTCCAAGGTGTGTCAGTAGGTGTGTCACCTCAACGGCCGCTATTGGCGCGATTGATCGAAATATTGGAAACCTTTGACGCTCCGCCAAGTGTCCGTAAGCGTGGTGCTGTCAGTCGTATACGACCTAAGTCCTTCTGGTTAAGCGAGTTGTGCAAGGCCTCGCTCATCCGGCTGTTAACCGGAGGGTTGCAACTTCGAGTCCAAGGATGTCTGGAAATACGTTGAAAGCAGCAGCTCT